>Ga0299912_10003832_pt1 | contig 12272 bp, 17 predicted proteins | sample RVTome_2_FD_207667 | JGI IMG/M metagenome (GOLD analysis project Ga0299912, IMG submission 207667) | Soil microbial communities from uranium-contaminated site in the Upper Colorado River Basin, Wyoming, United States - RVT95D214 (version 2) ... | reverse complement strand
ATATTGAATCTGCCGCCACAATAAAGAGCCATATTTCAAGACTTCCGAATGGTTCCAACAAAACATTGGAACAATAGTGATGGGAAATTGACCATAGACTGTTGGCTATTAGCTGAAGTATCATTTTTTGCTTGACAATAGGTACAGACTGGATATTTGATATTTCAAGGCCAATAGAAAACCCCTGCAGGAAATTGGGGGTGAGGTGAAAGGAATGGAAATTGCGAAATCGCTATTTATTTTCGTCTTAGCTGGTCTATGCGAAATAGGAGGAGGATATCTTGTCTGGATCTGGCTACGAGATGGGAAAAGTATATGGTTTGCATTGGTTGGAGCGATAATATTGATTATTTATGGCATCGTTCCAACATTACAGCCTGCACATTTTGGAAGGGTTTACGCGGCTTACGGTGGTATTTCTCTCCATCTTATGGGGGTGGCAAATTGATGGAGTAACTCCGGACAAATTCGACATAATAGGCAACCTAGTTTCTCTTATGGGGGCATTTATTGTAATGTATTGGCCAAGGGGATAACATCATTGAAAAAGACGAAACAATTAGTGGCCGTTTGAAAAAAGAGATAAGAATCCTTTGTGAAGAATGTTGCTTCAACAACTTCTACGAAATTAAGTTCGGGTTATGATTGCATTTCACCATTCCGTTTTCAAATTAAAGAAGGAGCGTTTCTTTCATGAGTAAAAAAGAAAAATCAAGAGTTGTTTTTGTTTGTGTTGAGAATGCCCGCCGAAGCCAGATGGCACAAGGAATTGCAAAAGCCTTTGGAAAAGGGAAAGCGGAGGTCTACAGCGCGGGTTCTCGCCCTTCCTCTGAGATCGATCCGCTGGTCATCCAAGTAATGAAGGAGAAAGGAATCGATCTCTCCAAGAATCGACCGAAAGGATTGAATGATCTTCCTCCCATCGAGATGGACTATCTTATCACCATGGGCTGTGAAGAAACATGTCCATTCGTCCTTACGAAAAAGATGATCGAGTGGGAGATTCCGGACCCTAAAGGAAAATCGATTGAAGTCTTCAGACAAGTACGAGATCTAATCGAAAATAAGGTAAGGGTTCTCCTAAAAGAAATCGATTAAAGGTCGGAAGGGGATATGGCAGTCCAAGAAGTTCCTCTCTACTCTCTTGGTTCGGTTGCTGGGGCAGGACCATTTTATTTGCCGACCGGAAGGGTAAGTACGGGCACAATCCCCTCACTTCAAAGGCCTGGAGCGCAAAAACCTGAGAAAGGAGAGAGAGCGTTGCCTTGGATTCGAGGTCGGAATCATCGATGTAAAACCAGTTTCCACGATAGTAGACGGCCACGGCAGATTCCGTTGGCCTGGACGAACCTGACCGTATTTGCAGAGAATCCCCCAATACCTTTTCCCAATCGAACGGGTTTCCTGCTTCATCCTTTGTGATTGTCACCCTACCTTTTTGGCGGTCCTTCTCCGTTGTACGCAAAGACGAAAAAGGCGACTAATATTCCATCCTGAACGGTACAGCAGCATGAGTTTATCAACGGTCAACGGAGACAAGAGGCGCTGAATGAAATTCTCACCCTGCAAGGGCGTATAGGTCAATGTCGGTTGTGTAAAGTAACCGAAACCACCGGTGATCTTGAAAAGATCCGAGTTTACCGTGGCCCGCTCCAGTTCCGTCCCGGCTTCGAAAGAAGTCTGAAATTGAGATTGAGTCGAAATACTGGTTACTTCTAAGAAAGCAGGGGTGTCACGATATCTGAGACGCACCAGGTTTAGGAGCAACTGTTCGTCAGCCGTTTGCTGAAGGGCTGCATTGAAGTTCACCCTTTCCCCCTTAATTGCTCTTGAACCTATAGAGGCACAACTGGTCGCCAAAAACAACGAGCAACCCAGTAGAGAAAAAAGGAGAGCTTTATATACTCTTTTGGGTAGGTTCGCAGGCATCCTTACCCCCACTCTTTGAAGCAAAGTATGCATCCAGAGACCACTTTCCTGCTCCTACGATAAACAGGAAAATTGATCCAAGTAACAATGACCAGTCTGTGCGTATTTCATGCGCCATGCCCCAGAATCCATAGTAAGGCAAAATGCGTAAGCTGAAGCCCCATAATCCGTGCCCTACCAGGATGGGAATCTTCGTTGAAAGGATTGCCACCAGCATAGTAATAATCAGTGGGATGGTGGCCAGGCGCGTGAACAACCCCAGAAGCAAGAGAGATCCGCAGGCTGCTTCAACAACACCCACGAAAGGAGCCATAATTTCAGGAGATGGAATGCCGATCTTGGCGAAACGACCTACTCCCACTTCTGCAGTAAAGAGGAACTTCTGAACGCCTTCCGAGAGGAAGATCGCCCCCACTAATAAACGAATCAGTATCACAGCAGGTGGTCCATTCGTCTTAATTAATTTTTCGAAAAGTGTCATGACTTTATTCCTCCAACCTAATGCTGTTTCCAATCAGGGGATTGTCCGTAGTCAAATTACGGTCTCATGTTGTGAGGAACTGAATCCAAATGAGGAAAAAGAGGCCAAAGATTCAGAGCCTCAGAGTGAATTGTGAGAGTTCGAATATCCCCAATTTCTTTTCAATTTCTGCCAGTCCGTCCACAATCTTCTCAAAGCCTCCTTCCCCAAAGAGTTCGACCTCTTTGTCTTCGAAACGCTCACCGAGAGAATCAAATTCTTTTGGCGAAACAATTGTCCGAAAGGCAGGGAAGAGTACGGTGTCTTCTCTTGCCTTGTGGGGACGGTACATGCGGCAGAATGCACGGAGACGGAGTTGCAGTAGCTTTTGTTCCTCCAAGGTCAAGGGCTTCGAAGGGAGGGCGAGGATCTGCGCAGTCAAACGGCGGCCTGCCTGATGCTGCTCCAGCAACACTTTGGCAAGATCGACAAGCTTGCCTGCTTTCTCGAATCGAGGAAAAAGGTGATCCTCCTCAAGCTTTTCGTAGTAATTCTCCACAAACCGTCGGATGAGTTCAGCGGTTCCGATAACGACGTCAGGAGGAAATTCCTTACTGCTGTCGATACGACGGAGGATCTCATCATAGATGAGCAGCGCACGTGCAAGGACGCCATGTTCTCGCATCAGATCCTCAACAGGAGAGATCTCCTCCTTCAATCTTGCGGGTTTCTCCGATCCTCGTGCGATCGTTCCGAAGGGATGTATCCCTACCACCGTGGCAATTAGCATCCCACTTCTTTTAAAAAAGCTCCTCCTTGAAGAACTGCAATCATTCTGCTCCATTTGAAGTCACCCCCTGTAATTATGTAATTATATTACCACAATCCCTTCAAAAATTGAACACATAAACAATGTATTTTTCTGCTGCTATTTCAAGAAAAACTGGTGGATGAATGCTCCCATTAGCCACGCGGCCATGCTGCCGAATAGCACAGCGTGCAGAGGTAGACCTTTCTTGAAGCCTATGAGGGCAACAAGAAAGAACAGGATGCTGGGTGCAATTCCGAATAGAGCGCCGACGGCGTAATTTTGCATTACACCTTGATCGCCCTTATTTTCTAAGTAGATCCAGACGAGGACCAACGCACCCGTGAGTGGCATGGTCCCAACCAAGCCAGCGAGAGATGGGGACCTTCGAGCCATACCCGTGGCAAGCAGAATAACGGCGACGCTGACAGCCGCCTTGATGAGGAGATGTTTCATAAGAGTCCTTCACTTTAAGACAGTACGAGGCAAGTGAACGCGTTTGTTGATCACTGTTCTAATGCACATGCAAATGGACTTCATCGCAGCAAAACACTCAGGACCCCTATCACCCCTCCGCCTATTACGAGCCATGTCGAATTGACCTTGAGCCAAATCAGCAACACGAAAGAACCCACTGCAACCAAAATAGTCAGGGGGTCGGTCAATGAAGCCCGGCCCAGTTGCCAAGTTACGGCGGCCATCAAGCCGAGTGAGGCCACATTGACGCCGTCCAGCAAACCACTCACCCACGCCGATTTCCTCATTCGAGGAATCAGAGGGTTCGAAATGGCAACGAAAATGAAAGAAGGGAGAAAGATGCCAAGAGTTGCGAGAAGGGACCCCGGTATCCCGCCAAGGACATATCCAATAAATGTGGCCGTTGTGAATACAGGGCCAGGAGTCACCTGCCCAATTGCGATGGCATCCAACAACTGTTGGTCAGTGAGCCAACCAAGGCGGGCAACCAAATCGGCACGGAGGAAAGCCAGTAGAACGTATCCGCTTCCATATAGCACTGCGCCAATCTTAAGAAAAATGAGGAATAATGATGAAAAACTAAAAGGTATGGCGACCTGCGACAATACGCCCATGCCGCTCATTGGAATGATGAATACCCCCAATCCCTGTCTTTTTAGTCGCCGATAATTCATGCCTAACATCACGATCAACCCGCCAGCGAAAAGCAAGGCGATTTCATTGATACCCACAAAATATAGGACAATAACAAGGACCGCAACAGCCGCAGTGAGCGAACCTTTAACAGCCTTTTGCCCCATGCTCCAAAGAGCTTGTGCGATAATCGCAATGACCACAGGCTTGATGCCATAGAGCAACCATTCGGCCTGGGGTGTTGCCCCAAAGCGCACATACACCCATGCCAAACATAGCACGATCACCATGGCTGGAACGATGAAAGATGCGCCACCTATAACCAACCCACGCCATCCTGCTCGCAAAAAGCCAATATGAATTGCCATCTCGGTGGAATTCGGCCCGGGGATTAGATTTGTAGCGCCGACGAGATCAAGGAATTCCTGGTCACTTAGCCATTTGCGCCGTTTCACTGTTTCATTGTGCATCATGGCGATATGGGCTGCGGGTCCTCCAAAGGCGGTGATGCCGAGTTTGAGAAATAGATAAGCTACTTCAGTCAATCTCTGTATCATTATTGATGGGTTCACTACAAAATCCTCTTCTCCCTGATCTCCTTAGGAAGATGGGAACTCAATACTCCACACAGCATCACAATGGACAATAAATAGCCTTCATATCCTTTTGAAACTCCGGCAACGAAAAGGACTAAGACCTTGATGATGGTCAATCCTCCTTCGTTCATGATAAGCCAGATCAAGCCGTCCTTATTCAATTCTCGAATGATCAGAAGCAAGCCGGAGATCGTGGTTATCGTTGGAAACATCGCTGCAACATCATCCCCTATGATCGCCCCGCCGTACCACCAACTGAAACCGATAAAGTGGAAGAAGAGTAAAGCAATCTTGATAGGTTGATCAAAAGGTATTTTTCTGTTCTGTTTTGTTGATTTCATATCGGTCATTGGACAACTCCTTTTAGTATTCTTCCCGCTCCGGACATTGCTGGACGTTCTTTCTCAATCTGAATCCCTGATTTCCTGAGCAATGCCGCGATATCGGATTTCACGAACTCCGGGTAGTATTTGCTCTCGTAAGATTTGATAAGGTAATAAATCAAAGTTCGCCCCATTTTATTCTCAGGCAATGCATAATCCACTATCATGATGATTCCTTTTCTTTTGGTCACCCTCACCATTTCTTCCAGCACCCTTTCTCTAATGCTGGACGGCATGTCATGGAGGGCAAAAGAAACGCAGGAAACATCCCACTCTTCATCTTTAAAGGGCAGATTGGTGGCATCCGCAACCTGAAACTTTGCATTTTCGAAATTGTTTTTTCGGTGAGCTACCTCCAGCATCTCTTCCGACAGGTCGATGCCTTCAACTAAGTAGCCTCTTTTCGCAAATGCAAAGGTTTGTCTCCCTGTGCCCGCGGCAACATCCAATATTTTTGAACCTTTTCTTGCATTTGTAAAATCAACCACTTTGTCCCTGACTCCCGAAATGAATATGTCTACAAGGTCATAGACGGGAGCCCATTTTCTAAACCACTTTTTTATGTATGAATAATAATCTTCTTCCACGGTCTTCCTTCAATCAAAAGCTTCTCAAATTTATCCCTTTGCTTTTATCAGGGCTTCTCTGCCTTTCGCAGAAATCTGATAGACCTATTAATGGCGGCATCCTTTCAAAGACGTTAAGGAAATCTCTCTGAATCTACGAGTGGCTCAGGAAACTCTTCAGAACGAAAACCCCAATGGCCAGGAGGGCAACAAACAGATAAGGAAATTCCGATCTGAAAGGATATTGGATCCTTTCTTCACTTGTCAATCCCGGATTCGGGTGACGACGATCTGCGCTTGCGCTTCATCGATACCCCAAGTGTAACCAGAGAAATTCCTGCCCCAAGGAGCAACCCCCCTTCGAGACCATAGTCTTCAATTAAATCAAGGAAACGTGACGTGGCATCCATTCCATTGATCCGCCTGACGACCGTCTCTACCTCTCCGTTATTCACACGGGCCTGTATGTAGTGATGGAAGAAGTATTCCGGGTCACTCCCTTGGAGTCTTCCCCCGGCTCCACCGGTGACTGTATAGGGAACTCCCTCCCAAACTCCTGAGAAATATCCATGAACGTGGGAGGCAAAGAGATGGCTAACGTTGTAACGCCTAAGCAAGTCAGAGAGATCCTTCCTGTCTTTCTCAGGCAGGAATCCGCTGCCTCCTCTGGGATTAAACGGTGGAATATGCATAAAGACAAACAGAACTTTTAAGGTTTGAGCTTTCTGCAATTCATCATCTAACCATCTAAGTCCTGCCTTATCGAAACTAGACTCTTTGGTTGAATCCAAAACAATGAAATAGGCTTGGCCTATTTGAAAAGTATAATAGGTCGGACCGAAGACCTGACGATAATTACTGAAGCCATTGATCTTGTTGAAGTCATGATTGCCGGGAACTGCAACGAAAGGAATTGTAAGATATTTCTGGATCTGGTTGAGCAGATAGCGATATTGCCCTATCTTTCCGCTCCCCACTAAGTCACCGACGCCAATAGCGAAGGCAATATCCATACGGCGGTCTATGTCACGCAGGAGGGGTTCAAAGACAGAGCTATTCCCTTTGTTATCTCCGAACACGGCAAAGCTGAAGTTTTCAGGATCGGAAATCTTGATCCGCGAGATGTCCTTTTTGTTCCAGTCGCTGATAGGCAATGGTGCATAGTATGCCCAGAATCGAATGCTTATGAATACCGTGATACAAAGAAAGAAAGATATTACCTTGATGGGGTGCTCTTTTATGATCCTTTTTAACATCATGGATTGACTCCCTCGGTTCCTAATGAGATGAAATAATTCATGCAGTCCCGTTTCACCCCGAAACGTGGCAGCGATAGTAAAAAGAACTGCCCTTCCCTCCTAAATTTGTGGCCAGTCCTTAATGTGACTGGTGTCCGGCCAAGTTCGGCTCAGAACAATCCGCTAGCCATACCTGCCCCAACAAAGACCAGCATGACACCAACAATGATCTGGATAGTGCGCAGGGTGACTTTTTTCAAGAGTCGTGTGCCGATGAAAGATCCCACGAAGGCTGCAAGGGTGGCAGCCAGAATCAGCCCACCCATGCCGGGGGCGATGCCGGCAAATTTAGTAGCGTAGAAGCTGAAACCATAAACCAACAGCCGGGCTACATCAACAATAGCTGCCGCTGCACCGGGCAATGCAAACTTCACTACCACCAACCAATTCGCCTTGCGTCCGACCAGACTTACCTTGAAAAGATTGTTGGCCAGGTGCACCACAGCAGTGGCGGCAATCGCCACCGGTACCGGGAAGAAGAGTGCGAAAGCCGGCATGAGTACTGTGCCTAGACCAAAACCGGAAAACAAAGTCAGGGCCGACACGAGCAACGCTACCAAACACGCCACAATGTAATCCATCCTTCCCTCCGAATATTATCTAAGTTCGTTATCGTATTCCGATATTAACTTGAAGGTATAAGATTGTCAACTGGTTTTTGATTTTAAAGGCTTGACCTTTTTCCCTGGAAGTGGTATTAATATCGCATGTCGATAACGAAGCCGGATAAAATTACTCGGAACTTTTTTCTTGGCTTCATCCGCCTCCATATCCTTTATCACGCTACTCAGGAACAGGTTTTTGGCCTGGATCTGATTCGCGAACTCGCCAGGCATGGGTACAGTCTCAGTCCAGGGACGCTTTACCCCATGCTGCATGGGCTGGAGAGAGATGGCTTTCTACAATCAAACAAAGAAGTTGTGAATGGTAAGGTGCGCAAGTATTATCGAGCCACCAAGGCCGGTAAAAAGGCGTTGGCAGGCGCCCATGCTAAAGTGCGGGAGCTAGTGAACGAAGTCTATAGCAATGAAAATGAGGTGAAAACGGTTCAAATTCAATGAATCTAACGAAAGGAGGAAGGATTTGATGAAAAAATGGTTTTTCGTGTTCTTAGTCCCCGTTGTTTTTATGCTGGTGTGGCAAGTTAGCCTTGCTTCAACGAAAATGGCGCCCGGCCCATCCAAGGATCCAATCACAGGGAAGGCCTATGCCGGCTCAGAGAGGTGCAAGAGTTGCCACAAGGCGAAGTACGATGCATGGAGAAACACGATCCATGCATGGATGGTCCGTCCCATCGCGAAGGGAGACTTCAAGAACGTGAAGGCTGACCTAACTGTCGAGGGCGCACCGAAACCTGATCAGTACGATTGGGCCTACGTCATTGGCGGCTGGTACAAAGAAGAGCGTTATGCCTTCTGGGATGAGAGGGGAAACATCATCTCAGGGGAATACGAATACAATCGCCCGAGAAAACATTTCTCGCTTCGAAAGACCAAGGAAGGGGCTTCTGAACGCCTCGATTGGTTCAATGAGTGTGGCTACTGCCATGCTACGGGCACAAACTATAAGGATCGGACATTCATCGAATTCAACATCGGTTGCGAGGCGTGCCATGGCCCTTCAGCCGACCATACGAAGAGCCCGAAGGCCGTGAAGGGGGTCATTGACAAGAACACCGAGAACTGCGGCCGCTGTCACATCAGGGCACGCATGAAACCGCCCCTTAATAAGTTCAATTACCCTGTTATGTATGAACTCAACAAGCCGCAGACAATGATGAAGGATCTGGACCCGGAGCCGTATACTGCGCCAGGTTCCTTCTGGCCGGATCAGAAAAATGCCAACCGGCATCGCCAGCAGTATCTCGAGTGGATCAAGAGTAAACATAATGGTGTTCCTGGGTTAAGCTGTGTAACCTGCCATGATCCTCACGTCGGAAGCCTCTCTTACAGAACCGGACAGATGAAAGGCGAGGAACGTTCACTTTGTGCAAAATGCCATGAAGAAATCGTTTCCGATCCAGTCAAACATTCGGGACATCGTTTTGAAGTGGCGTCCTGTTCGGCCTGTCACCTGCCATACACCATCGCCGCCGGATCAGTACCCAATCATACTTTTGAGTCAATTCCTCCCTCGAAGACTTTACAATACGGGGCTGACGAGAAGACTGGCAAGTTGAAGATGCCTAACTCGTGTACTCTATACTGCCACACAAAGGAGACGGCACAAGTAATGGACGAAAAGTATAAAACCATCTTCAAGCCGTATATGAAGTAGCCTCGACATGAAGGGACTTCTCTTAAAGGGGATCCATTCACTCCCGCTGGTTTTATTCAACGCTGTGAGTGTTTCACAAATCAATGGATTTCATCCAGCCCAATATTACCCTTTAATAAGAGCATCAGAACCCGCCCCATATCTTGGCGGAGCGCTGATGAAAGGGAGGATGAGGAGCCAAGATAAAGTCAGACTCTTAGGGTCGCGAATGTGGCTAAGGCCGATCATCATGCGTTCATGTCCTGCAGCTGGCTGGCCGCGATAGGTTCCAAAGAGACGATCCCACCATGGGAAGTTAAACCCAAAATTACTCGTGTGCTCTTTTATCACCACAGAGTGATGCACCCGGTACATCTCCGGCGTGACCACAAATAGTCTCAAGGCACGGTCGACTCCACCCGGTAGTTTGCCATTGTCATGATTGAACATGCTTGTGGCATTGAGAAGCACCTCAAAGAGGACAACGGCCACTGCAGATGCACCCAAAACAATGACTACTACCATCTTAATACCCATGGAGAGAAGAATCTCTATAGGATGAAAATGGATGCCGGTGGTCACATCAAAATCGAGGTCGGTATGGTGGACCCCATGGAGGCGCCATAAGGCGGGGAGGTGATGAAAAAGGGGATGCTGTAAATAGATCACAAGATCGAGAGTCGCAACACCAGCGACTACCGCCATCCAGTGAGGCAAAGAAATGTTATTTAAAATACCCAACCATGATTTTCCGCGAAAAGAGCTATGCCCACGACCTGAATCGGAAGCAGAAGGCGTATGGCCAGGGTATCCATGGAGACCAATCCCAAATTGGCAAACCAACGGATCTTTTTTGGAGTATTTAATGAACGGTGCGGGGCGATCCTTTCCCAGATGGCCATTAAGGCCAGAATACCAATAAAAAAGCCAAACCGGATGGCAGTTTCATGATTTAATAGAAAATAATTCATTTCCATTCACTTATATTTACGCCCTTCTCGCAGAAATTACGACATAGCCTCCTTCTCCGTAACCATCTTTAACCGGCTCAATAGCCGTCATCTCTTCCGGGTTTCTGAAAAGAGTCTGACAAACTTGGATATGGGCATATTTCATTTCCTTAAGCCAATCCAGCACCTCCTTAACTGAATAAAAAATGGCATTTCTGTAAAACAGGCTTTCTTTTTTTCTTGACTCATAGAGCTGGCCGAGGAAGCTGTCCCTGTCAATCATTCCTATGATAATATGACCACCCGGAATAAGTACCCGTATGGCTTCTTTCAAAGCCTGCTTAGGATCTTCAAGAAAACATATTGTCGTAACCATCAGGATAAAATCGAATGACTCATTTCCAAAAGGAAGATTTTCTGCTTTAGCCCTGTAGACTTTAATCCCATGTCTTTGTGCTATTTCTGCCATTGCCTTTCCTGGTTCTACTCCGATATGGATGCCGAGAAGGGTTGCAAACCTGCCTGTTCCAACTCCGACCTCCAATCCTTTTCCCGCTTCCGGAATAAATCTCCTAAGGACAAGGAGTTCCGATTCGTAGGCATATCTATTTTTGTCAAACCATCGGTCATATTTTTCCGCAGCTTCTTCAAAGACTCTAATATTTTCCATCACGATAGATAAGCTAACCTAAAGCGTGAACCGAATTCTTAAGAAGGTAGATAACTCTTTCCAATTCCTGAATGGTTGTCGTACGGCCCAGACTGAATCGGATGGCTCCCATCCCCACTTCGTTCGCAATTCCCATGGCCTTCAGAACCGGGGAGAGTTCAACTGAACCTGAATGGCAGGCGGCCCCGGTAGAAGCAGCGACTCCATCCATACGGGATAAGATCTCTCCTCCTGCTTTTCCAACAAAGCTGACGTTAAGAGTGTTGGGGAGGCGATGAACAGGATGACCATTGAGAACTACTTTCTCTCCAAAATTATCTTGAAGAAGTTTCCAGAAGCAGTCCCTCATGCTGCAAATTCTATCGTCACCAACATATCTCTTTGCGACATCACACGCCTTCCCAAGTCCTACAATGAGAAGGACATTCTCGGTTCCAGCCCTCCTGCCTGATTCGTGGCCTGCCCCGTGGATAAGCGGTTCAATCGGTGTCCCCTTGCGAATATATAATGCTCCTATCCCCTTGGGAGCATAGAGTTTGTGACCGGCTACGGATAACAGATCAACTCCTAAATCATTTACCCTTGCAAAAATCTTCCCAACGGACTGGGCCGCATCCGTGTGGAAGACAATACCTTTTCGCTTTGCAATCTTCGAAATCTCCTCAATCGGCTGGATGGTTCCCACCTCGTTATTGGCATGCATCACAGAAATCAGAATAGTTTTTAGAGTGATGCCTTTTTGGATTTCATCAGGATCCACTCTTCCGTACTGGTCTACACGAACGTACGTCACCTCTGCCCCAAGTTTCTCAAGGAATCGACAAGGGTTGAGCACGGCTGGATGCTCGATCTGGGTGGTGATAATATGGTTCCCCTTCTCTCTTAAGGCAAAGAAGACACCTTTGATGGCATGGTTGTTCGATTCGCTTCCACCGCTGGTAAAGACAATCTCTTCAGGATGGCATTGGAGGAGATCGGCCACCTGTCTTCGAGCATTTTCTACCGCTTTTTTGCCAGGCTCGCCTGCCCAATGAAGACTTGAAGGATTACCAAAGTGCTGCGAGAGAAAAGGTTTCATCGCCTCCACCACTTCAGGAGAGATCGGAGTACTGGCATTGTAATCAAGGTAGATACGATTGGAATTCATGAATTCACCCCCTGCTTATTCTTCTTTTTGGTCGCGGTGATTAAATAGAATGCCCCAATCCGGGGAAAAAGGACCGAGCCAACCCATTCGAACAAATTT
>Ga0299912_10003831_pt1 | contig 12276 bp, 9 predicted proteins | sample RVTome_2_FD_207667 | JGI IMG/M metagenome (GOLD analysis project Ga0299912, IMG submission 207667) | Soil microbial communities from uranium-contaminated site in the Upper Colorado River Basin, Wyoming, United States - RVT95D214 (version 2) ... | reverse complement strand
GGCGGGGGGCACCTTCCGCGAAGACCTCTTCTACCGGATCAACGTGGTCCCCATCGAAGTGCCGCCGCTGCGAGAGCGCCCCGAGGATGTCATGCCCCTGCTCGAGGCGTTTTTCGACACCTACAACACCAGCTTCGACACCAGTCTTCGCGGCGTGAGCGCCCTGGTCGAGGAGGCCGCACTCGCCCATCCGTGGCCGGGCAACGTGCGGGAGCTGCGCAACCGGGTAGAACGGGCTGTGGCGATGGCGGCCGGACCCTGGCTAATGCCGGCAGACCTGTTTCCGGAAAGGGGTCTCGACGGAACCGACGAGACCGGTGGACTCGCCTCGCTCGAGGCGGCACGCGACGCTGCCGAACGGCGCCATATCCAAAGGGCGCTCACCCTGACCGGCAACGAGATGGCACAAGCGGCCAAGCTTCTAGGCATCTCGCGCACAACGCTGTGGGAGAAGATGCGCCGTCTGGGGCTGTCCGCTCCGACGCACTAGTCCGCGTTCGGGAATCCGAACGCCCGACCTTCGACACGTTCGCCAAGCCGAACACGCGCCGAACCATGCCGGCTTCCGCACGCGTCATGTTCCCGGCACTGGCCCCACCCGTCGCCGGTGGCACAGACCTTGCACCGCTTTCCTGCACCAAGGCCGTTGCAGGGAGGAATCGATGGCAAGCTGCGAAAAGCTCGTAGACATGGGGAGGCGCCAGTTCTTGCGGGGCGCCGGTATCGGCATGGCCAGCGCGGCCGCGGCGACCGTGGTCGCCCAGCCGGCGAAGGCTGCCCCCGGGCAGGCCCTGGTCAACTACCCGTCCAACCGCCTCGCCAACATCGCCGACCTGGCGCTCAACGAAGCACTGGACACGGCCTACCCGGATGATGCTGCACCCGGCGTCCTGCTCAAGCTCGGCACCCCGGTGGAGGGCGGCGTCGGCCCCGATGGCGACATCGTCGGCTTCTCGGCGGTCTGTCCGCACAAGGGTTTCTTCATGTCGTTCGACCCCAACGACAAGACCCTCAACTGCTCCGGCCACTACTCCCGCTTCGACTGCGAGAAGGGCGGCCAGCAGATCTGGGGCCACGCCACGCAGAACCTGCCGCAGTACATCCTGCGGGTCGACGACAAGGGCGACATCTACGCAGAGGGGCTCGACGAGCTGCTCTACGGCCGCCTGTCCAACGTGCTCTGAGGGAGGAAGTCATGGCTTTCAAGCGACACGTCGATCGGCTTCCCATCATCCCAGCCGACGCCCGCGAACAGACCGTCACCTGCCATTTCTGCATCGTTGGGTGCGGCTACCATGCCTACACCTGGCCGGTGAACAAGCAGGGCGGCACCGATCCCGCCGAGAACAAGTTCGGCGTCGATCTCGCCGTCCAGCAGGATGCCGAGACGCCCAACTGGTACTCTCCGTCGATGTACAACATCGTCAAGCAGGACGGCAAAGACGTTCACATCGTCATCAAGCCGGACCCGGCCTGCTCGGTGAATTCCGGCCTCGGTTCCATTCGCGGTGCCCGCATGGCGGAGGTGAGCTTCAGCAAGGCCCGCAACACCCAGCAGCAGCGCCTCACGGACCCGATGGTGTGGCGCTACGGGCAGATGCAGCCGACGAGCTGGGACGACGCACTCGATCTTGTCGCGCGGGTCACCGCCGCCGTCATCGAGGACCAGGGTGAGGACGGCCTCTTCGTCTCTGCCTTCGACCATGGCGGGGCCGGCGGCGGCTACGAGAACACCTGGGGCACCGGCAAGCTCTATTTCGGCGCCATGAAGGTGAAGAACATCCGCATTCACAACCGCCCGGCCTACAACTCGGAGGTCCACGCCACCCGGGACATGGGCGTCGGCGAGTTGAACAATTGCTACGAGGACGCCGAGCTGGCCGACACCATCGTCGCCGTCGGCACCAACGCGCTCGAAACCCAGACGAACTACTTCCTCAACCACTGGGTCCCCAACCTGCGCGGCGCCACGCTCGAAAAGAAGCAGCAACTGATGCCGGACGAGCCGCACGAGGCGGCGCGCATCATAGTCGTCGATCCGCGCCGCACCGTCACCGTCAATGCCGCCGAGGTCGAGGCGGGCAAGGACAATGTGTTGCATCTCGCCATCAACTCGGGCACCGACCTTGCGCTGTTCAACGCCCTGTTCACCTACATCGCCGACCAGGGCTGGGTGGAGAAGGCGTTCATCGAGAACAGCACCATGCGCGAGGCGGTCGCACGGCCCCCGCTCTATCCGGCCCGCGGCGACTCGGACGGCATTCCCGGTCATCTCACCAGCTTCGAGGACGCCGTCGAGGGGTGCCGCCTGTCGATCGAGGACGCTGCCGGGATCACGGGGCTCGACCCCGCCGACATCGTCAAGGCGGCGGAGTGGATCGCCAAGCCGAAGGACGGCGGCAAGCGCCGCCGCGTGATGTTCGGCTACGAGAAAGGCATCATCTGGGGGAACGACAACTACCGGACCAATGGCGCGCTGGTAAACCTGGCGCTCGCCACCGGCAATGTCGGTCAGCTGGGCGGCGGCGTCGTTCGCCTCGGTGGCCACCAGGAGGGCTATGTTCGCCCGTCCGACGCCCATGTCGGCCGTCCCGCGGCATATGTCGACCAACTGCTGATCAGCGGGCAGGGTGGCGTGCACCACATCTGGGCGTGCGATCACTACAAGACGACGCTCAACGCCATGGAGTTCAAGCGCGTCTACAAGGAACGGACCGACAAGGTGAAGGACGCCATGTCGAGCGTTCCCTACGGGGACCGCGACGCCATGGTCGCGGCCATCCTGGCCGCCATCAAGGACGGCGGCCTGTTCTCCGTCGACGTCGACATCGTGCCGACCAAGATCGGCCAGGCGTCGCACGTCTGGCTGCCGGCGGCGACGGCGGGGGAAATGAACCTCACCTCGATGAACGGCGAACGCCGCATGCGGATCACCGAGAAGTACATGGACGCGCCCGGCCAGGCCCAGCCCGACTGCATCATCGCAGCGCGGATCGCCAACAACCTGGAGCGGGTGTTCCGCGAGAAGGGCAACGACAGCTACGCCGATCAGTTCAAGGGCTTCGACTGGCAGACCGAAGAAGATGCCTTCATGGACGGCTACCACGCCAATGCCTCCGGCGGGGAGTTCGTCACCTATGAAGCGCTTCGTGCAATGGGTACCAACGGCTTCCAGGAGCCGGCGACCGCCCTGACCGATGGCAAGATAGTCGGCACCCAACGGCTGTACACCGACGGCGTGTTCTCCACCCAGGACGGAAAGGCTCGTTTCATGGACGCGCCATGGCGGGGCCTGCAGGCGGAGGGCAAGCAGGCTGAGAAGGACAAGTGGCCGTTCCTTATCAACAACGGCCGGGCCAACCACGTGTGGCAGAGCGCCTATCTCGACCAGGACGAGGAACTGGTCACCGACCGGTTCCCCTATCCGTACATCGAGATGAACCCGGCCGACATGGCCGAGCTCGGCCTGTCCGAGGGCGACCTGGTGGAGGTCTACAACGACAACGGCTCGACCCAGGCGATGGCGTGGCCGACCCCGTCGGCAAAGCCGAAGGAGAGCTTCATGCTCTTCGCCTATCCGATGGGCGTGCAGGGCAACGTTGTCTCGGCGGGAACCAACGAGCTCATCATCCCCAACTACAAGCAGACCTGGGGCGGGATCCGCAAGATCTCGAGCATTCCGGGAAATGCGGCCCATCTGACGTTCAAGTCTCAGGAATTCCCGCAAGCCTGACAAAAGCAGGCCCGGCGGTCATCGTCGCCGGGCCTATCCTCCAACCGGCCCTGGTGGTGATGCCGGCTGAGTGAGCGGCAGTGCGGCCAATCTAGCGGTCAACCGCCAGATGCTCCGGCTGCGTCCATGCCCGCTTGCCGTCCTTGTCGGTGACGACAAGCCGGCACCAAGACCCGGCAAAGGGGCCGAGGTCGAATTCTGCTTCCACGATGCCGTCGCCATGGACCTGCCGGGCTTTTGAGCCGGGACCGGCGACGACGATGCTGCGGACGGGCGACGTCGCCACGCGGAGCACGTCCCCGTCGCGTGTCAGCGAGATGATCTCGGGCCCCTGGCTGGCGTAGTAGCGGCCGGCCTTGAGCGATTCCAGCAGCGCCTCCGGCGTGAGTGCCTCGGCCTTGACGTGAACCCAGCCGCCGAAGGCGTCGCCGGCGTGAAAATGCGCGTCATCCGCGGCGAAGCCGGTGAGCTTGCGGCCGTCGGTCAGCAGATGATCGAGCAGGGCCACGCCATCGGGGCGAGCCGACAGCATTTCGCACGTGTGGTTGTAGATCTCGACGGCGTGCGCGGCGTCGAGCGCATGCCCGTCACGCGCATCGAGACCGTACCATTGCGGATGGGCGATGCCGATGAAGGCCCCGGCGGCTGCGGCGCGCCGCGCCAGCGCCGGGCCATCCTCTTCTTCGCTGGTCCTCTCGAAGTCGAGCGGCAGGCCAATGGCGAGGATGTGCCACAGCTCGCCCAGATGGGTGGACGGTGCGTGCAGCTCGGCGCCGATCAGCGTGGTGAACCCGTCTGCCCGGAATGGCCGCGTGTCGACGACCGGGAACGCGTAGTTCTCGATAAAATGGTCCGAGAGGCAGAGGAAGTCGTAGCCGCGTTCGCGATACTGGCGGCAGACCTCGTCCGGTTCCAGACGGCCGTCGGAACGGGTGGAATGGGTGTGCAGGTTGCCTTTGTAGACGCGGCCGGGGGTGGAAAAGGTGTCGAACATCGGATCCTCGGATGGTTCAGGCGGCGAGGACGAAGTGGCCGGAGCCGACCTCGTCGTAACGGAGCGGCGCGGGCACATGCCCGACGGGATAGATCGGCGACGGCAGTACGCCGGCCTCAGGCACAGCGCGGCGCGGCGCCGCAGGATCGGGCTTGGGGACCGCGGCGAGCAGCGCCCTGGTGTAGGGGTGGCGGGGGTCGTCGAACACCGCGCCGCGCGGACCGATCTCGACGATCCTGCCCATGTGCATCACGGCGACGCGGTGGCTCACGCGTTCGACCACCGCCATGTCGTGCGAGATGAACAGATAGGAGAGCCCAAGCTCCTGCTGCAGCTCGATCAGAAGGTTCACCACCTGCGCCTGGATCGAGACGTCGAGCGCGGAGACCGGCTCGTCGGCGACGATCAGCTTGGGCGAAAGGGTCAGCGCCCGCGCAATGCACAGCCGCTGCCGCTGGCCGCCGGAGAATTCGTGCGGGTAGCGGTCCAGATGCTCCTCGGTAAGCCCGACCCGGCGGATGAGGCCGATCACGCGGTCGGCGAGGGCGCTGCCGCTGTCGACGTCGTGGATGACCAGCGGCTCGGCCACCTGCTCCATCGCGGTAAGGCGCGGGTCGAGCGCCGCATAGGGATCCTGGAAAACGATCTGCATGTCGCGGCGGCGCTGCCGCAAAGCGTCGTGCGACAGGCCGAGCAGGTTCCTCCCCTCCAGCGTCACGGTGCCGGAGGTCGGCTGCACCAGCCTCAGGATCGAGCGCCCGGTGGTGGACTTGCCGCAGCCGGACTCGCCCACCAGCGCCAGCGTCTCGCCGGTACCGATTGAGAACGACACATCGTCGACGGCGTGCACATTGGCGACGTGTCGCTGCAGCACGCCCTTGCGGACCGGAAAGCGGGTCGCGAGATTGCGAACCTCGAGCAGCGGCTTGCCCGCCTGGGCCAATACCGGCTGCGTCGCACCATCGAAGCCGAACCTTCGTGGCTCGGCGAAGCCACGCATGGAACCGAGCTTGGGCACCGAGGCCAGCAGCAGCTGCGTGTACGCCTCCTGCGGGGCGGCGAACAGCGTCCGCGCATCGGCCTCCTCCACCTTGCGGCCATGCCGCATGACCACGACGCGGTCGGCCATCTCGGCGACGACGCCCATATCATGGGTGATGAACAGCACCGCCATGCCGCTCTCCTCGGAGAGCGTGCGGACGAGGTGGAGGATCTGCGCCTGGATGGTGACGTCGAGCGCCGTGGTCGGCTCGTCGGCGACTAAGAGCCGCGGCGAGCAGGCGAGCGCCATGGCGATCACCACGCGCTGGCGCATGCCGCCGGAGAGTTCGTGCGGGTACTGTCCGAAGCGGCGCGCCGGCTCGGGGATGCGGACGCGCTCGATGAGTTCGACCGCGGCCCGCGCCGCCTCGGCATCACTCACCTGCCGGTGGGTGCGGATCGCCTCGGCGATCTGCTCGCCCACGGTGAAGACCGGGTTGAGCGAGGTCATCGGCTCCTGGAAGATCATCGCGATCTCATTGCCGCGGATGGCGCGCAGGGTCTTTTCCGGCGCGGTGGCGAGGTCGGTTTCGGTTCCGTCGCGGTGTTTGAACGTCATGCTGCCGGCCTCGATGCGGCCGCCGTTGAAGCCGGTGAGGCCGAGGATGGACATCGCCGTCACCGACTTGCCTGAGCCGGACTCGCCCACGATGGCGAGGCATTCCCCCGCCGCGATCGAGAAGGACAGCCCGTCGACGGCGGTGACCTTGCCGCGGTCGGTATCGAAGGCAACGCGGAGGCTGTCCACGCTGAGCAGTGCATCGGTCATCGCGGCGGCTCCAGGAGAAAAGGACCGGCGGCACGGGGCAGCCGGTCCGGGTTGACGGGGCTTATTCGACGGCGATCGAGCCGGTGCGGAAGTCGAGGACGTAGGGGATGTGGCCGGCCAGCGGCTTCCAGTTCACGCCTTGGCGCAGACCATAAGACTCGTACGGCTGGTAGAGGACGACGAACGGCGCCTCTTCCTTCACGTAGGCCATGATCTCGGCGTAGGCGGCCTTGCGGGTCGCGATGTCGGTCGAGTAGCGGAAGCGCTCCCACATCTCGGTGTAGGCCTCGTTCGGCTTCCACGAGCCGCCGGTGATGCGGGCGCCGGTCGGCGACCACATGGTGCCGTAGGAGCCAGCCGGGTCGGCGAAGTACATCGGGTTCGACCAGTTGCGGGCTTCCATGTCGGCGTCGTCGCCGGTCCACTTCGGATCGACATGCAGATCCATCGGCACGCCGACCGCGGCCCACATCTCCTTGATCGCCTGCGCGGCGAGAAGGCCGTTGGTGTAGTAGACCGGATCGGTATCGAAGCGGATCGGCGAGCCGTCATATCCGGCCTCGGCGAGCAGCGCCTTGGCCTTCTCCGGATCGTAGGAGAAGGTCTCGAGCTCGGGCATGTAGAGCTCGCCATACTGCGGGTAGGTGTGGGTCGAGGGCACCACGGCCTTGCCCAGCCACAGGGCTTCGTTGAGCAGATCGCGGTCGATGGCGAGGCTGAGCGCCTGACGCAGCTTGGGGTTGGCCATCTTCGGGTTCTGGGTGTTGAAGAAGACGACGTGGAAGAGCGGGGTGACCATGCCTTCCACCTTCAGCGCCTGGTTGCCCTCGATGGTCGCCAACTGGTCGGGCGGCACGTTGGTGATCAGGTCGACTTCGCCGTTGGCCAGCGCGGTGAGGCGCGTCGCCAGTTCCGGGATGCGGCGCAGCTCGAACCTGTCGAGCGGGGCCTTGTCGCCGAAGTAGTCGCCGAAGCGCTCGTAGACGATGGTTTCGCCGGGCTGGAAGGCGGTGATCTTGTAGGGGCCGGTGCCGACTGGCGCGAGCGCGAAGGCTTCGTAGTCGGAGACTTCGGCAACCGCCGGATCGCCGGTCAGGCCGGTGATGTAGGCCTTTGGCACGATGTAGCCCTGCTGGGCGTTGAGCAGCGTCTCGAACAGCGGCTCCGGCTTGAGGGTGGTGAAGCGCACGGTGGTGGCGTCGACCGCCTCGACCTTCTCGAAGTTGTTGAAGAACTGCTTCTTGATCGAGCCGTATTCCGGCGTCACAGCGTCGATGATGCGCTGGAAGGTGAACACCACGTCGTCGGCGGTGACCAGCGTGCCGTCGTGGAACTTCACGTCGTCGCGGATCTTGACCTCGAAGACGGTGTCCGACACCTGTTGCCAGGAGCTCGCGATCGACGCCGAGAACTCGGCGCCGGGCTTGGTGTAGTCCTTGGCGATCAGCGGATCGAAGGCGTTCACGTAGTTCTGCGAGCCGACATTGGAATGGTCGCGGCCCGGATCGATGTAGGCCGAGAGGTTCGCCGTGGCGACCTTGAGTTCGGCGCCGACGGCGGCGGTCGAGGCGAGCAGGGCCGCCGCGAGGGTGAGGAGAACTTTCTTGTGCATTTGAGCCTTCCTGGTTGCGTCAGAGCTATCCCGTGCCGGCGGGAGGGGTGTGTCCCGCCGGTGGAATTGGGTGAAAGAGGAGAACGTGTCGGGCGCGGCGGGCCGCGCCGGTTACTTGAGCTTCACGTCGAGGGCATCCCTGAGCCAGTCGCCGATGAGCAGCACCAGCAGCGACACGAACATGATGACGAGCGAGGGGACCACCGCGATCCAGGCGCTCGAGGCGAGATAGTCGCGGCCCATGCCGACCATGGACCCGAGCGTCGCGGTGGGCGGCTGCACCCCCAGCCCGAGGAAGGACAGCGAGGACTCGAGCAGGATCACCTGCGAGAAGGTCATGGTCCACACCACGATGATCGGCGAGGCGACGTTGGGCAGCACGTGCTTGACGAGGATACGCCAGTGCGAGGCGCCCGCGGCGGTGGCCGCCTCGACGAAGGGCATTGCCGATACCGACAGCACCTGGGCCCGCACGACGCGGGCGTAGGTCTCCCATCCGGCTACGCCGATGACTGCGATCAGCACCGGCAGCGAATTGCCGAACACCGCGATCACCAGCAGCGCGATCAGCGTGAAGGGCACGGCGATCTGGATGTCGACGATGGCCATGATCGCAGTGCCCAGCGGGCCGCGGGCGTAGCCGGCCACCACGCCCAGCGCCACGCCGATGATGAGGCTGATGAAGCTGCCCACCAGCGCGATCACCATGGTCAGCTGCAGCCCGTGCAGCGTGCGCGAGAGCATGTCGCGGCCCAGCTGGTCGGTGCCCAGCAGGTGGTCGGGCGAAGCCCGGTCGAGGCCCACCGGCGGCTTCAGCCGGGCGAGCAGAGTCTGGGCGTTGGGATCGTAGGGCGCCAGCAGCGGCGCCAGGATCGAAATCACCAGGACGAGCGCGAACAGCGCCAGATAGATGCGCATCGGCAGGCGCGCCTTGCCCCAGAGCTGGGCGAGGCCACTCGGGCGGCGGCGGCGCGCCGATGGTCGCGTGGCGTCGGCGGAGCGGGTGAGCGGAGCAGCCAGGTCTGTCATGATGCGGTGACCTTCACGCGGGGGTCGATGGCAGCGTAGAGCACGTCAACGACGAGGGAGGTGATGACGACCAGCCCGGCGATCAGGATCACGCCGAACTGCAGGACCGGGTAGTCGCGGCCGATGGTGGCAAAAACGATCAGGTCGCCGACGCCCTTGGTGGCGAACACCGCCTCCACCAGCACGCAGCGCGCCACCATGCCGGCAACCTGCAGGCCGACGATGGTCACCACCGGAATGGCGGCGTTGCGGAGCGCGTGCTTGCCGATCACCAGCCGCTCCGGCAGGCCCTTGGCGCGGGCGGTGCGCAAATAGTCCTGTCCCATCACGTCGAGCAGCGCGTTGCGGGCGAAGCGGATGATCTCGGCCAGCATCGGCGCGGCGAGGACGATGGCCGGCATCAGGAAGTGCAGCGGCGTCATGTCGCCAGAGCTGGGCAGCCAGTGCAGGTTGAACGAGAAGACCAGGATCATCAGGATCGCCAGCACGAAGTTCGGTGTGGCGTAGCCGGCGAACGCGACGGTCATGATCGCCGAGCCGACGACGCTCTTGCGCTGCAGCGCGGCGACCATGCCCAGCGGCAGGCCGAGGGCGACCGACAGCACCAAGGCATAGCCGAACAGCTGCAGGGTATTGGGGATCCGCTCGGCGTAGATCTGCACCACCGAGCGGCGCTCATAGAGGCTGATGCCCCACTCGCCGCCGAAGATACCCTGGATGAAACGCACGAACTGCACCCAGATCGGCTGGTCGAGGCCGAAGCGCTCGATCATCAGCTGCCGCGTTTCGAGGTCGGTGCCCGGCGGCAGCATGTAGTCCATCGCGTTGCCCGAGAGCCGGGTGGCGAAGAATACCGCCGCGATCACCACGAACAGCGTGGCGAGGGCTCCCAGCGTCCGTCGGGCCAGGAAATCAAGCACTTTCCAGCTCCGCCTGGCGCTCTTCGGCGGGCGCCACGAACGGCGCCAGCGGCGTCATCCACGGCCGCTCGCCGGATTTGCGGAACGGCATGCGCAGGTGCAGCGGATCGTTGCCGTGCACGTCGATGCTGACCCTGCCATCGCCGATCTCCAGCATGGCGAATGCCGCCGCGCCGTGCGGATAGGTGGTGAAGCGCTCGCTGACCGACTGCACGGTGACATGCGGCAGGCCACGCACGTTGTTCAGCGTGTTCCAGTGCACGTGACCCGAGAGCCAGAGCGCCGCCTTACCGGTGGCTTCGACCGCCTCGAGCACGGTGCGGTTGTCGGGGTAGGTGGAGTACTCCGGATTGCGCTCGAAGTAGTAGTTGCCGACCTGCGAATGCCCCGAGAGCGGCACGTGGGTGGCGATGATGGCGGGACGCTCGTCGGCCTCGAGCGCATCGACCAGCCAGGGCAGGCCGGAGGAGACCTCGGGGAAGCCCACGCCCCGCGTGAGCTTGACGCCCGGCTGCCAGAGGATCAGCCGCGTCTCGCCCAGGTCGACGACCTGGCTCTGCATCGACTGATCGAGGATCTCCTCGCTGTCTTCGATGCTCAGGTTGTTGACGTCGTGATTGCCGAGCACGTGGTAGTGCGGACCGGTGAAGGTGCGGAAGATCTCGGCCACTTCGGCGGTGACCTGGCGATCGGTTTCGCGGCTGGTGTCGGAGATGCGGTCGCCCAGGTCGAGCACCAGGTCGGCGCCCTGCTCGCCGGCATGCCAGATGAAGTCGCGCACGACCTTCAGCGCGTCCCAGCCGACTTCCTTGGTGTGCGACTGCGGCCCGTGGTGGATGTCGGTGATGATCGCGATCTTCATGGCGCTGCCCTTGCTTTCCGGTTCATGCCGGCCTCATTGCGCCAATCGATAGCGCCGCCATATGACAGTCTGATGATACTTCCTCAGTCCATGCTAGACTTGACACTGAGAGAAACTCAGTCAAGAATCCCCGGGCAAACTGAGGGTCGTGCCTTGCTTGAGAATGTGCAGTCCGCACGTGGCTATCTGATCGATCTGGACGGAACGCTGATGAGCGGCCGGCACCTGCTGCCGGGGGCCCGCGAGCTGCTGATGCGGCTCGCCGGTCGCTTTGCCATCGTCTCCAACGATTCCGAACACACGCCGCAGCAGCTGGTCAGCCGCTTTGCCGAACTCGGTGTCGCGCTCGACCGCAGCCAGGTGATCCTGGCCGGCACCTGCGCCCTCGATACCATCGCCCGGGATATGCCTCGCGCCCGCGTCATGGTGCTCGGCAGCACGCCGTTGCGCGCCTATGCGCGCAAGCTGAAGCTCGACGTGGACGATCCATATTGCGACGTGGTGCTGGTGGCGCGCGACCGGCGATTCACCTACGGCAAGCTCGCGGCCGCCGCCGAGGCGGTGACCGGCGGAGCGAGACTCTATGTCGCCTGCCCCGACACCAGCCATCCCGGCCCCGGCGGCCAGCCCGTCCCCGAAGCCGGGGCGCTCGCCGCGGCCCTCGTCGCCTGCACCGGAATCCCGCCGCACGAGGTGATCGGCAAGCCCGAGCCCGCCATGTTCAGGCTGGGCTGCGAGCGGCTCGGGATCGAACCTGGCGAGGGCGTGATGATCGGCGACAATCCACTCACCGACGGTGCCGGTGCGAAGGCTATGGGCCTCGCCTTCTGGCAGGTTGTGCCGGGTGGGCTGGACGTTTCGAGCTTTGCAGAAGCGGGACTGGTCGAAGCATGACGGTGGAACGAGCTGAACCCGGCCAGTTCTCGGGGGTATTGGACCGCATTGCCGCGATCCGCCGGGAGTTGCCGCCGACCGCCGGCCGCATCGCCGATTTCATCACCGCCAATGCCGCCAAAGTGGTCAACATGTCGGTGACCGAAGTGGCCGAGCGCACCGGCGCCAGCGAAGGCAGCGTCATCGGGCTGTGCCAGCAGCTCGGTGCGCGCGGTTTCCAGCAGGTCAAGATCGCCATCGCCCGCGACCTGGTGCAGCCGGTGCAGTTCATCCACGAGGACCTCGAGCCCACCGACGACATTGCCACGGTGGTCGAGAAGATCTTCCGCTCCGACCTGCAGGCCTTGCATGACACGCAGAAGGCGCTCGACATCGGCGCCCTTGCTCGGGCTGTTGCGGCAATCCGCAAGGCCAGCCGGGTC
>Ga0299912_10003829_pt1 | contig 12276 bp, 11 predicted proteins | sample RVTome_2_FD_207667 | JGI IMG/M metagenome (GOLD analysis project Ga0299912, IMG submission 207667) | Soil microbial communities from uranium-contaminated site in the Upper Colorado River Basin, Wyoming, United States - RVT95D214 (version 2) ... | reverse complement strand
ATTGACTATTTCCCTGTCTTGAGAGGTTGCCCGAATGGCTATCCCCACTCTGGATCTTGACAAGAAGAGCCACAAACTAAGAATGAGAGCGATGCTCACACCGAATGCGAGAAAGTGCTGATTTAAAACCCTGACCTCTAAGAGTTCTTGATATCCTGAAATGAAAGGGGGAACCCGACGAAAATCCGTCCCAAAGATAGAAATGATGCATTCTTCAAAGAAGAAAGCTGAAGCGATGCTGATGAGAATCACCACTGTCTCATGGGAACGGATGGGTTCAAGAATAAATTTGTAGGTCGCCACCCCTATGAAGGAGGCGACCCCAATGGCGAGGATCGCTGAAATAAAGATGTTGAGATGAACGAGGGAAAAAAAGACATAGAAAAAGTAGGCCGCTAACATATAAAAAGAGGTGTAGGCCAAATTGACGATTCTCGCCGCCCCCCAGATAAGAGAGAAGCCGAGAGCCAAAACGGCATAAACCGTTCCAAGAACAATTGAAATGATCAGAACCTGCATCATCTACTTTCCCTTCAACCCCTCCCTCTCTCCCTTAGGAGACTATGTCGTAATAATAAAAACCGGCCCCAAACAAGACGGAAGAGACGGTCGGGTGGAAAAGTCTTAGAGCGGGAACTTCTTACATGTGAGATTCAGACGCTCCATATCCTTGAGATGACTCCACTTTCCACAAGCATCGATTAGCCATTCCTAAAAGACCGCATTCTAAGACTTTGGAACCCGATTGTCTCTTCAACCAGCGCCACGATTGCAACATAGCCTCTACGGGCAGAGGGAGGGATGTAAGGAATCTCATTTCCTTTTCTTCCAATAGTCTACTACCCATGGTGGCAATACATACTTTTCAGACCCTTCATACTTCACGCCCTGCCACTCGTAGGGCCAGACCACCACAACCTTTCCCGGACCGCGCCATTGATTGACCACCCAGGTGTTATATCCGGGACCGAATCTCAGATCATGAGGAAATTGGTGATCTCGAGGATAAAAGACCATCCTGCCGTAAGCTCCTTTATAATCTGTCTTTTCAAGCTCGGTGACCACTTTGTCGGAGTCGATGGTGCCTGCCCGCTCAATCGCTTCTTTCAATACATAGACCGCATCGTAGGTGACACTTACATAACCGGGAAAATCATCAAATGCCTTCAGATAGGCATTCCAAAAGGGCATCGTCTTTTCGCTCAACTTTGCAGGACCAATACCGATCATCGTCGAACTGTAATTACCATACCCACCTGTCGCGTCCCAGAAGGTTTTCACACAGGCAATGGCAGCTCCTCCAACTAAAGCAGCCGGAATTTTAAGCTCACCCCATTGCTTCCCAAGAACAGATCCCATCGTGCCGGAGACTGATTGGAAGATAATCTGAGCTCCGCTCGCCTTGATCGCAGAAAGTTCAGCCGTCACATCGCTGGCTGTTGCAGAAGGTCTCCAAGCTCCGACCACTTCGAGGCCCATTCCTGGGGCCTTCGTTTCAACCGCCTTTACAATCGGATCGGCCCACATGAGTTTATCAGCCAAGATGGCCACCTTCGGCTTTGCAATCCCTATCTGTTCTTTTACGATCTTGGCAACATCCTCCAGATGAGCGAAAAGGACTTGCCCCTGGGCGATAGAGTTGATGGTCATTCTAAAAGTATATTTGTACTTGTCATAATCCTTTGCAACCCGAGCCAAGAGATCCGGATGAACGGCACCGCATAGAACGAAGATCTTCTTGTACTTCATCGCCACATCCTGCATGGCAAGCGCTGATTCTGACCTCTGTGTGCCGACGAAAAAATGAACTTCATCCGCCGCTCTTTCCACTGCGACGACCGCATCGGAAACACTGGCGATCTCGTTTGTGTCCACCCTGATGAGCTTGATCGGCACCTTGGCGCCTCCCAAAGTCACCCCGCCGGCTTTATTGATCTCTTCCTGTGCTATGGAAGCTCCCCGCCAATGATCCCGTCCAAACACAGCTTTCATAGGCCCTGCAACTCCAATCCTGACCTCTTTGACAGCTTGCTGTGCCAGCCCCCCACCTGCCAAAAAAGAAAGCAAACACAGACTCACCACACCTACGATCATTCCCTTTCTCATCGTAAAGTCCTCCTTTCCATTAGAGTTTTCTTACTCACAGAATAGCCCCATTTTAAAGATGATTGACCCCTCCCTGCTCCTCAACCTTCAGGCCGGAGGAGATCGCACTGTATTTTTGTGGCTCCTCGGCGCCATCCGAGCTATAAACCCAGGTAGGTCTTCCTGATCCGCTCATCTTCTTGCAGTGCTTCAGATGTTCCTTCGAAGACGACCTTCCCTTGGGAAAGCACGTAATTTCTTCGAGCTAAAGCAAGTGCAAGGCCTACATCCTGTTCCACTAAAATGATTGTCACCCCAGTCTGATAAACATCCTTAATACGCTTAAATACTTCATCTTTTATCATAGGGGCGAGCCCAAGAGAGGGTTCGTCGATCAATAGAAGCTTGGGCTCGGACATCAATGCCCTTCCGATAGCCAGCATGGTTCGCTCTCCCCCGGAGAGGGTACCGGACATTTGTCTTTTTCTCTCTTCTAATATTGGAAAGAGTTTGAAAACTGCTTCTAATCTTTGCCTTATTTTTTCTCTTTCTTTAATCAAAAAAGCCCCCGCTATTAAATTATCAAAGACGGTCAATTCCCGAAATGGCCTTCCCCCTTCTGGACAGAGAATTAACCCTTTTTCTGCTCTCTGATGAGCTGGCACGGAATTGATCGGCTCCCCTTCAAAGACGATCTCGCCTTCGATAATAATATTAGAGACTTCTTTCCTCATTCCCCTCTTCATCTCCCTTTCCCAGCTCATCAGTCCGCATAGGGTTCGAAGAAGAGTAGTTTTTCCAGCACCGTTCGGGCCTACAATACTGAGGAGTTCCCCTATATGAACCCCTAAACTTACCCCATCTAATATGACCGCAGTATCATAGGCGACGGTAACATTCTTTGCCTCAAGGAGCATCCCTATCTCCTCTTGATTGGTGCCCTATATAAATTTCAATGACCTTTGGGCTGTTTACAATTTCCTGAGGCGTGCCTTCGGCAATCAGTTCACCGTAGTTTAGCACAATCACGCGGTCGACTATTTTCATCAGCTCTGATAACTTGTGCTCCACGATCAACATCGCCGGGCCTTCGCTATGCAATCGACCAAACCTCCCGCCCTTGTGCAACCTTTTTAGGGACTTCGCCATCAGATCCGTTTCATAGGGGTTCAAACCCCCGAATGGCTCATCGAGTATGAGCAACTCGGGTTCCGTAGCAAGGGCCCGAGCAATCTCAAGACGCGTAAGATCTCCGTGAGAGAGAATGGAAGCTTTTTCCTTGGCCAGATCCGAAATTCCACAAAACTCCAGCGCATCCATTGCCATACTTTCTACACTTTTTATCCATTCCCCTCTCTTTCTTCCTGAGCCAAGGCACCCGATCATCGCATTGGCAATAATAGGCAACTCGCGAAACGGTCTCACCACCTGATGTGTCATTCCTATTCCCTTTTTTACGATATCCCAGGGTGGACGGCCTATCATATCCTCGCCATTGAATTGGATTGTCCCGGAATCAGCTTTTAACATGCCTATGATAAGGCGCACCAAAGTCGTTTTTCCCGAACCATTTGGACCAATCAGCCCTACCATTTCATTTCTTCCCATGTTAAAGTTGATTTTTTTGACTGCCATCAGGCCGCCAAAAGACTTCGTTAAGTTCTCAATCTCGAGAAAAGATGCCATCTTAGCCTTCCCTCTCCTCCCTTAACTCCCTTCGCGATACTTTTCCGACATCCGTCCTCGGAATCTCTCCTCGAAACTCTATAATCTTCGGAACTTTGTAATGAGCCAATTTTCCTTGGCAGTGACTGACAATTTCCTCTTCCGACATTTTCCCTCTTGCATCAGCCTCTAATACGATCACCGCTTTAATGTTTGCACCGACCTTCGGGTCAGGAACCCCTATGACCGCAGCTTCCTTTATCTTAGGATGGGTTTTTAGAACCTCTTCTATTTCTCGGGCAAAGATGGAATACCCCTTGTATTTGATCAAATCTCTTTTTCTATCGTAGAAATGAACATAACCCTCATCGTCCATTCGGACTAAGTCACCTGTCATAAGCCACTTTTCTCCCGCGATTTCCAGAAAAATTTTTCCTGTTTCTTCCGGCCTGTTCCAATAACCCTTCATCACCTGGGGACCCCTCACCACCAGTTCACCTATTTCTCCGAGCGGAACCATTTCTGCCGTGTCAGGATGGACAATGGCTACCACCGTGTTAGGCAATGGAACTCCGAAGGAACCCATCTTAGGCCTTCCAATCGGGCTAACGCAAATTCCTGAAGAGGTCTCGGTTTGCCCATAACCTTCGTGGATGAAGGTACCTGTCCGTCTCCCCCAAATCTTAGCTGTATCTTCAAGAAGCGAGTCAGCACCGGAAACGAGGAACTTGAGTCGTTTCCAGTCCACTCTACCCGTCCTGTCATAATCTTTAAGAAGTTCGAATAAACCCGGTACACCCATAAAAAATGTTGCGTCATATCCTCCCACACTGCTTAAAACGTCATCGATGTCAGGGTTGGTCAATATGACAAGTGTATATCCTCGAATAATACCACTAATTAAAAGTACCACCTGGCCATAGATATGGTAAAAAGGCAAAAAGGCGACCACAGTCTCTTTTCCTTCTTCGAGATTCTTCCCCTTTTCAAAGCTGTAGGAATAGAAAGTTTGGTTGATGGCCTGCATTGCAAAAACATTATAATGAGTTAGCATCGCACCCTTTGGAGGGCCTGTCGTCCCACCCGTATAGGGGAGCGCAGCTAAGTCTTCCTTTGGATTAATCTCGATCTTTGGAGGATTCGGCTGACTTTTTTTAATCAAATCCTGAAACCGGTAAATATTTTCCCTTTCCTTTATCTTAATGAGCGGGACCTCCATTTTCTGGTATACAGCTTTCAAAATGCTTTTTCCAAGAAGCTTCTTTAAGTTTGGCAGGTACTCATCGATACTCGTTAAAATAATTCTTTTTAGCCCCACATTCGTTTTCTCAACAAAGCCATAGAGTATATCCAAGCAAATAATCGTTTGGGCGTGGCTGTCTTCAAGCTGGTGTTTCACCTCCGGGGTAACATAGACTGGACTGATAGGTGTTAAAACAGCTCCTATTCTCAAAGCTCCAAAATAGGCGATAGCGAATTGGGGGCAGTTCAACAGAAATAAGGCTACGGTATCTCCCTTTCTAATTCCCAAGTCATAAAGGGCAGTAGCGAATCTATCGATTTGATCTTTTAATTCTAAGTAGCTTATTTTTTTGCCATAAAAGATTAAGGCGGGCTTATTTTTCCATTTTTCTACCGCTCTATCAAAAGCTTGAATTAACGAGATGTTGGGGATGTCGATTTCGTGAGAGAGCCCCTCAGGATAAAATTTAAGCCAAGGTTTATTGAGATATAAATTCTCCCTCTCCTTTTCCGTTCCAACCTTACTTTCCATAAACAATCCCCTTTCGTGGAATTGGAAGTTTGTTTAGATTTTTGGCGGAAACTCAGGCAACTGGCTGTATAGTCCATCCTCTGTCCCATCCTTAATCCTTGCTGCACGTTTAGCCGCTGCTTTGTACTTTTTAAAGTCAGCTAAGGCATAGATAGAAAGCCTCTGCGCAGCCAGGGATCCTTCGGCATGAAGCGTGAGAACATCTTCATAGGAAGAAGTCAGTTCTCTGATTAGCTTAATTATCCGGAGTCTATATTCTGTCGGTATGCCTGCCTTCCCTCCAAGGTACTTATCGATGAGGTCGTGAATCTCAGGATTGAGGTAATCTTTCGAAGAAGGGGCTGTGGCGACAATGCCTCCGGCGATATCCTGAAGATGCTTCGTCGCCTGATGCCAGTTATCCGCGAAGAAAAGCTTTGCAATATTTGCGTACATAGGATTTGGATAAACCAACTTTGAATCAGGTTCAGAAACACAGTGTTCGCAAGCCGCCCTGCCCATCACTTCGGTTGCCTCCGCATAGAGAACGAGCCAAGCCAGCTTATCCTGGATATGTGAGACTTTCTCAACGCCATTATATTCGGCCATCAATGCGGCAGCGCCAGCAACCAGCTCAAGTTCCACGGCCTTATAGGTCTCGGCACTAAGGCGGTGAAAATTGCCAAACATGTAGGCGATGTCACCGGCAAATGGCCACTCGCCTTTCATAAAGACCCGCTCATTGGGGATAAAGACGTCATCAAAGACAACCATGGCATCGTTCAGATAGATACTCGCGGTAATGGGATGATCGAAGAAATTGCCCGATTCTTTGATCTCGGGTTCAGCAGAGATCAGGGTAAGACCTTTTGCATTGGCCTGCACGGCAAACGAAACAGCATAGGCCTTATCATCTTCACGCATCGCCCGACATGGCAAGATGATGATCTCGTTGGCCAGCGGCGCCTCACTGATATGCGCTTTGGCCCCTCGGACGACTATGCCATCCTTACGCTCCTCCACAATCCTTACGTAGTAGTCTTGGTGGGGTTGCTGCTTTGAGGGACGCAGACTTCTATCTCCTTTGACATCGGTCATCCCCAAAGCAATGGAGGCATCGGTTTTAAGAAGGTACTTTCGATAGGCCTCCACTCGCCCGGCATAATTTGTCCCATGTTCCTTATCGATGCGTTGGGTGACCACCGTTACAGCATTCAGTCCGTCCTTGCCGACAAATTTAGCTCCGGACGGCTTTCCATAGCAAACCCTTGCCCAGAGCTTAACGATCTCCCTCAACCTCAGCAGGTCCTCAACACTCGTTTGCGGCATAAAGACAAAACTGCCTAACTCCCCCTCTTCCGTCTTCTCGGTGACAAGGCGCTGGTAGCGTGGATCCTGCTGCAGCACATAATCCATCGCCATCCAGTCTATACAAATCCTCAAGATTGGGTGCTGCGTCACATCCTTCACCCTCTCTCCCAGACAATAGACCGCTCGACCATCCTTCAGACTTTCTACATATTGTTGCGGTGTTCTAATAGCCATCCAAGTCCCTTTCGTATTTGGCCATGCCGAGTTTATATTTCCCGATTCAGTGGGCCACTGTACCTATCATCCCTTTGCGACCTTCCTACCGGCGAATATATATTAGTGCATTCTCTCCTGCAATGCGTCCCGAGTTGAGTGCGAAACCGCTGCTAGCCCCGGCTGAGATGACGTCATAGCTATCACCGTATAAGCCACCCGCGTCATTGCCTACCGCATACAAGCCCGGTATCACCTTGTCGTTCCGATCGAGGACTTCCGTCTTCTCATTGATCTTGATGCCGCCGAGCGTGCCCAGAAAGTTCATATAGCACTTGAAGGCATAGAACCTGGGGGTCTTGACCGGACGGAGATACTCGGGATCTTTCGCAAACTGATCGTCGTGTCCTTTTTCACAGAACCTGTTGTACTCTTCTACGGTCTTTTTGAAAATAGCGCGGTCAATGCCCATTTTGTTCGCCAGTTCATCGAGGGTGTCGGCCACAAATATGAAGGGGTTCTTTTCCTCGACAGCAGCCTTAATCTTAGTATCCAGGTCCGTCAGAGGTGTTCTCGGCGGCACATACATGCCGACACCGATACCCCCGTTTTCTGCCAACTGGATCTTTGTTTCCTCATCGAATATCCTGAAGACATAGCCTCCCTTTTGCTTCGACATGGCGTTCCCGGCATAAGCGATGTTCTCGACGATCGTCTCGTCACAGAACCGGACTCCATCCTGGTTCACCCAGACCGTGGGCTGACCCACGGCTCCCCAGATATGGCTGCGGGCTCCGATTTTGGGCGGCGAGCCGATGTTGAGGTGGAGAACGCCGACCCCCTCCTCTGCAGCTCCCGCTTCCCAGGCCATCTGGATGCCCTCACCCGTTTTGTTGTATCTGCCTAAAGGGAAAAGGGTTACCTCAAGGTCGAAGCCCGAGTATTTCTTGATCCACTCCTTGTTGTTTGGGTAGCCGCCTGTGGCGATGATGACCGCCTTAGCCTGCACTTTGATCTGTTTACCCGTTTTATCCTCGACAACAGCCCCAGTGACTGGTCCGTTTCCTTCACGCAGGAGATGCTTAACGGTGGTCTCGTACCGAACTTCGACGCCTTTCTTGACCGTATTGGCCACAAGGACGTTTATCGCGACTCCGCCCAACCCCTTGAACAGGTGCCATGTCCTGGGGCCTCCCAACAATACCCCTCTTGCCTCGGTGAATTCAACGCCCTGCTTCTCCAACCAGTCAATGGTGCTGGCTGATTTATCGACGAAGGCCCGTACAAGAGCAGCATTAGCCTTCCAGTGACTGTATTCCATGATACCCCTAAAGGCTTCATCCCGCGTCACCTTGATGTTTGTCTTCCGTTGCATATCGCTGTCGGCTGCAAAGGTGCCTTCCACGAACAGGAAGCTGCCTCCTGCAAACGGCATCTTTTCAAATACAACAACCTTAGCCCCACCCTCAGCAAGAGTCAGGGCGGCTGCAAGACCCGCACCCCCGGCGCCTGCGACGATTACATCCTTCGTTTCTGGGAACACATGCCCATTTTTCATTTTACCCTTTTTCTACTCTCCATTCCTTGGTTCATTTTAGACCCCTTGTTGTGATGCACACCGCCATCTCTCTAATGGGGATCCTCCTGTCTTTATACCCACAATGATGCTTACTGCGCACCAGTGTAGCGATTCAGAAATTACTTTACAAAGACCGTCATTCCGGACTTGATCCGGAATCCAGTCTTTTTAACTGGATTCCCGCTTTCACGGGAATGACAACCCTTATTATCATTGTAAAGAAGCGTTAGATTCACTACACTCGCATCGCCATCCAGAATCACACTCGGCCATGCCGAGCAGATATCTCCCGGATAGTCACTCCATGACGCCCAATCCTCTTAAGATAAAGTCAACTGACGAATCCACATTCTTCCTTGTCGGTCTATCCCTCAAGGTCCAACCCCTCAAAGGCAGGAAGACCACGAGGTAAGCAATCAAACTTGCCAAAAAATCTAAATCACCTTTAACTGATTTTGGTTTCTTTATCTCCCTCAATAAGGTGCGCCAGAAGCCGATCACATTGTTGTAATCCATTTCCAGAACGATCCGTAAGTGCTTCTTGTCCAGATACTTGCTTTCTGTATAAATAAATTGGATTAGCTTCTTATTTTCAATGATAAATTGTAAGTTACAATGGAGAGCCCTAATCAACTTTTGCAGGGGATCTTCGATTTGTTCCAAGTTAGCCTTTTTTAAGTATTCGTGCCAGACCTTCTGCATGTGTCTATGTACCAAATACAACACGTCATCTTTCGAAGAGATATAATGATAGAGCTGCCCCATGGACATGCCGCATGATTTTGCTATCTCGCGGATAGTCGTCGGATGGTATCCCTTTCTGAAAAATGTTCTACAGGCCCCATCCACGATTTGCCGATGCTTACTTTCAACCAGTGGAACGTTCTTAGTAGAAACCCTAATCAGATGATTCGGAAAAACCTCACTCTGATTTGCAGTAGTTGATTCCTTCTTAGTGCTCGTCATGGGTCCCCTAAATGCGTCACAAAATAAATATAGAGCAAGCGCTCGATTTATCTTCTATCTAAAACAAAATATTTTGTCAAGTATTTTCTTGCCGCGACTACAAAAAATCTGGAAAGGCTATATTTCTGTATAGTTAAATACCGAAAGGAGAGGTCAGTCTGATATTGTCCTGCCAGGGCAAGTTTCTCGTTTCAATGAAGAGAGGGGGATGGATCACCTAAGATTTTTTTATGTAGACACCGCCTGATAATATCTGATTTGTTTTAGGTAAAAATGTCCGCTTGGGTCTAAGGGCAGAGAACTCTTCTTTAAGATAAGGAAGTCTCAAAGTGGGTTCAAACTCATATCCGCAGTGTCCGGGGTTCAAATCCCTGCACCGCCACCAAAATTTTTGTTAGTCAAATCGCGCGACTGCAAGACCCATCAACCTACCACCCGCCGCCATAATCTTATCAGCCGTAGCAAGAATGTCTGTCTGAATCTCCTTGGCGATCATCAGATGTAATGCATCAAGCGTCCGGAGTGGTACGTCAGCAAGCACAGATAAAAGGTTGATGGCCCCTGTCGTCAAGTTCTTAGGTAAAGGCTGGCATATCAGAAAATTCTGCCGGATATCCTCCTGGAAGGTTGCAAATACCTGTCCTTCTATTTTTGAATCGATATTTCTTTCTCTTCGCCGTCTGGCAAGAAGGCAACGCATTTCCACTACAGTCAGCTCGCTAATGGCAACGGGTCCGTGTTCTTGAATATATTTCTCAACGTCATCGGATCTTGCTTCGTTAAGATACCATTTGGCCAAGGCACTCGTATCAAAGTAGATGAGTTCCTTCATTGTCGATCTCTATCCTCACGGACAACCTTTTCGCTCCCCTTCCGCATGACAGGCATTCTTTTTCGAAGATCTCGATGCGATGGAATGGGCCTCTTCTTCCCGATTTGTGTTAAACGAGCAATAGCTTCTCCACGACGAGTGATCATCACTTCTCCCTCATCTGCTAGCAGATGGTCCAGGTGCGACAACGATTGCCGGGCTTCTCGTATGGTAAGCTTTTTCATCTCCAGACCTCCTTATTGATAATCAAATCTTACTGGAAAGATAAATGTCACTTTGTGTCACATTATGTGTCCAATGTAGCACATATTTGTCCACTCTGCAACCTTTCCCTTATTAACCTCTGGGCTTTCCGAGGATTCCTTCCCTAAATTGGCGTGGAAAAAAGTGCCGCTGTTACGCTCATATCCGCAGTGTCCGGGGTGAAGCTCTTGAACGAGCTTCCGGAGAGGAAGCGTCGTTCATATGATGTGCCCCTTTCAGGGAGCCACAGGCTGGCCAAATCCCTGCACCGCCACCAATTCTTTTCTTTTCCTGTCTATCAGTGGTAAGAATCTAAGACAATTATGGATAAAAGAACTCCAACCTCAGTCCGCTTATTCTTGAAGGCTCCCTGGTTCACCCTTTCTTATCAAAGATCATGTCCTACAAAGTCGGTCAGATCTTTTTCTCTCAGAACCCTCCTTTTCCATGTTTCAAGCGAAGGAATGATATGCGGGAGGAGTCGCAGAGAATAATAAGGCGGAAGCAGAGGAAGACCGACCAGATCTCCATAGATGACCAGCATAAAGAGGTTATCCAGGTGTCCTCTTTCCTTCTTCATGACCAGAACCGTCTCATGGAGCAACAGTCCATACATGATCTCCCCGACCACCTTTCGAGGGCCTTTCAGTCTTGCCGCGAGAGAGGAAAATATTTTTTTAATCAAATAGATTCCCTCCTTTTTTACCCCGTTAGAAATAATGCCCCGCTGCCCTGGAGTGGGGTTAGATTTTAGAATAATTCTGGCGGGGTTTAATGCCCCGCTCGGTTTCGAGTCGCAACGACTGGAATTTCTAACGGGGTTTACGGATGACACCGTTTTGCATTAGGTCTGTTTCTTAAGTAACTTGACTATGCCCCCGAGGCCCGCCATAGAGGTTGGCCCGAGCTTCAGTCGCCTTAATCGTTGTCATACGGATCACCTCAATAGCCAACGTACATGAAAACGTACGCAATGTCGAGGGGGTGAAGATTTCAGCCTTGAGCATCCTAAGAATTCCGTATTAAGAATTCTACATTCTGCATTTGGGAGATTCTTCTTTTCAAATGTTTTAAATTTCTAAATCTGCAATCCGATATCTGTATTGGAGAAGGTCAACTTTCTTATGGATGATACCGCTGTGCTATCTGCGGTTTTAATGTTAAAAACGGCGCTTTAAGCCTGAAATCAGCCTCCCCAATTCCAGCCCCAAGGCTCGGCTTGACAATCATTTGATTATTTATTAAGAATGTATTACATTAATAACAAATCGAGGATATCTTGAAAGTAGAAAAAATCTCGTGGGATCAGGAAACAGTTGATCATATTTCTAATCACCTGGTTTCGCCGGAAGAGGTTGAAGAGGTATTGTTTAATGATGTAGACACACCACTTATGATGCGTGGAAAAGAAGGCAAATATCTTGCTTATGGAAAAACTCATGGGGGGCGGCTATTATTCATCGTGTGGGCCTTAAAATACAAAAAGACAAAAATCATTACCACCAGAGACATGACCGAAAAGGAAAAGCGATTTTATAGAAGGAGGAAAGAATGAAAGTGCCAAAATTTAAAAGTTTAAAAGAAGAAAGGGAATTTTGGGATACCCATGATTCAACGGATTATCACGAT
>Ga0299912_10003828_pt1 | contig 12278 bp, 11 predicted proteins | sample RVTome_2_FD_207667 | JGI IMG/M metagenome (GOLD analysis project Ga0299912, IMG submission 207667) | Soil microbial communities from uranium-contaminated site in the Upper Colorado River Basin, Wyoming, United States - RVT95D214 (version 2) ... | reverse complement strand
TCGGAACTTTACGCCATTCGCGTTCTCGCAGCCTTAGCCATCTTTCCAACCATTATGGCCGAGCCGGTTACACGCCTTTGCCGTTTGGCTCTTTTACCGCTCATAAGATGACCACCGCCGGCTCGTCTGCGCTTAATCTTGCCCTTGGCGGTAATCTTAAACCTCTTGACTAATCCCTTATGTGTTTTCTGTTTTGGCATTTAGCTTACTCTTTCACAACAATCTATCTGTGCTAATCGAAATATATAAATTGATATTTTTATGCTATTTACAGCCGTAGGTCAATATAAAAGTATGTAAATTCTCTAAAATATCAACTCATAATCTTTTAATATCTGTATTCATCAACGCAAGACCGCCGAATTGCCAATTAACCCCGCGCTAAATTGGATTGATATTATTATCTCTATGCTCCTATAAATCTCGAACCTTATCAAAGAAGGGAGTTCTTTGCTCTTCTACACAGGTAGCAGCATACAGGTAAATTGCTGCCGACCAGCTCTGCCAGTCCTCACCCTGAGGTGTGCCGTCCTGTGCTCGGTGCCATTCATTGAAGCCGAACTCCACCTTTGCTTCTCGTGTATGATGAACAAGATTTGTTAAAGCAATCAGCTTCTTCTCTGCAAGCTGCTCTCTTCCTGCTGCTACTAACGCCGCTACATAAAATCCGCATATAAAGGGCCAAATGCCGCCGTTATGGTATTCACCGGGTTGATTGTATTTTTTGTATCTCGGTAGCCAATCCGGGTCTCCGGGTCTTGTATAGGGAAAAAAGTTAGGCGGAAGGTCAACAGCCAGGTCTTTATTTTTTCTCAACGCCTCACATTCTGTTTCTATCCAGCAAATCAGTTTGTTGGCTCGGGAAGGCGAAGCAATACCTGAAAGAATTGCCAGACTGTTGCCAAAAAGGTCGAAACGCTCACTTCTGTAAACCTTGTAAGACCATAAGGCGTAATATGGTTTATTTCTCAAAACCAAACCCTCGTGTACATGACGGTTTTGGCTGTCTCCTTTAACAGTGAAACGACCCATCGCCTCTCGAAGCCGCTCTGCCCGCTCATTCTGACCGAGCAGGCGTAAGTAAACATATACAACAGTGTTTACATACAAGCCATATCCTAAAACCCACTGCTCATCTCTCCAATCGCTGGTCGGTAACTGGTCAACAATAACTCGGTCGGATGGACTTTTATATTCCATCCACGTCATCGCTTTCTGAACCGCTTGCTTCAGAAAATCAGACTCACCGCTGAACTTGCGAAAAAGTGCTACTGCCATCAAAAATAAAGGTGTGCAATCACTCGAACCACGGTCGCTCGGGTCATGAATCAGCGAAGGAATATGACCAAGATGGCTCTGGTTTTTTGCAACGGTCTCCATCGCTCTTCTTAAGGATTTAATTAGTTTCTTGTTTTTGGTAAGCAGGATTCCAAGCGAAGAAATCATAATGTCACGTGTATATGGTTCAGGATACCCCCATCCCGCTGCACGTGGAAGCCCGCGGTATGGCCCATGTGCATTGTGTATCATTACTTCCAACGCAGCTTGCTTGGCCCGGTCTATTAAAAGTCGCTCTTTCTTGTTCATATCTACGAAATCCCCAGTCGCTTTGAGACAATATCGACAAACCTCTTGGCTATAACACGATAGTCATAGTTCTCCACAGCCCTTTTCCTGCCGGCTTCGCCCATCTTCTTACGCAGCTCTGCATCCTGCATCAGCTGCAAAAGATAATTTGCTATATCGTGAACACTGGCGCGATAATCTACTATCCTTGGGCTTTTGAAAACTACGCGATGTGCTTGTCCTTGTTCATTGCCGGGCTCCTGCTCTAATGTCGTCTCCCTTAATCTTACCTCTTGTGCTATGCTGGCCAGAAAAGCGTTTTCACCATGAACCATAGTGTCGAGCATCCCCATCGCTTTAATCCCGATGACCGGCTTGCCGCAGGCATTGGCTTCTACCTGAATCATACCAAAGCCCTCCAGGCGTGACGGCGCTGCATAAATATCACACGCTGCTAAAAGGTAAGGCATAAAATTGCGCGAGAACTTGCCTGCGGTATACACAACATTCTTTTCAATTCCAAGATGCGTGGCCAATTGCATGTCAAGGACGTTCTGCTGCTCGGTCCTCGGCTGAGGCCAGACCTTGCATACGTATTTCCAGTCCGGTGCTTTTGTGTCTATCAATGCCAGTGCCTGCATTACCTCCTGAGCGCCCTTCGATGCCGCATCTCCGCCGACCGTGAGAATCATTATCTGGTCCGGCGATATACCCAGCGTTTCACGAACTGCTCCAATCTTAGAGTCGCTTTTATCACGCGGTATGAATGAATCCGTGTCGCAGCCCACTGGAAGAACTTCGATGTTTTCTCCCTTTAACCCGTCCCGAATGTAAATCTTCTTTACCCATCTGGAAGTTACCAAAATCAGAGGCAAAGCATCGAGAATTTCATGGTAATCACCTATATATCCATCCGCTACCAACCATGGTACCGTTTGAACACCATACCGCTGCGGATGCAGTATCAGAAAAGGAGTATGACCCCAGTAACCGACGCCTACGACCACATCCGGCTCAAACCATCGATAGTACCACTCTTTTTCCTGAGCCGATTCAAAGTGCACAGAGTGAACATCCACGCCGTTCTGTTCCAAACCTCTGTGCAGCAAGTGTCCCTGCGTGGCCAGACCACCAGGAGAAGGAGGGTAATCATACATCACCAGTACTTTCATTTTCTTATGCTCCCGTTATTAAGCTGTTGATAAAGTTTTTACTTGTGGCTAAAGCACCAAAAGGTTTCTTCTCGCGGAGTTATTTGTGCCTCAAAACTATCAGCGCCAAAACCATAAACTTTGGTAATTATATCATATTTTTTCTGCCAGATTTCCTCCGGCAGTTCTATCTGCAAATCCGCATCCTTGACAGGCCGTGGAAGGTGCTTTCCGCCGCCGTCGTCATAGGCAAACCTCCAGATTTGTTTTGCAAATAACTTTTCCCTTTCCCACAGTGCCATAACTGCTTTTCCTGTTTCTTCGTGTCTTATATGCCGCGTGTATTCTCCCCACAAACCGTGGGTAATAATCAAATCAAATCTGTCTGAAGCGAGAAGTTCGATTATTGTTTCCTGCACCATTCGAGCATAAAGTGGAGTTTGCTCCGGCCCATCATCAAGGTCTCCCATTGCTCCGGCTGCATTTAACTGTTCGAGTGCTCGAAAAAACTTGGGTGCTCGGTCAGAGTCGCTTTTTCTGCAAAGCGTAATTACAGTCCAGTTACAATCAGGATGCAAAAAGATTGTGCCGCCCGCCCACAGTGTTTCATCGTCAGGATGAGCTACAATTACAACACAATTGCTGCCTTGATGTATCTGTTCAAATGCTTTTGACTGAATCATAACGAACTATCCAGATTATTACTCGCCCCTGCTTGTATTAACCTTTTATTGCCTTTCTCTCCGGATTTAATAATGGCTGCTGCTGGGGGACTTCAGAACAAAGTCGGTCAAGTCTTTCAAACTTGCAGTTGCAAGGCATATACGAGAGTCAGCAGCACCATAATACATCAATATGTTCCCACCTTTATTTATCCAGCCACATGGAAAGATCACATCATCTACGTCACCTTCCCGCTCGTAAGAAGCTTTTGGACCAAAAATCCACTCATCAGACCTGCAAATGACTTTCTTTGGGTCTTCAAGGTCGAGCAATACAAGGCCTAACCTGTATATAGAACCTGATGCGGTGGTGCGGACGCCGTGATACAATACCAGCCATCCTTTTTCAGTCTGCATCGGCGGAGCAGAAAGCCCAATCTTATTAGCATCCCACCAACTACCTTCACGTGCATAGATTATTTCCTGGTGTTCGCCCCAATTTTTCAAATCAGGCGAAAAAGAAAGCCAGATATTTGACGAAAGATGTGGTGCAACGGGCCGATGAAGCATCGCCCACCTGCCTCCAAATCGCCTCGGAAATAAAGCCGCATCTTTATCCTCCGGCGGCATTGCAGGGCCAAGCCGCTCAAAAGTCTTGAAATCCTTTGTCGTCGCAAGCGACACCAAAGGCCCACCTTTAGAATATGCAGTATATGCAATCACCCATTGCCCCAGCTCCTCAAGCCAGGTAATTCTCGGGTCTTCAATGCCCCAGAGTTCCTCCGGATAATTTTCGGGTTCAGGCCTTAATGTTGGCTGAAGGTCAACTTCCCATCCGTCCACTCCATTGTCGCTCCTGGCGGCAGTAAGATGCGAAAGGCCTCTAAAATCTTCGACTCGAGTAAGTAAAAGTATTTTCCTGTCCACTTCAGCCGCAGCAGCGTTAAAAACCGAGTTAGCGGCATAAGGCCAATCTTCCACCGACAAAATAGGATTAGCTGGATGTCTGGTGAATAGTTCATGTCTGAAAGTCCTGTCAATTTTTTCTTCCATAAATTTATTACATTTAACCTCAAATCATTTAAATAAGTTCTATTATTCCTTTCCTTATCAGCATTACTGCTATTGCTGCCAGCAGTAAACTCGTTATTTTTGAAAGGGCCTTTGAGCCCGCCTCGCCTAAAACCTTCATCATAAACGATGATACATTAAAAATTATACCCGCAATCAGAATATTTGCAAGAACAGATATAAGCGTGGCGAGTAACCCGTATTGTGAAATTATTACCATTGATGTAGTTAACACTGCCGGTCCAACAATCAATGGCGTTCCCAGAGGTACAACTCCAAGTTCCTCGTCCGGTATTCGTCTTTGCTTGACCGGGTTAATAATATCAATTATAGCCAGACAAAAAAGTATCGCTCCCCCGGCCACCATAAAATCCCCTATAGTTATACTCAGTATCTTGAAGACTGCTTTTCCAAGAAATATAAACCCGACCGACAGGCACACGGCCGTGAACATAGATTGAACAATCACTTTTATCTTTTGCTGCTGGCTTATTCCTTGGGTTAGTGAAACAAATATAGGCAGAACCCCCACCGCATCAATAGCCACAAATATCGGTATAAAAGATAATAAAATGTTTCTTAGCATATTAAGATATAACTTATTTACCTTTTCTAAATGGATTCAATAACCTCATCCAGGTGGTCTCCTGCCAGCTTTGTCTATTAGGAAACACACCCTTTTCGACAAATCCCACCTCTTCTATAGTGTAGAATGCGTTCGGATTGAATTTTTTTACAAGCTCGATTACTGATTTAACCTCCCGTCTGGGTACTATTGTGAAAACAACTTCTACCTCGCCGGAAGTCCCACGGCCCCCGATTCTGGTAGCCCCGTAATTTTCTTTCTTTAGTTGCTCTACTAAAGGCAGCGCATCTTTTTGGGATACGACCCGTATAAGAACCACCCCCAAGGATAATCTTTCTGCTATACAAATCCCTACATAGTTACCCATCGCAAAGCCCCCTGCGTATGCGATATAGCACATAGGATTGGAAAGATTTTTCATAATCTGGCCGATAGCCAAAAGCCATATCAGCACCTCAAAAAAACCAGCGATGGGAGAAAGATACTTAAATCCCCTCGATACAAATATAACGCGAATTGTCCCTATGCTGACGTCAGCTATTCGGGCAACAAAGATAAGAAGCGGGATAACAAACCACGTATAATATCCTGAGCTGGCAGACAATACACTGTCCATTTCATCATACCTTTCTTGTGAATTACTAAAAATCTCATTGTATTATCTTGTATGTTAAACGTCAATAGATGCGCCCCCTGTCTGAAATCGATTTTACGGACTTGTTTTAGTCTATTGGTTGTTATTTAGCTTTTCGCCTGGTCGAGGATAAGGTCTTTAACCTTCTGGCTGGGCAGATTAAGTGCGCCATAGGCGGTAGCGGCTGCGCTGCGAAGCTCAGGGTCAGTTTCGCTTGAGCTGATAAGTGCGTAAATGCCATCGACCATTTGCTCTACCAGCATATTGGCGTGTAATTTTGCCGAGGTGGCCAGCGATTCAAAAGCTGCTATCCGAACATCGGGGCTGTTGCCGCTGCTCAGAGCCATTACAGCAATTGCACGTTGCGCGTTGGGGCTGTCGAGATAAGCTAAAATCTGGCCGACAAGAATCTGAATTTCAGGACGTTTATCGTTTATTGTTTTTATAAGAACATCCTGAGCAGCAGACAAATCAATGACGGGATTTCGAGTTTCGGCCACTTTCAGCATAGCTTTGGCTGAACGTAGAGCGTATGTATTGGCCAAATCCTCATTCCAGATGTCAACATCACCTTTTGCCGGCTGAATGTTGGATACCAGTGCTTCTGCTAAATTCTGAACGACGAATTTGCTTTCGGGAAACTTTTCTTTAGGTCCTGCTTCAGCTATTGCTATAGCCGCACTATATCTTACGGCTCTACTGTTGAAAGAAAGGGCCTGAATAAGTGGTTGAGCAACGCCGATTTGAAAAAGTAGTGTCTTCTCTCCCGCCGTTGTGGCTAATGCCTCAACTGCCCCGAAGGCAACGTATGCATCATTGTTCTTGACTGCTCGTGCAAGTGCCTGATGGAGATATTCTGGTCCTGCTGTGGTTGCATAGACGAGCGCATCAGCATGGCCGGGGCCAAAATAATCAGGCATATTAACACCGGCTGACTCGGCTTTGAAAAAGGCCGCAAGCCAGAGCCCTATCGCTGGGCCATAGCCGGGGTCGGCCCTCAGCGACCATTCGCACGCACGCATCGACATTAGTTCATAAAAATAACTCCTGTCCACTTCCTCCTGCACCAATTGTTGTTCGTTGGAATCCCAGAACCATATATTGGCGAAATTGGCATCTTCTGCCGGGGCTAATGACTCTAAATGGTAATAATATTGCTCTGCAAGCTGATAGAACAACTGAGCAGCAGAAATTTTCAAGGCCGACGGGTCAATTTGTTTGATGCTATTGTCGGCTTGGCTGCGAAGTTCGGCTGATTGGTCATTTTCGACAATGTATTTTAGATACGGCTGTGATTGTGGATAGCTGATTTTGCCCAGTGCCTTGATTATCTCGGCTTTAATCGCTGCATCTTTTGTTTGTAAAGCGGTCGTAAGCGGTCTTATCGCATCCCTGCCTATCTGTGGAAGTGCCAGCACAATTTGTGAAAACTCTCCCTTGCGTGTTGGGTCAGCCATTGCACTGAGCATATATGGTATTGCATATTCGCCGGCGTTACGGAGCCGTTGAACCGCCATAAGCCAGCCGCGCTCGGTGCTGCTGAGTCCTCTTACTTCCTCCGCGATAATTCTCGCATCGGCCCGATGGGTGAATCTGCCCTGCTCGATAATTTCGATAATGCTTTTGCTAAGCTCCACGAGCTCCGCATCGGGCGCAGAATCAATGACCATTAACAGAATCTCATAGCCGGCCGGATTTTCTTTGCTTAACTCCATTAATTGCACGGCGTCAGGGTTGCTTGTCAGAATTGCTTGTGCGTATCCTTTGACTAAATCAAACCGGCCAATCTTCGTGTAATGCAAAAAGTCATTCCAGTTTTCGGCGAGCTCAGTCGAGCCGTTTTCCTCAAGGGTCTGAGCGAAGCACGCGCTGACTACAATAAGCCCTGTTACTAAAACCGCTGTGAGAGTTTTTCCCTTAAACATTGAAATGCCTCCAAATTAGCCGTCAAATTTATGTAATCTGCCGTTTCATTTGCTTATAATTAAAACAACCATTACAAATATTAACTTCTGCAATCAACATACTATAAGCAGATACCTTTTCTGTCAATAAAAAAACCGCTTCTGATGCTCTGTTTGCAAATAGGCTTTAGTTGTAAAATAAGTATTTGGGGTAAGTTGTGGTGATTTTGTATATGAATTTGGCATTGACAGAGGTTCGTCTCTTTTTGAGAACAGAATATCGACGTGTTTCTGCGAACCTGATGCGATTTACAGCAGTAGTTCGTATCACGAAAAAGGACTAAACTAATTCTGCAATTTTTTTTGTAGTGATTCTTTTACCGTTTCTACGAATTCCAGCCAGTCGTCCTCGCTTATGGCCTCTCTAACTTCAGGGTTAAGCCGGACTTCATCAAGCCACTTTAATGTATTCTCAATTTCCTGCTGTGTAATTGGTTCCGGCTGTTGCTCCCCGACCGGCTCAGATTGATATACGCCTTCGCTTTGAATGAGCCCTTCGGCAGTAAGCTCAGGGACCAACTGCTTGCCGAATTCGTCCTAAAACAAGAAAAATGACCTGACATCATTATTCGTTCGGGTCGGGTTCGCCGAATATCAGCATCTTATCTGAAAACTCTACTAATTGACAATTCGCATCTGCTGCGAATCCATCGATAATTGAGACCGTAACCTGCCCGCTGTTATATCGAAACTTTAAATACCCCACAATGCCGTTTGCCTCTCCTACCCACGATACGCCGCCAAAATATACTATATTGTTGACGTCGTCGATATAGGGGTCCATAGGCCAGTCAATATCCCAGCCGTATTGATCGCAATCAGCCGGATTCATTGCGGAAATGATATTCGCATCACCATTTACGTTGACCACTGTCGCCATACAAAATAATGGGATATCCGTTTGTATTTGTACGGTGATTTCCTGATTTGGCTCAGGGATAAATCCCTCTCCTGCAAGCTCAATCAACCCGCCTGTATCGTATAATAGGCCATCCGTTTGTGCCTGTACCGTGATTTCCTGATTTGACTCAGGGATAAATCCCTCTCCTGCAAGTTCAAGCAACTCGCCTATGCCGCTTTCCATAGCGCCCATTCCGTAATCGAGGGTCTTCGGCTGGCCGGCCTGCCACAGCCAATCGTCGCAGAATAATTTAAGGTCATTGTAATCAATATAGTTATCTCCAGCCAGATTGAAGGCATGATTATTACTTCGCCAGGCGTTGGCGAACATAACGTAATCGATGAAGTTTACTTTCTCGTCTTTGTCGAAATCGGCAGGACTCCAGTAATACTCATCCGCACCGATATCAACTATGGAAGATCCATTACCGTCACCATCTACTTTGCGAGGTTCGCCGTCAATATCGGTTGATACCGATGGCGGGACTGCTGAGTTATTTCCTTTATCTATACAAAGTGAATTTGCAGCAAGATGATAATTGTTGGCATCGTCATTAACAAAACACGGGTCCTTATTAATATTTGTTTGGCCCGGCCAGCCGCCTTGTATATCGCAGTAACTAACAATCTGGTAAGGCGCAGGCGGATAAATCTCATTGCAATAACTCGCATCGTTGCCCCAGAAAATACAGTTAGTTACAGTAGGATTGGTGGAGGAATCGCTAAACATCCCTCCACCGTAGCCTTGCAGAGCAGAATTTGAACTCAAAGTACAGTTAGTTATTGTTGGTGAAGAATTGTAGTTGTAAATCCCACCGCCGTGACCTTCATATTCAGTCGTCTGATTTCCATAAAAAATACAGTTAGTTATATTTGGGTTGGAGGAGTTGTAGTTATACATCCCTCCGCCACCAGTCCCAGCTGAATTATTATTAAAGATGCAGTTTTTTATCGTCGGTGAAGAATTGTTGTATATATAGATTCCTCCACCGCGGTAATCAGGATCAGAATCAGCATTTCCACCTGTAATTGTAAAGCCGTCAAGTATAGCGTTATCAATATTTGCACATCTAACGACGTGATAAGAGTTGTTAGAGGGATTACCATTGTCGTCGATGTCGCCGCTTAAAATCGTCTGATATATACGTGGGTTGCGTGGCCCACCGCCCGGTGGAAATCCACCGTAAATATCCACGCCTTCAATCATTTCAAAGGAAATCGACCGAGTGGACCCATTAGTCGGTTTATAAGTTCCGGCTGTCACCCATATTTTACTTCCGCATCCGGAGCGTGCTCGTGCAAGTGCATCCTGCAAATCAAGATAGGCGTTGGCCCACGATGTGCCACTGTTAGAACCAGTAGCAGCGCTTTCATCCACATAGATAATCTCACCGCCCCAGCAGGATACATTTGTGTCCTCCGCTGCGAAACTGCAGTATTGCTCGTTTTCTATTTCACAGTAATTTCTAATTTTTCCAAGCGGTTCAGCACGTTCATTAACCTGCACCGTAAGGATAACTGTATTATTGGGGGTACCGGCAGGTAGATTCCCAATTATCCATTTGTAAGTGTGATTGTTAGGGTCGTAGTTTTGGTCCAAAGGATTAGGATAGTTAACTGCCCGTGGCAGATAATCGGTGATGACTACATTGTTATGATTAACACCATTAGGCCCATAAGTTATTTCGTAAGTTATATAATCGCCGGGCAGAACTGAATTCGGCTCATTCACATCGACCTTTTTGAGATAAAATCGAGGCGGCTTATACAACCCTCCAACGGCAACTCCAGCAGGGCCAGAAATACCGTTGGTTTCAGTATCTTTCAACGCCAAGTTGCTGCCATAAACCCTGAAATCATGGTGATATGTAGTGCAGTGGACCAGCCCTGTATCCTCATCAACGTCCACTCCTATTAGCTCTTCTGATGGATATCCAGTTTTTATAATTTCAACCTGAGTACTGGTATAAGGAGAACTAGTCAGAGTTCTCACCAAGTAATTATGGTCTTCCCAGTCACCACTATAAAGATAACCACGAATTGCATCGACTGCTATTCCAGTTGCGTTTCGACCTATTGCATTTACCACAATGTCTATACTTCCTTGAAGATCCCAATCATTAGTGTCATAGTAATGAACAGTATTTGTGCCATTTGATACATAAAGCAAATCGTTATATTGGTCCAGAGAAATCCCCAACGCATCGATATAACCTGTAAAAGTTTCTAAGTCATACTGGCCATCTAAAATAAGTGTATTATTCACGTTATCGAAAGAATACACATATAAGTCCTCGTAATTACGCCGAACGATATATATTTTCCCTTTATATTCATCAATAGCAATTCCGGCACAACTCGATATTCCTGTGTTAAATTCGCCAACTTTTTGCAGAGTTTTTGTAGAGGCCCATACAACCATTGGAGAGTTTTCATAAGTTACAAACATTAACTCCTTCTCAGACCAAACAGCATTACCAACAGCCCCATAGCCTTGATTATATGTGTCTATATCTACCTGTGCCTGATAGTTTATCTGGTCACCGTCAATTCTATATGCTTGGGCTCGACTTGGACTACTATGTTTACTGATAATGAAAACAGACTTATCTGCCTTAACTAATCCTACAAAAAGAACAAGTAAACAAAATCCACTCGTAATTGAACGTTTTAGTAATTTCATTTTTCACTCTCCTCTAAAATGATTCTCTAATAAATTTCGTTTTCTTACAGCGATCCACCCGAAGCAAAATAGTAAAAATGTAGTTGGTTCCGGAACAATGCTTAAGTTCGAATAGCTGGTATCATCATAAAATGATATATAAAACGCTACGTTAGTATTGTAATACAGACCTTCTACATAGCCATTGTTCTCGGCTCCACCTGTAGGACTATAAATAAAGTCATCTGTGTAAAGATAAACCTCACTATCACTAAATGCTGCTAGTATATCTATATCTCCACCGTGAATATGAGCAATGCTATCATCAAATGTCCATATCGAAGTCATGTTTCCACCATATATGTTAGCTAATCCATAGTGGATAATTTCTAACTTGCCGATGCTACCACTTAAAAAGTCTAAACTTGCATCGTTTTTAAGAAATACCTCGTCATAATAAGGATCAGCATCTGTCCAGATATAATGACCACTTTCAAATATAATTGTCGTAGCCTTAGCTGAACAAACTCCAAAAAACATTACTCCTACCAGAATTGTTACTAACTTTCTTGTGAACATGACCTTACCTCCTTTACTACTCTGCGAAGCCCCGTTGAATTGGGGCGTAGTACGAGAAATTAAATTTGAATTTTTCAGAACAACTCCGTCCTTTATTATGTTTTATTATACCAGAAAACCTCGTTAAGTCAAATAAAGTTTCACCTCCACAAACAAATTTTTTAAAATTCTAATATTTACGTTCTTTTTGTCATCAAAAACGTTTTCTAACAATCAGCCCGCCTATCATAAACAACAGGATGGTCGCTGGCTCAGGGACAGCAATCGCATCTAAAACACAGAAGCCCGCATCCATCGCATATCGAGGGTAGAGCGTGCTGGATGTCAAGTGAACTGAATCGTCTGTAAACGTAAATACAAGAAGAATATCACGGCCTGGGAAAGTTGGATTGGTACTCTCTGAAAAGAAGTCAATTCGGCTGTCGCTTACAACAGTGCCATCTAGTTCGGTCATATAAAAGATATCACCCACACTATCTCCCAAGATGTCGTTTGTATAGACC
>Ga0299912_10003826_pt1 | contig 12283 bp, 5 predicted proteins | sample RVTome_2_FD_207667 | JGI IMG/M metagenome (GOLD analysis project Ga0299912, IMG submission 207667) | Soil microbial communities from uranium-contaminated site in the Upper Colorado River Basin, Wyoming, United States - RVT95D214 (version 2) ... | reverse complement strand
GCCTGATCAGGCATCGAGTTGCAGCGATAGGTGTTATTGCGTTCCCAACTGTTTTCCTCGTACCTAGGGATCGTCCCGTCGTCGTTGACGTTGGTTATGTGGTAGCTGTGCTGGTTCCATATCTTTCGGGTATTAACCCATGTTTCATTCGCGTCTTCAAAGACACGGATGCCGTTGTGCGCGCCCCATGCGTAGTTGTTTGAGACAACAACGACCTCTGCCTTGTTGTCATTGTCAACATCAACAATCAGCGGATATTCGGTAAGCGTTCCTGAAGAGTTAGGCGTCTGAAACAGGACGTAACCGTCACTGCCCCTGTATATCCTCAGATAATATTCGTCGTTATACACAACTTCTGTCTTTCCATCCCCTTCAAAGTCAAAGACCGATGAACCGGTTGCATTTGAGCTATAATCGCTTATGATGCTCTGCCACATGACAGAGCCGCTGGACTTAATAACGACATACCTGCCTGCGCCGGCCATACCTATTTCGGGGATTCCATCCCCATCAAAATCTGCAACTGTAGGAGGCCCCCCGTGTCCGCCTCCAGGTATGTACACAGGCCCCCATTTTATTTGCCCTGTATGCTCAAGGAGATATACCTTTCCACTACCTACAAGAACAATCTCAGGGTACAGGTCGTCATCAAAGTTTGCAACTGCATTATATCCGCCCGGCACCGAGGCATTGTACCACAATACCGTTCCGTTATTCCTATATGCTATATTGCCTGCAACTATCTCCGGACTGCCGTCCATATCTATGTCTGCAATTAGGGAAAGGTTGCTTCCGGAGTTGCCTTGCCATTTCAATGAGCCATTGCCGTTTATCACTGTTGCGCCTGTTATTATTTCGGGCCAGCCGTCATTGTCTATATCTGCTACAGCCAGTCCTCCCCACGAGCCGCCGTAAATGCTGCTCCATTTGTATGCCCCGTTATGCTCAAAGGCAATCAACCCACCTCCACTTTTATGTGCTATTATCTCCACAAACCCATCATTATCTATATCACCGACAACCGGGTTGCTGCCTGGAGTTACCCTATATGCTGGATTTGTCACGGTAAATATCTCCGCGCCGTTGTCACCTCTCACTGCCCTTAAAACCCCATCCGTTACATATGACCCACTGAATGTATTGAAGATTATGGCTGGTATATCTCTGTCATTTATATTTCCGTCATTATTGGTGTCAATGAGTGGAGCAACGATAGGAAGGTGCATTACCTGGTTGTATTGAGGAAGTACGGTGCTTCCCTTCCAGTTCCATTTCTCGACGGGATTGAACTGGCCAATAGGAGGGTGATATTCACACTGCTGGCTGGTGCTCCTACTGTTGTTGGTTTCGTCCAGTTCTGCGACCATGTCAGTTGAGTCTGTATAGGCAGTGATAATGTTGTCCCTGAAAAGGACTGAGCCTGAAACAGGGATGTTTACAATCGCGGTTGAAGCCGCTGGGATCGTACTCTCGTACGCATCTGTTCCGAGGATATTGTCCGATGCATCAAATGTTATTCCGCCATTACCACTTTCAAAGGCGCTGATCGCAAATGGGGCATTGACAGGCTGGTTGCCTTTGTTTTCGACAGTGACTTTGAGCGTCCCTGATACCTGGAGAGTTTGGGTGTCAGTAATAAGCGCTGAGGTATCTAAAGCTGTAATTGTTAGGTCCGGACCCTGAGACTCCTGGATATCCACTTGCGTATAGGCCATGTTGTTCATTTCGTTCTGTTCGGCTATCGTGTTGAAAGGGTCTACGTTTGTATAGATTTCATAGTCGCCGGCGAATCCTTGTGTGTTCCATAGCGTCTGAACGGTTGCCGAGCTCCCTTGCGCAATGAACGGTATCGTCTGGCTTCCTATTATCAGCGTCCCCCCGGCATTCGGGTTACCGAGGCTGAACTCCACCAGAACGTTTGTGGAGTCGGCATTTCCGATGTTCCTTATATTGGCGTTTATCGTAACATTCTCCCCTTGGGCGGGTGAATGAGGCGAGAAGCTTATGTCGGATGCCACAAGGGCAAGATCCGGACCCTGGCTGATCCCAACTTTGATGGTCTTAAATGCACTATTGTTGAATTCGTTGTCTTCGGCAATAGCGTTGTCAGGATCTACAACGACGTAGATATCATTGTTGCCGACGTGGCCCGTGGTGTTCCATGTTGTTGTTACCGAGGCCGCCCCCCTGGAAGGTATAGTGGGGATGACCTTATCTGCACCGAGCTGCACCCCTGTCTGAGGATCGCCGAGGTAGAACCTCACCAGGATATCTTTTACAGCATAACCGTTTGATGCACCTAAGTTACTCACCGTTGCTGTGATAGTTACGGTATCGCCTTCTTTCGGGCCTTCTGGATTAAGCGTGATAGCTTCCGAAGAAATACCTATGTTCACGCTGTCTCTGATGCCGAAGGTCTTGACCGCCCTGTTATTGGTCTTCGTTGCTTCGATTATGGTGTTGTTCGGATCAACTATTACATAGATACTTTTGCTTATGTCTGTCATTTGTTCAGGAGGGATCGTAGTTGTCACATCGGCGGCTCCGCCGGCCGGTATGGAGGGCAGTATCACGTCACCGGCAAGATCCTTCCCCCCGGTTGAAGGATCGCCGTCGTATATTTTCACGAGGACATTGGAGGCATCTGTCTCACCAAGGTTTCTAATCCTTATTAAAATATCCAACGCAACGTTGGTCTTCGGGGTTTCAGGTAATAGCGCGATATCTCCTGATGTTACGCTCAAGTCAGACAGAGTCGCTCCCGTAATGTTTCTGGCGGTCATATTGTCCGCCTCGTTCAGTTCTTCGATGGTATTGAGCGGGTCAAGGCTGACGTATATGGTTTTTGATGAGGCGGTTGTGAGTGTATAGTTGATAGATGCCGGAGAATTTCCATATGCGGAGATAGAGGCGATAGTTGTTTCGCCTATCAATATTCCTCCGAAATTCGGATCGTTGTCATAGAATTGGACTAACACGTTGTCGGCCTGGGCTGGGCCGGTGTTATAGATATTTGCAGTGATTGAAATAGTATCGCCGACTGTGGGATTGGGTTTTGAGAAGGTTATGTCGGAGGATAAAATTGTGAGATTGGGTTTGACGTCGGCAAGCGCTCTCAGTGCCAACGCCGTTGAATACGGATCATCATTCCATGAGCCATTGGCTGATTGTGTTGCCGTCAGGTACGCAATGGCATTCTGTAGGGGCTGGGCTTGCCCCTGCCCGGCATTGATGATTGCCATGTATGCATATGCCGTTTCATACACTGTTGATGCGCCCGCCCCAAATCCACCATCTGCATTCTGGTTCGCGATGAGATATGCCGTTGCCTTGTTGACTGCAGTTGAGATTGAGGTTGTCTGAGGGAACTGCTGAAGGGTGAAAGAGACTAAGGCGGTCATGTAAATATTGCTGTCGCTATCACTGCACCCGGCTGAAGCCGAAGAACAAAAGCCGAATCCTCCGTCAGGGTTTTGATTAGACAAAAGATAATTGATTGCGTTATTGATGATTGTCTGGTCTGAGTAGTTCACAGTCTTAAGGGCCTGTAGGGCAAAGGCTGTGTCATTTATCATGGTCGTTGACCCGTCATCGCCTCCCCAACCACCGTTTGTATTTCTGCTGTTTACGAGTGCGGTTACATCGGCAGAAACATCAACACCTCCCATGTGCAGGCTTGAGATTTTCCGTGCAAGATAATCGGTAGTTGCTGGTGTCTGGTAATTTAACCACACAATGCCATTTGAATATTCAGGATTGCTGACATTCAAGCTCTTAAAGGTATCAAGAGCCGTTGATGTGTTTAATATAAGCCGGTCAGCACTTCCTCCCCAAGTCCCGTCTGGATTTTGTGTAGAAATAAGCCACGCGCTACCGTTGCCAATAGCAATGGAACTTGCATGAACTTGCAAAGGAACAAACAAAAATAATAGAAAAATAATAACGATTTTACATAATAATTGCCCCCTCATAGCCCCTCCTGACAAAAAATGTAGTCCATAGAATTTATTTTAATTTTCATAAATCGGTTTAATGCACACAATTACCTTGCCGCTCGCGCTATCTTCTTAAATTATGCCTTCCAGCTGTTTCTTTCGCGAAGGTTCATCTCTTTGAAGCAATCTCAAATGATTAATAGCATTTCTCCAGTTAACATGAGGAGCTATAATCGGGTCTTTTATTTTCCAGAGCCCATCTTTTCTTTCCAGTCTGAAATTAACTACCCTTATCTTGTCAGACACGCCTGTAAATTCAAATGAATCTGTCAAACCTAATAAATGGTATTCAACGGAGACTGTGGCTGATGATTTTCTTATCTCTTCTTTATTCACCTTGAATGCTTTTATTACAACCATTTCATCGTAGCCCTCTTCTTCACCCCAAGCTAACAATTTATCAATTTCTCTCCGTGTATCACTACTCAAACGCAATCCTTTTGCATCTAACTCACAAAATCTTTCTACAACATTTTTTGGGGATAATTGAAAAGAAGTTTCCAACCCACCGCCGAAACTGTCGCGCATAACGCTTATAGTAATTGTCAGGCCAACCATCAAATAAAACAGTTTTTTTAATATATACGGATTCATGATTTCAGGGGCATCATTTCCCACCCATTTCGAATTTGTAAATAAAATATTCTCCGCCTTTAAGCCATCTTTGAAAAGTGCGTTGGGGTAATTCATCAAGACTATGAATCACATAAATATCTCCATTACAAGATAGCTCATAAAAAGAAAAATAATCATCTGAAGAATGCATTTCCCATTCCTCTTTTTCCTCATTGGTCAGAAAAGGGAAAGGATTAGGGATAGGAGCTTGGGCAATAATCTCTCCCTTCGAGTCTACTTTATAAAGACTATTAGGATCACCTTTTCTTAATCTGCCTTCAATATAAATGTAATTATTCTTATCAACACCGATAATGACGAAGTTTCCATCAAAATTCTTTTGCCAAAGCTTTTTCTCATTTTTAGTACTCTTAATTAGTGCTTTGCCTTTTATCGAATATTCACCTTCTGTATCACAGAACAAATATTTTTTCTTGATTAATTGCAAGTTTTCATCGTAGACAAGCCTTCCTTTCCGGGATAGAAAATAAGGTTCGTTGCAAAGTCGCTCATTTGGGAAGTTCCAAACAATTTCATCATTTTTTGAAAGTTTTCTTATAATGTTTCCATTTTTATCAAAAATAAATTGAATAATTGTTCCGCTTTGATCATAACCAGTTACAAATAGCTTTTTCCCATCCCCTGAAACCTCTAATTCTCCATTTCTATGCTTAAATCTGTGAAGTTTTGTCTTTAATCTTATGCTTTTATGAAATTTGCCATTCCCATCATAAACTATGATTTCGTTATTCCACAGATTTAAAATATATATATTTCCAGCATCGTCCACGGTTAGAAGGTGATAATCAATTTCGGGCCAATATGGCGACGTTTTGGGCAAGTTAATAATAGAGTTGTTCTTTGTTTCGAAGTAGGCCAACGTTATTTTCTTTGCATTCATTTTCTCCGCTAACGCTGAACTCGTCAAAAAAACTGAAAAAATTATAAATAATATACACTTCATAGACTTTCATAACCCCCTTTTAACCTAAGGCATAGGTCTGCCAATTTCTGAATGCATCCCTTTCTTGCCTGCAAATTCTGTAGAATTAGTTATCGTTACTCTTTTATAATTACCGCAGATAAGTGCTTTCTCAGGAACAACGATGCATTCCTCTGGAGGCATCCATCCTTTTGGATCATTTTGATCTTTACACCAATCCCCTGATGCGTGGATTATGTAATCAACACTATCAAAAGCATTAGTGAAAAAGAATATTCCCGTATGTTTTAAATTCGATCTCCAAACTATATCACCTTCTAGTTTTTCTGAATATGGAAGAATCTGTTTAGCTTTCTTGAGATAATCATACTGCGCAGCTGCAACCCATAATCGTTCACTTCCAAATATTTCTTTGCCGTATATGCAGGTGAATATATAATATACAAACCCCGAACAGTCAAACCCGCAATCAGGATCTGATCCGCCCCAAATGTATGGTGTATCCAAATTCGCAATCGCGATCTCAATAATTGCATGCCGTGTAAGAGATGTCACAAAAGCTGACCAATCTGATTTTGTTCTTGTTGAGGCATTAGGATGTTTTGATTGCGCTGCTCCTGCCAGACCGCCGCTTATCAAATAAGCTGCGCTTCCCTTTACCGGATCAAGCACTATATATCCATCCCCATACCAGTCGTTATACTGGATGCTGGTCTTTGCGGCAATAACCTTTTTACCTGCATTGACACTGTTCCGAATATCATTAATCGTCTCGGCAGTCACCTGAAGTTGTGGCAATACAGTGCTGATATTACTGCTGTCGATCGTAAATATCGGAATGCCTCGCTGACTGGCTATTTTAAGAAGCTTCGCTGCAGAAACAGATGGGACATTAAGGAAGGATTCCAATACTTTGTCCTCCCAAGATGAACTGCCTATCCCCGCGACTATCATGAAGTCCTTTTTCCTCTGCTGATTGCCATCTAATGAAAAAGGAGCATAGATGTTTCTGTCAACATCGACAGCTACTCCTCCTTCAGTGACACTATATGGCACGCCCCATAGCCATTCGGTAATCGCCTGAGATGTGACGATAGCGGCTGAGGGTTCTTTCATGATCAGCATCTGAAAGTTCTTGGCATACAATTCTTCTTCGAAACCGAGATGATGCATGTAAGACACTCCAATATTGTGGAGCATCTGGCCCAAGAGGTCATCAAGGTCTGTGCTGCTAACATTATTCTGAAGCTTCTGCATCTGCGCGCCGACCACATCTGCCGGAGTTTTGTAATACTGAATGGCAACTGCTGAATAGTCCCCTGCAATAATCTTATTTGTTACGATGTCCGTCTTTTTATTAGGAACGCTGAAGGCTATATCAAATAACTGCTCTGCACCAAGACCAACAGCACCACCAATTACTGTTACATTTCCATTCACCATTATTACGGGTTTTACATTAATCAGATATGGCGGCACACTCAGCAGATTGCCGTATCGGGCAACAAGGGCCTCATCTGTCGGCGTTGCAGGAATATATGAAATGGTTACTCTTTTTCCTGCCAATTCCGGAAGGGTCGCTGCATATGAAAGTCCTGCTCCAATGGGGAACTCTTCGCTGATGGTAATGCTTATTTTATGTCTGAACGTGTCAGAAAGCGATGATAATTTACTCCCCTTGACCATAACCTCATAAGGCAGACTGCCAAGAAGATACGGATATTCTTTTTTTATGATGAGCTTAGTCTGATCAATCGTTTCGGCCCCTAAAATGTCCTCCATAGAGGCATTTTGAAGATTTGTATCGATATAATCCAACAGTCTCTTGCTGTAAAACTGATATGGACTGATCGTATAATCAGGAAAAAGCTCTGACAATTCAGCAGGAATCGGAGAAGGGGATGTGTCAGTAATATAATCCATTATGTACTGTTCTCCGTTGATCCCCATCGCAGAATAAAGATCCATGCCTCTGTTATATTCATATTGTTTAAAACTCGGATCCAAAGGTATCCATGTCTTGATGCTATCATCGCCAGGAATGCCCCTGTAATTTCCGTATGGGACATAGGCTTCGATCCAACAATGCTCGAATTGGGCATATGCTATCTTTCCGCCTTCCGTTATCAATTTTCCCGGAACACCCGCCGTCGCAAGAATTTGAGCAGCCGTGTTCGGATCAGTAACGCCGCCAGCCCAATTCATGATTTTTTCAATAGGTGATTCTACAGTTCCGTACACATACCGGGCAGGAATACCAGAAGCCCTCAATAATGCGATAAGAAGACTTGCTTGATCAAAATCGTTCCCAGCCATTTCTAAAAGGGTCTGCTGCGCCCCTTTAAGGGAGCCATAATAGGGTTCATATTCAAAATTATTCCTAACAAACTCATACAGTTTGACGGGGTTATACCCAAGAGCCTGTGCCTTTTCTCGTATCTCAGGAGTGAACTTCACTTCTATCGTTTCCGCAAGATCGGCATCAGTAGGTGGTTTGGCTAATGCGACTTGATAGCTACCGGCAGGGAGAGGCTCGGCTGCTGCAAGCAGAACGGATTCTGGGTTTTGGGTGTCAGAAATTGGCGAAGACAGAAGTCCGGTCGCATCCCCGTTCATTGCAAGGAGGAGGGGCTTTACCTTTTGACTTTGGACTACTGACTTTTGACTGTCGTTAAAGAACTCCTCCGGCTTTGTCCGTGGTTCTTTCCATACCGGTTCTTCTGTCCTGTGAGGCAGTTTGTTCGGATCAAGCTTTTGATGCTTCTTCGGGGGCTTTGTCTTTTCAATGTGGGCGTTTGTCTTTTCTATAGCCGCATCGGTCTCTTCCTTTGTCTTTGCCTTATCTATCGCATCGAGGTTTGCCTGCAGTTCGTTCATGTTCTTGTCATATGACTTTACAAAGTCCTTGTGACGCTGCTGGATTTCCTTAGGGAGGTCTTTGATCTTCTCTTCAGTCTCTTTGAACTGCTTTTGCATCTCCATGTCGAGTGCTTCTGTTTCAGTCTTTTTCCCCTTTAGTTTGTCCTTGTTTTTCTTCGTCTTTTGCTGATCGCCGTAAGCCGACTTCTGATCGTCGATTATACTATCTATGTCCTCAATCGTCTTCTGGAATTTTTCTTCAGGTCGCTTTTCGCCCGGGGTTTGGGTGCCAGGTTTTGGGTGCTGATCACCCTTTGTCCGCCGACCGCTGGGGGCTGATTGCTGATCGCTTTTGATCGCATAGGCAATATCAAACACCCCTCCAAATGTCCAGATGAAAAACGAAAGAACTACAGTGGCTATGGTCCTTAGACTGCGGCTGAACTGACAATCCCTCATGAGACCCCTCCCAAGGCAGATTTGCTGTAACGTTTATACCTGAACATGATTCGAGAAGTCAATATCAAAGTATAATTTCAGATTTTTTGCCATTGAATACGGATCATCGTCCCATGAGCCATTTGCCTGATTGCGTTGCCGTCAGATACGCAATGGTATTTTGTAGGGGCTGGGCGGTGCCCTGCCCGGTATCGGTATTAATAAGGACGATAAAAAAATAAGGCCGTGCTTGAGCGATACAGAAAATGATTGACATGCAACAGATTATTCCCTGTACAATTAACTATGCAATCCAATAAGAATATACAGCTCAAAGATTATTTCCTCAGACTCTCCCTTAATCAGAAACTGATAGCCATGATGCTTCTGCTGAGTCTGAGCATCATAATCATATTCGTCGTGCTCTATTCCAGGGCAGAGCAGGACATCTTCAGGGAATTCGAAGAGCGCTCCACTGAGCTGTCAAAGGCCATACAGATTGCCGTCGAAGAGGTTACCAGCAGCGGAACTCCGGATGTAAAACGACTCGAGAACTATCTGAAAAAGCTCAACACAAAAGGGGTCAAGGAGATTTCCGTCATCAGCAATTCAGACAAAATCATTTCCAGTACTAACCCGAAAGATGTCGGGAAATGGCTGACAACAAAGAAAAAAGAATTGATCTTTAAGGCGCAACTGGGAGAGACTGTTACCGGAGAGGGACATGCATACAACGTGATCATCCCTGTCATCGTCCGCGAAAAACAGTACGGTTACATAAACCTGACAATAAACACGGAAGATTTCAGTTCCATGATGAGGGAAAGGCTCTTTCAAAGAATCATAGCCGCCTTGTTCGTATTCGGAGCAGGAACGATATTTATCGTTTATCTCGCCAGAAGATATACAAAACCCATCGAAGAAGTCGTTAAGGCGGCCCGGATGGTTGCAGGAGGAAATCTCGACCAGGAACTCCGGACGGAAAGAAAGGATGAAATCGGCGAGCTCACCCAGAGTTTTAACTATATGGTAAGGAAATTAAGAGAAGAGCGGGTGCTGGAGGAGAAACTCAGAAAGGCAGAGCACCTTGCAAGCGTTGGGCAGTTCTCAACAAGCATCGCCCACGAAATAAGGAACCCTCTTAATTTCATCAGCCTCTCCATAGATCACATAAAAGAGAAGTATACCCCCAACAAAGGGGAAGGCAAAGAAGCCTTTGATTCGCTGATAATGAACATCAAAAACGAGATCCAGAGGGTAAGCAGGTTTGCGGAAAGCTTTCTCCAATACGGCAGGCCGCTTGAAATCAACACCAGGCCGGCTGATATCAGGCAGCTGATAGAGGATGTCCTTGAATTGGTCCTTGCAAAGGCGCAAAAAGAGCATATCACAATACAACGCGACTTTGAACCAATGCCTGAACTCTCCATAGACTCTGATCTTATAAAAACATGCCTTTATAACGTCATCCTCAACGCCTTCCAGTCCATGCATGAAGGAGGAAAAATTGTCATCAGAACTAAAATAGTCAATACTAAATGCTGTATATCAGTTGAAGACTCGGGAGAAGGCATCTCTGAGGACAAGCTGGCAAGAATATTCGACCCCTTCTTCACAACAAAAACCAGCGGGCTCGGGCTCGGGCTTGCCTTGACCAAAAGGGTCATGGAAGAACACAAGGGAAAGGTCGATATAAAGAGTACAAAGGGTATCGGGACCACGGTATCTTTATTTCTTCCGGTGGAAAAGGAGAGCTGAAATGCCTGTTATTTTAGTTGTTGATGATGAGCCGCTGCAGAGGGAGATACTCAAGACGATCCTCGATGACTCCGGTTATGAGACCTATACAGCCGCTTCAGGTGAAGAAGCCCTGAGGATCCTCAGGGAGTATAAACCTGATGTCTTGCTGACGGACCTTAAGATGGAAGGCATGGACGGCATAGAACTTATCGAGTCAATATCCCTCGATTCCTATGCTCCGACAATGATCATCATGACCGCCCACGGCACTATTACCTCTGCTGTTGAAGCTATAAAAAAGGGCGCCTTCGATTACCTTACAAAACCCCTCAACAAAGACTCTCTGCTGCTGACAATCCAAAGGGCTGTTGAGCGCTCGGAGCTCATGAAAGAAAACCGTCAACTCCATAAAGAGCTCTTCGACAGGTTCAAGATGGAGGGCATCGTCGGGAAGTCCGAAAAAATGAAAGAAGCCATAGATATCATGAAGAAGATATCTCCCAGCCCGGCTACAGTTCTTATAATAGGTGAAAGCGGGACAGGGAAGGAACTGGTAGCCAAGGCAATACATTACAACAGTCTGCGGCGCACAAAACCCTTCACTGCATTAAACTGCGCTGCAATTCCGGAGAACCTTTTTGAGAGCGAACTCTTCGGGTATGAACCCGGGGCCTTTACCGGAGCTGCCTCAAGAAGGATCGGCCTTATTGAATCAACAAACGGGGGCACACTTTTTCTTGATGAAATCGGCGACCTCCCTCAGATGATGCAGTCAAAACTGCTCAGGGTCCTGCAGGACAAAGAAATAAGGAGGCTCGGGGGCAAGGATGCCATTAAAATCGATGTCAGGATCATCACAGCAACAAACAAAGACCTGGAGAAAGAACTTACAAAAGGCTCCTTCAGAGAAGACCTCTATTACAGGCTGAAAGTCGTTACAATAGCGCTGCCGCCACTTAGGGACAGGAAAGAGGATATCCCTGATCTTTCGCAATTTTTTATAAACAAATTCAATATAGAATTCGGCAAGCGGATAAAATCAATAGACCCTGCTGCAATCCATGCCTTCTCGGAATACAACTGGCCCGGAAACATACGGCAGCTGGAATCTGTCATTGAAAGGGCTGTTTTGATGAGCGATGCCGGGGCTATTAAACTTAAAGACATCAAGAGCGAACTCAGAAGTCCGCAACCTTCCGGCGCGATTGGTTTGGATATTCCTGATGAAGGCCTCAACTTCGAAGAGCTCGAAAAAGAACTCCTGAAAAAGGCGATGACAAAGGCCAATGGTGTCGTGGCAAAGGCTGCCAAGCTTCTGGGCATGAGTTACAAGACCTTCTGGTACAGATGGGAAAAGCTGAACATGGAAAATCCTTCCATGAAAAAGTCTGAAAATGAATAAACTAACAGCTATTAATCGCGCAAAGCCGCAAAGTTCGCAAAGTAAAGCAAAGCCTTGAAGCTATACTGTATATTTTCCGTCATTCCGGCTTGTCCGGAATCGTTCAGAAGGATTCCGGACGCACTTCGTTTGCGGGAATGACAGTTGTAAGTAAATAGTAAGCTTATGACACTACACTAACACAGACAGAAAAACCATGAATATTCAGAAAATTGTCGTAGGTCAACTGGATGTCAACTGTTATATCATATCTGATGGTTCAAATTCAGAGGCGCTTATTATAGATCCGGG
>Ga0299912_10003825_pt1 | contig 12283 bp, 8 predicted proteins | sample RVTome_2_FD_207667 | JGI IMG/M metagenome (GOLD analysis project Ga0299912, IMG submission 207667) | Soil microbial communities from uranium-contaminated site in the Upper Colorado River Basin, Wyoming, United States - RVT95D214 (version 2) ... | reverse complement strand
ACACTATCGATGCCTCCCGGCAAATTATTATGGTGACTGCCTTCATGTGGTGCTCGATATTTATTTTGGCCGAGGTGACATATTTTGTTGCGACATAGACCGGTTATAGATAAGCTCACCCCATCAATTCACGGCGGCATTGACTATGCAGAGTTAAAAAGCCTTGGGATTTCGCCGGACTCAGTACTCGACTTTAGCGTCAGCATTAATCCCTTCGGGCCACCACCGGGCATTAAGGAAGTCTTAGCCAACGCCTCAATCGAATTCTATCCCGACTCTGAAGCCGACGGACTGAAAATAATTTTGGCTGAAAAGCTGGGCATATCCACTGACAATCTCATAATAGGCAGCGGCTCAACTGAGTTAATCAGGCTTACTGCTGCCGCTTACATTGAACCCAATGATTCAGTCATTATCCCACAGCCGACCTACGACGAATACGAAATCGCCTGTCATCTTTTCGATGCCCACCTACTGAAACAGCCGGTCCTCAAGGAGCCTGATTTCCAGCCAGATATAAACGAAATGATAAATTTGCTCCAAAAACACAAACCTAAAGCCGTTTTTTTATGTAACCCAAACAACCCTACCGGGCAATATATGTCCAGAGAAGAAGTTGTACACATTATGTCAAGTGCCCTGGGAAGTCTTATCGTTCTGGATGAAGCCTATATCGCCTTCACCGAAAATGCCTGGGTTTCTCAAGACCTCATAAATCGTGGCAATATAGTCATCTTGCGGTCGATGACTAAGGACTATGCCCTGGCCGGACTACGCCTCGGTTATGCTATAGCCGCCGAGCCTATTATTTCCACCTTGAAACGTGTCCGCTCGCCCTGGAATGTTAGTACCGTAGCTCAGAAAGCCGGCGTAGTTGCTCTGAATGCCGACAGTTATTTGAAGGGTTGCTATAACAAAATTCGAAAAGCCAAAAACTTCCTGATAAAAGAGTTGGAACGACTTGGGCTGTCGCCGCTGCCCTCGCAAACCAATTTCTTCCTGGTCAAAGTTGGCAATGCCACGACTTTCAGACAGGCTTTGTTAAGAAGGGGATTTTTAATCCGCGACTGTACGTCATTCGGTTTACCGCAATATATACGACTGGCTCCGCGTTCCTTGTCAGAGTGCCAGAAGCTAATTGAAGCTATTAAAGATATGGGAGCAATGAGTCATGCCGGCTAAAACCATAATGATACAGGGCACAGCTTCATCGGTAGGCAAGAGCGTCATTGTAGCCGGCTTGTGCCGCATTTTCCGGCAGGATGGCTTCAAAGTGGCACCATTCAAAGCGCAAAATATGGCCTTGAATTCCTTCGTTACCAAAGAAGGAGGCGAAATCGGACGGGCTCAAGCAGTACAGGCCGAGGCAGCCGGCATTGAACCTTCAGTCCACATGAATCCCGTCCTGCTTAAACCCGAAGCCGAAGCCAGGTCACAGGTAATCGTTTTAGGCAAGGTGGCTAAAAACCTAGAGGCCAGCCAGTATTATCAATATACCCCAAAACTACTGAAAATTATTGGGGACTCTCTAAATCATCTGCTTGCCACTTATGACATAGTGGTAATCGAAGGTGCGGGCAGCCCAGCAGAGATAAACCTTAAAGAGAGGGAAATAGTCAACATGAGAGTGGCCAAGATGGCTAACGCCCCCGTTATCCTTGTAGGCGATATCGACCGCGGCGGCGTCTTTGCCTCTATAATCGGCACCCTTGAACTACTAAATAAACAAGAGCGCAACCTTATTAAAGGATTCATCATAAATAAATTTCGCGGTGACTTAAAGCTGCTGAAACCGGGGCTGGACATGCTGGAGAAACGAACCGGCAAACCAGTACTGGGAGTTGTCCCCTATTTCCGGGACATAAATATCGCTCAGGAGGACTCTGTCTATCTCGATGAAAGACAGGTAAGCTCGACAAATGGAACTATTGATGTGGCAGTAATACACATACCCCATATCTCTAACTACGATGATTTCGACCCACTGGAGGAGCAAGGTTGCACTGTCCGCTATGTCAGCGATGTATCCGAGTTAGGCAACCCGGACCTGCTCATCCTGCCCGGCACCAAGAACACCATCGCCGATTTAATCTATTTACAAGAGCAAGGATTTGTGCAAGCCATTATCCGCAGGGCGCGATCCGGCATCCCGGTGATAGGTATCTGCGGCGGCTATCAGATGCTGGGTAAGCACATACTCGATCCGGACAAAATCGAATCCAAACAGGACAGCATTTCCGGACTGGGTCTGCTCAATACCACAACTGTCTTCCACAATGACAAAACGACTACGCAAGTTAAAGCGCGGGTAGCCACCGATAAAGGCTTACTAAAAGGGCTGAAAGACTTAGAGATTACTGGCTACGAGATTCACATGGGGCAAACTACAAGCCGGAACTGCCTGCCGGCGCTCAGTGTATTTGAAACGCCTCAAGGAAAAACAAATTATTTCGACGGCGCCGTTAGCAAAAGCGGACTTATATTCGGCACCTACATTCACGGCCTGTTTCACAATGCCGAATTCACGCATCAACTTTTGAACAGGCTGCGACAACTTCGTGGACTGCCAGCGACGTCGAGCTTGGCGATAAACAAACAGGAAATGTATGATAAACTAGCCGATACAATCAGACGTAACCTTAATATGCCACAGGTCTACAAAATAACTCTCGGGAGGAATCATGGTTGAAAAAAACGGCAAGGGCCTCGTCCACGTCTACACCGGTGATGGCAAAGGCAAGACTACAGCAGCTCTTGGTCTGGCAATGCGAGCCGTAGGCCAGGGTATGAAGGTAGCCTTCATCCAATTCATAAAAGGTGAACCTTGCGGCGAGCATTTTTTTGCCAAACGGTATGACCCCTTTGAAATAGTCCAGATAAGCGTCGGCGACAGCATTAAGAAATCCAAGAAACAGCTGAGCCAGGAAGCCCAGCACACACTGGACTACGCTGAACACGAAATACTCAGTGGGAAATACGACCTGGTTGTTCTCGATGAAATCTTCGTCGCCATCAATCAGGGCTTGATAACCGTTAAACAGGTTTTAGAATTGCTGGACTCAAAGCCTGCCTCAGTTGAACTGGTGCTAACGGGCAGGAACGCACCTCCGGAGATAACCCAGCGAGCTGATTTGGTCAGCGAGATGCTCATGATTAAGCATCCTTTTACCGAGGGGACAAGCGCCCGTCGCGGAATCGAATACTAACAGATAAGGAGTCTAAAGCATGGCCACTTCCCTGGACACGATACTACCTGTCATTGCGAGTCCTTCCGAAGAAGGACGTGGCAATCTCTTCCCTCCTGTCATTGCGAGTCCTTCCGCAGAAGGGCGTGGCAATCTCAGAAAGGAGTATTAAGTTATGCCAACCTCTCTGGACACCATACTTAAGGAAATAAAGCCGCTGGACAGCTCAGCCATGGCCGCTGCCCAAAGTCGCCAGAACAGCCTGACCAAGCCGCATGGCAGTCTGGGCAGGCTGGAAGAGCTGTCAATCCAACTGGCTGGCATTAAAGGAACAGCCGCACCTAAACTGGAACATAAATCCATAATTGTCATGGCTGCCGACCACGGCGTCGCTGCTGAAACGGTCAGCCTTTACCCGCAGGAAGTCACCCGCCAGATGGTCCTCAACTTCCTTAAGGGTGGCGCTGCCATAAACGTCATGGCCGGCCAGATAGGCGCCCGGGTTATAGTTGTAGATATGGGGGTAAAAGGTGGCTTCCAGCCTTTGCCTGGCTTACTGTGTAAAATGATTGACTTCGGCACCCAGAACATGACGCAGGGACCAGCAATGACCCGACAGCAAGCTGTGGACGCCATAGAAGCCGGCATCCAGGCGGTTGAAGCCGAGATGGCCAAGAGAGTCGATATTATCGGCACCGGTGATATGGGCATCGGCAATACAACTGCCAGCACCGCTATCTTCGCTGCCATGAGCGGCAAACAGCCCAAGAAGATCACCGGCCGGGGCACAGGCATTGGTGATAAACAGCTCGCCCATAAAATAAAGGTGATAGAGAGAGCTTTATCGGTTAACAAGCCGAATCCCAAAGACCCGATAGACACATTATCCAAGGTCGGTGGCTTCGAAATCGGAGGGCTGGTTGGAGTTATACTGGCCGGTGCTGCCTATAGAATCCCGGTGGTCATTGATGGCTTCATCTCCGGGGCGGCAGCACTCATCGCCGTTAGCCTGTCACCTCAAGCCAGAGACTATCTCATCGCCGCCCATCTCTCCGCCGAGGCAGGCCACGAGCTATTGCTTCAGTTCCTGGGGCTGAAACCACTGTTAAATTTGAACATGCGGTTGGGTGAAGGCACCGGTGCCGTTATAGGCATCTTTCTGGCCGATGCTGCCGCCAGAACGCTGAGTCAGATGGCGACCTTCTCTCAGGCCGGCGTCTCTGAAGCAAAGATGATACCAAACGAATAATCAATGTGTCATTCTGAGCGAAGCGAAGAATCTCGAAATCGAGACCCTTCACTTCGTTCAGGGTAACAAATAAGTTAACAAGGTGTTATAAAAATGAGTTTCTGGGCAGCACTTCAATTTCTAACCATATTTCCCACTCCTGTCCGACATGGGGTCTCCGCTAAGACCTACGGCCAATCCCTGACCTATTTCCCGCTTATCGGCTTAATTCTGGGAGCTATCTTGCTCGGCCTTTACTATGGCCTATCTTTGATTCTGCCGCCTGCAGTCGTGACCGCACTGCTCATCACAGCCCTGGTCATCCTGACTGGAGCCCATCACGTCGACGGCTTCATTGATACCTGCGATAGCGTTTTTACCGGCAAATCGAAAAAAGAACGGCTGGCTATTATGTCGGATACCAGGGTCGGCGCCTTCGGCATCGTCGGAGCCATTCTCCTGTTATTGCTCAAATATGTCTCCCTATTATCTGTCTCGCTTCTATTGCCGGCCTTGCTGCTTATGCCCACCTTAAGCCGCTGGACGATGGTCTCCATGATGTTCACATTCCCTTATGCCAGAAGGTCTGGCATGGGGCTGCCTTTCAAACTAGGCGCCACTTGGCAGAGGCTGGCGGTAGCCACCGTCATAGCCCTGGTTGTAGCCGTGGTTTTGCTGAGATGGTGGGGACTGGTGCTTATGGCCGTCTTGTGGCTCATTGCCTTTGGCATCGCCGGTTTCTTCCGCTCCCGCCTGGGCGGGCTTACCGGCGACAACTACGGAGCCATCAATGAGATTTCCGAGGTGCTGGTACTACTGCTTATAATATTGATCGGGAGGTTTCAATGACAGAATATGCAGCTTCATGGAGCGGCGGCAAAGACAGTTGCCTCGCCTGCTGGAAAGCAATTTCACAGGGCTTGAAGGTCAGCCATTTGCTCAACTTCATCCATGCAGATTCCACAAAAGCTATGTCTCACGGACTGGACAGTAAGCTGATTGCTTTACAGGCACAGGCCATGGCACTGCCCATACTGCAGCAAAAAGTTACCTGGGACACCTACGAGGCCGGATTTAAAGACGCCCTGGAAAAGCTCAAATTAAAGGGCATCACCGGCCTGGTCACCGGCGATATCTACCTCCAGGAACACAAGGACTGGATAGACAGGGTCTGCGGTGAAGTCGGTGTTAAGGCATTGCTGCCCTTGTGGAAAACAGACAGCGCGGTGCTTCTAAATGATTTTATTGATGCTGGCTTCAAAGCTGTCATCGTCAGCGTCAAAGCCAAATTCCTGGGCAAAGAATGGCTGGGCCTGGAGTTAGATAAAAAACTGGCATCCGAACTTGGCCAGCTTGGTGTCGATGTCTGCGGCGAAGCCGGAGAATTTCACACCTTTGTTTATGACGGGCCTTCCTTTAAAAAGCCCGTAAAAATCGGCAGGGCAGCCGTTATTTCCAGAAACGACCACTGGACCTTAGACATCAAGGAGTACCACCTTGGCTAACCTACCTGTCATTCTGAGCCTTTCTCCTGTCATTCCGGGTCTCCTCCCTGTCATTCTGAGGAAGCGAAGCGACCGAAGAATCTCGACTTCGAACATCACGCGACTCCCACCGTGTCATTCTGAGGGAGTCATTCCCTCATGCGAAGAACGACCGAAGAATCTCGACTTTTATCACCTACCCTGTCATTCTGACCCTGAACGAAGTGAAGGGGAAGAATCTCGTCCCTAGTAAGCAAATGAATATTTATCCAGAGCATATTTATGGCTAAGCAAATCATCCTTCTCCTCGGCGGTGCCCGCAGCGGCAAAAGCCACTACGCCCAGCAGCTGGCCGGGGAACTCGGCCGCAAAGTCCTCTTCGTGGCTACCGGCGAGGCGCTGGACGAAGAGATGCAGACCAGGATTGCCGAGCATAAAAAAGACCGCCCCAAAACCTGGCAGACTCTGGAGATAACAACCGGTGTCGGCAAGAACATAGAAAACCAAATCGGGTATGCCGAGGTAGTGGTCATCGACTGTATAACCCTGCTCATTTCCAACCTGCTCCGAGGTAAGCCTGACTATCCTAGAGCCGAGAAATTAGTTAAGGCTGAAATAAACGAGCTTATCGATGTCATGGACAAGCTCGATGCCAGTTTTGTCATCGTCTCCAACGAAGTCGGCATGGGCTTAGTGCCGGGCAATAAGCTCGGGCGCGTTTATCGCGACCTGCTGGGCAAAGCCAACCAGCTGCTTGCCGCCCGAGCCACTGAGGTCTACCTCATGGTCGCCTGCCTGCCCGTCCAGGTGAAAAGACAATAACTACTCCTGCAGGCTAGCACACAGCATCTACCTCATAAACCATAGCCAAAAGTAACAAAACGTCATGTTGTACAGCCTAAAAGGGGTTCCCGTCTATTATTGGACTCTATACAAAACGGTCTTGACTTGTTGACATTATGAGAGCACAATCAATAACGATGAGATAGTATCAGATATGCAGGAAATTAACTGGAATAACTTTGCGGCGAAATTCAACGGGAAAGAGCAAAGTTCATTTGAGTGGCTTTGCTATCTTCTATTTTGTGATGAGTTTAATAAACCTACAGGAATATTTCGATACAAGAACCAAGCTGGAATCGAAACAGATCCCATTGAACATAATGGCAGATTTATAGGCTTTCAAGCAAAATACTTTGAAACCGATATCGCCAGTAATAAGGATAAAATAAAGGATGCAATCGAAAAAGCAAAAGGTCGAAACACTAAACTCAACAAGATTCTTTTCTATTTAAATAGGGAATTCTCAGAGAGTAGCAAAAAAGGACAAAAAGATCCAAAATACAAAACCGAAATAGAAGAATATGCGTCAACCTTAGGAATAGAAATTGAATGGAGGAGTAAGAGTTTTTTTGAGTCTCATTTTGTCTGTGATAAGAATGCCGCCACAGCTAAACACTTTTTCAGTTTTGAAAAAAGTATTATCGATTTCATTGGAGAGTTAAATAAGCATACAGCATCAATCCTCGCCTCTATACATTCGAATATGCAATTTAATGGTACTGAAATAAAAATTGATAGATCGCAGACTATTAGAGAACTCAGAACTAAATTTGATGAATGTTCTGTGGTGGTAGTGAGTGGCGAAGCTGGAGTAGGGAAAACTGCGATAGTAAAAGATTATTATGATCTAGTTGGTAAGGCCGCTCCGTTTTTTGTCTTTAAAGCTATCGAGTTTAATGTTCCAAATATCAATAAGGTGTTTTCCGATCATGGACCTTTTACTGTTCAAGATTTTATTGAAGAACATAAGGCTTTGGCTGAGAAAGTCATAGTCATTGACTCTGCTGAGAAATTATCGGATATTGAGTACAGAGAAGTGTTTTCTGAATTTCTGTCCGCACTGCTGGGCACAAATTGGAAGGTGCTAATAACAACACGATATGGTTATTTAGATGCTATTGAATTCTTGTTAACTGGAGTCCATCGTGTTGCGTTCCGGTCAATAATCATTGGAAGGCTTAAACCTGAAGACCTTGATAAACTAGCAGTTACTTATAATTTCACTCTTCCGCAAAATAAAAGATTACTTGAATTGCTAACGACACCCTTCTATCTCAATGAATACTTGCGGACTAGTAATGGACTTGATGAAACTGCTAGTTATCTCGATTTTAAAGATGTCCTATGGAAAAAACTGATAGTTAATTTCGAACATCAGAAGAACAATGCTCACATAAGAAGAGAAGAGTGTTTTTTGAAGATAGCATATTCTAGGGCTACAAAGGGGCTTTTGGCTGTAGATGCAGTTGAATGTGATAATGAAACTTTAAGAAATCTTGCATTCGATGAAATTATCAAACATGACCCGAATATAGGGGGTTATTTCATCACACATGATATTTATGAAGAATTGGCGCTAGACAGGATTATTGAAAGAACTTACCGCCGGGCAATAAACCATCGTATATTTCTCCAAGATATTGGAACATCATTACCAATTCGCAGAGCTTTGAGAAATTGGCTTTCAGAGAAATTGCATGATGGTATTGATGAGGTGAAGAAGTTAATTGAGTGCATAATTAATGATGAGGATGTAGCGGGCTATTGGAAAGACGAAATCTGCATATCAGTATTGCTGTCTGACTACGCAGGAGTATTTCTCCAATCATTTAAAGATAAACTTCTGGAAGATAATGCGGGACTTTTGATGAGACTCGTCTTCTTGCTAAGGATAGCTTGCAAGGAAATTGACGAAGACTTTTTAGCAATGCTTGGTATAAAAAAGTCAGAACAGGATACCATAAAAATTACATTCGCTAAACCAAAGGGTAATGGTTGGGACTCGATAATTCACTTTGTTTATGACCATAAAGAGGAAATCGAACTAAGTAACGCAAATATCATTATTCCATTACTTGATGATTGGAATAACAAGAATAAAAATGGTGAGACAACCAAAAGGGCAAGCCAGATAGCGTTGTTTTACTATAATCATTACGATGAAATTGTGAAAAATGGCAAATATCGATACAGTTCTCGTGACCAGAGCAAGGAGCAGTTGATAAGAGTAATATTGAATGGCGCTTCAGAGATTTCGGATCAACTGAAGGCAATATTCGACGAAGTGATCTCTAAGAGACTGACCAAGTACAGGGACCAATATTATGACGTTATTGTGGCAATACTAGGACACATCACTGACGGTTCCGAAGTTATTAAGGTTCTTCCGAGTTACGTAATTCAACTAGCAGAATTATTTTGGCACCAGGCGCCTAAAACGCATTACGATTATTCTCTTGGTGTTGAACCGCATTTTGGTATATCTGGGAAACATGACTTTAACTATTTTCCCTCAAGTGCATTCCAGACGCCAATTTTCCAACTCCTTCAAGCTGCCCCAGTTGAGACGACGAACTTTATATTATCATTTACCAATAGAGCCGCTGAGTATTACAGAAAGTCCGAACTCGGGCGTGGAGTGTCTGTGGTGAAAGTAGTTTTCGATGACAATCAGTCTAGCGAACAATATATAAGCAATAGACTTTGGAATATGTATCGTGGCACTCATGTATCGACTGATCTGCTTCAATCTATGCACATGGCTTTAGAGAGATGGCTTTTGATGAATGCGAAAGTTGCGAAAAAGGAGACTATTGAAAGCTGGTGTCTTCATCTCCTAAGAAAGACAAAATCTGCCTCTATAACGGCAGTAGTAACAAGTATTTGCCTTGCCTATCCTTCTAAACTTTTCAATGTTGCAAGCATCTTATTTAAAACAAAAGAATTTTTTCTTTACGACACGGGAAGGATGATACGAGACCAAAACGCCAAAGGCACTTATTCTATCGGATATGGTTTGAATTATGAAACTGATATTTATCGAAATGAACGAATTAAGACTTGTGACGATCCACATAGAGGGCTTTCATTGGAGCATCTGGCGTTTAAATATCAGCTAGAACAATTTGAAGGAGAAAGTGCAGATGAGGTTAGGCAGAGACAAGGGGTAATATGGAAGATTCTGGATAAACACTACGAAAATCTTCCTGAACAATCCATCGAAACAGATGCAGACAAAACTTGGAGACTTTATTTGGCACGGATGGATACAAGGAAAATGAAGACAGAGGTTGAAGAGAGTAATGAAAGTATTGTAGTAACGTTCAATCCAGAAATTGACCCTAACTTGAGGAAATTTAGCGAAGACTCTACTGGTGTCGCTGCTGCTGCAACGAAACATACATCGATAAAACTGTGGGCAAATTATAGGTTCAATAGGAATCCAGACTATCAACAATATAAAACATTTGAAGACAATCCTGAATCTGTAATCGCAGAAACCAGAGAAATCATTGAAGACTTGGAGAAAGAGGAGGATCCTTTCCCCGAGTTCAATCGAACAATACCTGCTTATACATGTTCCGTGTTAATCCGAGATTTTGTAGACAAGTTAACTGTAAAAGATAAGGAATTTTGCAGAGACATAATTACACAGTTCGCGAAAACACCACTCATGATTCAAGATTACCAGTACCAAATTGGCGATGGTACAGAGCCCTCCATTTCTACATTGCCTATTCTAATGCAACATTTCCCACAAGAGGGCGATAAAATTAAATCATTATTGATACTATTACTCCTTAACCCGTGGAGAGAAATAACAGCATTTGCTACTGGAGGGATTCTCAGCCGGTTATGGGAAACACATTTTGATGATGCTCACTCTATTTTCTTAGGATATCTTTTGCTGAAACCAAAATTTAATGAATTCATAAGAGAAGTCATAAGGAAAATGAGGAGCAGTAAATCTGACATTCAAAAACCTCGAACCATGGAGCTCTTTACAAAAAAACATGAAGTTGAGTTTGAAAAAATCGCTATGAACAAAATTACCCTCAGCGACTTAGAAGAGCTAGGTAACTTAGATTTCGAGACTCTGGAGATTGCATTTGAGATTATTCCACTAAATACACAACATGATGATCATGTTACTTTCTTGAATATATTTCTTCCATTATGCGCTAAACAACTTAGTAAAGATCACAATAAAGTTGACTATAATTTAAAAAGCAGATTCATGAAGAAATTCGCTTATTTCATACTATTTTCGTCGAAAGAAAAGATATGTGCATACTTACAGCCGTTTGTTGACAATTTCAGTGATTCAAGAGATATGTCTCAGCTCTTTCAAGAATTCATCTTGACGGAAGATTCATTAAATCATTACGATGAGTTCTGGATCGTATGGAATGTTTTTTATGATTCTGTAGTCAAGATCTATAAAGAGCAAGGATTTCATTATTATTCAAAAGAACTTATACACGACTATCTCTTAGCATGGCCATATTGGAAGGCGGATTTAAAAGAATGGCATACACTAAAAGAAAGAGAAAAAGGGTTCTACAAGAAAATTTCAGAGGACATTGGTCATCATCCTTCGGTTTTGTACTCAATCTCAAAAATCCTAAATCAAGTAGGGAGTTCTTTTATTAATGATGGTGTAATTTGGATAAGTAACATTTTACAGAATAATCCCCAATACGGTTCAACCGAATTAGAAACCAATACAGTCTACTACATCGAAAATTTGATGAAACGTTACATATTGATGAATCGCCGTACTATCAAGGCTACGTTAAGTATCAGGAATCATGTCATCATCGTGTTGAATTTCTTACTAGAAAAAGGATCAACCACAGGCTATCTTTTAAGAGAGGACATCTTATAGTGACCTGCCTCTTGGATTATCAAAAGTGGAATATTTTAAGGGTAGAGAGAGGTCATGTATAATTCTTTAGTAATAAACGTTAAACCAATTCAAAATTCTACCTTTCATCCAGCACCACCCGTTACTTGACCTTAACCTACCTAGCTTGAACCTTCTTGACAAGTCACATTCCATCGAATTGTGCAATTAATAGGCCAAGACCGATCATGTTCAGGGCGCATTTGTCAGCCAGCAGTATGCGGCCTCCGGCGCCGTCCCCATCATCAGCCATGAGACACTAATCAGCGTGCCGTTAAAAAGTCAATTACGGCCTTATTTACCGTTTTTGATTTTTCTATTTGGGGCATATGGCCGGCCTCCGATACCATCAACAGCGAAGCACTCCTAATGTCGCGGCGAAACATCTCCGCCCGTGAAGGCGCAATAACCTTATCTTCAGCGCCCCAGATAATCAAAGTGGGACATTTTATGTCATTTAAACACGAAGCTATATAGGCTTCGTCTTTCATTATGTTGCGCATGATTATGGGCGGCGTTTTTCTGGCGTTGGCCGTACCGTAAACCCGGTGATAGTCGTTAATCACCCCATCGGTAGCAAAGGAGCCATCAAAATAGATACCTTTTATCAGCATAATCTTGATAACGGTCCGGTTAA
>Ga0299912_10003824_pt1 | contig 12289 bp, 7 predicted proteins | sample RVTome_2_FD_207667 | JGI IMG/M metagenome (GOLD analysis project Ga0299912, IMG submission 207667) | Soil microbial communities from uranium-contaminated site in the Upper Colorado River Basin, Wyoming, United States - RVT95D214 (version 2) ... | reverse complement strand
CAATTTCATACCTCATCAATTCCCAAAATCAACATTTTCTGGTAATTTTTGCCTTTTTCTGGTAGAATAATGAGATACGGCTCACGGCGACCACAACGTTTTTAAAAAATGAGGAATTCTTGTCACAGAATTCGTTTTCTGTCGTCTTTATAAGAGTGAGGGGATAAACGGTTGTTGGAGTGCGCCATGATTTTGGCTTAAATCCGAAAGGGCCGGTATGGAACCGACGATGGGGCAGGCAGTTGAACATAACTATAAGAGCGGAGGCATTGACGAAAGCGAGTTAATGGCTCGCTTACACAAGGGCTATGTCAGCTTAAAGCATCAGATACACAAAGTAATCGTCGGCCAGGATGATGTAATTGATTCGATGCTTTGCTGTATGCTCGCCGGGGGGCACTGTATTGTCCAGGGTGTGCCGGGCCTTGCTAAAACGATGATGGTCCATGCGATAGCCGATTCGATGAGGCTGACGTTTAACCGCATCCAATTCACGCCCGATTTGATGCCCTCGGATATAACCGGCGCCGATATTATCCAGCGGGATCCGCAGTCAAAGAAGAGGAAATATGAGTTCGTGCAGGGGCCGATCTTTGCCAACGTGGTTCTGGCCGATGAGATAAACCGCACGCCGCCCAAGACGCAGGCGGCACTCTTGCAGGCTATGCAGGAACGCGAGGTAACCGTCGCCGGCAGAACGTTTAAGCTCGATGAGCCGTTCTTTGTGCTGGCTACGCAGAATCCGATCGAGCAGGAGGGGACATATCCGCTGCCGGAAGCGGCTCTGGACAGGTTTATGTTTATGATCTTTATCGATTATCCCACGGCCAAGGAAGAGCATATGATAGTCAAACAGACCACGACGCGGAAGAAGATATTCGCCCAGCAGGTGCTTGACAGGAATGATATGGTGCTGTTTCAGGAGATTGTTCGAATGGCGCCGGTCAGTGACATGGTGATAGCGTACACCATAAAACTGGCCCGCGCGACCCGGCCGAACGATGTGCTTGCCACGCCGATGATTAAGAAATATCTCAAATGGGGTGCCGGCCCGAGGGCGGGGCAGTTCATGACGCTTGGAGCAAAGGCGAAGGCGCTGATAGAAGGGCGAGTTACACCGAGCTTTGACGATGTAAAGATGGTTAGTAAGCTCGTGCTCAGGCATCGCATTATTCCCAACTTCAACGCCGAGGCCGATGGTATCGGCGTCGAGAGAATTCTCGATGACCTCGTCGAGAATGTCCCGCCGCCAAAATAAGAGTTATAAATGAACATTTGCAAAACTCTTGTTATAACTGTCGGCGGCAATTTGATGGGGCAGGACAGTGAGACAGAATCGCAAATATCTTGATCCGTTATTTCTGAGCAAACTCGGGAATATGGACTTGGTCGCCCGCTGTGCGGTGGAGGGTTTTTTTGCCGGGCTGCACCCGAGTCCGTTTCACGGCTTTAGCGTCGAATACAGCGACCACCGGGAATATCATGCCGGCGACGAGCTGAAATTCGTCGATTGGAAAGTTTTCGGCCGGAGCGACAAGCTGTATATAAAGCAGTTCCAGCAGGAGACGAATACGACGGCCTACATCCTGCTGGACAGCAGCAAGAGCATGTCTTTTGCCGGCGCCGGCGCTGTGAGCAAAATGGACTACGGCTCATATCTTGCCGCGGCCCTGAGCTATCTGATGCTAAGCCAGAGTGACAGCACGGCGTTGATTTTATTTGCCGAAAGAGTGATAAAGCATATCCCGCCCAGGTCCAGACGCACGCACCTGAATATAATCCTGACGGCTCTGCAATATAACAGGCCGGCGGGACAGACGAACCTCGCCGGTGTTCTTCATACGATTGCCGAGACGACAAAAAGACGGGGTATCGTCATTCTGATTTCCGATCTGCTCGATGACGAGGCCGATATCTTTAAGGGCCTGGCCCATTTGAAATTTCTTAAACACGATGTAATTGTTTTTCATACGATGGACCATCAGGAGCTTAATCTCGATTACGAGGGACTGATACAGTTTGAGGATTTGGAAACAAAAGCCAGGATGCGGGCCTTTCCTCAATCCCTGCGAGAGGGCTATCGCAAGCGAGTTTCCGAATTCCTGGATAATATCGAAAAGACCGCCGGCAACAGCGGCATCGATTATTGCCTGCTCGATACTTCCGAGCCTCTCGATAGGGCGCTTGTAGCGTACCTGGCAAAACGAAAGAGAATGATGTGAGCTTTACGGAATGGATATTCCTGTTAGGCGGGCTCGCGGTCGTCGGGCCTGTGATTGCGCATCTGCTGGCGAAGCCGCGATACAGACGCCTGCCTTTTACGATGCTCCGATTTCTGCGCACGGGGCAGGTCGAGAGCCAGTCCCGGCGAAAGCTGCGAGACCTGCTGATTCTGCTGCTTCGCTGCGCAATCATTGTCCTGATCGCGATGCTTTTTGCCCGTCCGCTGCTGCATATCCGGCTCAAGCCGTCGGAGTCAAGGTCTGTCCATTGCCTCGGCCTGGACAATTCGATGTCAATGGCATACTCCAATGGCAGCGGCAGCTATTTCGACAAGCTGGTAGATTCGGCAGTTGATTATATACGCTCGGCCCAGGACGATGCTCTGTTCAATATTTGTGCTCTGGCCTCCGGAGATTGGATGCAGGGGCTAGGTAAAGAGCAGGCACTGGCTGAGGTAAAGGCTCTGAAGATTGAGCCGGGCAGCGCGAATGTCACGGATTTTCTTTCGGGACTGAGCCGAGCAGGTCGCGTAGAGCATTCGGGTGACGAGGTATCTGTACTGGTTCTGAGTGATTTTACGCCCAATACGCTGAGGCAATTTATCAATGTTGTGGAACCTGCCGCCATTAACAGGATTGATTACGAGCCGATTATTTCGTCGAAACCGGTAAATAATGCCGCGATAGCGGACGCTCACGTTGTTGGCCTTGCCGATGGTAAGCTGACTATAAATGCTTTTGTTGTTAATTACGGGCAGGTCCGGCAGAATCGCCTTTTAATAGCCAGGGCCGGAGCGAATCGATCGGCACCGATAGATATCAATCTGTCCGCGAATCAGCGAAACATCTATCAGGTGCAGCTCGATGTTGGCGCCGCCGGGCGGCAGCCGTCTTTTCTGCCCGTGGAATTGAGCTTGTCGGACGGCGACGGTCTCAGCGTGGACGATATTTTCTACCTTGCGGTGTCCATCCCCGGGCATGAGGACATAAACATTCTTCTTGCCGGTGAGGGCGAAAATCAAATGTTTTTGCTAAAAACCGCGATGGATACTCTGTCTCGAACGAGTTCGTACGATGTCTTGAGAATTAAGCAGGTTTCCATGAGCGAGCTTGCTGCTACGGATATGGACTGGGCCAATGTGGTCGTCTGCTCGGCGATTACGGATCGGCTCGTTGATTTAGCTCTGGACATCGAAAGCTTCGTGAAGGCAGGCGGCAGATTTGTTTGTTTTGTGACGGAGGCGGTCGCACCCGGGGTCGCGAAGCAGTTATGGCAGCATGATATTCTTGCGGCGCTGCCGGGAAAATGTATCAACGAACGCACTTATATACAACCAAAGCCTACTGACAGCCGGGCTCCCGGTGTGGACCATATTGCAGCAAGGTCTCTGTCAAATTACAGGATCGATAAGGTTGTTCTAAAAGGCTGCCTCGAATGTGAACCGCATCCTGATGCGCGGTTGCTGTGGCAATTGCAGAACGGCTTTGGTCTTGTCTATCTTAAAAGTCTCGGCAGCGGTACATCTATCCTTGTTAATACCAGTGTGGACGATTCGCTCGGGTCGCTGACCAAGTCGAACGCATCCGTAGCATTTTGCCGGTATTTGCTGGGAGAGAGTCATCAGATCGACGAGTATTGTTTTACTCGTGATGAGCGGATCGTGCTGCCGATGTCCGGCAGGGACCGGATTTTTGCCGGACAAGAGCAAATATGGATCGAGACTTGTGACGGTGCAAATCACCGAGCAGTAGTGGCGGACTCATCTGTGCTTGTGCCCGACCCGGCCGGCATAGGATGGGTCAAAACGCTCGGCAAGCCGACGATATATGCGGGGATTAATTTGCCGCAGGGCGAAACTGATATGACTAAGCCCGTCGCTGCGGAGCTGGCCGGCGTTATGAGCCGGGTATTCGCGACCGGCGCCGAAAGAGATGTTTCCGAGGCCGGAGTATACCGTGACAAAAAAAACAGGCCTCTTTGGAAGATATTTGCCTGGACACTCATACTGCTGCTGCTGGCGGAACCGGCGGTAGCGATCCGATTGAAGCGGTAGATAAGGTTTGATTATGTCTGAGAACGTGGAAGAAAAACTTAACGCTCTTGTTGCCAGGGTGGGAAAGGTCAGACGATGGCTGGTGACGCTTGCGATTCTTAAGGTCGCGGCGTTGTGCCTGATCTTTGTCTCGGTGTTTACCGGGTTCTATGCGTGGCTCGACCACCGGCTGAACTTTGACGAAATGGCCCGAATCGCGGCATTTATTCTGCTCGTCGCCGGTCTTGCTTTTCTATTGCACAGACTGACAAAATTATTGCTCGGTCATGTATCCTGCAGCGTCGCTGCAAATTACATTGAGAATAAAAGGAGTTTTAACCAGCAGCTTGTCACGGTCATCGAATATTACGAGAACAAACAGGATTATCCGTACTCGAAAGCCCTTGCCGAGCAGCTCGTGCTGAGGGTGGACAAAGAAAGCGGAGAATTCAAGTTCGATTCGACGGTTGAAAAATGGCAGGGATATGTTCTGGGGGCGGTTATTTTATTTGGTCTTGTCGCGGCGACGTTTTATGTCCATGACAACTATGTCTACTTTTCTTCATACTTTGTCCGGCTAATGAGTCCGCTGGCCTCAGTTGAGCCGCTGTCATCAACACATCTGGAATCCATCACGAAGGGCATCGTTGCCGAACCGGATTCTGAGGTGAAATTTGCAGCCGAGATTAAAGGCCGTGTGCCGGAATTGGGAAAGCTGGTGCTGGTCGAGCTAAAACCGGAAACGGCAGATAGTAGTCAGAAGCAACAACAACAGGAAATGCAAATCCGGCCGCGTTCCGAAGAAGGAAAAACAGCACAATTCGAGGCTACTAAGTCTTTCTCGCAACCAGGCAAATTCAAATATCGGTTTGAGACGGATTCAACGAAGAGTGAGTGGCATGAGTTGAACATATCTCATGCGCCGAGAATAGAGAGTATGGCCGCTAAAGTGGCGATACCAAGAAGACCGCTGAGAAGAAAATGGATCAAACCTTATACCGAGCAGATTGATAACAACACGCTGGAAGTCGTTCCGGGCAGCAGTGTGACGTTGAGCGTACAGGCCACCGATAAGCTCAGTGAGTTTACGGCGACCGGCTCGGATGGCAAGCCGATTACCAGGCAGTTAAAAGGGGTGGAAGAATTCACCTTTCATTTTACAGCCGACAAGAATGGTTCAGTAAAATTTAGTCTTGTTAGCGAGCAGGGCTTGGTTAATGAAAACGTGCCCGACCTGCAGGTGATTGTTAAGACGGATGAGCCTCCGAAATTCAAGCTGGTATCGCCGGACGGCGATTATTTGGCTACTAATGTTGCAAGCGTGCCTATAACGTTCCAGGTGACCGATGATTTCGGGCTGGACTCTGTAAAAATGTGCCTGGAAATACCCGGCAGAGAGCCCACGGAGATGGTGATTCCAGTCGAAGAAGGGGCAAAGATAAAAGAGTTCACTCGCACGATTGAGCTGGAAGAATACGAATTGTCCGTTGGAGACAGCGTTCTGTTTTACGCCGAGGCATCGGATATTGATACTGGTTCTGAACCGGCAAACCGTATTTCCAGCAGTGACGTGTATTTTATCGAGATCAGGCCGTATCGGCAAAACTGGGTCCCACTGCCAGGCGGCGGACCATCACAGGGAGCGGGGGGGCCTCCGGTGGAGTTGTTGAATATTCTCGAATACACGCGGGCGATTATTAAGAAGACGTGGGCGATTGCGAGCAGGCCGGAACTGACAGAGCAGGATCGTTCCAGACTGGGATTCATAAACCAGGACGTTCGGTACTGTGGCGAGCAAGTGGCGCTGATTCGTGTTGATTCTCAGTACGGCTTTGAAGAGCCTCATAAGGTCGTGCTCAACGAGGTTATACGTTATTATGAACAGGCGAGCGGGCATTTAGCTGCGTATGATGCGGCATCGGCTATGGTTCCTGAGAAAAATGCCTATCGTGTTCTACGCAAGTTCATTCTCGAATTGGAACTGGCCTGGAGTCCACCCCCCAGCGGCCAGGGCCAGCAGCCGAAGAAACCCGACAGCGCGAAGTTGCAGGAGAAACCAGAATTTACGGGCTATGAGAAAGAACGAATTGAAGGTCAGTTGAAGAAAATGCAGCAAAAACTGGACAAGCTGACCAGGGAGCAGGGAGAATTACAATGGTCTTTTAAGAACTTTCTCGAACAACAGGCCGAAGAGAAAACAGCCGCACAGCAAAGCACAGACGACAGGCCATCAAAAAAGGATGCCGAAAAACAGAAACAGGAAGCAATGAACGGGATGCAGCAAAGCGAGGCTACCGAGCAAAAAGCCGAAAGTACTTCGAATAGTCAAAGTACCGGTGGCGGCCAGGATGGCGCCCCAAAGGAGAACTCTCCTGCCAAAAGTCAAAGTGCCGGAAAAAGTACTGGAGCTTCGGGCGCTTCCGGTGATGAGCAGAACGATTCCGGAAGTCAGGAAAATGCTCAAGGCCAGAGTCCAGAAAAAAACAAGAGTACATTGAATAGTCAAAGTTCCAGCGACAGCCAGGATGGTATCGACAAACAGAGCACTTCTCCTGAAAGTCAAAGCGCAGGGAAAAGCACAGGAACTTCTGGTACTCCCGATGGCAAGCAGAACAATATGGCAAGCTCGGAAAGTTCCCAAGGCCAGAGTCCCGGAGAGGGTAAGAGCGCATCGGAAGGCCAAGGTTCCGGCGATGGAACAAATGCCGATGAGAGCGGAACTAATGCACAGCATCAGGGCAGCGGGCAAGACGGCAGAGCGAACGCCGAAGCCAGACTCCGAATGCTCCAGGCAAAGCAGCGGGCCCTGCAGGAGCAGGTTTCGCAGTTAAAGCAAGAACTACAGGAGCTGCCGGAAAGCTCGGACGGCGGTAAAGGTAAAGGCCGGGCGCAAGCGCAGGAACACCTGAGCGAGGCCGTTGCCAGGATGAAAGACTTTCAGAATGAAATGGCTGAGGCCCGCTATCGAGCCCAGATGGATGAACAAAGATCCAATGACGCTGTCGCCCTGATGGACTCAGCCAAACGCGAGCTTGATCTGGCTAAAGAGGCTCTTGATGGTGAGGTTACGCTGAGCAATGAACAGAAGCTCGCACAGAAGGCTCAGGAAATGGCAGAGCAGCTTATTGAGGATGCTGATGCCCTCGCTGAGTCTGTCACCAGTGCAGAACGTGAGGAGATGCTGGCCCGGCTCGAAGCGGCAAAGCGGCTGCTTGAGATGATGCCGGAGCCGCAGTGGGCAACCGTAGACCGTGGTGGGGGTACACGGTCTGGAGCAGGCCTTGTTCTCACAAAGAATCCGAATCTGGCTTCGGCGGAAGCGGCAAGGCAAATGGCTCGGCAGTTTTGGTCTATCGCCATCGATGCGAAAAAACGCCGGCAGCAGTGGATTGATGATGAACCTTCCGATGTGGAATTCTATGGACAGGAGAACGAGTTTTTTGAAAACGCAGCCAGGTATGATCAAGAACCGGTGAAAAAATGATATTCGCTGACTATCCAGGACATCTTATTGCGGGACTGCTTTTAATCATCTCTGCCGTGCTGATTTTTTTTGCCTTCCGCTGCAGGCAATTGCAAAAGGCGTCCCGGCAATCGTACAAGTGGCCGTTGATGGTGCTTCAGTATGCTGCGATTGTCATATTGCTATTGATACTGTGGAATCCGTCACGGCCTAAAGTGAGTGAGACACTGTCGAGGAATTCGGTTCTGGCGTTTTTCGATACGAGCGAGAGTATGTCGGTTGTTGAAGACGGGCGGATCAACCGGCTGGATAGGTCGCTTGATATATTTCAAGAGAAGTTTCGCCCTCTCGAGGCGGACGGTCCCGATTACAAAGTCTTCGGATTCGACCGGCAGACTTATCATAGCGGCACATCGGATTTTCTGCGGCGCTGGGGCTCGCAAACGGATATGCACGGTCTTCTGGCAATGCTGGGCAAATATGAGCTCGCAGAAGAATCACTTCCTTCGGAAGATGTGCAAAATTTCAACTCAGAGACATCAGGTGATTTCGATACGGACGGGCTGGTCAAAGAAAGTAAAATTGTAGGGGCGGTTATTTTTACGGACGGCCAGGCCGACGACAAGAATATTCGCACATATCTGCCGCTTCGCAGCAAAGGTTTTCAAATTGCCATTATCGGAGTCGGTTCGAGAGACCGGCAAACCGACATAGCGATAAAATCGATAAATGCACCTTCACGGATTGCGATTGATACCGCCTGTACTATACAGGTTGTCGTTAGCGCAAGGAATTTTCAGAATCAGCCTGTGACAATCGAATTACTAAAAGACAATTACGTGGTAGATTCGAAGCAAATTCCCGGCGAGTTATTTACCCAGAGTCAGAGGGGAAGCGATTCTTTAGCCAAAGATGTAACGGCAGAGTTCACTATCGGAGCCGACAGAGTCGGCAGCTACAGTTTTTCGGTCCGTGCAAAGGCGCTCGAGCATGAGGTGAATCTTGCAAATAACGTTCGCAGCACGATGGTCGATGTCGTTGAAGAAACCAGGCTCAAGGTCCTTTTATATTCGCAAGTAGCCAGTTTCGATATTGGCAAGCTCAGGCAGGTTTTGGCCAGAGACGAAAAGATTGAGCTGGACTTGGGTCTGGACGTAATTAGAACGCCCATATTGGCTAAGAACGTCACGGAGACGTATGGATATGTCGGGCTGCCTGACAACCGGCAGGGATTTAATCAGTACGATATTATCATCCTTGGTCCCTGCGAAATCGACGCTTTAACGGACGCCCAGATTGCCGGTCTGTATAGTTTTGTGGTTGACAGGGGGGGCGGACTTATCCTGCTTCCGGGCAAGGCGGAATTCGGACCCGCCGGGTGGACAAACAAGAAGGTAAAATCGCTGATCCCGGTGATCTTCGATGCCGACGATCCGACAATTTGGCCGAGCAGTCCGGGACAGATAGAACTGACACTTGAGGCAGTTGACGGCAAAGTGCTCGACAAAGGATCGCTGCAGGACATCGATGGGCAGGCTTCGCCATATTACCGAATAGTCAGTCCCAAGCCTGCCTCAACAACACTGGCTCTGATCAAAGAGACGCCGATCGTTTTAGTTCATCGAGTGGGGCGGGGCAGGGTATGTCTGCTCAATATTTCCAGGCTCTTCTCGCTGTACCGCGAAGACCTGCAGGGCGGATGGCTCTACAAGATGATGGCCGGGCTTACCGCTCACATGGGCAGAGTGACGTCACGGGAAGCGGCGATAGAATTATTCGCGGAGAGGGCTGCCGGGCAGGCGAACAAGATAAAGTTCGAGGCTTATGTATGCGACAATTCGTTCGTCCCTGTTGCCGGTGCTAACGTGTTGCTTAATATCCGGGATGAAGTTTTAAGAATGAGCCAGGTTGATCGCGGGTACTACGTCGCGGAAATCGAGGATGTGCAGGACCAGTCGATTGTAGTGACGGCACAGGCCGAGGTCAATGGCGTGTTTCTTGGCGAGAAGACTATTGCCGTGAATCTGCCGCCGGTTAAGACCGAGATGACGGATGTCGAGCTGGACGAAAAATTTCTCCGGGAGCTTGCCGGAAAGCTCGATGGCGGATATTTCTACGCTGACGAAGTCGATGACGATATCGCGAAGATGTTTGAGGCGCAGACGCGGGTTGGTAGTTCCCACCGGATGACAAGCATCTGGCCCGGTTGGCCGCTGCTTTTTGTATTGTGTATGGTGCTTAGCGTAAGCTGGTTTGTAAGGCGCGCCATTGGTCTGGTTTGAAAGGTATGACGGCTATTATGAAAAGGACAATATTTGCAATTCTCCTGATTATAGTAAGTGGATCTCCGCTTTTCGATGCGCTTAGTGCAGAACGGAGCCAAGAGCCGAATGAGAGCGGAAAGACATATGTGTTGATTGTCAGCGGTATCAATAAGGACTCGAAAGAGCGCCTGGCGAAAGACCGGGCGGCGGCGGACCTTAGCCGGTTTTTTCTCGATATTGCCAAAGTTATACCCGACCGGTTGAGTGTCCTGGTTGATAATGAGTCAATGGCTCGCAAAGGTTCTGGAATTTCAACAGCGGGGAAGTTGAAGGAGCAAATGGATAGATTCGCAACTTCTGTTAATCCTAAGGACAGGTTCATATTTTACTATATAGGTCAGGCCAATGTAGTGTCGGACACTCTGCGTTTGAATCTTCCCGGTCCCGATATTACTCATGAGCAATTGGCCGAATGGATAAACGCGATTAAAGCTTCTTCGATGTTGATTGTGCTGGATTGTCCGGGTGCAGGCATGGCCGTTAAAGCTGTTGCGGGGCAGGGTAGAATTGTTATCGGTGCCTGTACCGCGGATCAGCATTACAGCACGCAATTCAGCGAATATTTTGTGCCGGCATTGGTTGACGAAGCGGGTGATGTCGATGGTAATGGAAAGATTTCGCTGCTGGAGGCATTCACATCCGCTTGCAGGGGAGTGGATGATTTCTATCGCCGTCAATCCCTGCTGACGACAGAGACGCCGGTCCTGGAAGATAACGCAGATGGTGTTGCGAGCCGACAGCCCTGGAAATATGAGCAAAACAAGACGGACGGTTTGGCCGCATCGAGGTTTTTTCTTTGAGGCCAATAGCAGGAAAGAGTTGTTTCATGAATGACGAACAAGGAATGATGAATCGAAGGCAATTCCTGAAGACGGTGGGGCGGGCAGTGCTTGGTATGGCGTGTACTGCGGCCGGTTTTGCCTCGGCCGTCGAAGAGTCGGATTCCGAAAAAGGTCCGGACGACCTCGATATGTACGATTTTGTGATGCCGAGAGTCAAATATGCTCATGAATCGAAGGAAGTCGACCGGTGGAATGTCCGCCCCGGCGGGGATGCGAACTTATTACGGGAACTCAGGTCAGTAATCCGCTGCAAGGTCAAGCCAATAAACGGAGCGTACGACTGGCAGCCGCAATGGGCTATGGAAGGCCAGCTCAATGCAGTGGTCACGTTTGACGAACCGGAAGAGCTGAAGAAATATCCGTTTCTTTTTATGACCGGAGAAAACCATTACAAGTTCGATGACAGGCAGAAAGCCAACTTAAAAGAATATATTACCCGTGGCGGATTCCTGCTGATGGACGACTGTGTTGTGGGTTCGGGCGGCGATTTCTTCTATCAAAGCTCATACGAACTGCTGGAGCAGGTTTTTGGAAACGGGGCCTTGCAGCGAATACCACTACAGCACGAGATATTTCACAACGTATACGATCTTGGTGATAAGGGCCTGCCTTATATGGAACGCCAGAATCGTATACTTCTGCCGGGCATGAGACAGCCCAGGCAGGTGGGATTGCCGTATATGCACGGCCAGAATCATGGCGCCAGGGCAGTTTTTATCGGCGACCGCATCGCGGTTTTTCTCAGTTCGACCGATATTCACTGCGGCTGGTGTGACAGTCACGGTTTTGAATTCGGCAAGCAGAATTATGAAAAAGCCATTCAAATGGGGATTAATATTATTATGTACGCCATTTCGCACTGAGCCGGTACCGGCAGAATGCGCACGACATTCGGATTACCTCTCAAAAGGTATTGTCTAAACTGCTAAAAATATGCTATAATAGGCGAAGTATGCCTGGCTGATTAACTAACTGGTATCTGCGATTTCATCTTTCTGAGGTCCCAAAGTAGCAGAGGTGAAGATGCAGTTGGCGGCCCAAGCCATTAATGAGGAAGGGATTAGAAGGTGCCCGGATATATTAGATTGTTGTTACTTATCCTTGTACTGAGCATATCTGTGGTCGGTTCTGCTTATGCCGACTGTCCTGCCGGCGACCTCAACGGTGACTGCCGGAACGATTTTCTGGATGTGCAAATCTTAGCCGGGCAATGGCTGGAACCTTCGGGAAGCGGTGTGGAAACGAGCATTGCCGATCTGGATGGTGCCGATGGCGTTAATATGTCGGATCTTGCACTTTTGGTCAGCAACTGGCACCAGGTGGGTATTCCTTTAGTCATTAATGAGTTCATGGCATCCAACGACAATACGATCCGCGACCCGCAGGGACACTACGATGATTGGAT
>Ga0299912_10003822_pt1 | contig 12292 bp, 9 predicted proteins | sample RVTome_2_FD_207667 | JGI IMG/M metagenome (GOLD analysis project Ga0299912, IMG submission 207667) | Soil microbial communities from uranium-contaminated site in the Upper Colorado River Basin, Wyoming, United States - RVT95D214 (version 2) ... | reverse complement strand
GTATTCTCCTTTAAAAAACCCAAATTTCTCAAGTGTTTATCGGACGTCGTACCGGGCAAATGCTATGAAGCCGCCAATTATTAAAAGGACGATATGAACCATTAGGATGATGACGGAGGGTAGGGCTCTCTGGATTGTCGTTACGACTTGGTTTTTTGGCGGAACGAACATCGGAAGTTCCGAGATCGACGGAAGGTTGCGCCTCTCAAGCGTGCTGCTCATCCCTCCGAGCCGAACGGTAATCATGGGAGGGTCTTCGAATAGTACGGCCTCCAGGCGATTGAAATAGCGTTCCGCGGCTGCGAACCACGCCAGCCTGGATTCGTCTCCGGTGCTGGATAGATCGGTTACCACATTCGTAAAGGTCGTAGCCGGACTCAGCCACATAACCGTTCTAGCGATCCGGTTCTGCCCGTTCTCCTGGCGATCGGCCTCCTGCTGGACTTCCGCAAGGAGTTGACGCCTCTTGTTTACGTAAGATGAAATGATGGGATCAATCCGGCGGAGAACGGCGTCCTTATTATCAAGGAAATCACCGTAGCTCATGCGATTCTCGACCCCAGTGACGTCCCGATAGGCAGCTCCCATAGCCTTTTCCGTTTCCGTTTTCAGAGCGTCGCCGAGCCGCTTTTTTTGGTTTTCGACGATGTGACGACTGGGGGCAGGGCATATGGCCTGTGCGGTAAATGTGGCCACGGGGGAGGCGGCCAGACTCATGACGATCCAGATGACGAGGAGAACAATGATCGAAGTCTTTTGGCTTCGCGTCAGGGAAGAAATGAGAAGCCCGAGGGAATAAATGCAGAGGAGATAGAGGCTCGACGCCAAGAAGACAAGGAGCAACTTCAGGCTTCCGTCCGAGGGTAACGATTCCATCCCGAATATCTTTGAGCTCAATAAGGCCACAAGAAACGCCGCGGCCAAAGGTACAAGCAGGACGGCAGCGCCCGCGACGAGCTTGCCCGCCAGAAATCCGGCGCGGGATATCGGCTGGCTGAAAACCAGCCGCAGCGTTCCCATCTCTTTCTCTCCCGACACCGCGTCGAATGCTAAAAGAATAGCCAGAAGCCCCAGCACAACCCGGATCAGAAACTCCATGTCCAACTGCCCGAGGAGGTCCGACAATCGTTTAGGTCTCAACGCAGACGGCCCCTCTTCTATTCCCGTTGGTGTGAAATCCCAATACTCAGGGTAGGCTCCATCCAATCCGCGGACGAAGACGCTTAAGGGGTCGGGTCGACGGATCGCCCTGAACACGGCCAGCTCGTTTTCAGGCGTCCAGGGGCTGTCCTCTCCCTGTACCTTCTGTCCGGCTTCACCGGCCATGAGCTTTTGTTTGTCGGCAACGAGGCGGTCGTAGTCCTGAAGCCTGTTTTTATAATCCTCGAGTCCGACGTAGGTGGCGAGAGGGATAAGGCCGACCACCAACAACACGATGATCAGGAAACGCGTGCTGATCAGTTGATCGACCAGTTCCCGGTTGGCGATATACCAAATGACTTTACTGATGCCGCGTTTCCCCAGGGAGACAGGACTCTCTTTCCTTGACCAATCCTCCATCAAAATCACCTCACGTCATAATTGATGAAGCGGACATAAGCAGCGGCGAACGGCGCCACGAGCCAAAAGGCCAGGGAGAGGAAGCTCCCCCAGTTTCCGGCCAGCGCGTCGCCCACGCCGGACCGCCTGAAGGCGAAGGCCGGCAGGGTCTTCGGATCGACCATCGTGTCGATCGACGAGCCGCTGGCCGTCCCTCCGCTGGGCATGATGACGGTCGTCCTGTGGACATGGCTGTACAGGGCGGCGTCCAGCGTCTGTTGGTGGGCCTTGACGGCGTCGAGATAGCGCCCGCGGTCGATCTCGCCCGTGCCGCAGATGTCGGACAGAAGACGAGTCAAGGCGGCGCTGGGCGAGATCAGCGACAGGTTGGCCGCGATGGCCCGCTGGCGGGCTTTTTCCCTCTGGTAACCGCTCTCGATCTCCCGCAGCTGGGCGGCCTTGCGTTCGGCGGCCAGGGTCTCCGTCTCGGTTCTGTAAGAATCCCATTCCGCGCGTTTCGATTCGGGCTCGGGGTTGGTGTTGAACGGCGTTCCCCGCCCGAACAGGGCCTCGTATTGCCGCCCGAGCGCGCGGGCCTTCTCGTTCTCGATGGACTTGACGACGACCGATTTCTGCATGGAGATAACGGTCTGGGTCGGGATGGGGTGGACGATGGCGGCGATCATGTCGCTCAGCCGGGGAACGGCCATCTGGAGGACGATCCAGACGAGAAGGATGGCTACCAGGGCGGTCCGGGACCTCGCCGAGCTGGCCGATACGAGCAGGCCCAGGGCGAAATAGGCCAGCAGGAACAGCGTTGACGCGAGAAAGATAAGCGCCAGCCGGAGCGGCATCCCGGCCTGGGTCAGGGGGAAGGAGAGAACGCCCAGGAGGATTACCCCCAGCAGGAAGACGATGAGGAATGGCAACCAGACCGCGGTGAAGCCGCCCAGGTACTTACCCAATAGGACGGTGTGCCGCGGAGCGCTGTTGGCCAGGATCGCGCGCAGGGTTCCCATCTCCTTCTCCCCGGCGATCATATCCGAGGCGAACAGGAGGACGATCAGGCTGGCCACCATCTGGACGATGAAGAGGAAGTCGAGCTTGCCGAAGACCGATAGGACCGATTCCTCGGCAACGGCCGTATCGCCCGGCTTGGCCCCCTCGGCGTTAAACTCGTAGAATTTGGGGAGCGACGCCTCGAACCCGGACGCGAAACCCGCCAGAGGCGAGGGCGGGAGGAATCCGCGCAAGGGCACCCGGCCGTAGTGGATGTCGGTCGGCCGGGCCGCGGCCAGTTCCTCGCCGGCCAGCCGGATCTGCTCGTTATAGTCGCGGACCCGATTGCCGAAGTCCAGCTGGTGGACATAGAGCGAGGTCAGGATCAGGACGGCGCAGATGAGAAAGAACAGCGGGAACCGGAAGCTGAGGACGTTTTCGAGCAGCTCCTTGCGAATGATCGCCTTCAGCACGGCCCGATCCTCCTTCAGCGCCGCGTCAGCCTGATGCCGAAGACGACGATCCCGACCAGCAGGCCGACCAGGAGAAGGACCAGAAGGCTGATGCCCAGCACGTTCGTCTTGGAGGCGACGTGGACGCGGACGATCTTGTCCTCGGTTTCGACCTTGCGGTTGTCGGCGCTGCACTCGGTCTTGATCTTCGGCTCGTAATCGCCGACGGCGACGTCGGCCGGCGGCAGGAATTTGATCGCGACGACCTGCTCCTTGTTCTGGGCGAGTTCGGCGATCAGGTCGGGCTCGATCTCCGACCGCCAGTTGAGCGGCAGGTCGGTGAAGACGCGGATGTTGTTGAGCTTGCGGGTCCCGGCGTTCCGGACCCGGACCTCCATCGCGACCGACTCGCCGACCTTGATCTCGTGGTAGAGGTTGACGGCCTGGACCTCAACCTTGCCCACGCCGCGCGGGATAAGCTCGAGCCGCACGTTCCCGGCCTTGAGGGCCTCGATATCCTTGGGGCCGATCTCCGGTTTCCTGGCCAGAAGATCCCGGAGCGCCCCCGCCCGCTCGTTGTCGAGTGCCAGGGCGTAGAACAAGATCGGCTTATCGATGACGACCTGGGCGTCGGCGTTCTTGGGGAGGTAGAGCTTGAGCGACAGCTTCATGCTGGTGACGCCCTCGGTGAACTTGATCTGGGACAGCCGGGCGCCCGACTGGGGATCGCTGAACTCGTAATTGATCTGGTGCGGGAGGTTGACGATCTCCAGCTTGAAGACGTTGGCTTCGCCCGAGAATTTCTCCAGCGACAGGTCGAAGGTGGCCTGGCTCTCCAGGTCGGCTTCCTGCGAGAATTGGGCGGAGTTGACGGTAACGATGTTGGCGCTGACGCCCTTCTGGAGGTAGACCGAGGTCGTCTCGTTCTTTCCCGAATAGAAAACGTTGACGTCCAGGTTCTCGACGTCCTTGAGGAGCTGGAAGGTCGCGTCGCGCTCCGCTTCGAGCGGGAGCGAGGCGATCGTCTTCTCGTAGGGGTCGGACACGATCTTGCCCTCGGACTTGAGCGAGACATAGACGTCCTTGAGCTCCTTCATGAAATCGAGCGGGAAGAGCTCTTCGGCGCTGATGTTGAGCTTGGCCAGCTCCTTGAGCTCCTTGGACGAGTAGCGGAGCGTCACCCGGACGTACTTCTTTCCGCCGGCGTCCTGAAACTTGACGGCGCTGGCGACCGATATCCGGGCCTCGCTGCCCATGAAGTTGATCAAGGCCTGCTGGTAATCGACCTGGGCCTGGAGGTAGGACGTCCGGACCAAGGCGAATTCCTGCTCGGAGGTCAGGCCCTGTTCCTTGAGCTTCAGGGAGCGCTCGAAATCGCCCTTGGTCTTTTCGAGCATGAGCTGGGCCTTTTTCAGGCTGAGGAGCTTCATCGTCTGGGATTGTCCTTCCTGGGCGGCCGGCCCGCCGAGGGCCGCTCCCGTTAGAACGAGGGCGAGGAGAAGGATCGCGATTCTCTTCATGATCTGACCTCCGTGGCGTCCGTTAGGGTGATGTTCCGCTTGTCCAGGCTGACTCCCGCGGCCTTGTCCAGCCTGTCGAGGGAGAGCGTATAGTCGATGACGGCCCGCAACTCGGCCTCCCGGGCGCCGGCCAGGTTTTGCTGGTACTGGAGGACGAAGAAATTGCTGCTCAGACCGGCCTCCAGCTTGGCCACTTCCGCGGCCAGCGTCTGCTCGGCCAGCTCGCGGGCGATCCTGTAGGCGCCGACCCGCTCGTAGTCGGTCTGGACGGCCCGGACGGCGGCCCGGATCTCCAAGATGGCGCTTAGCTCCAGGCTTTTCATCCAAGCGATCTGCCGATCGAGGCCGGCTTTGGCCTCGGCCTGGGCCGCCCGAGTCAGGACGGAACTCAGGGGGATGGTTAGGGTCAAGGCGACCGTCCAGTTCTTGTATTTGAAGTTGAGGGCGTCGCGCATGGCCAATGACGCTCCGCCCGGGACCTTGCCCATGACGACCCCGGTCAGGGGGTTGTCGTCGAGGTAGAGAATTCGATCGCCCGAGAGGCCCGGGCTCCAATAATCGGCCCTAAGGTCGAGGGCGGGGAGCATCTGGTTCTTGGCGAAGGAATAATCCATCTCCCGGCTCCTGATCTCGAGGGCTGAAGACTGGAGGTCGGGCCGGTTCTTCAGGGCCAAGGCGAGGGTATCGTCGAGGCCGACCTCTCGTTTGGCGAAATCCGGCCTGTCGACCGGAACGATCTCGGCGCCGGGGTCCCTATCGAAGGGAAGATTGATGAGACCGCGCAGGTTATCCGCGCAGTCTTTGACCAGCTGCTCCGCCTGAAGGATATCGGCCTTGCGGGCGGCCACGGCGGCTTGGGCGGTCAGGATCTCCTTGGGCGCCCGCGTCCCTATCTCAATCTCCTTCCGGTTTTTCTCGAGAAGATCCTCGGCCAGCTTCAGGGACTGCCGCCGGACCTTGAGCGCCTCGATGCGGAAGACCAGTTCCCAATAGGCCCGCTCAACCGAGTAGACCGTGTCGATCAGGGTGGCCCTGAGGTCGTTCGCGGCGATGTCCTTGTTGTTCCGGGCGATCAGGATTTCCCTGCGGGTCGTCTCCAAGCCGAAATCCTTGAGCAGGGGCTGGGTCAGAGAGAACGACAGCGAACCGTTATAGCTGGGGTTGATGATCTGGAACTGCGAATTCGACTCGTAGCGGCCGGCGCCCAGCGAAAGGGAAAGCCGGCCGCCGAGCGGGATGAGCTGGGTGAGGCTGCCCCCGTAGCTCTTCGAGGATTGGGACAGGACGTCGGCCGATTGTATCCAGGAGTAAGATGCCGAATTGGTCTTCTGGCTGCTGAAGTCGAAAGAGAGCGAGGGGAGGAATTTCTCTCCGGCCCGGGTCAGGGCCGAGTCGGCCAGCAGGGAGCTGTAAACCTGAACGGCCACGCCCAAGTTTTTCTTGACCGCCTGAATGATGCATGCATCCAGGGTGAGCGCGAGCGGAGCTTTCTCCGGGGAGGTCGGCGCAGCGGCCGGTATGTCCTGCGCCGCCGCGGGGAAGGGGAGGATCATCGGGATGAATAAAAATAGGATCGGAATGGCCCTCGGGCCATGCATCAATTTCTTGCTTCTCATGGTCGATTCTCCGCGGTCGATGAAAGTCATCTCGCCCTGATATTGCACGTTTCATGCCAAAGGGAAAACTGTTTTCCTCAGGGAGAAGAGGGGTCAAGCCCAGCTCCGCTCTGGCGATCAGTGGGCAACGGATTACCTGGGTCTGGGAAGTCGCTTACCCAAACAGCCGTATTATTTTAACGGGATCCCATATCCTAGAGTCTGCTTGGTAGGGCACTGTGAATGAAATCGTCATCGGCTTTATCTTCGCCTGCGCGGTGTTCCTGCTCGGATTTCTCCTTTTCATTCGTAATGAAGCCTGATGACGAGTCCGGGTATGGATTTCCTTCTTTTCTTTGTATAATGACTTTAAGGCCGCGACAATGAAGATAAGGATCCGAGCCTTCCTCCGCCGGTTGACCGGGAAGACGGGGGACGAAGCGTTCCCCCTGCTTGTCTTCCGGGAATTCGAGGACAGCCTCAACCTGATCGAGGATTTCGATCATATCGCGGGGAATTTCCTGGGTAAAATCAAGGAAGTCTGCCCGGTCCGGCTGCTGATCCTGCTCATCTACGATGCCGGCACGGGCCGCTTCGCGGCCGCCGCCTCGGCCGGCCTGCCCGAGGACGAGTCCCGCCGCGTCTTCTTCCCCCGGAACTCGCGCCTGATCAAATGGCTCAAGGTCAACGAGACCTACCTGGAGGTCCACGAGCGGCCCGGCGTCCTCGAATACCTGACCGGGAAGGAAACTGGGGTGCTCGAGACGCTGGGCGTCGAGATCTGCTTCCCGCTGATGTCCATGAACCGGCTGATCGGCGTCCTCCTCGTCGGCGCCAAGACCGGCGGGGAAGGGTTCAGCAAGCTCGAAGTGTCCTTCATCTCATCGCTCCTGCCCCAAGCGGGCATCGCCCTTGAGAACGCCCTTCTTTTCAAGGAACAGCGGGAGCGCTTCCGGCGCATGTCGCGGGCCGACCGGCTGGCGACCATCGGCGAGCTGGCCGCGGGCGCCGCCCATGAAATCCGCAATCCCCTGACGGCCATTCGGTCGTCCCTTCAGTATCTGGAAGCGAAGAGCGCGGACGAGGCGTCGCATAAGCTGATCGGCGCCGCCCTCCAAGAGACGGCCCGGATCAACGAGATCGTCTCGGCCCTCCTGTCCTTCTCCCGCCCGTCCGAGATCCTTCAGGAACGGCACAATCTGGTCGAAACCCTGGAGGAGAGCCTGGACCTGGTCTCGTTCCAGGCTCGCAAACAGCAGGTTGTGCTGCGGCGGGAGTTCCCGGACGAGGCGCTGACCGTCCAGGGGGACCGCTCCCAGCTCAAGCAGCTCTTCCTCAACGTCTTTCTCAACGCCATCCAGGCCATGCCGGCCGGCGGCGAGCTCAAGGTGGAAGCGTTGCGGAAAGACGGTCCCAAGGCCGTCGTCGCCGTGGCCGATACGGGCGAAGGGATTCCCGAGGAGAACCTGGACCGGATCTTCGATCCCTTTTTTACCACCAAGAAAAGCGGAACCGGGCTGGGGCTTTCGATCTGCTACAACATCATCAAATCCCACCACGGCGAAATCGAGGTCAAGAGCAGGGCGGGGCAGGGGACGACGATCCTGATCAGCCTCCCCCTGTCTTAAAGGCAAAGGTGAGCCATGCGATTCAAGGTCCTGATCGTCGACGACGAAAAGAACATCCGCGACATCTTCGGCCTTCTGCTCGAGGACAAGGGATATCTCACGGAGAGCGCGGCGACCGGAGCCGAGGGGCTGAAAAAAGCCGGGACGTTCGCCCCCGACCTCCTGCTTCTAGACATGAGCCTGCCCGACATGTCGGGGCTGGATGTCCTGTCCGGGGTGAAGCGCGTCTCTCCGGACTGCCGGATCATCATCGTCACCGCCTTCGGGACGATCAAGAACGCCGTCGAGGCGACCAAGCTGGGCGCCTACGCCTACCTGGAAAAACCCGTCAACAACGAGGAGCTGCTCCTTCTCATCTCCAGGGCGCTCGAGGTCAGGAAGCTGGAGGCCGAGGTCGCCGTCCTGAAGAGCGAGCTTCTGGCCCGCTACCGGTTTTCCAGCATCGTCGGCACCAGCGCCAGGATGAACTCGGTCTTCCAGATGATGGAGCGAGTCGCCCGGGTCGACGGGACGGTCCTGATCACCGGGGAAAGCGGAACCGGCAAGGAGCTGGTCGCTCGCGCCATCCACTATGCCGGGCCGAGGAAAGACGGGCCGTTCGTGGTGGTCAACTGCGGCGCCATTCCCCGGGATCTGATCGAATCGGAGTTTTTCGGACACAGCAAGGGCGCCTACACGGACGCCAGGACGGAAACGACCGGGAAGTTCGAGCTCGCCCAGAAAGGGACGATTTTCCTCGACGAGATCGGCGACCTGTCCCATGACGCCCAGGTCAAGCTGCTGCGCGTCCTGGGCGAACGGGAAATCGTCAAGGTCGGAGGGACCAAGACCATTCCGATCGACGTCCGGGTGATCGCCGCCACCAACAAGGTGCTGGACGACGAGGTCCGTAAGGGCTGCTTCCGGGAGGATCTCTATTTCCGGCTGGCCGTCCTTTCCCTCCATCTCCCGCCGTTGCGGGAGCGCCCGGAGGATATCCCCCTTCTCTGCGAGTATTTTTTCAAGAAGTACAAGCCCGAGTTGAAAAAAGAGGTCCGGAGCATCGCGCCGGCCGCATTGGAGGCGCTCCATCGTTATCCCTGGCCGGGCAACGTCCGCGAGCTCGAGAACGTGATCTATGAATCCATGGTCTTAAACGATTATCCTTTGCTGGAGGAACGAAGCTTGCCGGCGAGGATCCGGAGCGGTCTGGCGGCGACTGGGTCCGACCATCATCTGCGGACGCCAAGCGGAGACCGATCTCCCGGCAAATCGCTGCGGGGCGCCGCGCAGGCGGCCGCGGAGGGCGCCGAAAGGGCTCTGATCGAAAAAGCCCTCCGCGAGGCGGGCGGGAACCGGACCCTTGCCGCGAAATCGCTCGGCATCAGCCGGAAGACGCTCTTCAACAAGATGAAGTCGCAGGGGATCGGGGACGAATAGCCGAATCACCTAAGACTCCCGTCCTTCCCGGGCGGACTCAGCCATGGGGTTCGAAATCGGACCATGCCCGCTCCGGCTCTCAGACGACCCTCTTCATGGTCTGGTGCTTCGCCGACCTCAATATTCGAATGTTCGCTCGACCCCTCGACGGCCTTCTTCACCCCATCGGCATCCCCTGTTCTCCCATGAGCACCTAAATGTGCTCCGGTTATCAAATGCGTGCCCCAGGCGAAATATATTGACATATACCGATAGATTGTATATATTTAGTAGGAAATAAAATTCGATATGAATCCGAGAACATGAAAAACAAGGAGGTTCTTATGAAAAAAAGTCTTCGGATCACCGGCCTTTCAGCCTTGCTCGCGCTGGTCGTCATGGGCGGCTCGCTGAATCTCGCGGCCCAGGCGACGACCAAGTACTACTCGATCCCGCCCAACGCCCTCAAGCCGGCCAATTGGGACGCCGATCAGAGAATGTGGACTTCGTCCGAAAAGGTCTTCAATTACAGCACGAGCGTGGGTTACCCGCTCGATGCCAACGCCCCGATCTATCTCCCCCAGGACGCCGTCATCAAGAAGGTCACCTTCTACTTCACGGACAATAACCCCGCTTCGACCGGAAAGATCGACTTCAGCGTCAATCGCCAGAAGCCGGCGACCGGCTCTTTGAGCTCGATCGCGACGGCCACGACGGGCGCCATCGCCGCCTCCGCGTCACGGAAGTCCATCGCCGCGGCCAAGATCGTCAACGGCAAGATCGACAATCTCAATAATACCTACTCCATCAACGTCAAATTCGGCCTGGGCACGCCCCTGCTTCAGTTCCACGGCGCCGTCATCGTCTACGAATGAGCTAAGGGCCGCCGCCGACCCCGGTTTTTTTTAAGCGTAGCTGTGGAGGCCGACCAGGAGGTAGTTGACGCCGAAAAAGGTGAACAGGGCGGCCAGGAAGGCGATAACGGCGATCAGGGCCGAGCGCCGCCCCTTCCAGCCCATGACGATCCGGGTGTGGAGGTAGAGCCCGTAGATGAACCAGGTGATCAGGGTCCAGACCTCCTTGGGGTCCCAGCTCCAGTAGGATCCCCAGGCCTTGTAGGCCCAGACCATCCCGAAGACGAGCCCGCCCAGCGTGAACAGGGGGAAACCGATGGCGATGACCCGGTAGGATACGGCGTCGTAATGGGCCGAGGCTTTTTCGTCCTTCTCTCCCTTCCGGGCCGTCCCCTTCCGTTCCCTCCGTTCGGCCGCGAGATAGAGGAGGCTGGCCAGCGTTCCGACGGCGAAGAACGCCTCGCCGATGAGCGTGACCGAGACGTGGAGCCAGAGCCAGTAGCTCTGGAGGGCGGGGACGAGAGGGGCCGCTTCCTTGGGCATCAGGGGGGAGGAGGCGAGGGCCATCAGGGCGATGACCAGGAGCAGGAGGAAGGGGCCGATCTTCCGGATCGCAAAGGCCCGTTCCAGGACGAGGTAGGCCGCGATCGAGGCCCAGGCCAGGAAGGACAGCGACTCGTACATGTTCGTGAAGGGCGCGTGGCCGCTGACGAAAACGCGCAGGATGAGAGCCAGGGTATGGAGGACGGCGCCGGCCGCCGCCAGGACGTAGCCGTTCCGGGCGGCGCTCTCCTTTTTCAACAACAGGAAAAAGAGATAGAGGACGGCCGCCAGGATGTAGAGGATGAAAGCCGCCAGAAACATTTTGGGTTCGGTCATGATCGCTCCCTCCGAGCGGCCGACACGACGGCGTCGAGATCGGTCCGGACGGCCTCAACGGCCTTAGTCGACTGGCCGGCCAGGACGGTCTCGACCTTTCCCTTCTTGACTTCGAGGATGACGCGGATCTCCCGCGGCGCCCGGTAAAAAGCGAGGAACAGCCCGGCCATGACGGCGGCGCAGCCGATCCAGATCCAGGAGGCGCCCGGGTCGGAGGCCGCCTGAAGGACCGAGAATTGGTCCGCCTTGACGTCCCTGAGCTCGAAAGCCAAGCCGGTCGCCTCGGCCTCCCGGACCCGGCCGTATTCGGGGTATTTGGAGAACAGCCATCCCGAGAGGATCGATCGGCCGGTTCGCCGGGCTTCGATCTGAACGGCCGGATTGTTGGGTTCGTTGGATCTGGTCCGGACTTCATTCGCTCCGTCCAGGACGAAGTCGGGGACGAAGCGGACCGCGGCGATCCGCAAGTCCGTTTCCGGAAGCTCCGTTTCCCCCCCGACGCGGACCTCGATTTCCCGCGCGAAAGCGGGGTCGCCGTTTTTCCGGACGCGGAGGATGACGGACGCTTCGTCCCAATTCCAGCCGTAGCTTGACTGATAGAAGTTGACGCCGCCGTATTTCAGGGGGCGGTTGACCTCGATCGTCCGGGTCAGCGCCGGATTTCCCTCCTTGAGAACGGTCAATCGGCTCTTCCAGCTCCTGACGTTTCCGCTCGGGTAGTAATCGGTCTTGAAGTCTTCGAGCCGGACCTGGAATCCGGCCCAGGGAACGTCCGCGATCCGCCCCGGAGAGAGGACGAGGTCCTCCTTGCGGCCCAGGACTCCGCTCAGGATCCCCCCGGCCAGGATGACCAGGAGACCGAGGTGGACGATATCCGCTCCGAATCCGCCGAGCGTCCTCTTCCGGGCAAGGAGAAGGACGGCCCCGTCACGCTTAAGCTCGCGCGTCCGGTAGCGGCGAGCCGCCAGCGCCTCGCGGAGAGCCCGGACGAGGCCCTCGAGTTCCGCCTCCTGCTTGAAGGTTTGGCTCGCGGCCGCGGCGGTCAGGCCGGAAGACGTCCAATCCCAGGACGGCTTGAGGATCCGTCTCAGCCGTGGATACGACCGAGTCAGGGTGCAGACCAGGATATTGAGGGCGAACAGCAGAAGAAGAGACAAGTACCAGGGCGTCCGGTACAGGTTCAGGCCGGGGAGAAAGGTCCCCAGGATCGAGACGGCCGTGACCAGGATGAACAGGAAGATGGCGAGTCGGACCGAACTCAGGAGACGGATCAGGCTTTTCAAGGGCCGAACCGACCGCCTATTTCGGCTTGAACTTTTTCTTCTTGCGGTCGATTTCGACCACGTCCTGGAGGGTCAGGTTGTCGAAATAGTTCTTGAGGAGCTGGGAGGCCTTGTCCCAGATATCGAAGGTCGCGCAATAGGGTTT
>Ga0299912_10003821_pt1 | contig 12294 bp, 3 predicted proteins | sample RVTome_2_FD_207667 | JGI IMG/M metagenome (GOLD analysis project Ga0299912, IMG submission 207667) | Soil microbial communities from uranium-contaminated site in the Upper Colorado River Basin, Wyoming, United States - RVT95D214 (version 2) ... | reverse complement strand
GAGGCGTTCGCCCGGGAATCGTCCATCACGGTTTGATACGCCTGGGCGGACGGCTCGTAGTTCTTGGGATTTAACGCGGCCAGTTGCAGGTAACAATCACCGATGCGGCCCCACGCGAGCACGAAGAGTTCGTTCGTGGGATAAAGCTGTTGCAGCTTGCTGAAGGCACGGATTGCTTCCTCGTAGTTGGCCGAGGGCTTATTGGTATCGGCCGGCTCCAATCGCATTGTGGCGTCGCCATAAGCGAACAACGCCTGCGCGACGAGATCGGGCGGGCATTGGACATCGTTTATCACGGCGGTGAAATACCCGACCGCATCGCTGAATCCCAGGCGTGCCACGGCGGCCCGGCCCGCCATCATGCGCGCCTCGTAAGTCAGCTCCGACGCCGGCCACTTCTGGAAAAGCAACTGGTAATTCTCCTCCGCACTCTTGAAATCCCCCTGCTGGAAATAATAGTCGGCCACCCAGTTTTGGGCCAGGGCCGCCAGGGCATTGGTCGGGAATTGCGCCACAAGGTTTGTGAAAAGCACCAAGGCATTCGTTTCACGCCCGGCCCGGTAATTGGCCCACGCCTGGCGGTACTCCACGTCCGGGAGCGTGTCGAGACCCGCATAATTGGTCACCCAACCGTCATAAACGTCAATGGCCGCCGCCCACTGTTTCTGGTGTTCATAGGTCCGGGCGCTGGCGAGCTTGACCTCGGGCAGCAAGGGCGAACCTGGAAAACGCCGCTCGAATTCACTGAAGATTTCGCGCGCCTGCCCGGGATTTCCTTTCAGGTTGACGTCCTGCCCCACCAAAAGGAGGACAGGCTGACACAGGAAACTGTCCGGATACACTTCGAGAATCTTCGCCATCGCGTTGGTGGCGGCGGCCAGGTCATCGGCCTCGAGGCCAGCCCGCACGATCTGATACAGCGCGGGTTCCAGCAGCGTCTCCTTGACCGCGGGGATCCATGAAAAATCCTCGACGACCGTGTGATAATTCGTCAATGCACCGCGAAAGTCCTGCTGCAGGTACTGGGCGTCAGCCCATTTGAACCGCGCGACTGCCTGGTCCTCGGAAACCGGCAGTTGCCGGGCTGCGGCCTCAAACGCAGACTGGCTTTCCGCCGTCCGGCCGTTCAGCCAAAGACACCAACCTCGATTCAGGAATGCCTTGCCCGGCAGTGAACTGGACGGAGCGTTCGTGATGACGGCATCGAACTGCGCCAGTGCCAACTGAAGATAGTTGGTACGCGGGACAACCGCCTCTGTCGGACTGCCTGTTTGATTCGTCTGCGCCGACACGACGTGTTGTTTCAAGAATAATTCTCCCAACGCAATCAGAGCGGCATCGGTGGAAGTGTCCTGTGGGTATTGCTGCAGGAATGCCTCGAGCCGGCGCGTTGCTTCCGCAATCCGGTCGCGGCGAATGTCGAGTTCGATGATTTTGACCAGCGCCAGTCTTCGCTGCGCGGCGGGCACATCGCTGCCGAGGTTTCTTTCGTATTCTGCGCCCGCCTGGTCAAGCCGGTTCAACTGCTCCAAGATTTGGGCTTTGAACGCGACCGATTCCACCTGCAGGTCGCGCCGGCCACAGGTGGCGGCTGCGGCAACGAGGTTCGTGGCTTCCCGCAACGCGTCCTCCGTCCGCCCGGTGCGCAGCCAGACGCCGCACAGGAGGTACTGGCGCCGCCAATCCAGACAAGCCGGAAGGTTCAAAGCAGCCAACTGCTGCAAGGTGACCTCGGCCGCCGGGTACTCTTTGCCGGCCAACCGCGCTTCTGCCAAGAGCAGGCCGCCATCCAAGGCCAGTGGATTGGTCGGCCCTGACTCAATCGCCATTTGCAGCGGCCCATCCTTGCGGCTGAGCAATTCCGCCGTCCGCGCCCATTCGCCCAGTTTTGAATAAGCCAGCGCCTGGTCATAAGCCGCCAGCGCCGCGTGTTTCGAGCCGGGAAATTCGCTGGCGACCAGACCATAGGCCTCGGCGGCAGCCAGGTAATTCGAACTGTCGTAATGGGCTTCCGCCAGCCAAAAACGGTATTCATCCGCAAAACTTCCCGTCTGATTCAAATTTGCCGAGAGCAATTCGACGGCACCGCCGAAGTTCCGCTGCCGGCAACGCGCCTGGGCCTGACGCAGGATGGCTTCGGCCCGGTATTCCGACTTGGGATATTTCTGGATGAACCCGGCAAACTCCTGCTCGGCGATCTCCCACCAACCGCCGTCAAAAGACTTGACCGCCGCCGCGAAGGCGCGCTTCTCCGCAGCGCTGGCCGCCTCGCAGCGTGCGCCAGACCACAGCAGGCACGCCACGACCGCCCAAAGCCACGCCGTCTGGATCGCATGCCGTCTCATTTCCTTCATTTATCGGACACTCCTGTCAAGGATGCGACTCAAATATTGGCCGGTGTAACTGTCCGGACACGCCGCGACCTGCTCCGGCGTCCCCTGCGCAACAATGCCGCCCCCTTCCATCCCGCCCTCCGGTCCAAGGTCAATCAACCAATCCGCCGTCTTGATCACGTCAAGGTTGTGCTCGATAATCAGCAGCGTATTGCCCGAAGCACGCAATTTGAACAACACCTCCAGCAGCTTGGCAATGTCATGAAAATGCAGCCCGGTCGTGGGTTCATCCAAAATGTAAAGCGTGCGCCCGGTTGCACGGCGGCTGAGTTCCGCGGCCAGCTTCACGTGCTGCGCTTCGCCGCCGCTGAGGGTCGTCGCCGACTGGCCCAAACCGATGTAACCCAAACCCACTTCGGCCAGCGTCTGACACGCCTCGGCGATTGGCGGCACGGCACGGAAGAATGTCACCGCCTCGTCCACCGTCATGTCGAGCACGTCGGCCACGTTTCTTCCCTTGTAGGCGATCTCGAGCGTTTCACGGTTGTAGCGCCGTCCGTTGCAGGCTTCGCACGTGACGTAAACAGGCGGCAGGAAGTGCATCTCGATCTTGATGAGGCCGTCGCCCTGGCATTTCTCGCACCGCCCGCCCTTCACATTGAAACTGAACCGACCGGCGTCGTAGCCGCGAATCCGGGCCGCTGGCAACCGAGCGAACAAAACCCGGATGTGATTGAAGATGCCGGTGTAAGTTGCCGGATTGCTGCGCGGCGTCCGGCCGATGGGGCTTTGATCAATCACGATGACCTTGTCGAGGTTTTCGTAGCCTCTGATGCCGCGGTGCGCGCCGGGCTGCTCCTTCGACCCGTAGAATTTCCGGAACAGCGCGCGCCGCAGAATGTCGTCCACCAGCGTGCTCTTGCCCGACCCACTCACGCCCGTGACACACGTGAGCGTGCCCAGCGGAATGCGCGCATCAATATTCTTCAAATTGTTCTCGCGAGCACCCAGCACCGCCAGCCAGCCGCGCTCGCCGGAAGGCCGAACTCGCTGCTTCGGAACGGGAATCGAAAGTTCGCCCGTCAGGTACTTCGCCGTGAGGCAGTGGGGATTGGCCATCACCTCGGCCAGCGTTCCAGCCGCAACGAGTTCGCCGCCGCGCACGCCGGCCCCGGGGCCAAGGTCCAAAATGTAGTCCGCGCTGCGAATCGTCTCGGCGTCATGTTCCACGACGAGCACGGTGTTGCCCAGGTCGCGCAGCCCTTTGAGCGTCGTCAGCAGACGCACGTTGTCCCGCTGGTGGAGCCCGATGCTGGGTTCATCCAGAATGTAGAGCACGCCCACCAAACCCGCGCCGATCTGCGTGGCCAGCCGGATCCGTTGCGCTTCGCCGCCGCTGAGCGTGCCGCTCTCACGGTCCAACGTCAGATAACCCAGACCGACATTCTTCAAAAAGCCCAGCCGGGCGCGGATTTCCTTGATGAGTTCGCGGGCGATCTTTTCCTGAAACTCAGAGAGCTTCAGGCTCGCGAAGAATTCGTCGGCCTTGTCCACCGACAGCGCGCAAACGTCCATGATGGACAGGCCGGGAATCTTCAATTTCCGATTTCCGATTTCCGATTTCCGATTTGAAATTTCGGTGCCCAGCGTTACCGCCAGGATTTCCGGCTTGAGCCGCCGGCCGCCGCAAGTGTCGCAGAAGCGCGGATTCATGAATGCCTTCAGCCGGTTCTTGGTGAATTCGCTCTCGCTCTCCTGGTAAAGCCGTTCCAGGTTCGGGATCACGCCCTCAAAAGGACGCGTGATGGTGCTCATCTTGCCGGCGCGCCAGAAATGGAATTCGATCTCCGTGTCGCCGGAACCATGCAGGAGAACCTTCTTGAATTCCTCGGGCAGACCGTTGTACGGCTTCTCAAGACTCTGACCGTAATGCCCCGACACGGCGCGGAGCATGGCCTTGTAATAAACAATCATCCGCTTCCCGCCGCGCCGCCAGGGGACAATCGCGCCGCTGTCCAGCGACTTCTCGATGTCGGGCACAACCAAGCTCTCATCAAAAACCATCTTCTGCCCCAAGCCGTGGCAAACCGGGCATGCGCCTGCGGGGGCGTTGAAAGAGAAGTGCTTCGGCGTCGGCGGTTCAAAGGACCGGCCCGTGGCTGGACTGAGCATGCGGTTGGAGTGCAACGTTTCGACCCAGTCCGAGCGGTCGGAGATCGAACGCCCAGGGTCGTGCGCAGCACGGTCCCCTTGGCCCTCGACTCTCGACACTCGACACTCGACTTGATGGAGCACCAACAGCAGGCCTTCGCCCCATTTCAGCGCTGTTTCCACCGAATCGCTGAGGCGCACGCGGACTTTGTCGTCAATCACCAGCCGGTCAACGACCGCTTCGATGGTGTGTTTCTGCTTGGGGTCCAATTTGACGCGGGCGTGGCTTTCCAGCTCCACCAATTCACCGTCCACACGGGCGCGGACGAACCCCTCGCGCGCCAGTCGTTCGAGCACATCGCGAAACTCCCCCTTTTGACCGTGCACGACCGGCGCCAGAATCATGACGCGCGTCCTGGGCGGCAGCTCAAGAATTTCATCCACGATATCGCTCGTGGTCCGCGCCGAAATCGGCACGCCGGTTTCCGGGCAATGCGGTTGACCGGCATGGGCAAAGAGCAGCCGGAGATAATCATAAATCTCGGTGGTCGTCGCGATGATCGAGCGGGGACTGCTGCCCGAACTCCGCTGCTCGATGGCAATGGCCGGCGAAAGCCCTTCGATGTAGTCCACCTCGGGCTTTTGCATCTGATCGAGGAATTGACGGGCGTAGGCGGACAAAGACTCCACGTATTTGCGCTGGCCCTCGGCATAAATCGTATCGAACGCGAGCGAAGACTTGCCCGAGCCGCTCAAGCCGGTGATGACCACCAGCCTGTTGCGCGGAATCGTGAGCGTGAGGTTCTTGAGATTATGCTCACGCGCTCCGCCGATCCTGATCAGTTCCTTCGCCATGCGCCCGAATATCGCGTTTCAGAAATCCAGCCAGTTTAAGGAGTCACCCCCGGCCAGGAAAAGCAAAAGAAATTGCGGAAGCAAAGGCGCAACGTTTTCCGCCCGCGGCACGCCCCGTCGCCCTCCGCCTCGTCAACGAACTGGCGGCGGAATCGCCGTGTCGCATGCCTCTATTCCCGGTGGGGTCGCCCTGACTTGTAGGTTTCGAGATGCCTTCGAATTCCCACCGCCAACTTCTCGTTCCCTGCGGCCGTTGCCAGATCAAGCGCCTTTTGCACTGTCGCCACCGCTTCGGCAAAGCGACCGTCCTCCGCATACGCCGCGGCTAATGTGTCCAAAACTGCTGGATTCTTGAATTCTGTCAGGCGCGCAGCGCGTTCACTCAACTGGACCGCTTCCGCGCCGTTGCGCACGTCCGGGTCAACGTCCGTCGCCCGCACCCACGCCAGATTGTTCAGCGACCTGACCGAATCCGGGGCCAACCGGACGGCGTCGTGCAGGTGGGAAATGGAGCCGGCCTTGTCGCCTTGGCCAGCCAGCACCAGCGCGAGCAGATAATGTGCGTCCGCGTTTCCGGGCTGGGCTGCGACCACCGCCAGGTAATGCGCCTCGGCCTCAGCCAATCTTCCCCGGGCCAGCAGGGCGTCAGCCAGATGCTTGTGGAGCGCAATACCTTCAGGCAAAAGGCGCAATGCCTTTGTGTAATGCTGAACCGCCTCATCCAGCCTGCCCTGCGCCGCCAGCGCACGGCCCAGATTCTCGTGCGCAGCCGGTTCGTCGGGCTGGGATCGAAGGGCCGCACGAAAGTGTCGGATGGCTGCGTCCGTCTCTCCTTTCATGGCCAGCACATTGCCCAGACCGTTGTGAGCCGCGAAATGGTCCTGCTTGAGCCGCAACGCCCATTGGTACTGTTCGATGGCCTGGTCACTTCGCCCGGCTTGAGCCAAGGCATTGGCCAGGTTCACGCGGCCGGCAACGTAATCCGGCTTCATTCGCACTGCGGTCTCGCAGTTGGCGATGGCTTCGTCATATTGTTGTTGTTTAGTTTGCGCAACGCCCAGATTGCTCAGTATCTCGGCGTCAAACGGTTTGATTTGTAGCGCTGCACGAAACTGAGTGATGGCTTCGTCGGTTTTCCCCTGGTTGAGCAACGCAACACCGAGATCGCTGAGTATCCCGGCGTCGTGTGGGGTGATTCGAAGTGCGGCGTGAAACTGGGCGACCGCTTGATCGGCCTTCCCCTGCGCAAGCAAGGCGGCGCCTAGGTTGTAAAGGGCGATATGATTGTTTTGGGTAACAGCGAGGGCGTGGCGGAAAAGACTTTCACCGTCCCGCCAATAGCGCACTTGCCCCAGCGTCCGCCCGGCACACGCTCCCAAGGCCAAGACTGCCGCAACACTGATTGCTGTCTTCGGCACCCGCCATTGCGCGCACTCCCCGGCAACACTCCACGTGACAGCGATGAAAACACCCACCAACGGCAGGTAGGTGTAGCGGTCCGCCATGGATTGGCCTCCCACCTGGACCAGTCCAATCACGGGAATCAGCGTTCCCACAAACCAAAACCAGCCTGTCGCCAGGAACGGAAACCTGACTCCAAACCGCAGCGTGATCAGGCAAAGCCCCGCCACCAGTGCCCCCGCGCCCAGCACCACCAGCCATGGCCACTGTCCCGGATGCGGATAGAACACCGCCAGATCCGAAGGCCACACGGCCTTGCCCAGGTAGCGGGCGTACGACACCAACGCATTCCCGACTCGCGCAGTGAATGAGAAATGGGAGAGCGGGGGCATGGTATCGGCAACGCTCTGGGTCCACACGGTAACCGCGCTCGCAACCGCGCTGAGCAGGAAAAAAGGCGTCTTCTCGATCACGAGCCGGGACCATGAACGAAGCTTGATGTTCGATGCGCTAGGCTGTTTCCCCGCCACCTGCCACTTGTCACCTGGCACTCTCCCCAGCGGCCACCAGTCCAACAGCAACATCACGAACGGCAGCGTCACCAGCATCGGCTTGCTCATCAGCCCCAGCACAAAAAACAGCAGCGCCCACCAGTAGGAAAGTGACGCGTGACGGGCGACGAGGGGCGAGCCGCGGCGATTGACCCCCATTTCTTCATTCTGCATTCTGCCTTCTTCCTTCCCGGCGTAACGCACATAGAACAGCAGTGTCAACAATCCAAAAAACGTGCTCAGCACATCCTTCCGCTCCGCCACCCAGGCCACCGATTCGACGTGCAACGGGTGCAATGCGAACAATGCCGCCACGAATGCGCTCCGCCACAAGGCACCGGTCATGCGCCACAACAGAACAAACAACAACACCGTGTTGGCCATGTGCAACAGGAGGCTGGTCAGGTGATGCCCGCCGGGATGCACGCCGAACAACTGCCAGTCCAACGCATGCGAAAGCACCGTCAATGGGTGCCAATTGCCCGCCAACTGGTTGGAGAACGCCCACACCACATTTTCCCAGGTAATGCCGCCTTGAACGTGCGCATTGGAAGTGACGAATTCGGGGTCATCGTAGTTGGTGAAGCCGCAGGTCAGCGCCGGCCAATACACGGCCAAAGCCGTCACCGCCAACAACAGACCAATCAAAACGGGATGCTTCAACAACCTCATGAACCTTGTATCAGGTCGTTCGGCTTGCGGCTGGTCTGGTGCGTTCACTGGCGACAGGTTGCTCATCGGCAATGCGTTGCGCCCTGAAGCCTAACCGGAGCGGCCGCCGATGTGAACAACGATCTGGCAGGAAACCATGAATCCGTCAATGCACGCGAATGACTCAACCCCAAACCCGCCCCACTGGCGCGAGTGTGAATTCGTGCTCACTGCCGGTTTCTTTCAAAGGATTCATTCCCGCGTCGTTGCTCCCAGCTCCTCCAATTGCTGCCTGACCTGTGAAATGCCGAGGTCCAGCCGCAACGCCTCCTGCAAATGAAATATCGCCTCGTTAGTCCGTCCCAGCTTCGCCAAGGCCACCCCCATGTTCTTGTGCGCCGGAGCGTGGCCCCACGCTCGACGCAGGACTTCTGTGTACTGTTCGACGGCTTCCGCGTATCGCTGTTGCGTCGCCAGCGCGCTGCCGTAGTTCATGCGCGTGTTGAGATGCCCGGGATTGAGCCGCAACGCTTCGTCAAAATGTCCCATCGCCTCTTCCAGCTTGCCCCGCATTGCCAGCGCGCTGCCCAGATTCCCGTGCGCCATCGCGGCTTCGCCGGGTCTGGCCCGGAGTGCGGCGCGGAAATGTTCGATGGCTTCGTCAGTCATTCCCTTCGTCATCAAGGCGACGCCGAGGGCATTATGGACACCTGGATGCTGGGGATCAAGCTGCAACGCGCGTTGATAGTGTTCAACGGCTTCATCGATTCTGCCGCTCTCGGACAGGGCGTTGGCCAGGTTCGCGTGGCCCTCAGGATAATCCGGATGCAATTGCAGCGTCACCTCGAATCGGGCGATGGCGTCGCTGAGGTCGCCCCGGCTGAGCAGGACCGTGCCCAGGTTATTGTGCGCCAGCCAGCAACCCGGATTCTTGGTCAACGTGTCGCGCCACAGGGTCTCGTCGTTCCGAAAAACTCCGGCATGCTGCCACGTCAGCACTGAAAAGGCCGCCACCAGCGCGCCGGGGATGGCCAACGCCAGACGGGGAATCCGGCTCTCGAGGACCTGGCTCACTCTCGCAATTGCGGCCCCCGCCAGCGCCAACGGCGCCATGCTGGCCAGATACTGAAGGTGATCTCCCACAAACGAGTAGCGGAAGAAATAGACGTTGAAGAAACCCATCACCGGGAAGAGGGAAACCAGGTAACAGGCATAGGCAAAGAAAACTGGACGAGTGCGCCCGTTCCGATACCACCACAAAACGAACAGCGCAGCGACAGCGGCAAGCCCTGGCAGGAATGATGCCGCTCCAAACGTGTCAGGGTCCCAGCGGCGGTAAATGAAGATCAGAGGATGCGGCCAGAGCAGCTTCCCGAAATAGAACCAGACCACGTTGCCCGCGATCACCGCACGTGCGACCCAACCATAGGCCCATTCTTCACCCAATGCGCCCGAGTGGAACTGCTGCTCCCAGATGGTCCAGCCTGCCGCCACAGCAGAAATCAGGAAGAGGGGCGCAAGACTCACGACCGTGCGCCATCGCCATCGGCCGTCCAGCCACCAGGCGCACAACCCGAGTACGACCGGCAACATCACCGTGGAAGACTTGCTCAGGACCGCCAAGACGACGCAAACCACAACCAACACGTAATTCGCATTTCGGCCCTCGTTGTCGGAACTCGTGCTTGCTGCCCGCCACCTCACAAAAAACAGGATCGCCAACAGGTAGAACAGAGCTGATTGCGTGTTTTTCAACTCTGTCATCCAAGCGACCGACTCCACCTGCACCGGATGCAAGGCCCACAGGACGGCCCCCAGCCAGGCCCCCGGCACCTTCAGGCTCAACAAGACGCGCCACAACAAAACTGCACAAGCCGCGTGCATCGCAATATTGAAGAGGTGATAGGGCAGCGGGTTGAGTCCCCAGAGCGCGTGTTGGACCCAGAAGCTGGTCAGAACCAGCGGGAAATAGCCCGCTTCGCCACTGGTCCAGATCTCCTTGAACCCAAGTGGACCAACAATACAGGGGTTTGCCGTCACGTGTGCGTCGTCGTCCCAGATGAATCCGCCCTGCAATGCTGGAAGGTAAACTGCAACCACGAGCAACACGATGAAGACACCGCTGAGGAACTCCTGCGTCGTGGATTTGCCGGTCACGGCTAATTCAATACTTCACCGGCGAGTGCCTCGTCAATGAACTCCGCCCGGTTGCTGATATTGCGCAGCCACTATGGCAAAGGCGCCACGACGAATCCATCATGGCCACTGTTCCCCGAAACAAGGTTTTCATTCCCGGCACGGTCGCCCCGATTTGTAAGCTTCCAGACGCGTCCGAACTCCCGCCGCCAGCTTCTCGTTCCCGGCGACCGTTGCCAGAGTAAGCGCCTTTTGGGCTATGGCCGCCGCCTCGGCGAAATGACCAGCCTCCGCCTGTGCCGCTGCCAGCGTGTCTAGAATGGAAGGATTCTTGAATTCGGTAAGCTGAGCCGCGCGTTCGCTCAACTGAACAGCCTCTACACCGTTGCGCACGCTCGCATCCGCGGCGGTGGCCAGCAACCACGCCAGGCTGTTCAGGTACTTGTCCGAGTCCGGCTTCAACCGAACTGCCTCACGCAAGTGAAGAACTGCGTCGGCTTTGCCGCCTTCGGACGCAAGCAGCACCCCGAGCAGGTAATGGATTTCCGCGTTTCCGGGTTCGGCTGCGATCGCGGCCAAGTAATGCGTCTGCGCCTCGCTCCGTCGTCCCTGCGCGATCAAGACACCCGCCAGGTTGTTGTGGGCCAAGGCGTGGTTGGGAGCAAAGCGCAAAGCCGCCGTGTATTCCTGGATGGCTTCGTCCAGCCTTCCCTTCATTGCGAGCAAGATGCCCAAATTGTTGTGAGCATCCGCAGAATCAGGTTTGTAGCGCAAAGCCTGCCGATAATGTTCGATGGCATCGTCCGGCTTCCCAATCTCAGTCAAGGCATCAGCCAAGTGGTGGTGAACATCAGCTTGATCCGGTCTCTCTCGCAATGCGGCTTCATAGTGCCCGACCGCCTCGGCAAGTCTGCCCTGGCCAGCCAGAGCTTGAGCAAAATTCTTATGCGCCTCGACATTGTTGGGATCAAGCTCCAAGGCTCTGCGGAAGCTGTCTGTTGCCTCCGCCAGATGTCCTTGCGCGACCAAAACTCTGCCCAACAGGTTGTAATACCCGCTGTAGCGCGGATTAATACGAATGGCCTGTCGAAAATAGTGCGCCGCTTGCTCCAACTCCTCTTTTCCTGCCAGGTAAACGCCAAGGGCGTAGGAGGCGACGTGATTATTCTCCGTCGCCTCCAAAGCGTGGCGGAAAAGCGTTTCCGTGTTCTGCCAGCGCGACACTTGCGACCGCGTTTGCGCGGCACAGGCAACCAAGACCAGCAGTGCCATACCCCAGGCCACGATCTTCGGCGCCCGCCAGCGCTCCATCATTTCATTTCCACCCCACACCAGCACCATAAACACTCCAATCAACGGCACGTACGTGTAACGGTCGGCCATCGCTTGATCACCCACCTGCACCAACCCAATCACCGGAACCAAAGTGCCCAGAAACCACAACCAACCCGTCGCCACAAAGGGGAATCTCCGCCTGAGCCAGAGTGCAACGATGGACAATCCAGCCAACAGCGCCCCCGCAGCCGTCACCTCGACCGCCAGCCCCCCTTCTGGATGCGGATAAAAAACCGCAAGGTCAACCGGCCAAATCGCCTTCCCCAGATACCGCACGTACGAAACCACGGCATTCTCAGCCCGCACCGCCAAGGAAAGGTTCGACAGACCAACGATGGACTTGCCTTCATGCTGGGCCACGAGTGTTGCCGCGCAGGAAATGACCGAAAGCAACAGAAATGGCAACTTCTCCAAAACCAAACGCAGGACAGTCGAGGGTCGAGCGTCGAGCGTCGAGCGCTTCTGGCCGTGTGCAGCCGGACTTGAAACTCGAAACGCGAAGCCGGAAACCCGCCGCAGCGGCCACCAATCCAGCAGCAACATCACAAACGGCAGCGTCAGCACCATCGGCTTGCTCATCAGTCCCAGCGCAAAAAACAGCAGCGCCCACCAGTAGGAGAGTGACGCGTGACGGGCGACGAGGGGCGAGCCGCGGCGATTGACCCCCATTTCTTCATTCTGCATTCTGCCTTCTTCCTTCCCGGCGTAGCGCGCATACATCAGCAGCGCCAGGAACCCAAAAAACGTGCACAACACATCCTTGCGCTCGGCCACCCACGCGACCGATTCCACGTGCAGCGGATGCAAGGCAAACAAAGCGGCCACCAATGCGCTCCGCCAATGCGCGGTTGTGATCCGTCTTAACACCAGAAACAGCAGCA
>Ga0299912_10003820_pt1 | contig 12294 bp, 6 predicted proteins | sample RVTome_2_FD_207667 | JGI IMG/M metagenome (GOLD analysis project Ga0299912, IMG submission 207667) | Soil microbial communities from uranium-contaminated site in the Upper Colorado River Basin, Wyoming, United States - RVT95D214 (version 2) ... | reverse complement strand
TCGCCCGGTTTTGCCATACCGATACCCTGGACTGATATCCGCGGCGACCGTACTATTTTAGGGACATCTATTGATTATTCCGATAATATCAGTCAAGTATCCGAAAAACTGAGGCTTGCCGAAAGTCTCACCGGCTATTCATGGTCATCCCAATTTGCCATCGGGGCGCCCCTGGAAGCCGATATTCAGTCTCAGCCGATCGACTATAAATATCAGCGGTCATTGTTAATATCCTCGCTGGCGGCAGGGTTAAAAGGCATCAATTATTATATGTTTGTTGGCCGAGATCGCTGGATAGGTTCCCCATTGGAGCGGGATGGCACGGTCACGGAAACCTATGATGATATCAGAAAGCTTAATGTCGCATTCAGCGCGATGGATTTAGGTTCCACCAAATCTTCTGCCGCGGTCGCGATCGGCATGTACAAACCTTATCAATGGTACGGCCAGCTGACAGCCTCTGGTGAATTCGACTATATCAATGACCTGATTAGACAAACATTTGCTAATCTTCAATCCGATTTTTCCCGCCTTGATTTTGATTACACTATTTATGATTTGGATATTTTGAAAGATAATTGCCGGCCGGAAGATTTCGGTGATGCCAAAATTTTATTCGTGCCTTGCGCCGACTACATGTCCGATCAACTTCAAAAGAAATTGGTTGAACTTATTAACGCCGGAATGATAGTGGTATTTATCGGGCTTATGCCGAGATTTGGGATAGATTTTAAACCCACCAAGGTTCTTGCGAAGAATCTGGGTATCCAGACCAAGGCATCCGGCGGCTCCGCCCATATTGAAACCGATAAATATTCATTTAAATCTCTGATTTATGGCCATTTTCAGAATAAGGGCACTGCCAAAACTGTTGCCAAAGTCGGGGTAAAAGCAGTTGGTGTCTGGAAAAAACTGGGCAAAGGGAAATATTATTTCTTTACTTACGATTTTGCCGCCAACGGCGAGCCGGGGAGATTAAGCTTGTTAAAGGATATTCTGAAGGAAAATAATATCGGTACCCCGGTAAGTTGTTCCGAAACGGATGTGGATGTCGTCATCCGTCAGAATGATCGAGGCGCCGCCCTTTATATTATCAGTTCCAGATCAAGCCATTTTTCGAGTAATATCACCAAAAAAGTTGTGATCGGTGTCGATCTGGCCATGATTGGGATACATCAAGCTAAAGTAACACTTCATGATGTTTTCGATCCCGAGGTGAAGATACAGACAACCTCGCTTGAATTAAGGGACGGCCTCATTTTTGAATTAAGCCATCTTGATGCTCGTATTTATTGGATTCCCAGGAAATAAATTTTACTTAGGCTTGAAACAATTGTACTTTGCTTTTCTTACTACGTTTCAGCGCCATGATTGTATATAAGAGTTACGTTCATCAAGTCATGACGGCTCATTTAATCAGCATCATCTTCCTTGAACCCTGATAACCATCCGTTTTGAGCGACAGGAAATAAGTTCCGCTGGCCAGTTTGGAACCATCGAAAGTAAGCTTATGTTCTCCGACGGCCAGGCCTTTATCCAAAAGTGTAGTTACCAGTCGGCCGTTTATATCGTACACGTTTACCTGAACATGTCCCGCTTTTTTAATGGCGAATGAGATATTCGTTTGGGCGTTAAACGGATTGGGATAATTCTGATCTAAATTACAAGCCAACGGGCGCGAATCGGGTTCCGCTATTTCCACCGCGTTTAGGTTGAAAGCGTACATCGACCGGCCATGAGTGCCGGAGACGAGTTTGCGCGTGCTGTTGTGCAAATCTATATCAAAGACCGGCACAATAGGATGATCCGGACTCATTGCCTGCCATATTTCTCCGCCATCGTCTGTGTAGAACATGCCGAAATCGGTACCTATATAAAGCCAGCCTTCACGCGAGGGATCGGGTAAAATATCGTTAGCCGGCACACCCTCCAGATTACCGCTGATATCGTCCCAGGTTAAACCATAATCATCTGTCTTGAAAATGTGCGGCATCAGGTCATCCTCTTTATAACCGGAAAATGTGACATAGGCCGTTGCCGCATCAAACACATCAGCTGTAACCCTGGTACACCAGCGGTCGGGAAGATTCTCCGAAACCAGGTTCCAGGTGCCGCCGCCATCATCGGTTATCCACACCCTCGAATCATCGGTTCCTGCCCAGATGATTTCAGGATTTAAAGGCGAATGGCTGATCGTAGTCAATGTGCCGAAAAGCAGATTGCCGCCGCCTTCACCGCCGGTCAAATCGGGGCTGATCGGAGTCCAGTTGCTGCCGCCGTTGGTGGTTTCGTAAATCCGTTGCGCGCCATAGAACAGCCTCTGGTTATCGTGAGGGCTTATCACCACCGGCGTGCACCAATTGCTGCGCTCGCCATGATCGTAGCTTGAGAAAATCACATCCCAGTTATTGCCCAGATTGGTCGATTTGCCCAGGTAGCCATATTGAGCTTCGGCATAAATCACATTGGAATTGGTGAAATCGACATTGACATAGAAGCCGTCGCCATAAAAAATCACATCCCAATTATCGGGCAAGCCATCGACCGTGCGGGGCGTGCTGTTATCTTGAGTCCCGCCATACAAACGTTCGGGATGCAATTGATCGATCGTTATGGCGTAGAATTGCGTTATCGGTAAATCATAAATCTTATACCAGGCATTGCCGCTGTTTTGCGATATGAATATCCCGCCATCATTGCCATTTATCATAAAACTCGGGTTTGTCGGATCCTGGTACAGAGCGTGATGGTCAACATGCATCGAACCGTTGATATCGCCGAAATGAGCGCCGCCATCGGTGCTTCTCCAGAATTCGACATCGCCCAGATAGACCGTGTTTTCGCTGGTAGGGTGAACCCAGATCTGGCCGAAATACCAGCCAAATCCCGAAAATTCATCGAGGCCGGGTGAGACCAGGCGCGATTGCCAGGAATCGCCGCCATCAGTAGATCGCCAGACACCCATGAAACTGCCGGGATGGTCAACATAACTGGCATAGATAATATTCGGGTTCGATGGCGCGATAGCCAGGCCGATTCGGCCGTTATCAGGGTCGGGCGCCGGCAAGCCGTTTGCCAAAAGCTCCCAATCATCGCCGCCATTGATAGAACGAAATATCCCGCTATGTACGCCGCCGACCCGCCGATCGCGCGGGCCTCTTATCCTTTGCCACATCGCCGCATAAATAATATCCGTGTTTTGCGGATTGATTTCCACATCGATACAGCCGGTTGAATCGTTGACGGCCAATACTTGCTCCCACGAATCACCGCCATTATTTGACCTGTACAAGCCCCTTTCCGGATTTATCGAAAAAAGCGATCCCATGCAGGCAACGAATACTCTCTGATTATTGTTGGGGTCGATAGCTATTTTTCCGATATGCTTTGATTCCGGCAAACCGAGATACTCCCAGCTTAAGCCGCCATCAGTAGTGCGATATAACCCCGTTCCGGCGTATGAATCGCCCGATGAATTGGCCTCACCCGTGCCGAGATATAGCACATCTGGATCTTCCGGGTCTAAAGCGATATCGCCGACTGACAGGCTGGGAACTTCATCTGAAACAGGCGCCCAGCTTTCGCCATTATCGGTTGATTTGAATACCCCGCCCAGCGCGGCGCCGGCGTAAATCAAACCGGGTGAATTGGGATCGGCGGCTAAGGCGGTAATCCTTCCGCCGACATTATACGGCCCAACCGGCACGCACGGAAAAACATCCAGGCTGGCCGAGGCCCGGTAAACAGCTTGCGCCCGGTCAAGCGCCGCCCGATAAGCTTGATAGGGGATATCTTTGTATGGATAAGCTCGCGATATGGTAAACCACTCGGTCGGTTTTTTGCTGGTATCGCCGGCTCGTTTTTCTAATTTATAAGCGCGGAATTTCTCCGGCGAAACCGTTCTGTCCAGGCCGAAATCGATTACCATAAAAATAACAACTATTATAAATAACATCGCCGCCGCTAAAGTGAATTTATATTTGATTCCGGACATTTATACCTCCAGGTTTGATTTTCACAAAACCTACATTAAATCTTCATCTCAAATATAATCAATCCTGTATAAATACCAAGTATTGATTTTATGGGTTGATTGTAGGGCAATAATGTATTCTATCCGCAAACGCCGGCAAAAACTCTCAAAATATTGCCGCCAAGTATCTTCTTAATATCTATTTCACTGTAATTTCTGGCTGCTAATTCTTTGGTTATATTTGCCAGTTTGGAGCAATCCTCCAGACCTATAGGCGTTGACGACATACCATCGAAATCCGAACCGATCCCGACATAATCCGGGCCAACGAGGCTGACCATGTGATCGATATGATCAACGACATCTTTTACGGCTACCCTCAGATTTTCCAGTTTGCGTTCGCCATCTATGATAAAACCGAAATCTTTTTGCAGCGCTTGTTGATATTCATCATCCGGCAAAGGCGATGAATAAAGCCGCATCAGACTTTTTAGTTGCTCGGCTGAGATCGTGTTCCAGAATTCATTATAGGCGTTATTGTACTTTTCGGAGATGAAGTTGTTGACAAAAGTCACGCCTATCATTCCCCCTGAGGCCGCGATTGCTTTGATCTGCTCATCGGTTAAGTTGCGGCGATGACCGCACAATGACCGCGCGCCCGAATGAGAGGCGATTACGGGCCTATCAGCGATTTTTAGCACTTCAGCGACAGTGTTATCAGAACTGTGAGACAAATCGATTATCATCCCCAGCCGGTTCATTTCAGCGATGATCTCCCGGCCTAGGTCAGTAAGGCCGAGGACACCAGTATCCTGTTCTTTCCAGTTAGCGCACCAGCCGGTTGGTGTTTCATGAGAGATAGTTATCAGCCGGACGCCTTTATTATAGAAATATTCCACGTCAGCCGAGTCGCTATCCAACGCGAGCCCGCCCTCTATTGCCAGTATGCCGGCGATTTTGTTTGCCGCCCGGGCTTTGAGTATATCGGCGGTTGTCAGGCAGATCTCGATTTGGTCCGGATATTTACCCAGTTCTGATCTGAGCAAATCCAATGATTCAATCACATGATCCCGCGAACTGGTCTCAAGTTCGACAAGATTACAGCAGGCGGCGAATACCTGAATATCAATCCCGCCCTCCTGAAGTCTCGGCAAATCTATATGATGGCAATCATGGCGTTGCGCTATATCATAGCCTCGCCGCATCGGAATGACGGTATCACAGTGCAGATCAGCTACCAAAGCATCATGATGAAGCTTTTGGTAATTTTGCTTTTCATCGGACATACGGTTTTATAGGATAAAACAGTTTGGATTTCAATTAAAAAATGATATATGTTCAGCCAGGTCGTAGCGAAGCGTGACCTGGCTGCCAAATCGCGACAGGTCACACCCTGGAGGGCACGACCTGACGCTACATTAAACAGATACCGAATTACACCATACCCGGCCGCGATAAATGTCTATCAAATCGCTTGCTATAACGCGATAATCAGGCTTATAATATTTCCAATAACATAAGTATTATGGCCAATCCGAATCATTCGTATGAGTTCCGATTGGTTAAATCTCAGGAGGAAATTATGCCGCTTTTATTATCCCGTAACGATGTCATGAAAGTGCTGGAGATGCCCGATTGCATGGAGGTGGTGGAGAAAGCTTTCGCCGAACTGGCCAACGGCACCGCCGTGCTGCCGCTTCGCATACCGATAACTCCCCCCGATGGTCTGGCGCTGTATATGCCGGCTTATCTCAAACAGCTGGGCGCGCTGGCCTGCAAAATTGTGACCGTGTATAAGAATAATCCCAAGCTTCACAATCTGCCCACCACTATCGGCAAGGTTCTGCTTCAAGACCCCGCTACCGGCGATGTGGTCTGTATCATGGATGGCGGTTATCTCACCGCGGTGCGCACCGGCGCGGCTTCGGGCGTGGCTACCAAATATCTCGCCCGCCAGGACAAGGGCCAGGTGGCCGGCATTTTCGGCGCCGGGGTACAGGCCAAGATGCAGCTCTGGGCTGTGGCTGTGGCCCGCGATTTGAAGAAGGCCTATGTCTATGATATCTCCGATGAGGCCGCCGGCAAATTCGCAAGCGAGATGAGCGGCAAGCTCAATCTCGAAATTATCCGCGCCAAGTCGGCCGATCAAATATTAGCCGAGGCTGATATTATTTGCACCGCTACCTCATCGCCGACGCCGATTTTCAGCGGCGCTAAGGTGCGCGAGGGCACGCATATCAACGGTATCGGCAGCCATACGCCCGGCGCCCGCGAACTCGATACTAATATAGTCATGCGCTCGAAATTCGTGGCCGATTCGTACGAGGCCTGCCTGAAAGAGGCCGGCGATATCATGATCCCGATCAAGGAAGGCGCGATTACCGAGGCGCACATGTTTGCCGAATTGGGCGAAATTGTCACCCGCAGGAAACCGGGACGCGAAATCGATGCGGAGATCACGCTGTTTAAATCCAACGGCCTCGCTATACAGGATGTGGCAACCGCCAAGCTCGTTTACGACAAGGCTGTCGAGGCCGGCATAGGCACGCAGGCGGTGATATAGGGTGTAAAGCGTGATGTACCTCTGGTTCCTAAACTCATGTTTAGGAAACCAATTGTTTCAAAAACTCCGATTTGTTTTAAGAATGGTCGTTATTTGATCTCAGACGAAACTAAGTTTCTCAGACAATGGCATTCCCAAACGGAGTTTGGGAACGAGGGGAAAAAGCGGTGGAGGCGGGCATAGGCACGCACGCGGTGATTTAGGACGGACTAGCGGCACGAATGTCGGGTTTAACGTTCACTTCGTTCACGCTGAACCCGACCTACTTTTTTGCTGACGCATAAATTCCTGGCGAGGCGGCAAAAGCCGATTATTATGTAGTTGTCAAAGAGCAACGGCGGCGATGACAGCCGCGCGGGCGGATATCCCATCCGCACTAATGGTTCGCCCTGGGGGATCACGCCAAGAGACGTGCCTCCGCGAAACCGTTTTGAGGGAAAGCCAGCAGGGTATCGGAAAAAGACCCTGGTTTCAGCCAAGCCCTTCTACTATACCCCCGGTTACAAATGTTAATGCAGTTTGTACAACTTTTGGGGGGCTATATACATAAGCCTTAGAGGACGAAAAAAAATGATATAACCTGCAACCTTTCCTACCTCACCGTAGATGAGGTGGGGTACCCGTACAACTTTTGGGAGGGCAGGTATCTTTCGACATATCCCGTTAGGACAGTAATATCGTCAGGAAAGGATTCCTGACGACGCAGAAACAAGCCCTTTTGGCGGGGGATAGGGCACCGGGCGAAAATCTAAGCCTGTCGTTTTCGTAAGATTGAGATTATAGAGACCCGGCCTTGATAGGGGTATTTTTATGGCAGTATTAAGGAGAAATTACAAAATGCTGCATAAATCATAAGAATAAAATTATTGACAGAGCTTGATAATTATTTTAGATTAAAATAAGGTAGAAGGGCAAAATTTAAAAGGAGCATATATGTATCTCCGTAAAGTAAACTGGGTCGATTCACTGTTAATTGCGTTATATCTTTTGGGGGGAATGGCTATAACATATTTTTATGCAGTTATTTCGTTAGGCCTTTTCCATGGCACTCTTAATATTATAAAAATAAGTGTCCTGTGTTTTTTATTAAGCATTATCGCTTATTTTATATGCGGTCAAAGGGGATGGGTTAAGATGTTTCTAAATAGATGGATTAAATATATTGAATCAAGTTATAAATTTGATAAACAACAAGTCTTGGACTCAAATTACGAAATAAAACTCTCTGTTTTTCTCTTTATGGCTTTATTCGGAGCACTTTTATTCTTTGCATTTTTCTTTGAGGTTCTTGATTATAGAATTACTCTGTGGGTTTTTGTTTCTATTGCCATAACCTGTCTTATTGCTGGAGCAAATATTTATCCTTGTTACGTACCAGATAAGAAAAATGGCAGAAGAGAATTACTTATTACATCGAGAATATATACCAGAATTATGAGCAATGCTATAATTTTATTTATTGGCGGAACTATTTTGGTTTATTACAATCCTGGTTATTTCATAAATATTTTCGCTCAAAATTACCCAAAGCAATTTATAGAAGCATCAATTAAATCAAGTAAATTGGACTCGGCATACTATCAAGATGAATCATCTACTTTTCAAATGGAACCATCTAAATTTACAAATGAAAAACCTCAAAATCAAATGCAATTAAAAAATAAGATTACGGCTTTTAGCGCATTTTTCCCTTTTGTTATATTCTCATATTGGTTGCTAGGCTTAATTCTTGGAGCATGGGCACCCTTATTTAAAGTTACAAATCTATTGACAATACTTTATGAAAGACAAAAACCAGAAACGGTAGATGTTAGAAATATATATAATCATCCAACTTATGTTCAAAAAATAGATAATGAGAATTGGGCAGAATTAATAAAACAATTAGAATGCTGCGCAGAAAGCCATTCTACCGAACTTATAGCTATATATGATAAACTGATCACTATTAATCCTGAAGTACAAGATCTACGGATAGCGAAAGCAAGAGTGTTAATCGCTATAAAAAAGAATAATGAAGCACTTGAGATATTGGACAAGATATTAAAAGATTCGAATAATCAAAACCCAGAAGCGCTATTTGAAAAAAGCTTAATATATTCTAACATGGCGTATGCAGAGGGGAAAAATGGTAAAAAAGATGCTGAAGAAGAAATGTTAAATCAGGCTTTACAGAATGCTGAAGAGGCCAATACTTTATATAATAATGAGGACCCACGTATTCTAATATCATTAGGGTACACAAACTGGCGATTAGGTAATTATAGAAAAGCCATTTTTCTTACGAAAGCAGCTGAAAACAGGCCGGTACTAACAAAAAGACAAGCTAAAATTATTGTAAATAACCTCGCTTATTATTATTCGGAAACTATTTTAAATTATAATGATACTGGGTATGAGTGTGAAGTTGAAAAATATAGGATAAAAATAAAGGAGCAAATTGATGACAATAATGCGAATATTATTGAACTTGCCAAGGAATATGATAATTTAGGATACTCAATATATGCTATAGCAAAGTTAACCAGCAGGGATGATAAACTATTAGAGGCATATTTGTATTTTAAAAAAGCCTATAAATTGGATCCGCATAATGACTTTATTATAAAGCATATTGATTTATGCAAAAAAATAGATCCCGAAATTGAATCAAGAGCTAATGAGTCCTTACAATCTTAAATATCTATAAATTTAAGTAAAGTAAAGCTAAAATATCAATAAAAACTGCTTAAAACAGATTAAGTCGTTTTTTAGCCGCCATTGATTGGCTCGTCGCCTGCAGTGTACATATGTGCTCCTTTATTTGTGTTTCTTACATCTTTCATTAATTATTATCGTAAGAATTAAATAAAAAGCAAGCACAAAAATATAATTTTCTATACTCTAAATGTACTATAATATACATGTAAATAAATTAATTATATTCCCCACTTACCACAAAACCATATAAATCCCGCGCCGGCAATCATTTCACTTGCATTTGCATCGGAAATAACATAATATTTTGCCTCGGAATAAATACGCACCGCCAGGCGTAGAAATAATAAAATAATTAACCTGGAGGTATTTTATGAGATGTAAGTTGATCGTTCTGACATTACTGGTTTTGCTTATCGGAGCCGCGGCGGGGCAGGGCAAAGATATCGCTATCACTATCTATAACAACAACTTGGGGCTGGTCAAGGATGTCCGCAGCCTGGAATTCAAGAAAGGGCTGAATATACTCGATTTCAATGACGTGGCCTCGCAAATCGACGCCACCAGCGTCAATTTCCGCTGTCTGGATGATAAAGACGTAGCCATGCTGGAGCAGAATTACCTGTATGATCTGGTCTCCACCGAGGCTTTGCTGAAACGCTATCTCGGCCAGAAAATCGAAATTATCGCCGAGGATGACCGGCATTACGCGGGCGAACTGCTTTCCTATGACGGGCGCAACGTGATTTTAAACGAGACCGGCGGCAGCGTAGTCATGGTCGCGCTGGCGAAAGTCGCCGATTATAAATTCCCAACCTTGCCCGATGGCCTGATTTTGAAGCCGACTCTGCGCTGGCAAATAGATTCGCCGGCGGCGGGCGCGAAAAAATGCGAGGTCAGCTATCTGACCAACGGGATCAACTGGCAAGCCGATTACGTAGCCGTGGTCTCCGAGGATGACGCCAATCTCGATTTGGCCGGTTGGGTGACTATCAACAACACCAGCGGCGCGACTTATGAAAACGCCAAGCTGAAATTAGTGGCCGGCGATGTTCATCGGGTAACCGGAGGAGCACGCGCCGAAATGGATTTGAAGGCCGCGCCTATGTCCAGAAGCGCCGGTCAACCGCAATTCGAGGAGGAATCGTTTTTCGAATATCATCTATATGCGCTAAACCGCCCGGCTACTTTAAGTGATAAAGAGATCAAACAATTATCGCTTTTCCCGACTACCCGGGCCAAAGCCAAAAAGATATTTTTATTCGACTCCCAGCAATCCGGCTATTATCGCGGCGGCGGGGACGATAAAACCAAGATTCAAGTCAATCTCGAATTCGAAAATTCCGAAAAAGCCGGCCTGGGGATGCCGTTACCCAAGGGCAAGCTGAGAGTCTATAAAGAGGATTCCCAGAAAGCCCTGCAATTCATCGGCGAGGATTTAATCGATCACACGCCCAAAGATGAGAAGGTGCGGGTCTATCTGGGCGATGCTTTCGATATTACCGGCACACGCCTGCAGACAAATGTCGAGAATTTGGGCAAAGACCGGCGGCGCGAAACCTATGAAATTAAGTTGAAAAACCATAAAAAAGAAGATATAGTAGTCACGGTAGTTGAACATCCCTGGGGATGGCGGGAATGGGAAATAAGGAATAACAGCCATCCGTTCAAGAAAATCGACAACTACAAGGTCGAATTCGAGGTCGAAGTGAAAAGCGACAGCGAAGCAACCGTGACATATGTGATACAGTATTTTTAAGACGGAGGAATGATGAAAAAAGTAATCGCGCTGGGCATAGTGATCGGGCTGGGTGCTTTTATACTGCTTAGCTGTACAGCCAGCGAAATCAGAACGGTCAAGATCGAAATGAAGGCGAAAAGCCCGAACATGGAACGTATCAAGGCGAATTTGACCAAGGCTGAAGCAGTCTATCCGAATGATCCGGAAGTATATCATCTGTGGGGCAGATACTATGCCACGATGGATGAATACGCCGAAATGGACAAGTCTCTGAAAAAATCGGATGAGTTGAGCGATAAATTTACACCCGCCAATGATACTCTCAGGATGATTGAGTGGGATGGCCTGTACAAAGAGGCAATTGAGACTTACAAGAAACTCGATTATGAGGCGACTTTAAAGCATATGAAAGACGCGATTACCTGCTGGCCCAAACAGTACGAACCATTCCTTTATGGCGCCGATTGCGCTTACCGGCTTGGCTATAATGAAGAAGCGTATAACTTGAGCAAACAGGCTCATCAAATTGTCCCTGATACCTTGAGAGTTCTTCAGCAATATGCCGATATGTGCCTTATTAACGAAAAGTACGATGAAGCTCTTGGCGCGTATGAAATATCCAAGGCAAAAGATCCGACGAATGCCATAACCTTATTCAGCATATCTGAAATCTATCTGGTAAAAGGCGATACGGTAAAGGCGCTGGAATATTCGGAGGATGCCCTGAAAATTGATAAAGAGTACGCCGAGGGCTGGCTTAATATATCGAAATTATACTTCCTGATTAAAGAATATTGCAAATCGGCTGATGCTTATGAACACTATTTGGGATTGATCAAAGAAGCTCCTCTCAGGGATGATCAATTTTTGTATGTGCTGTCGGTCTTTCAATGCGGGGACTATGACAAAGCCAAAACCGTACTTGAGAAGCTGACCATGGATTACCCGGATTACTGCGAAGGCTGGCAGCTTCTGGCCAATACCTACGCCAGATTGAAAATGAAAAAAGAAGCATTGGATGCTAATTTAAAATATGATGAATGTTTGAAGAAGTAGAATAAAACTAATATCTTTTTTAAGGCAGCCCGTGGCGGCTGCCTTATTTGTCTTATGTACGCTGAAGTAGCTATACCCAAAACAGGGTTCGGAACCTTTACCTATATAATACCCGACAGGCTGAACCCAAATCTGGAAACAGGCCGGCTGGTATTAGTGCCGCTTCAGAAATATTCCGCCGTAGGGGTTGTTATCTCGATCTCCGACACATGCCGGATTGCCAAATCCCGTCTTAAAGCGATTAACGGTTTAATCGATCCAGTG
>Ga0299912_10003819_pt1 | contig 12301 bp, 12 predicted proteins | sample RVTome_2_FD_207667 | JGI IMG/M metagenome (GOLD analysis project Ga0299912, IMG submission 207667) | Soil microbial communities from uranium-contaminated site in the Upper Colorado River Basin, Wyoming, United States - RVT95D214 (version 2) ... | reverse complement strand
TCTACTGTTGATTGGCAGTTCACCACCAATGACGCCAGGATAAAGTTAAAAAAGCTCTATCCTACCTTACGTTAATAGACATTATTAATCGGTTGCTGTGCTAGCTTACTGATGAACAAACTGTAAAGCCTTAATGACCCGTTTGGACATCTCTCATCATATATGAACAAGAAATGGCCTTTAAGAAAGTGTTAACCGTCCTATGTTAAGACAGAAGGGTTAAATCAAACGATGGAAGGATATGAAATGACATTCAGCGAAAGATATCAACAAATATGGAATAAGGGCGATCGCGAATTAGCTGAGAAAATATTTGATAAAAATATTTCCTTTATATTTAACGCAATCAGCATCCAAGACAAAGAAACTGTGTTTTCCCATATCCTCGAAAGGAAAACTAATTTTAATGTACAGTATGAAATTTCTGATATATGTACAAATACACACCAAGAGCTTGAATATCATCGGTGGAATGCGCAGGCTATACTCCAAAAAAAGTTTGAAGACTTTCTCCCGACAGGTCAAAAATTTTCCTATTCTGGCCTTACCCTGCTAAAAATTAAAAACGACCTCATATCAGAAATCGTCATGTACTCAGATATTGATGAGGTACTAAAGAAAAATAAGGTTTAAAAAACCATGGCATTTCTTATCAAGAAATGATTTAAGATAAGGCAATGGAAATAGATGGAAAATCCCTTGGAAACGCTTCCTTTAAAACTATCAAATGCAATAGACCGCGAGCTCGCCCCTCTGTCTCCTGACAAGTTGCGTAATGCCTGCTTTGATCTTTCCCAACGCTATGCTCGTGGGCAATTTATTGAAACCCAACTCCATCGTCAGGCCTATATTGCAGCCCGCCTCCCCGCGACCTACGGAGTGACCCAGGATGTATTTCGCCGGGTTACCCCTTTTTTAAAGCCCATTAAAACCCTTTTAGACCTAGGAGCAGGTGTGGGCAGCATGGCTTGGGCAGCGCGAGATGCAATGCCTAACCTCCAGCAAGTAACCCTTTTTGAACAAGATGTGGAGCTTTTACGATTAGGACAGCATCTCACCCAAGATAACCTTGAACCTCTTCAATTATCTTGGTGCCGGGATGATGTTACCAAGGAGGAAGTGTTCCCTCTTCACGATGCTGTTGTTCTCTCCTATGTGCTCAATGAACTTTCACTGAAAGAACAAGTGTATGTACTGGAAAGAGCCTACGGGGCTACAGATAAGCTCTTGATTCTCATCGAACCAGGCACTCCACAAGGATATGGTCATATCTTAACAGCTCGCCATTTATTAACGGAGTTGGGGGCTCACATCATTGCCCCTTGTCCTCATCGTAATGCCTGCCCTCTCGGTCCGGCCTTTAAGGAAGGGAAGGATTGGTGCCACTTTAGTGTACGTATCCCCCGTGGAAAGTATCACTTACGTGCGAAAGAAGGGGTCTTACCTTATGAAGATGAAAAATATTCCTATCTTGTTGTTTCCCCTCATCAACAACCCGCCTCTCAAGCAAGGGTGATCAAAGCTCCTATAAGAAAGACAGGACACGTCATTTTAGACCTTTGTACCCCAAGGGGAGATGAAGAACGTCTTATTGTTTCGAAAAGCGAGGGAAAAGATTACAAATTAGCCCGAGATATTGATTGGGGTGATGAATGGGAACGATAGGCTACCCAAATCTCGATGCGAGATTTGATTGTGCAAAAATGTGCAATGGTTTGCAAATTTTATTGCACAATATTGCACACTCCAAAAAATACGAGAAAGATGTTACCACAAGGTACCAGCTTACCTTTTAAGTCTAGGCCCCTTTGGAACCTCTCAATTGACGTAGAATGACAAGAAGCGTACAACCAAAGAGATATAAAAACGATAAGGATTGATAATGTCCCAATCTCTTAAAGAAAGACGTCCGCTCTCTCCCCACCTTCAAGCCTACAAAATTCAAATTACCTCCCTTCTTTCGATCCTGCATCGCGGAACGGGGATTGTCCTTTATGGAGGCAGTATCCTCTGGGCATTATGGTTTGTAGCGCTTGCAATAGGCCCTCAAAGTTATGAAGCCATGCAGCATTTCTTACTACACCCCTTGGGGCTTATTATCCTCATGGGCTGGTCTTTTTCTTTTTTTTATCATTTATGTAACGGCATTCGACACCTGATGTGGGACTTAGGAATAGGATATGAACTAACGACCGTAAGACGTACGGGATGGACAGTTGTTATCGCATCCTTTTTCTTAACAGGTGTGGCTTGGGTTTTAGGATTTCTATGTGAAAGAATTTGGTCATGAACTTTGAAACAGAACTGCACAAGGCCGAAGGACTTGGGTCAGCCAAAAATGGCCTACCTCATTGGATCGCGCAAAGAATCACAGCCGTTGCATTGATTCCCCTTGGTGTTTGGTTTGTGAGCGTTTTTATCATCCTTCTTACGGCTCCTTTTACGGAGGCATACACCTGGCTTTCCTCTCCTTGGAATGTAACCTTGGCCATTTTCTTTGTTCTGACAGCCTTTTACCATGGATACTTAGGAATGCAGGTCATCTTAGAAGACTATGTCCCTCATGAGTATACAAGATGGGTTCTGATTATCGGCACGCAACTCTTCAGCGCTGGTATGGCGCTTTTAGCTATTGTTTCCATTTTAAAGGTTTTTTTAAGTTGAAAGTGAACCCATGACAAAAAAGTATCAAATAATTGATCATATCTATGATGTTGTGGTGGTTGGCGCTGGAGGCGCAGGGTTAAGAGCTACCTTGGGAATGGCTGCGCAAGGGCTTAAAACGGCTTCCATCACAAAGGTTTTTCCAACCCGAAGCCACACCGTTGCAGCACAGGGGGGCGTGAGTGCTGCCCTTGATAACATGCACGATGGCGATAACTGGCGTTTCCATATGTATGACACGGTGAAAGGATCGGATTGGCTAGGCGACCAAGATGCTATTGAGTATATGTGCCGCAATGCCATTCCAGCGGTTATTGAGCTTGAACATATGGGCGTTCCCTTCTCACGCACGGAAGAGGGAAAAATTTATCAACGCGCCTTTGGTGGCCATACCATAAACTATGGCGAATCTATGGCCAAAAGGGCTTGTGCAGCAGCTGATAAAACAGGTCATGCCATTTTACACACCCTCTATCAGCAATCGCTCAAACATAAGGCCCAGTTTTTTAACGAATTTTTTGTACTCGATCTTATCATGGATCAAGAAGGGATCTGTCGCGGTGTAATGGCATGGAATTTGGAAGATGGAACCCTTCATCGATTTGCAGCCCATCTTGTTATCTTAGCCACTGGAGGCTATGGGCGCGCTTATTTTTCCTGCACCTCTGCCCATACCTGCACGGGCGATGGAAACGCCATGGTCTTGCGTGCAGGGCTTCCCTTGCAAGATATGGAGTTCGTTCAATTTCATCCTACGGGAATTTATGGAGCAGGATGCCTTATTACGGAAGGCGCCCGCGGTGAAGGGGGCTATTTGACCAATAGCGAAGGGGAACGCTTTATGGAGCGCTATGCCCCAACGGCAAAGGACCTTGCCTCACGTGATGTGGTAAGCCGCGCCATGACAATTGAAATTAATGAAGGACGGGGTGTTGGTCCAGACAAGGATTATCTTTATCTTCACCTCGAGCATCTTGATCCTGCAATTTTTCATGACCGCCTTCCTGGCATTACGGAAACAGCAAAAATTTTCGCGAACGTTGATGTTGCGAAAGGGCCCATTCCAGTGTTACCGACAGTTCATTATAATATGGGAGGAATCCCTACAAACCATCTGGCAGAAGTTGTAAATCCTGTAGAGGGTAACCCGGAGCAGGTCGTCCCAGGGCTCATGGCCATTGGTGAGGGGGCTTGTGTTTCAGTCCATGGAGCAAACCGTCTCGGAACTAATTCATTGCTTGATCTCATCGTCTTTGGACGCGCTGCGGCCCTTCGCGCGCGAGAGATTATTTCTAAGGAAGCGCGCGTCAAACCTTTACGTTCTCAAGATGGAGAGGAAACGATTACAAAGCTTGACCGCCTCCGACATGCTAAGGGGTCCTTAAAAACCGCTGAGATTCGCTTAAATATGCAGCGTGCTATGCAAACCCATTGCGCTGTCTTTCGACGTCAGGATCACTTGGAAGAAGGTATTAAAAAAATTAAAGAAATTGCGGCCTCCTATCAAGATCTTCAGATAAATGATCGCTCCATGATTTGGAATAGTGACCTGGTAGAAGCCTTGGAACTTGAGAATCTTCTCCAACAATCGTTGGTAACAATTCATTCTGCTCTCAATCGTACGGAAAGCCGCGGCGCACACGCGCGCGAGGATTACCCTGACCGAGATGATGTTCATTGGATGAAACATACAGTCGCTCATCTTAAAGGGGATAAAGTTAGTTTCGCTTACCGTCCCGTTCATCTTTACACACTTAGCCCCGAGGTGGAGGTTATTCCGCCTAAGAAACGGGTTTATTAAAAGGGAGCTCTCATGGTTCAATTGCGCCTACCACTTAACTCTCGGATTCAAAAGGGAAAAGCTTATCCTTCGCCTTCTCAAGGACCTCGGATGAAAACCTTTCAAATCTACCGTTATGATCCCGACGCCTCGGAAAATCCTCGCTTAGATACCTATGAGCTTAATTTAGATGAATGCGGGCCAATGGTTCTTGATGCCCTTATTAAAATTAAGAATGAGGTGGATACCACCCTCACCTTCCGGAGGTCATGCCGTGAGGGAATTTGTGGCTCCTGTGCGATGAATATTGACGGAACCAATACATTGGCGTGTACGAAGCCAATTGAAGACTGTAAGGGCGATACTAAAATCACCCCCCTTCCCCATCTTTATGTGGTGAAAGACCTCATTCCCGACTTAAGTTTTGCCTACGCTCAATATGCCTCTGTGAAACCGTGGCTGCAGGCAGAAACAACGCCGCCTCCAACCGAGGAACGCCTGCAAAGTATAGAAGAGCGAGAAAAGCTTGACGGGCTTTGGGATTGTATCCTTTGTTTTTGTTGTACAACGAGTTGCCCCAGCTATTGGTGGAGTGGGGATCGATACTTAGGGCCAGCAACCTTGCTCCAGTCTTACCGCTGGATTGCGGATAGCCGAGATGATGCAACAGGTGAGCGCCTTGATGAACTCGAAGATCCTTTCAAACTTTACCGATGTCATACGATCATGAACTGTACCAACACCTGCCCAAAAAATCTTAACCCTGCCAAAGCCATTGGGGAAATTAAGAAAAAAATAGTTGAGCGGACGGGGTAAGAGAACACGTCTTATTTCCTGAAGTTCTCTTTATCTAGGTTCTGTGAACAAAAATTACTATATAACCCCGTAAAGGTCAGAAACTTGACAAGACTGAGACACCTTTTCAGAAATGATAATGAAAGGGCCTATCTTTAGAAAAAAAGCAGGAATGAAATGATCTGATCAAGTTTTAAAAAACCTTTTAAATGATTCCATGAACTTATAGAATACATCACATAAAATTATGATTATAATTAACTTGTAGTTAAAAAAGGAAAACATATGCTTTTTTTCAATAGCTTAAAGTCCATTGTTTCATTAATAGCAATCTTCTCAGCAGATGCCTTGTCATCCTCCATCTTGGCTCAACCAAATCCTGTGATGAATTTGGAAGAGCATTTAGGGTTATCTTTAAGTCCTGAACAGGCGCGAAGCATGTCAGAAAAAGGGGAGGCTGCAGCCCAAACCGAGTTAGGAATAAGGTATGTATTAGGAATTGGTGTCGAAGCAAATACAAAAGAAGCAGAAAAGTGGTTACTAAAAGCTTCCGAACAAAACAATCCCGTTGCACAGTGTAACTTAGGATTTTTATATTTTTCCCCAAGCATACGAGATGTTTCTGCTGCCATAAAATGGCTTCATAAAAGCGCTAACGCTGGGAACACAGAGGCACAGAGCTTTCTTGGCTCTTTATATCGACAAGGAAAATATGTGCCAATAAACTACGAACATTCTATAAAATGGTACCTTTTAGCAGCAAAAAAAGGGGATGCCTCTTCTATGAATGCCATCGGCTTGCTGTATATGGAAGGTAAGGGAGTAAATCAAAATTATGTTGAGGCAGCAACATGGCTTGAAAAAGCGGCTAAACTAGGACAAGAAGCTGCCCAACGCCATTTAGGTAATCTCTATGCCCTTGGCCGTGGCGTAGAGCAAAGCTACCCTAAAGCATATGCATGGCTAAGCATGGCCATAGAACAAAATTTTTCTCCTGCAGAAATTGATAAAAGCAATTTGATAGCGAAAATGTCGCCCGAGGAGATAAGGTCGGGCGAATTATTGCTTGCAACATTACGCGATACCAAACCAAAAAAATAATATGACGAATTTTCATCGATTGTCATATATGGGCTCGAGCTATAGTGGCATCAGTCGTAACAGCTTCCATATCGGGCTCATCTTGAATCCGTTGAAATAATGTTTTCCAAACTCCTTTATTGCTCAACTTCTTAAAGCGACAGTGTACTGAACGCCAATAGCCATATAATGAAGATAACAAGCGATTGACAGCCCGTGCGAGCCACATACCACACAGCTTCTATAGGATATCCTAATGTAAGTTAATACAAAACATAACGTTGTCATGCCGAACTTGTTTCAGCATCTCTGAGATCCCGAAACAAGTTCGGGATGACAATTAAAAACATATACTCGAAGGATTTCAAGAGTTCGGGCAAGCTACCGAATAGCAAGCCTGATGAGCGTAGTTAAACTACGTGACAGGGGCGAAACCCGACCCAGCTACGCCGAAGGCTTCGCCGAGGCGAGAGGTCAACGCACCTGAAACTGGAAAGGCGAAGAGTATATATGTATTAATTTAAACGGAATACACTATAGCCTTCCTTGACAGTGCTATTTTTTATGAAATCATATTCTATTTATAACAAAGAGTAAATTTTACCGTGGCTATTCAAACATCCAAATCCCTGACAAACTGGGCGTTCTCTTGAATATAGGTAAACCTCTTTTCAGGATTGCGACCCATCAGGTCATCAACAAACATGGCTGTCTCCTGCCCATCGCCTTCTGATGGTAAAAAGACGCGTTGTAGAACACGCTTGTGGGGATCCATGGTGGTTTCCTTCAACTGGGCTGCTGGCATTTCTCCAAGGCCTTTAAAACGGCTTGTATCCACCTTTTTAACCCCTTTGAATTCGGTGGCTAAGAGTTGCTCGCGGTGAGCATCATCGTGGGCGTAAATACTCTTGCCTCCATATGTCAGACGATATAAGGGTGGCTGGGCCAAGTAAAGATGCCCTGCTTCCACCAAAGGGTGCATTTGTTGAAAGAAGAAGGTAATTAAGAGGGATGCAATGTGTGCGCCATCCACATCCGCATCGGTCATGATAATAACCCTCTCGTAGCGCAGCTTTTTGGGATCGCAATCCTTACCGGTGCCGCATCCAAGGGCCAGCATCATATCTGCTATTTCCTGATTGGCTTTCATTTTATCCACCGTGGCGCTGGCCACATTTAGGATTTTTCCACGAAGAGGAAGGATGGCCTGGGTTTTACGATCCCGGGCTTGTTTTGCCGATCCCCCGGCTGAGTCACCTTCCACGAGGAAAATTTCGGTCCCTTGAGCGGATTCAATACTGCAATCAGCAAGCTTCCCTGGGAGGCGTAGCTTGCGCGTGGCAGAAGCACGGCTGACTTCCCTAGACTGTTTGCGGCGCAGGCGATCTTCCATTTGCAAAATCACATAATCCAGCAAACTTTGAGCTGCCTCAGGATTGGCCGTTAGCCAATGGTCAAAATGGTCCTTAAGACTCGATTCAACCAATCGATGGGCCTCTTGCGAGACAAGCTTTTCCTTCGTTTGGCCTTGAAATTGAGGGTCCCTCAAGAAAACGGAAAGAACACAGGAAGCACTACCTACACAATCTTCCGCCGTTAATTGGGAAGCTTTTTTATTTCCAACCCGCTCCCCATAGGCCCGCAAGCCCCGAACCATGGCCTGGCGAAAACCGTTTTCATGGGTTCCACCTTCGGGCGTCATAATTGTATTGCAGTATGAGGTAAACGCTCCTTCCCCCACCAACGGCCAGGCAATGGCCCATTCAATTCTCCCTTCTCCCTCGGGAAAGTTTGCTTCTCCCGTAAAAGAGGTTGGGGTCGCAAGGGGAATCCCTTCTAAAACTTCTTGAAGATAATCGGAAAGCCCTCCTGGGAAATGAAAGACAGCTTGAGGAGACACGCTATCCCCACAAATTGCGTCATCACATTGCCAATGAATCGCAACACCCTTAAAGAGATAGGCTTTTGAGCGAGCCATCTTGTAAAGGTGTGCGGGTTTAAATTTAGCTCCCTCTCCAAATATCTGGGGGTCAGGCCAGAAGGTAATTAAGGTCCCGCGCCTTTGAGGAGCCGCCCCTTTTTTTTCTAAAGGTGTCACAGGATGTCCTTGCGCATATTCTTGGCGCCAGACTTCACGGTTTGAAAAAACGTCGACAATAAGGCGCTCTGAAAGCGCATTCACGACAGAAAGCCCTACTCCGTGCAAGCCTCCTGAGGTCTGATAGGATTTGCCGCCAAACTTTGCCCCCGAATGAAGGGTGGTCAAAATGACTTCAAGGGCAGACTTATTAGGGAACTTTGGGTGGGGGTCGATGGGAATCCCGCGTCCATTATCCCGAACTGAAACCGAACCATTCTCGTGAATCATAATGTCAATTCGGCTTGCGTGACCAGCAACGGCCTCATCCATTGCATTGTCTAAAATTTCAACCACAAGATGATGAAGGGCCCGTTCATCCGTTCCCCCAATATACATGCCAGGACGACGGCGAACGGGCTCTAGCCCTTCCAAGACTTCGATGTCTTTGGCGGAATAGGTTTCAATCGTTGCGGTAGATTTTGAAAAAAGCTCTGTCATACCGCGCATTATGGTCAAGACGGCCCCTGAAGTAAACAGTTTTGCAGCGTAGCAGTGACTCAGTTTATATAAAATTAGACGTCATCCCGGAATTTAGAAAAGCTTAGCGAACATAAGTGAGCATTAGCTTTTCTTATTATCCGGGACCCAGGAAATTCTTGATTCAAACACCGCACTGGGTCCCGGGTATTAACAACCCCTAACCCTCACGTTGTTCGTGCAGGGTTTGTAAATCCCGGGATGACGAATTTTTTAATCGCTTCTGCTACACTGTGTCACTGCTACACTGTTCAACCTCGCTGGGAAACAACTTTTTCGACGAGAGGGAGTTGAGGAACATGTATCTCGGCAGAATCCCTCAAAACATAGCCACGCCCCCAAACGGTTTCGATATAATTGTCCCCATCAAGCGCATCGCAAAGCTTTTTCCTCAGCTTACAGATAAACACATCGATGATTTTAAGTTCGGGTTCATCAATGCCGCCATAAAGATGATTCAAAAACATTTCCTTAGTAAGGGTTGAACCTTTACGAAGCGATAAGAGTTCTAGAATAGCATATTCCTTACCCGTTAAGCGAATGGGCCTGCCGTCAATTTCAACCGTACGCGCTTGCAAATTTACAACCATGCGGCCTGTCGTAATGATGGATTCGGCATGGCCTTTGGAACGACGGATAATGGCTTGTACCCGAGCTGTGAGCTCATTTTTATTAAAAGGCTTAGTCAAATAATCATCAGCTCCGAAACCCAAACCCTTTACCTTATCTGAAATTTCATTCAAACCCGAAAGAATCAGGATGGGCGTTTTAATCTGGGCCGCCCGAAGACGCCTTAAAACTTCATAACCATCCATGTCAGGCAACATAAGGTCAAGGATAATAAGGTCGTAGTCATAAAGCTTACCGATCTCAAGGCCATCTTCGCCCAGGTCTGTCGTATCAACAACAAATCCATCTGCCCGTAAAGCCAATTCAATTGTTTTCGCTGTTGGTGAATCGTCTTCGACTAATAGAATGCGCATTTTCCCTGCTCCCTGTAAGAATTCTTCATTATATTTTAAAGGTGTCTTACGACACTCATTAAGCTTTGTTTCTTAACTTTTAGCAAGGAATCAGTTAATTTTTGGTTAATGTTTTATCGATTTTGGGAAAGTTTTTAAATTTTAGGAAAAATAGTTAACTGTTGCGTCATTGATCGAGCCATGGAACCAATCCAACGTAAACGCCATGATGATTCCCAATCCTACTGCCATGAAAAGGGCGACAAGGCTCGCCCTGATCTTTGGACATTCTATTGAGCATGCTTTGAGGGATGTTCTTTAATCTGCTTTTGCTTTAAGGCATGTTCTTTCATCTGCTGCGCAAGGCTTGCTCTTCCCGTATTCCCCCAACAGATCGAGCAGTCATTGTCTCTCTCGCACATGTAACAATCACTGCAATATCCGGCAAAATAGGTATCCACACAAGTAGTACACGAATTACTACAACTATGAATGCTACTAATACAGTTAAGGTAACACCCCCCCACCGATAGTGCAGCTGTAAAACACGACCTACAATTGCTGCTTTTCACATCCGAAATAGAGAGGGAAAAAAGACCCAGAATAAATATTATGTTAAAAAATTTTTTAGACATGATAGTTCTCCTTTTTATTTGTTAAAAAAAGCTTAGATAAAATTAATTAAAATAAAGTTAAGGAGCAGATTATAATATAATCGAGGGAGTACGGAGTGAGAAGGGATAAAATCCAGAAATTTTGAATTTTTGGATTCCCTGTGTATTACAAATTGTTTTTTGACATACATTTTCGTTTTTCGAAAACCACAACAGATCCATCCGATTTTCTCTGCAACATCTCTGCAACCTCAAGGGCGGGATAGCAAAAGATAGCCGAAGCACCCGCTCTCTTAAAAGCAATAAGGCTTTCCAGCAATGCTTTTTCATAATCAATCCACCCATTTTCGCCAGCAGCCTTTAGCGTACTGTATTCCCCACTGACCTGGTAGGCAAAGATTGGCAAAGGGAAGGATTCTCTAAGGCGATAAATAATATCTAAATAAGGAAGGCCTGGCTTGACCATGAGCATATCAGCCCCTTCCATAAGGTCTTGAGCTGCTTCACGAAGGGCTTCTCGGGCATTAGCCGGATTCATTTGATAGGTCTTTTTATCTGCTAACCCTAAAGCTGCGAGCGTACCCACAGCCTCACGAAAGGGGCCGTAAAAAGCAGACGCATATTTGGTTGAATAAGCCAAAATGCGTATATTTTCAAAATCTTCTTGATCAAGTGCTTTGCGGATTGCCCCAATGCGCCCATCCATCATATCTGAAGGAGCGACCACATCAACGCCCGCATTTGCAAGCACAAGTGCCATTTCTTTTAAAATTTCAAGGGTTGCATCATTGTGTACTTCTCCCTTGCGTAACACACCGTCATGACCATGGGTTGTATAAGGATCAAGGGCCACATCCACAATCACCCCAAGCCCGGGACAGGCTTCTTTAAGTAAGCGAATAGCCTGGCACATCAAATTATTGGGATTGAGGGCTTCTTTCCCATTCTCACATTTCAACCTAGGATCTGTGAAAGGGAAAAGGGCAACGGCTCCAATTCCTAAATCTTTTGCTCTTTGACATACGGAAACAAGCTCATCTAATGAATGGCGAAAAATGCCCGGCATCGCCACAATCTCACGAGGAGCGTCCATTTCCCTAACGAAAAGAGGCAAAACTAAATCCTTAACGGAAAGATGATTTTCTGCAACCAAATCCCGGCACCAAGCATCCTGTCGGTTACGCCGCAGTCGGCTTTGGGGAAATTCAGCAGTGATGAGTTTCATGGTGCCTCCTGTTCGATGAAATCGCATTAATATAAAAACAAGTGGGCCAAGGAGCAATCTAATATTTTTTGCTTGAAAAGCCTTGTGTAACCCTTTATAGATTAATTTGTAGTTAACTTTTTTGGTGTTTATTATGAAATTTAAAATTTTATACTTTGTTTTTGCTCTCGTTTTCGCATTTTCTTCTGTTGCCTCTGCTCGCCATCATCATAGAAGACATCATCGGACGAAAACCTCTCACGTTACTGTTCATCATTTTCATGATTATCCAAGATATATGCCTATGATGGTAGAACCCATGCCAATGATAATGCAGCCAGCCCCCGTATATTTTGTTAATGAATATGCATGGAGACCAAATGCCTATGTTGTTCGTGAGTACATGCAGCCCGTATGCCCTCATCAAGGAGTAAATGTCTTTCTACCTTTTTGGTAGGCGCCCCTTTCGAATAAGCTATATATACCCAATTAAAATGAAAATTGGGTGTTAAGACGTTCAAAGTTATCAGTAACACGACTTTGAATAACATCTTTAATTTCATGAACAGTTTTATCGAAAAAGTA
>Ga0299912_10003818_pt1 | contig 12302 bp, 10 predicted proteins | sample RVTome_2_FD_207667 | JGI IMG/M metagenome (GOLD analysis project Ga0299912, IMG submission 207667) | Soil microbial communities from uranium-contaminated site in the Upper Colorado River Basin, Wyoming, United States - RVT95D214 (version 2) ... | reverse complement strand
ACCTGCTGGAATGCCGTGACGCGGGTCTTAACGGGGGGCACGCTCGCCTTGCGCGGGAAGCGTATCCACCCGTCAACGATCCGGCACTGCTGGTTCGTGAACATCACGATGCTTTCCCCGCCCTTGGGTTTGTACCGGGGCGGGCGGGGGGTGCCGAGGAATTTCCGCGGGTCCTTCCGATATGCCCGGCAGGCGGCGAAGAACGAGCGCCAGTCGCCTGCCACCTACCGGAGGACCTGCTGGGCAGTCTGCGCGGGGAGCACCTGGTACGCCTGCTGCTTGCGGAGCATGAAATCCAAGTCAAAATAGGTCAGCACGTCCTCGAGGTGGAAGAGCTCCTGCCGGACGTAGAAATTCGCGAGGTTGTAAAGGTTCTTCGCCCGGTGGCAGAGCAATGAGAGGACCGGCGTCTTCCGGACCTGGATGCGTTCCGCGAGCTGCCCGGGACAAGGGAGATGCGGCTGCCTATTTGGACGAGAAAGGTCGGGCGAATTACTGAATCCTGGTTACCGATCATTAAAAAAAGGGAGGGAGTGTCACCGTGTTGCATTATCGTCCCTCACTCAAAAGTTGAGTGGTCCGGGACGCAATCTCATGTCTGTGGCCATCGATAAGCAATTTGCTTACATTTTATAATTTATCCTTCCAATTCCAATGTAAAAAGAACCTTTTCAATACTTTTGACTTGACCAAGTATGTTATTATTTTTTAAATATATGTGAATTTTTTAAATACTCTAGATATGGAGTTGCGTTCAAGAAATGTCAAGTGCGAAAATCATCATCAATTGTAGGACATGTGGTTCGCGCGTATACTACGAATTAAGCGAGGAGGAGCAAGGGATCATCAAGAAAAAGGCGGGCTACTGGCCGTGCCCCGTCATCGTGAAGCACCGCGATCACTTTCTGGTCATCCATTTGGATGAGAGTTTCTCAAATCGCGGGACAGAAACGAGTAACGTATTATTAAAGAATGAAGCAATGGATATCGAAAAATTAGCGAAAGAAAAGAAAGTCCCCAAATAAGGGAAAAATCACACCACGTTGGCAACGAGGCGCGTCTGGGTGAAATCATTGTCCTCGATCACCAAGACGATGTTAGATACGTTTGTTTGCGTCCGATACTTGATAATTTTTGTTTCCCCTGATGCCCACGAAGCGATACCTTGCGTGTAGGACGGTGTTTCAAACAAACCCTCTTGCACACCAGTTGCCTTGACTGTGATGCCTGTGAGGGTTTTCGATGGGATACGGTTGGTGATCTTAATCTCAAAGGTTCTGTTCGGGGAATCCAACAGAGGTTCTGTAACTTCAAAAGCGTTTTTTGGGCGAGATTTTGGTTTCAAATCCGTGCTTCCCTTTCCGGGAGCAAAGAGGTCGTGATCTGCAGAAGGTATAACATCCGGGAGAATAATGATCGGCACTTGGAATTTAATGGATTTTAATGTGGGATTTTCGTACTTACCCGTGATGTCAATGAACCACTCGTTTACATCGCCAAACTGGTGACCCCAAAACGTCTCTTCGGATGGTTTCCATTGATAGTTATGACTCGGCTCACTGATCTTCGGGATCTTTAGGAGGATGAATCCATCCGGCGAACTCAGGTCCTTCTTATTTGCATTCGTCACGACTGCGGGCGATTTTTCAAGATACGTGCACACGTGACCGAATTGGGGGCACGAGCACACCACGTTGGCTAATTGCATCAGTTTCACGGAAATCTGCCGGAATCCCTTCTGCTGGTACCCAACCTTAACGGCTTCCCCTGGGGCATAAATATCCTTGTTGAGCGTAATTGTTAACCCACCAAGGGAAAAATTGACGGGATTTGGCGTTTGCGCGGTTGTTTTATCCATGGGGGAATCGATGAAAATTGGTTGCGATGCTGCAATTTCTATTTCTTCATCGCTATTCGGAGCTTTCTCTACTCGCAAGCTCCCATCGATGGTGTAAAGGATGTTCCGCAATTCTACCGAGGGCAGGATCTTTTGGGCGATACTAATCTGTAACTGGCGGATGTAGGTGCCTTTGTCAAAGGAACCCTTGCTAAAGACTTCTTTACTCGCAATGACGAGGGGGTTTTTACAAGGCCGCCTGGTGACTAACTTGACACCACCCCAGAAAACTTTCTGAGGGTCTGGTAGTTCTAACTGCATTTGAACGTTTGCGGGGAAACCCGCCCGAACCTTTTGGTCTGCCTCGATGTGTATTTTCATGAATCTTGTCCCTGCCGTTGTAAACGTGGGTAAATTCATTCTTCCGCGTGAGCAGATACGACCAGATCCGCAAAGAGTTCCATATCCTGCAAGAGAACTCGCAGTAATTCCATCGACTTTGCGTCAAAGTCCTTCCCCTTGAGAATCATGACCGCGAGAATGTACTTGAAAATATGTAGTTCAATTTCCTTCTTGTCCGCCGTCATGGCAACGAATTTCGCGGAGTCGCTCATGAAATAATTTTCCCGGAGAGTATTGCATGCTTCGATGTATTCCCGGAAGTCGCCACGTAACTGCAGACCCGAGGTGATCCCTTCAACATTGTGGACAATTACATTTCCGCTAATGTCCGAAATGATAATTTTTCCTTTGATCTGCTTGAGCTGGTTCTCGGCCTTTTCGATATGCCCCTTCAAGGTTGCATAATTTGACATTAAGATGTCCCGGAAAACTCTGGCGAGTTTTTCTTGCTCATAAATGCTCGTCAATGACCATTGAGGATTGTATTCCTTGAATAGTTCGAGGAACATTGCTTTCGCACTCGCAACGTTCGAGTCTAAATATTCCCGCTGGTACCCGTCTTCCGTGTCGTACTTGTGGAAGAAGAGAAAGACTTTTGGTTTTTGGTAATTTTTGCGGAATAGGTCCAGAATTTGCTGGAAATATTCCTTGGCTTTCCCAAATGCATCGGGGTCGTGGAGATCCACTACGGGGATCAAGACATCAGTTTCGTTGAATACTTCCGGCTTTGCCACATATCCTTCTCGATATTGGTCCTGCCCGCCAAAATCGAACAAACTCATTTCCAATCCAAGGAAGGGATGCCGCCGCACCTCGTACATGATGGTCGGGGCTAAGCGTTTCGTCTCTTGTGCGGATGATCCTTTGAAGGTCACGCTATAAAGGGAGGTTTTTCCACAACCACCCAGGCCGATCAGGCTTATTTTCATATTACTCACGTCCTCATCCAGAGTTTTGTCAATACCATTTTGATTATAGGATTTATAAAATTTGATTATATAAAATAATCTGATGGAAAAAAAATCCTCACGCCGAAGGAGGTTTTATTGCGGGTGGTTTGGCGGGTATAACCTTAATCGGCTTCACCGGTTTTTCTTCCTTGGGAGCTTCGAGGAGTTTCTTGATCTCAACTTTTTTATTGAACAAGCGGGCACCCGCGTCTGAAACCTCAACGAGAAGGTCATGAATGTCGATGTTCCCCTTGTCGTCTTTCAGTGGGTAATTAAATTCCACGGATTCAAAGGGATATAACTCTGGTATATCGGCATAGAAAACGCCAATCTCAAACATCTCTTCGACTTTAGCGATGCGCAATCGTAAATGCTCTAGTACATACCCTGCTGCATTACTGAGAGCGATCTTGAGAGTATCCTTGGTATCGTTCAGTTTTTCAACTGAAGAGATTAAATTCCTCCCGCGCTTAGGTTGTTGACCCGCGCTTTCCATCTTGACGGTGCGGTCGGATGCTACAGGTTCAGCAGGTGGGCGAGACGGGGAAATAAGATAGACGTTTCGCACTCGCACGTTATATTGCGCGACCTTCTTAGCCTTCGAGAGGACGAGGACAGCAGTAAGACCGTCTTTATTGAATGGTTCGATGGAAATGTATCCTTTCGCCACCGCATCCTCTAATATGTCTCGCCCGAGGGGCGTGCGCACGAGGACGGTATTTTGCCCAGCGCCGCTGCCCACGGAACCTACCGAAATGTCTGCGTTTTCTGACGTGAGGTCCGTGCACACGTTGCAGGAGGTGGCCTTGTATTTGTCAAGTACCTTGATGGGATAGTCTTTTTCCTGCCCCTCCCAATGAAGGAAGAACTTCCCCTTCGTGATATTCATCTTAGTCACTTTCTGTAGGGGAATCCCCTCCCGCTCGAAGAAGGTGTATAAAGCCTCGGGACTGAACGAGTCCATGCAGAACAGGCCAATCTTGAGAATGTTCGCCCGCATAAAATAATGGAGCATGCCTTGGGGGGAATTCTGCATTTTCGTGACCGCGTCGATGTTACAGGGCGTGCCAACGAACGCGAGGGAGTGCATTCCGCCTTTAATGGCTTCAACCAGCTTTTCCACGGTTTGGGAGTGACAATAAATCGATCCGGACGCCTTTAGAAGTTCTTCCCGCGTTTTGACTATCGTGGCTTCGGGCCACCACGGCTTGGTCTCGCTCTTTTTCGTGACAACCGCGCCATCAACGAGTTTCTCTTTGAGAAGATACGTTAAGAGGCCCGTGACGACACCTCCGTCTTGCCCTTTAATCTCCGGGTCTGTAGTTTTCGCAACGTAGCCCGCGATGTAATTTCCTACAAGGATGTCCGGTTCGGTAATGGTTCGGGGGCATTGGTTATAGCATGCCCCGCAACCGTTGCACGTGCCTCTTTTAGGGTCAATTTTTGGTTGCTGAAGTTCCTGGTCCCACACGAGAATGGGACAAACCGACACACATGCGCTGCACGCGGTGCAAATACCTGCTTTAATGACGTCCCGCATCAGCATCCCAAAGCTGTCCTTCTTGCCTTCGAGGCGTTTTTTCAAAAACTCGAAGCTGAATGATAATTGGTCTTGAGCTGAACCTTCCATACTGCTATTCCCCAATCGCCTTTCTCAAATTGAAAGCGATTGCAATGCGTCTAAAATTTCTTGGATGCTTTTCAATTGCATCGCTTATTTGTTTAGAGTTTGCTAAAAGCGCTAAAAAAATCTATGTAAATTACTTAATAAATAAATTCCTTTTTCTCGACATCTGGGCATCGCAATCCTATAGAAAGAACACAAGACGTGACAAAGTTTACTCGATCAATTTCAATATTGACTTAATTGCTTGGGTGACGAGCAAGATTTGGATGTTCCGCGACCCCCCGATAATTTCCTGAATTTTAGACACCTCTAACGCCTTGTCGATGCGGAGATTGTCGGTATATCCCACGCCCCCCACGAGCTGTTGCATCTCGTAAGAAATCCGATGGGCTAGGTTCGATGCTAGGTATTTCGTGCCCGAGGAAAAACTCGCGTTGTACTTGACTATGTCGATTTTCTCGGGGTAGCGGGCAATTTTCTCGTATTCAGTCGCGGCTTGGAACCCAAGATCCGTTGCGGCCATGAGATTCACGAGCATCTCTGCGATAGGGAACGAGACTGCTTGGAATTCCAAGAGACGCTTGTTGAATTGCTTCCGGATGTCGGTATAGATGAGGCCGGTAATTGCGGATAACCAGCTAATTCCCAAGCTTGATCCAATAATGGTGGTGCGCTCCGCCACGAGTCCCTTGAACAGATTCGAGTATCCCTCACCGGCGAACCCGATGATATTTTTCTTGGGCACGCGGACGTGCTTGAATAAAGTCTGCCCGATGTGCACCCGGGGGACGCTGAGAATCCCGAGGCGTTTCGTTTCCAAGCCTTTAAACTCTCGCTCGAGCAAGACCTGATACATCGTGCCACGAGGATTGTTCTCCTCCGTGATCCCGTACACGATGAAATAATCTGCAACGGGACCGTTGGTTGTGAAGACCTTCTCTCCATCGTAATACACATCTCCCGACCCATCTTCGCACGCGGCTACCTGGGTTTGCATGTTGACCGCGTCCGACCCTCGTTCTCGCTCGGTGATACAGATACACCCGATCTTTCGTCCCGCCATGAGGTCGTCCAGCGCCTTACGTTCCCGCTCGGACTTCCCGTGGGAGTACAGCGGATTCATCGCGAGGACGCCAGACACCACCCGCGCGAGGTCCAGTTCAGGGTCGACTATGGACAGGACCATCGCTAGGATGAGCTCGTACCGCATCCCAAAGGGTTTAAAGTCTTGATAGGGATACAAGCGTTGCATGTACCCGGCTTCCCCGAGAATCGGAAATAAATAATACACATCGCGAGTTAGGTCAATTTTCGGCTCCACCACCTCGAGGCAATATTTCTGCAGGGTTAGCATAAACTCCCGCTCTTCGTGACTCAAAAGGGGGATGATAAAGCTATTAAAAATCTTAAAAATGTTCTCGGTGCTAATTTTCTCGCGGATTTTCTCATTCAGGATGTTAACGCCGCCGAATTGGAACATTTTACCTCATTCTTCCTGTTGTTTTTGAAATACTTGGACTCGAGATTTTATGATGATGATCGAATCAATATTTCCTTAGTGATCGTATAAGGTATATTGCTAATGGAAATCGATTCGTTTCCGATCCGATACTTTTTTTTCCCTTTAACCTGCCTATATAATTGAGTTCATGTTAGAGAAAAAATCGTCACCAAAATCACCAAAACCCCCCGGGACCACCATCGGAAGTTACACGCAGGTGTTCTTGTGCTACTTTGACGAGATGCGGGGGCACATCCCGCTGGTATCTTACCCTGACAAGAATATCCTCTTTGATGAAGCGGCCACCAAACCCATTTTCGTCCACTCGGTCTGGTTCCTGAGTGTAGAAGAACAAGAGGATTTTGACCACATCGATTTGGATTATAGTGACCGTACTTACCTCGCCAAAAAGTTCCGGGTGCCCACGACACGTAAAAAGGAACGGGCCGGGAGCGAGAAGGATGACACCGAGACGATGGTCTTAATTATTAGCGTGCCGAGCGACCTGAGTGTTATTGGATCACACGTGTTGGCAAAGGTTTATGGCGCAATTCAGGACACCCTTACGGCGGATCTTTATAAGATCGTGAAAGGTGACATTGCCCGCGCGAAACCTATCAAAACCATCCAATTGCAGCAGGTCATCAAGGAAGCCGATGTTGTCATTGACAAGTTCTACAAACTCTGCGAGTGGATTCTCGCTCCTTCTACCACGAGTATTCTCAATAAATTATCGGATTCCGTGACAAAACAGAAAGCACTTGCTTATCTGATGTTAGTTAATGGTACAAGCGCAACGGGGAAGAACGCGGGTTCAGGCGGATTGTTTCAACATACAACTACAGCAGTTCCTTCTATGCTCCCCCCAATCACCGTCAGTAGCATCAATTTCTGCCGGGACAAAGAATGCATTGAAGTAATCCTCGAGAATCATATGGACGAAGATATTGTGGGCGCCAAGATAATGGTTTCAAATGTGCAAGGGTTTTTCGAGAAGCACTTTTTTGAACATGACGTAGAATATTGGTTTAGTCACGAGGAGATTATGTTAAAATTCCCCTTCATCAAGAATATGCGGGAATATATAATCACGGTGGACGTGGACGGGAAAAAATACTTGAACAAGCGTCTCGATATAGGCGAAATAATGTCTTGATGCAAAAGGTGAGTGATTGATCTAAAATCGAAGAATTCCAAAAGATCGCTTGGAATCGAGCAATATATAAAATGGAGGTGTAGCATTGAGCGAAGAAATTATCATCCGCAATTATCGCAAGTCGGACTTTGACGCGACCACGAGGCTCATGCGTGAATTATCCGAGATTTACAGTTTCGGGTTTGACGAAGAAAAGTGGAAGGAATCCTCGGGTCTCCGCCTGTTTAGTCCAGGGTCGGCGCGCATGACGCTGATTGCAGAACTAAGTGGCGCTGTAGTGGGGATGGGTTTCCTCGAAGTCAAGACAGATCCCACCGGTGCTAAGGTCGGATTTTTGCAGAACTGGGGTGTAGCTAAGGAACACCACCACAAGGGCGTGGGGCGAAAACTTCTTGACCGGGCAATCGTAATCCTTGAGAAAATGGGCGTGCAGGCTATCCGTATCAATTTCGGGTATGGCATCAATACAAAGGTACTTTATCACGTCCAATCCCAAGGTTTCAAACCTTATGCAATTACGGTTGAAAAAGTCTTGAATAAATCGGAAAATGCGATGGAGAAAAAAGAAGAAGTCATTGAAAAACAATTCACACAAAACTAACGAAATGGTGGATCACGAACGTCTGTAATAATCCGGAATTACCGCAAATCGGACTATGAGGCAACTATTCACATCTTTAAGGAGTTCGCTTCCGAATACAAGTTTAATTTCGAAGAAGACAAGTGGAAAGCGGAATCCGGATTCCGCCTCTTCAGCCCAGGATACAAGCGACTAACGCTAATTGCGGAAATTGCCGGTGAAGTCGTTGGGATGGGCTTTGTGGAAACAAAGAAGGAACCAACAGGGGAGATGATTGGCTATTTATCCAATTGGGGTGTCCTCAAAAAATATCACCGGCGGGGCATCGGGGTGCAAATCCTCAATAAGGCAGTCTCCATCCTAGAAAACCTCAATGTTGACGTGATTCGGCTCAATTTTAGCTATGATGTAGGTAAGAGACTCTTAGAACGCGCCGCGGAAGAGGGTTTCAAACCAGTTGTGATTACCTGCGAGAGATCCCTGAAAAATATGTTACGTGAATCCAAGGGATCAGAAACAATCCCCCCCAGAAATGATGTCGGTGATGCCCGATCTCCCCAGCGGATCACCATCCGCAATTACCGGAAGTCCGATAGTGAAGCGACCACGCGCATTTTCCGGGAGCTTGCAAAAGACCATAAATTCGTGTTCGAGGAAGACAAGTGGCAGGAAGCGTCCGGTTTACGCCTATTCAGTCCGGGTTCTTCGCGTATGACATTGATTGCAGAAATTGACGGCGTAGTGGTGGGTTTGGGTTTCATCGAAGTCAAAACGGAACCTACGGGCGAGAAAATTGGTTACCTTAGTAACTGGGGCGTTGCGAAAGAATACCTCGGTAAGGGGGTTGGCGTCAAATTAATGGAGAAAGCTTTCTCCATCCTCCAAAAAATGAGTGCGGATGCCATTCGTATCAATTTTGGTTACGATGTCGATAAGAAACTCGTTGACCACGTGGTGTCGATGGGATTTATGCCTCTTATGATTGCCTGCGAAAAGATAGTGAAAAAAGCAGGAGTTAACGGACAAAACGCGAAAATTGAAAGAATAGAGCAGGTTCCGTGAGACAACCTCGAAGTTTAAAGGGTTGGCATATCCTTCTGCGCCTTACTTCAAATGCTTTAACTTACCCTCAATCTCGCTCAGACGAAATTGGGACCGCTTCAAGTCCGCTTCCAAGCTGGTTTCTTGCTTCTTGAAAGACGCTTCATTGATTTTCCCCGCCTTGAACTTCTTTTCTGAGAAATTCTTAAGGTCCTGGATGGAGATAATCTGAGATCGGATGGTTTCCATCTCGGTGAGAAGGTCCTCTTTTTTCTCCGTTGGTTCAGCGGGGGTCTTCTTGATGACCTTTGCGGGCGTCACGTCTTCCTCAGGGAGGGTCTCGACTGGAGCGGGAGGTTCCTGGGGCGAATATGGGGCAACTATGGAAGTTCCGGCTGGGGGCGTGGGTAAAGTGCTAAATTTTGCCCGCGGGGGTTCTGGCAGTGGTGTCAAGGAAGAAACTGCTGGTACGGGGACTTGAGTGGCTGCATCCCATTCTGACTCGTAGTTGGGCATAGTCCGCATTGGTTTCACACCTGGCGTAACTTGGACAACATCCTTTGACTCCATAACTGCCCGGATGACGGCTTCTAGGCGTCCTTTCAAGGTTTCAAATTCGATCAGGACATTGGTCAATTCAATCCCAAGGTCTGACTTAGTGTTAATATTGATCGTGGTGTTCACCTCATATTTAGCGGCACTGACACTAGGTTCGGCCGAAATTATACCCGCCCGAGGGGCGGCTGCGTTGCTAGGGGGCGCAGTAGTAGCGGTAAAGTCTTGCTGGCCGAAAACTTCACCCAAGATATTCGGAATGGGTATTTTATTTTGGGCGCGCATCTGGTAACGCTTCTCAGACACGAGCCAATTGAAAATGTTGGAAGTGAGTTTGGCATGTTGGCTCTCCCCAAACCCAGACGCAATCCGGTCGCGAAACATTTCGTAACTGCCAATCCCGACAACGCGGCCCTCGTCACTTTGTGCAGCAACAATCACCGGCACGCTGAACGGTTGTGCGTCTTCGCCGGATGATGCCACGGCAATAGCATTTCCCACGAGCGTCAAGCTACACCCAGCACGGAAGCAAATCTCCGTGACACCGGCGGTAATGGGGTGCATGACGAAGTCCTTGATGTTAGGGATGTTGCCCATTCCACAATTATGCTTCTCATCTATAACTTGGTCGCTCTCGAAAATAATCCCAAATTTTTCAGCCAGTTCACTCAGGTTGGATCTTCGGCCCTTGTCGCCACCGGCGTGGGAGAGGAGGAGCAAACCGCCCCCTTCCTCGCGTACCCAGCGATTGATGTCAGAAATTTCCTGTTCAGAAAATTTCGAGAAGTCTGGGCACGGTACCACTAAGACATCGTAGGGAGTGAGCGTTTTCTGTGTGATCGGAAATTCTGCAAACGGCTGGCATACGAACCCCTCTGATTCGAGGTGTCGCTGTAAAGTTTTATAATTCGATGATATTTTCCCGCGCGGCTTGTGGGATTCGTCAAATGCCACATAATACGTTGTCATTGTGCCATCTCATGGGCTAATTTTTCCTGTGTTACAAATTACACTTGCCATCAGCTTTTTAATTTATTTATGATTTCTGTGATGGGCGTGAGGAGATGAGCTGGGCCTTATCTCCGATGATGATATGGTCCTTGGCAATGGCCTCTAATGACACGTCATCGCCAATAATGGCATTCCGAGTGATAATTTTTGCCAAACGGGAATTGTCGCCCACCACGGAAGCGCCGATGATGCATTTCTCGAGTGTACAATGATCTCCGATAGAGGTGTAAGGACCGATCACAGAGTCGGTGATGACTGCCTGGGAACCAATATACACAGGAGGGACAAGTGCCGAATTTTGGAGAGTTAGTTCCACGGGTGGTTGCTTTCCATTCAGGTGAGTGAGTAAGAAGGAATTCCCAACTAGCAGAGTATCGGGGCGTCCAAAGTCAAGGATCCCCTTGACGATGGGATTCGCTTGGATTTTAAATCCCGCATCAACGACATCTTGTATGGCGGGGGTGATCTGGACTTCCTTGTCAAATTTTTTGCGTGCCTTCAGGGTTTTTTGTAGTGATCCGAAGAGAGTCGTAGTTGCGGGCTTGTTAAAGACGTAGATCCCCGCGATAGCCAGGTCCGACACGAATTCTTGGGGTTTCTCCACGAGCTTAGTGATGATTCCGTGGGAATCGGTTTGAACGACTCCATAGTGCTTGGCTTGGTCGCGAGGGACCTTCATTACGGAAATGACGCCGTCCACGGTACCAGTAAAATAATCTTTGAGGATATCGCTGTAATCGTCAACAAGGACCATATCCCCCAGAAAAATCAAAATATCTTCTTTCGCCTGCCCCGCCTTATCTAAGACTTCGGTATGCGAGAGGTAAATTGCCTCCCCTAGTCCTCCGAAAATTGGGATGTCCCCTTGGTAAGAAACCGGGGTTTGAGTGATAAATTTGAAGGTGAATTTATCGCTATATTTCTGCAGTAAATACTCCTGCATTTGGTTTCGCTTGAACCCAACCACGCAAATTATTTCCAATTTTTCGTTAAAAGACGCCAAGAAATGACCCAAGATATGGTCAATGACCATATTTCCTGCCACCTTCAAGAATGCCTTGGGTTTATTAAAGGTGAAGGGGCGGAGACGTGACCCCACCCCCGCGATTGGGCCTATAATTTTCAAGAGCTCACACTTCGATGTTGCATAGGATCGATAAGCTGTAGATGAGGTACGCCTTTTTAATCATTCTAAGCGGACTAAAATTTTGTACCAGACTTTTTTTAAAGGCGTTCCTCCTGTGGAGATTGAGAGACGGTGTATTAATGAAGTCTTCGAAAGTTCCTACCCGCCAGATAGCAACGTGCCTCTCGCTACTGCTCTGCCTATCGATCATCCCGACTTATAATGCAGCAGCGAGAGGAGCTGCGTGGCAGGCGAATACAACCGACCTGTCCCCGCGCGATAGCATTAAGGTGCTAATTGAGGTCGTGCCTGGCATTCACTTCCGGGGAATAATGGAAAAGGTAAATCGCACCAACGGTGTGGTCCAGTACCACCTCCGGCAGATGGAACATAGCCGGGAGGTCTTCGCGGTGAATTATGGTCACCTGAAAGGGTACTTTTCCTCTTCTATGAGGAAATTGAAGAAGAAAGAATTGTTAGTCCTGATCGCCGTCCGCCACCCCATTCGGAACGCGA
>Ga0299912_10003817_pt1 | contig 12306 bp, 12 predicted proteins | sample RVTome_2_FD_207667 | JGI IMG/M metagenome (GOLD analysis project Ga0299912, IMG submission 207667) | Soil microbial communities from uranium-contaminated site in the Upper Colorado River Basin, Wyoming, United States - RVT95D214 (version 2) ... | reverse complement strand
CAGTCGACCGCGCACAGCCCGCAGGCGACGCACAGGTCCTCGCGCACGTAGCGCGGGTGCTTCCGGACGCGGGCGCGAAAGGCCCCCGGCTCGCCTTCGCAGCCGACGACCTCCGCGTTAGTGACCACGTCGATCAGAGGATGCCGACCGGCATCCATGGCCTTAGGGCCGAGGATTCAGATCGAGCAGTCCATTGTGGGGAAGGTCTTGTCGAGCTGGGCCATCCGGCCGCCCAGCGACGGAGACTTCTCCACCAGCGTCACGCGGATCCGTGCGTTCGCGAGGTCGAGCGCCGCCTGTATGCCGGCAATCCCGCCGCCGATCACCAGTGCCCGCTTGGGCGTCACCGGTGCCGGCACGTCCTGCGTCTCTTGGCTCGTCACGGTCACTTCCAGTGTCCCCCTGGGCCGTCTTCGGCTCGGGCCTACGCCCGCGCAGGCGGCGCCGTCACCGCCACCTCCGCCTGCGCTTCCTCTCCCTGAATGCCGTACTGCTCCTCGTACCAAGCCCACCCAGCGTCGAACGCCCTGAGGTTCAGCTCCTCCGTCCCCGCGGGCACCGAGGCCTCGACCGCCTTCCGCATCTGGTCGCGGGGCACGATCCGGGTCACCGCCGCCACGAAGCCGAGCATCACGATGTTCTGGACCACGCGCTTGCCGAGCGACTCCGCGAGTGCCGTGGACGGGATCGAGAAGACCTTCTGCCCGGGCCTGGGCGTCGGATGCACCAGGTCGCGCTCGTGGACCAGGACGCCGTCGTCCAGCAACTCGGCGGCGTACTTCTCGTAGCCCTCGGACGACATCGCCACGAGCACGCCGGGCCTGCGGAGGTAGGGGTACAGCACCTCGGTGTCCGAGACGACGAGGCAGGCGCTGCATGCGGAGCCGCGTGCCTCGGGTCCGAAGTTCTGAGTCATGCTGGCGTGCTTGCCGGCCTCCACGGCGCAGGCGCGGCCGATGATGTAGGCCGAGAGCACGACGCCCTGGCCGCCGAAGCCGGTGAGGCGGATCTCGCTCCTAGCCACGCAGCAGCCCTCCCTCCGGCGGCATCGGCACGTACTTCTCGCCCAGTATCCCGCGGTAGTGCGCGTGCATCATCTCCAGGAACGTCGGCTTCTCCTCGTCGACGAACTTCCCGCAGATGACCCTCTGCTGGTACGCGATACCCACCTCGCGCGTGTCGGCGCCGTTGCGGACCTCGGCGTCGTCGTGGTAGAACCGCATCAGGTCCAGGCCGCCGCCGAGCTTGTTCAGGCGCGCGTAAAGCGTGGGGCAGGGTGCGATGACCTCGACGAAGCGGAAGCCCTTCCTCTGAAGTCCTTCGCCGAACGCCTTGCTCAGCCGCCGCACGTGCAGGCAGGTCCAGCGTGCCACGTAGGTCGCGCCGCAGCTGGCCGCCAGGTGCGGGAGATTGAACGGCCGCTCGAAGTTGCCGAACGGCATCGTAGACGACCGCGCCTCGATCGGCGTAGTCGGGGCGTTCTGCCCGCCGGTCATTCCGTAGATGAAGTTGTTGACCAGGATGACGAGCAGGTCCATGTTGCGGCGCGCGGCGTGGATGAAGTGGTTGCCGCCGATCCCCACCAGGTCGCCATCACCCGAGAAGACCGTCACAAGGAGTTCGGGACGCCCGATCTTGAGCCCGGTCGCGAAGGGGATGGCCCGCCCGTGCGTCGAGTGGAAGCCGTCGAGCTTCATGTAGCCCGCCGTCCGGCCCGTGCACCCGATGCCGGAGACGATCGCCAGCTTGTCGAGGTCGACCTTGGTCTCCTCGAGCGCGGCGGCGAAGCACTTGACGACCGTGCCAAGGCCGCACTCGGGGCACCAGATGTGGGGCATCCGGTCCATCCGCATGAACGGTGCGATCGGATGCTCGTCGGGCCGGACCTCCGTGCCTTCCAGCGCTGTACTCATTTCACCGCCTCGATGAGCGCCTCCGCGATGCGCTCCGGTTCGTGCACGCCGCCCCCGGCGTGGGGTAGACTGACCGCCGCCGCCTTCCCGGCGGCGCTCCGTTCGACCTCGAGAACCATCTGGCCGCAGTTGATCTCCGGCACGACGAACGCCTTGATACCGCCCGCCAGTTCGCGGATCCGGCGCTCGGGGAACGGCCACGCCACCACCAGCCGGAAGAAGCCGACCTTCACCCCACGCTTCCTCGCCAACTCCATGCCGGCCCTGGCCACCCGCGCCGTGATGCCGTAGGCGACGACCACCACGTCGGCACCGTCGGTCTCCTCCTCCTCGAAACGGACGATGCGGTCGGTGTTGGAGCGGATCTTCTCGACAAGGCGCCGGACGCACCGCTCCTGGCACTCCACGCTCATCGCCGGGTAGCCGCGCTCGTCGTGCGTCAGCCCCGTGGTGTGGAAGCGGTAGCCGTCGCCGGCGCGCGCGAACTCCGGTACCATCCCCCCGTTCGTCTGGTACGGCCAGTACTCCGCCGGCGACTTATCGGTGAGCGTGCGCGGGACGACCTCGATTGCCTCCGCTGGCGGGATGACGACCTTCTCGGTCATGTGACCCACGCACTCGTCCATCATGACCAGCACGGGGACCCGGTACAGCTCCGAGAGGTTGAAGGCGTGGATCGTCAGGTCGAACGCCTCCTGCGGCGACTGCGGGCAGACGGCGATGATGGCGTAGTCGCCGTGGGATCCCCAGCGCGCCTGCATCATGTCGGCCTGCCCCACCATAGTCGGCAGCCCCGTGGATGGTCCACCGCGCTGCACGTTCACCACCACGCACGGCGTCTCCATCATCGCCGCGAGGCCGATGTTCTCCATCATCAGGCTGAACCCCGGCCCACTCGTCACCGTCATCGCCTTCGTGCCCGTCCAGGAGGCGCCGACGATGGCGGCCATGCTGGCCAGCTCGTCCTCCATCTGGATGAACACGCCGCCCATCATCGGGAATCGGCGCGCGATGCGCTCGACCACCTCTGTGGAGGGCGTGATGGGGTAGCCGGCCACGAAACGACAGCCTGCGGCCATCGCGCCTTCGCCGCAGGCGAAATCGCCATCCAGATAGTGGACGCCGGTCAGGACGCCTGATGGGACAGCGTGCACGGGGACTCCTCCAAGGGAACGCTGAAGATCGCGAACTCGGGGCAGATCATCTCGCAGAGGTTGCAGTTCACGCATTCGTCGGCCTTGACCGCCTTCGGCGGGTGGTAGCCCTTGCGGTTGAACTCCCGCGACATCTCCAACACGTCCTTGGGACAGTACTCCACGCAGAACGCGCACCCTTTGCACCGGTCCGCGATGATGCGCACTGCGCCGCGCGGCACGTGCATCCGGTCGAAATCCAGCGGTCTCCGCCAGTATCGCATCGCAGGGCTCCCTGACGAGCTACGTCATCACGTGTGCGCCGATCGGCCGTGGCCCGAGTGGGCCGCGCGGGTCAGCTGGTAGGGACATCCGCCCCGGGCGCGCCCCACCGCGCACCCGTCCTCGACGTAGGCTGCGCACCGCAGGCAGTAAACGTCGTTCGAGCGCTCGAGGCGGAGTAGCGAGACCGAGAACTGCTCGAGCAGATCGGTGAGACTGTGGATCGTCTCGGGCGGATAACTGCTAAGGATGGGGGACACGCGCGCGGTCTTGAGTTCCTCGTACCGTCGCACGAGGAGCCGGCCCTTCGAACTGGCCGTCAGCGGGGTGGCACGACGATCACCCGTGGGCGGGCCGCGCACCACTAGTCCGAGCCGCTCGAGCTTGTCGATGTTCTTCGTCGCCGCCGGCGGACTGACGCCGAGGAAGCCGGCCGCCTCGCCCACCTGATGCAGCCCGTTCAACGCGATCAGCTTGAGGAGATGGAACTGCGAGACCGTCAGGGGGAGCGTCGTCGCTTCCCGCAGGAGACTGACGTCCAGGAACTCGCGGACGACCGACGCGAAGACATGACTGTAGCGCAGCAGGCGGAGCAGGGAATCGTCTCCGCTGCGCTGATCGCCGCTCGGGGGGCGAGCGGTGGCACGGGCACTGCCGGCGTCGTCTGCCGTTGCTTAACCCGGATACTGATGAACCCCCGCAAATATGTTGCCCGGGAAGGAAGTGTCAACGACACCAAATACGAGAGATTGCTTCGGGTTACGATGCCTTGGCGCGGACGCGAATCGTGCCGGGCGAGCCCTCGCACACGGTACCGATCCGGACGGCCGCGAGGGTGCCTCGCGCCGCCAACGCCGCCAGGAGCCGAGGGCCCGCATGCGAGGGGGCGGAGAGCAGCAACCCGCCCGAGGTCTGAGCGTCGGCGAGGATGAGCTGCTGGACGTCGTCCACCGCCGGCTCGAACGTGGTCACCTCTGACACCGACGCCAGGTTGCGCCGCGTGCCGCCGGGCACATGGCCCTCACGCGCCAGACGGCGGACCTCGGGGAGCAGCGGGACAACGTCGCTCCAGAGGTCCGCACTTGCCGCGCTGGCCAGCAGCATCGCCCGGAGGTGACCGAGGAGCCCGAAGCCAGTCACGTCCGTGGCTGCGCGCACGCCGGCCTCCCTCCCGGCCGCGGCGGCGCCAGCGTTCAGGGTGGTCATCACGGCAACGGCCGACGCGATGACCGCTTCTGGGGCGGCCTCGCGCTTCAACGCCGTGGCGATGATCCCGGTGCCGATTGGCTTCGTCAGCACCAGCCAGTCCCCGGGCCGCGCCGCCGCGTTCGTGGTCATCGTATCGGGGTCCACATCGCCGACGACCACGAGGCCGTACTTCGGCTCTGGGTCGTCGATGGAGTGGCCGCCCACGATAGCCGCGCCCGCCTGCCGCACCATCTCCGCCCCGCCGCGCAGCATCTCGCCGAGCAGTCCGAAGGAGAGCTTCTCGCGCGGCCAGCACACGAGGTTCAGGCAGTAGAGGGGCCGCCCGCCCATCGCGTAGACGTCCGAGAGGGCGTTGGCGGCCGCGATCCGGCCGAAGGTGAACGCGTCGTCCACTATCGGCGTGAAGAAGTCGGTCGTGAGAACCAGCGCGCGACCGTCGGCCTGCCGGATGACGGCGGCATCGTCCCCGCCCAACGCGTCTACCAGGACCGCGGGGTCGTTGGTCGGGGGGATGGCGCGCAGGACCTGCGCGAGCTCAGCGGGACCGAGCTTGCAGGCTCAACCCGCGCCGTGCGAGAGCGTGCTCAGGCGGATGCGCGGCCGTTGGTCTTCGGGATGTTCCGGCACCAGAGCCTCGTTGGATAAGTCGGCTCAATGTAGCACCGGCACCGCGGTCCGTGAACGCGGAGGAGGGTTAGGCGTACTCCCGGGCGACGAGCCAGCCGCGGAGCGCGGCCAGCGAACGTTCCTCGGCGCGCGGGCCGCTACCGATCGTGCCCTTCGGGGTCTGGAGCCTGGCGAGCTTCGGCGCGGCGAGAGCCACGGCCTCGCGGGCCTGCGGCAACTGCACCGACGCCAGAGCATCCACGGCGGGGATGATGTCCAAGTTCCGCCACGACCCGTCGGGCTTCTGGTTGAGCGCCAGGTGCTCCGCCAGGATCGGCAGTTGGGCGCGGAAGGGCATCGGCGCCCACGCGATGGCGGCCAGCGCGCCGACGGTCAGAGTCGGCTGCCACATTCCGCCCCACGTGTCCCACATCTGGGGCAGCGCGAGCAGGCTCCCGACGTGCCGTCGCACCGGCGACAGGTCGAGAACGCCGAGCGGCGGCTTGGATTTCGGGGCCCGCGCCGGCGTGCCGATGACGGGACGGCCGGGCCCCGGCTGCCGCGCGAGCGCCTCCGCCTCGAGCTGCCCGGCGCGCAGCACCGTCCGCAGCGCGTAGCAGGAGGCCATGAAACGCGCTCCCTGATCGGAGACCGCCGAACCGCCGTTCGGCAGAACCAGGCGGCGCACCGTGCGTCCGGATGAGCGGTACGAGAAGAACCCGCCGATGCTGTGCTCGTTGACCGTGAACTCGTGCCGCCGCGGCAGGCAGTTCTGCGAGCCGTCCTTGCCTTGGCGGCCCAGCAGCCACTTCACGGTGCGGCGTACGGGCTCGTCACCGATGCCCAGGCCGAGGTCCATCAGTTCCCACGCGAGCCATGCGGTCGCGATGAGGTCGCCCCCGACGCTGCCGTCCCTCCGGATCTTCGCGCGCCGCTCGCGGACGAGCCCCGCCGTGAGGCGCTCGTCGCTCGAACGGGACTGCCCGAGGAGCCGGCGCGCCACGAGCCCCGCCCGGGTATCCCGCACGTCGAAGTACGCGGTCGCCCGCTCGATAGCCCGGTGGATGGGATTCATCGGGGCGGAAAACTAGACGGTTGAGGCTCCGGAAGGTACTAGGCGGGCGGTGGACAGATGTTCTCCTGCTGTCTGGACAGTGTCGGCCAAGATCCGGAATCAGGCCAGGATGAGGGCGAGCAGGCCTCCGGCAACTGCGTATTTTATTGTCGTCAATAGAGTTGGCCGCAGAAGCGGCTTGAGGGGCGCGCCCTGGGACACCGCTCCAATCCAGCGTTCGACTCCCGACGCCAGAAGCCCGGTGAGGAGGAAGACCAGCAGCCAGCCGCCCTTCCCGAGGGAGCCGAACCAGAGCGCGGCGTACAGCGTCAGCGCCAGCGCTTCCGCAGACAGGACCACTGCGATTCCGCGTTTGCGCGGCCCCGTCGTCCACGCGTAGCCCACGAACAGCACGGCGACGGCCAGGAAGCCCAGGGCGATGCGGAGGAGCGTCACGGAGCCCCCCAGCCGGGTCCTCGCAGGGCGCGGCCCGGACGCTCGCTGGTGAGCCGTCCCTCGTCGAGGGTGAAGCGGCCGTTGACCAGCACGTAGCGGATGCCTTCGGAGATGGCGGTCGAGTTCTCGAAAGTGGCGCGGTCACGCACCGTGTTGGGGTCGAAGACGGTGATGTCAGCGAAGTAGCCCTGCCGCAGGAGCCCCCTCTCGCGCAGCCCCATCCGCTCCGCCGCGAGGCCGCTCATCTTGCGGATGGCCGCCTCGAGCGACAGCACGCGCTCTTCGCGGACGTACTTGCCGAGGATGCGCGGGAAGGTGCCGTAGCTCCGCGGATGACCCGGCGCCGCGAGCGGGCCGTCGGGCGCGCGGGCGCCGAAGTCCGAGCCCACCGCGATCCACGGCGTGGACACCGCGAGCCGCACGTCCGCCTCGCTCATAGTGAACGTGGCTCTGCCGGTGTTCGCGTGGTCGGCGACGACGAGATCGAACAGCGCGTCGAAAGGGTCCTTGTGCTCCGCCGCCGCGATCTCGGTGATGCGCTTCCCCTGGTAGCGCCGCAGCGTCGTGTCAAAGACCGATAGCACGATCACGTTGTTCAGGCTCCCGGCCTCGCTCATGGAGCCGCCTGCGCCGGGCCGGGGGTGCCTCATGTCTCGGCGGATGCGGGCGCGAATGGTCGGATTCTGGAGCCGCCGCAGCAGTGAGTCCTTGCCGCCCTCGTGCGCCCAGGCGGGGATGATGGAGGCCAGCTCGTTTGCCGAAGCGGTGTAGGGATAGCTGTTGGCCCAGACTCGCACGCCGCGGGCGCGCGCCGAGTCGAAGAGCGCGAGGATGGACGCCATCCGCCCCCACTGCGCGCGCACGTTGAGCTTCAGATGCCAGATCTCGACCGGGAGGTTCGCTTCCCTGCCGATGCGGAACGCCTCCGCGAGCGCTTGGCGGATCTGCGCGCCTTCGCTGCGGATGTGGCTGGCGTATACGCCGCCGTAGCGCGCCGCGACGCGGGCGAGGGAGATGAGTTCCGGGGTGCTCGCGTACACGGCCGGCGCATAGCCGAGCGAGGTCGAGAGGCCCATCGCCCCCTGCCGCATCGCCGTGTCCACCAGCGCCTCCATCCTGGCCAGCTCAGCCGGAGTGGGGTCGCGGCTCACGTCGCCGATCACGTACTTGCGGACCTGCGTTGCACCCACGTAGGTGCCGAGATTGAACGGCGTGCCCGAGCGCTCGAGGCGGCGGAAGTAGCCGTCGAGGTCGTGCCAGTCCACCACGAGGCCCCAGGCCGAGTACTGCGCGCTGTCATCGCGCAGGGTGTTGGCGTTCACGGGGGCCGCGGTCCAGCCCTCGCCGGTGATCTCCGTGGTGACGCCTTGGGTGACCTTCGAGACCCCCCGGTTGTCGACGAGGACGTTCATCTCCGACCAGCCCAGCATGTCGATGAACCCGGGCGAGACGACCAGACCCGTGGCGTCCACGATGCGCCGCGCTGCGGCGCCGCGGAGGTCGCCGATGGCGGCGAGGCGGTCGCCAATGACGCCTACGTCGGCCTGGCGGCGTGGTTCGCCGGAGCCGTCCACGACGGTCCCGCCGAGGAAGACGACATCGTACTCGGGGCGCGCCTGGCCGAGGAGGCCAGCGGCGAGGAACACCAGGGCGATGGCGGCGAGTCGGCGCTTCACGCGCGTCAACCTATGAGCCGTGGCAGGGGCCGCAAGGCCGGACTAGCTTTCCTCCGTGACCGATCTTCCCGTCTCGATCCCCAGGCCCGGCAAGATAGGCGGCACGTTCCTCTGGGCCGGCATCATCAACGGCCCCGTGCGCTCGCGCCGCCTCGGCATCAGCCTCGGCCTCAACATCGTGCCGCCCCGCTCGAAGCTGTGCACGATGGACTGCCCCTACTGCGAGTGCGGCTTCAACACTCCCAAGGCGGAGGGTGCACGCTGGCCCTCGCCCGACATCGTGGCCGACGCGCTGGCCAAGACGCTCGACGGGCTCGAGGTCCGGCCGGACTGGATAACCTTCGCGGGCAACGGGGAACCGACGATGCACCCCCGCTTCCCCGGAGTCGTGGACCGCGTGCTGGCGGTGCGGGACGCTCGGGCGCCGGCGGCCCGAGTGGGCATCCTCTGCAACGGCCTCGCGGCGGGCAAGCCCGCCATCCGCGATGCGCTGAACCTGCTCGACGCCCGGATGATGAAGCTCGATCCCGGACCTCCGGAGCTGGTGAACGGGGTTCCGTACGATCGCGAGCAGTTGATCCGCAGTTACGCAGGTCTCGCCGACCTGACCATCCAGGCGATGGTGGTGGAGGGGCCCGGGTGGAGTGGCGCGTCGGAGGAGGCTCTCGAGGAGTGGCTCCGGGACCTGAGGCGCATCCAGCCGGCGGCGGTGCACGTCTACAGCCTCGACCGTCAGCCGGCGGACCCCTCCATCAAGCGCGTCGCGCGCGACCGGCTCGAAGCGATTGCCGACCGCGCGCGAGGCGCCATCCGGGGGAGCGTGGAGATCTTCTAGCGCTTCTTGGCCTTCTTGGCCGCCTTCTTCCGCACGACCCTCTTGGTCCTCTTCGCCGCCTTCTTGCCCCTCTTGGCGACCTTCTTGACCGCCTTCCTCTTCACGACCTTCTTCGCCTTCCTGCCCGCCTTCTTCTTCGCCGGCTTCTTGGCGGCCTTCTTCGGCTTGGCCGCCTTCTTCTTCGGCTTCGCGGCCGGCTTGGGCGCCGGCTTTGGAGCTGGCATGGGCGCCGGCTTGGGCGGTGGTGCGGGCGCGGGCTTGGGCGCTGGCATGGGCGCCGGCTTGGGCGGTGGTGCGGGCGCGGGCTTGGGCGCCGGCATGGGCGCGGGCCTGGGAGCCGGCGCGGGCGGCGGCGGGGGTGGTGTGGGTGGCGTGGGCACAGGAGCCGCCGGCTGGCCGCCGGTCCACGGGCTGTCCCAAGGCGCTCCGGTGATGTCATCGAACATTGTGGCGTGTCCTCCGACGGTGGTGGCGCGATTGCCGCTCGAATGAGCGGACATATACATTGCGCCCGGTTCTCCTCCGCGCAAGCGGCTCTTTGCTCTCCGCCGGATCGAGGTACCGATGTCCGCCCGACTCCTGCTTCCCGGACTGCTCCTTGTCGCCGCCCTTCTGAGCCCGCGGTCCGCGCCGGGCCAGGCCGCCGACGCCTTCCAGCCGACCCTCTTGGGATGGGTGGCGGGCCCCTACGCCCTGCGCGGCCCAGCCCGTCCGGGCGGCTACGTCGGAGTGGAAGGCCGCAAGGCAGCGGCCTTCGGCACGGAGGTCGGGGAGCTCGAGGTCTGGGCGTGGCCCCTGCGCATCCTGCGCGGGTTCGAGCTGGCGTTCCAGACACCGATGTACGCCGACCCGATCCGTGGCCGGGATGTCGCCCGCTCGGTTGAGGTGACGCCGGCGGGCGCGACGATCACGTACGTGCATCCCGCCTTCACCGTCCGCCAGCGGATCTTCGCGCCGCTCAGCGAGCCGGCGATCGCGATGGTGCTTGAGGTCGAGGCGATCCGCCCGATGGAGATCATCGCCTCGTTCAAGAGCGATTTGCAGCTGGCGTGGCCCGGGGGTTTCGGCGGGCAGTACCTCTACTGGCGCGACGACCTCAACGCGTTCCTTGTCTCGGAAAGCCGGCGCCAGGTCAACGCGCTGGTGGGTTCGCCGTTCGCGACGCGCGCCACGACCAACCCGGCGCACGCGCTCCCCGACGCGCCGTCCGAGATGCGCATCGCCGTGGGCGACCAGACGCCGGTGCCGATGCCGCGTCCGGGCGAGCCGGCGGGGCGCCTCGTCAACGTTGTCTCCCGCGGCATCCCCATCGTGATCGTCGGTCAGATCGCCCCGCGCGACACGGTGGTCGCCACCTATCGCCGCGTGCTCGCGGGCCTGCCGCGCCTCTACGCGGAGCGCGTGGCACACGCCGACTCCCTGGTGGCTGGGACGCTCGGGGTGGACGACCCGCGCGCCGACGCGGTGGTGCGGTGGGCCGAACTGAACCTGGACGAGGCGCTGGTCTGCAACCCCGATCTGGGGTGCGGCCCCGTGGCGGGCTACGCGGCGGCCGGGCCGGGCGGCTACAGACCGGGCTTCGGCTGGTTCTTCGGCGGCGACGCGGCGATCAATTCGTTCGCGCTCGCGTCCGTCGGCGCGTTGGACCTCGCACGGCAGTACCTCGGCTTCTTCACCCGCTACCAGCGGGCCGACGGCAAGATCACGCACGAGATCTCGCAGGCCGCCGGGCGCGTTCGCTGGTTCGAGGATTACCCGTACGCCTACTACCACGGCGATACCACACCGTTCTGGCTGCTGGCCTTCGGCGAGCTGTTCCGCGCTTCCGCGGACACCGCGTTCGTGCGTTCGCTCTGGCCCAGCATCCAGCGGGCGTACCAGTGGTGCCTCACCACGGATGTCGACGGCGACGGCTTGATGGACAACTCGCGCGCCGGTGCCGGCGCGATCGAGGTCGGCGACCTCGGTGTCGGCGTGAAGAGCGACATCTACCTCGCGTCGGTCTGGGTGGAGGGCCTGCGCCGGATGGGCGAGCTGGCGGGCGCCGTGGGCGATACGGCTCTCGCGGCTGACGCGGCGGGCCGCTTTCCCGTGGCGCGGCGGACGCTGGAGGAGCGCTTCTGGCTGCCGCGCGCGAACCGGTTCGCCTTCGCGATCCTCGAGGGCGACTCGCTGAACGACAACCTCACCGTGTGGCCGGCGACCGCGATGAGCTGGCGGCTCTTCGACGACAGGCGCGGCCAGCGGATGTCGAGCGCGCTGGCACGAGCGACTATCTCCACTGACTGGGGTGGCCGGGCGCTGGCGTCGGAGAGCGGTCTCTATGATCCGCTGCACTACAACAACGGCACCGTGTGGCCCTTCGTGACCGGCTTCCTCGCTCTGGCGCAGTACCGCTACCACAACCCCTACGCGGCGCGCGAACAGCTCGAGGCCATCTGGCGCACCGGGTCGCTCTGGGGCCTGGGCCGCAACCCGGAGGTCTTTTCCGGCTCGGCCTACGAGCCCCTCGAGACGGCGGTGCCGCAGCAGTTCTTCGCGACATCGATGGTGCTGACGCCGTATGTCCGGGGCGCGCTGGGACTGGAGGCCGACGCGCCGCGCGGCGTTCTCGCCGTGGCGCCGCGGCTCTTCGACCGGCCGGGAGGGGTAGGAGTGCGGCACGTGCGGGTCGGCGACGTGGTCCTCGACGTGGCGTTCACGGTCGGCGACACGGCATTCCGGGCCACAGTGCGGCGCGTCGGAGGTCGCTCGCCGCTGATGCTGCGCTTCGAGCCGGCCCTCGCCCCGGGTGCCCGGGTTCAGGGCGTAACGGTGGGCGGGAGGGCAGTGCCCTTCCGGACGGCATCGAACGGCCGGGCGGTTCTGGTCTCCTTCGACGTGCCTCTGGGTGAGGGCGCCGAGGTCCTGGTCCGGCACAGCGCGGGGTGGCGGCTCGATCTCGACGGGGCGCCGCCGGAGCGCGGGGAGCGCTCCAGGCGGATCAAGGTGCTGGACGCCCGGGTTGAGGACGGAGCCTTCGTCGTCGCCTTCGAAGGACGGGCGGGGGCCCGCTACGAGATCGGTGTGGTGAGGCCGGGTGGCGGGTCCAGCCGGGAGGTCGTCGAGTTCCCGGCGGAGGGCGGAGACCCCCGCGACGGGT
>Ga0299912_10003816_pt1 | contig 12310 bp, 9 predicted proteins | sample RVTome_2_FD_207667 | JGI IMG/M metagenome (GOLD analysis project Ga0299912, IMG submission 207667) | Soil microbial communities from uranium-contaminated site in the Upper Colorado River Basin, Wyoming, United States - RVT95D214 (version 2) ... | reverse complement strand
CTTATGTCGGGTCGCTCCATGGAGGCATAAATGTGCCGGGGGCGTCCCTGAGCCAGGTCGGCCAGAAAGAGCGGCAGGGTCACCTCCGCCTCGCCCAGGACGAAGTGGTCGACCCCGTCAAACTCATCGTGGCCCGTGGTAAAGAGGGGGCCGCCCGCCACCACCCTGACGCCCAGTTTGTTGGCGCTAGCCACGACTTCCCGGGCTGATTCCCCCTGCACGACCATGGCGCTGAGAAAGACATAGTCGGCCCATCTAATGTCCTCATCGTTCAGGCGGCTGACATTCATGTCAACCAGCCTCTTCTCCCACTCATTGGGGAGCATGGCGGCGATAGTCAGTAGCCCCAGAGGCGGAAAGGAAGCCTTCTTGGATGCAAATTTGAGCGCGTGCCGGAAGCTCCAGAAGGTATCAGGGTACCGCGGATAAACCAGAAGTATTTTCAAGACTATTCTCCTCTGATTTCAGATTCGGGACAGCGAGGATGCTTTTTCACTGGCCGGGCCAGTTGCCTGGCGGGGGTCAGTAATTAGGGAGACCTGTCTTAAGAGTAATACTACTTGGCGCTGGCGCATATGTCAACTATTCCGGCGGGGGGTGCCTGTTTCTCATGTTAAAGATAGGGTTCTACCTGGTTTTGGTTACAGGTAATCGGCAATAAATGCGCCCTTTCTTGGCGAGTCCCGATTTATCGGGGCGTGGCAATCTCCGCCCCTTACCTATAAGATTACTTCTCCTAGCGCAATTTTACCACACCAGAAGGTTGAGACCTTCCTGGAATTAAGCGTAAGTAAATTAGAAAGGCGTCAATGAGGCGGTTCGAATCCCCTAATGTCCACCAAAGAAGATTATTCCACACCAGAACATTGAGGCTTTCTTCGAATTGGCCTGCGCTTGCCGCGACTGTTAAGCTGTCAGCACTGCCGGAGTCGAGGCCAGCTAAACTTTTCGATGCAATTTTACCCGGTTGCACTTCAAGATGTTTTGTTACAAATGCGACGTGGTTTTAAGTTACCTTCTCACGTTTCACCAAGAATGAGACAATTGGATGCTTAGATATTGCAGTTACTAATGGTCTCAAAATAGTCTAGACATCTTCGCCTCAACACGTTATTGTTGAGGTATGAGAAAAACGGATGCGCGACGGCTTAAACATAGTGAACTCACGGAACTGCGGAAACGTGGAGTATCCGCGGTTCAGGATGGACAACCGGCAACCCTGGTGGCTAAGGTATTTGGAGTGCAGAAATCCACTCTGTTCGGCTGGCTTGCCCGCTATCGAAGAGGAGGATGGGGTGCTCTGGATGCTCGCAAGCGCGGCGGCCGCCCACCCAAACTATCTGCCAAGATGCTGCAATGGATTTATGATACCGTGATGAAAGACCCACGACAGATGAAGTTTCCGTTTGCGCTGTGGACGAGCATCATGGTCGCTGAACTGATTTGGCATCAGTTCCACATTCGTCTCAGCAAAGCCTCGGTATGTCGCTTGTTGAATCAACTTGGCTTCAGTCCTCAGAGGCCGCTCTGGCGTGCCTTTCAAAAAGATGTCGAACTCGTTGAGAAATGGGTTAAAGAGGAATACCCGAAGATTCGCGCTCTGGCGCGAAAGCAGAAGGCGGACATATTCTTTGGCGATGAGGCAGGGGTACGTTCTGACTTTCATTCGGGCAGGACGTGGGCTGCTCGTGGTAAAACACCCATTGTCGCAACCACCGGGGCCCGTTTTGGCTGCAACATGATTTCGGCCGTTTCCCCACGTGGAGCCATGCGATTCATGCTCGTTGAGGGTAGGGTTACGGGCAATGTCTTTGTCGAATTCCTGAAACGGCTGATACACAACCAGCCTCGTCCTGTCTTTCTGATTGTTGATGGGCATCCGGTTCACAAATCGGTGGCGGTTTCGAGATTCGTCGCCTCCACTAAAGGCAAGCTGCAACTTTTTCGCCTTCCGCCATACTCCCCGGAACTCAACCCTGACGAACAGGTCTGGAACCATCTGAAGAATCATGGAGTTGGGAAACAGACAATAGCCGGTCCCGACCACTTGAAACGAATGATCCTTTCCCATCTCAGAAAGATGCAGAAGTTGCCTTCTCTCGTGCGCTCTTTCTTTGGTATGCCGGAGACAGTCTATGCTGCCACATAGTGAGACCATTTTATTATGAGACCATTAGTAAGAGGGGTGAGGGTTTCCTATTAGTTTCCCGAGATGGGGTTCTTTTGATACCACTAACAGAAGTCCAGAAGGTAATTAAGGATAAGAGTGCGTATGACCAGGATACATTAGATATTTGGATTGTGTTTGGAGACCAAATAACTCTGCGATACAAGGACGAAACACTCGATATTACAAAGTTTAGACTATTCGACAACATCTAAACTTGGAGTGGTGAGGGTTACTTTTCATTGGGCAGAACACCCATCTTAGACATTAGACCCTCCTACCTTACCTAGCCAATAATAACAGTTATACCTCATACCCTGCCTTAGCCAGTATCTTTTTCACCGAAAGGCAAGCGGGTGAGCTATCGGGCAGATTTAGTAGGGATTGCCCTTTCAGGTTATACTCTTTGACACTGGCATCGTAGTCAAAGCGACCCAGGTAGGTCTCGCCGGTGCGCGCTATCACCCGCGGCTCGGCCTCATCGTCAAACTCGTAGTTCCCCACCAGATACAGGTGCTTATAGGTGGTTCCGACCCCCTGCGTAATCTTGCGGACCCTTTCCACATGCTTGATGGACTTAAGTGAGGGGTCCAGAATCACGAACAGGTCATCAATCCGGGGGACTACCTTCCGATTCAGGTGCTCCAGACCAGCCGGTGAGTCCACTAGAATATTAGCGTAACTCTTACCCAGCGACGGAATGATAAACTCAAGGAGGAAGTTGGCCGACCGGTAGTCGCCCGTCGTCCACCGCGGTCCCAGAGAAATCAGGTCAAACCTGTCCGAGGTATATTTGGAGTACCACTCAATCAGATGAGGTATCTTGACAAAAGCCGGACTGCCGCCCAACTCGCTGAAAGCATCTTCTTCCTCGATGTCGCGGCGGAGGTCGGAGACGGTCTTAACCTTCACCTCCCGACCGATATCCGTCTTTGTGCTGGCCGACTCCAAATCGACACCGAGCATGTCGGCCAGGCTCTGGTCGGGGTCCATATCCAGGAGCAATAGCGGCGGGGCCAGATACCGACTGGCTAAAGCCGTGAAGGTCGATTTACCCGTGCCACCCCGGCCGGTAACCAGAATGATATTACCCTTTTTCTCCCTGGCGGCGGCGGTCACTCTCTCAACTTCCACCGCTGTCGCAATAACATCGTCCATTAGCCCGCCCTTAGACATAAGAGGCCAACCAACAACCCCTCACCCTTTGTCCCTCTCCCCTTGGCCAGGGGAGAGGGTGAAGATTTTTCTAAAGGGGCTTCGCCCCTTTTAATCCCCTTTTTCAACAATCCCAGCCTAGTCCCCTTTATTCAGGAAGATATCGATACTCTTGACCTCTTTGACCCCCTTGAGGGAAGCCGCCATGGCTATTACCAGATTGCGGATGAACTCCCTAGGGAAAGAACTCAAGGTCACCGGTGCCGAGTTCACATATAGAGAAAGGCGCTCCCGCTGGGGCGTGATAAAACCCTCTTCCAGCAGGTCGGCCAGGCCCTTGATATCCGACCACCCGAACTTCCGGGCTTTCGTCGTTACCGGGTCATCGGTGACAACAGCGAAAAGTCGCTTCAGGTCAGTGAGTAGTGGGCCGCTCTCCGGGCGATATACCTCTATCTTCGGGACATCGTCCTGTTTGAAACCTTCCGCCAGGACAATATCGTAGTCTTCGCCCAGCAGGCGGGCGATGTCATCCAGTGTCGCCGGCTGGCTGACCGCTTTTATCAGCACCACCCGGTCCGGAGAACTGATAACCGTCGTCTCACTGCCAGCCTGGATATGGCGCCAGCTATCCGTGCCCGACTTATCAAAGTGCACATCACGCGGGGCATGCTTGACCGTGGCCACCCGGTGGCCCCTCGATTTCAACTCCGGAAGCAGCTTTTCCAGCAGGGTTGTTTTCCCCGAATTGGAATTCCCGACCACCGCAATAATGACCGGCATTTTATGTTCTCCTTTCTAATCCTTATCTTCACCTCTGCCACCGAACAGGCCAACACCCAGCCGCACCATATTGGCTCCCTCCGCAACAGCCACTTTGTAGGAACTGGTCATGCCCATGGACAGATATTTCATCTCAACATGAGAAAGGTTAAGCTTTTTCATCTGTTCGAATATCTGCCGTGTCGCTACAAAATGGGGGCGGTAATTCTCGGGGTCATCCGCCCAGGGCCCCATCGTCATCAGCCCCATCACCCTGATATTGGGCAGGTCGGCCATCTCACTGACCAGCGACTCCACCGTTTCTGGCAGCACCCCCGATTTCTGCTGTTCCCGACCGCTATTCACCTCAACCAGTACTGGCATTACCTTGCCAATCTCAGCGCACCTCTTGTCAATCTCCCGGGCCATTTCCAACGAGTCGACCGTTTGTATCATGTCAAAGAGCTTCACGGCTGCCTTCACCTTGTTTCTCTGCAGATGGCCGATGAAATGCCATTTTACCCTGCCGCCGATTAAAGCATAAACCTTTTCGGCTTCCTGAACATAGTTCTCCCCGATAATTTTCACTCCCGCCTCAATTACCGCCAGTATCTCTTCGGGTCGGCGCGATTTAACGGCGGCGACCAGCTCCACCCCGGCGGGTAGCTCGCTCAGTATTCGCACCGCATTCTCTTTGACTCTGGTCACGATTAAAATACACCCCGTTAATAACTTCAACTAACAATTCTAACATAAAGAAAGAAGGAGTGGCACTTTAGGCTTCACCGGCTACATTGTGCATCTATGTTTAAAGTTGTGAGAACCAGGTTAACAAAATGATGCAATGTTACTTTTCCTTCTCTAACAGCACCGGTTCCCTCTCGATTCTTGTTAGTGCATTCCGCACGCCCAGGGATTCAGGTGTATTTTAGAGTATTGACAGTAATCTAACCTAGGACTACAATGAAGCTCCAACGCACACAGCACATTTGGGAATAGTGTACCTACACTGGTTGTCAGGGGAGAGGGTCATGAGTGAGGGCACCAGAACTGCTTTTTGATTTGGCGGTGGCTGGCGCCCTTTTTGGTTACTAAAGGGGAGGTCACAAATGAAGAAATTGGTTATTCTTTCCCTGGTAATTCTGTCTGTCGTGCTTTCTTTGACAACAGTAGTCGGCTGCCAGCAGCAAGTCGAAACCCCGCCAGTTACTACTTCCACATCCACCCCAACACCTGCTCTCTCACCGCCAAGCCCAACTCCTCCACCAGCCCCACCGAGTCCAACTCCAACTCTGACACCGACTCTCACACCGACAGCACCGACGCCCACTCCTACTCCAACAGAAACACCAACACCAAGGTCAAGCGGCATAATTGATGGAGATTGGATAAGTAACGAAAAAAACAGTGACCCCGCCGTTTCAGGTGCTATTCTCAGATTCACGGTAAGAAATGGTCGGATAATTTCCCTTACTGTATCGGTATTTCCTGTCCCATCAGAATGGTTTTTCTGGTTCATTGATAAGGATAAGCCGCTGGATATTAAGGAGAATAGATTTATATGTTCTACTTCGTCACTGCCCGCTTCTAGTGGTCAAGGAGAATTTGTACTAGAAGGAAAATTCACTGCAGAAAACCGGTGCGAAGGAATCATGAAATTCCCCAAGGGATTCTTCTGGGTGGATTTTGCACTTGACCATGATGTGACTTTTACCTGGACTGCGCAGCCAAAATAGATATTGATGTTTAGTCCTCACGCAGGTCCCAGCAAAAGCCGCCTTATACTACTCGAATCGGGGTCAGCAAAAACCATCCCGCCTATCCGTTCCTCAGCGCCACTTCCTTCCCGATTGTGGTTAGTGCATTCCGCACGCCCAGGGGTCAATTAGTGGTTGACTAACCAGCACTATCTGGCACGGGAGGCCGGTATAACGGGCAGGTCAATATACGATGAGTAATCCGGTTCGTGATAAATGGTCTGCATTGCCGGTATTCCCGTCTTATCCACACCAAAGGCATTGCCCGTATTCATGTTGCGGTCAATGCGGGGGAAATTGCTGCTGGTAATGTCTATCCGGACACGGTGCCCTTGCTTAAAGACGATGCTGGTATTGGCCAGGTCAATGGTATACTCATAGACTTGGCCGGGATTCACAAATTCTGTCTTGAGGATAGACTGGCGATAGCGGGCACGAATCCAGCCCTCGGCGATGTTATAGGCAAAGCCATCGGGGTAGACATCCACCAGCTTGGCCACAAAATCGGTGTCCCTGGCCAATGTCGCCGCCAACAGATGGAGCTTCAAAGGCCCGGTAACCTCCAGGTCTTCCTTAAGCTCCGGGGTGGTATAGCAGAGCACATCGCTGCGCTTCTCGACGATAGACTGTTCCAGAGGTCCCGGTACGAGAGACCCGGCGTCAAGAAGGCGGCCGCCGACCGTCGGCACGGGGAACCTCGGGTCATAGACAAAGACATCCGGCGGTTCCGCGCCGGGGTTATCCCGACTCAACAGTCCGTCACCGACGACGGTCTGGGCGTGACCCCGGCTGTGCAGGAAGAAGCGCTGCCAGGCGGTCTGCGATAGGGGCCATGTCTCGGCGTTCCGCCACCTGTTCAAACCCATGACAAAATAGCGGATGGGCGGGTTAGGCCGTTTACCCTCGATACCCCGCAGATACTTATCATAGAAGGTTACCCGACGCTCGTTGGTGAAAGTCGCTATGCTGGAACCGGTCGGGCCAAAATGTATTCCGCCGGCATAAGCCTGAAGGCGCGACCCGTGAACCCAGGGTCCGCAGATGATGAACTGCCCTTCCCGGGCAACCTTGGAGCCACCCTTCTCCCGCATATTGACAAAATTGGTAAACAGACTCCCGGCACAGAGGTCATACCAGCCGCCGCCATGGAAACAGGGAACCTGCACCTTGTGATAAGGCCAGAACAAGTCGTCTTCCGTCTTGATATCAGGCGGCAATGCATCGGTGATACGGCGAAATGCGTCAGTTAAGCCTTCGAACTGAAAATGAGGGATGTCTTTAACTGGCAGGTAGTTAAACACCTCACTGAGGTTAAACCGGGCGCGGTCTAGCATTTCCTGCGCTTTGGTGACATCTTTGCCCTGTCGCCTCATTCTCTCCAGCACATCAACTGCCATGGCCACAAACCAGCTTATCCCTGATTCAAAATCAATGGGTCCGCTCATCCGGGACTCACCGATAGGACCCGCCCCGATGATGTCAGGTGCAATGGCTTTCAGATGAGGGGGATTGGCTATCGCGGCCTGCCACTGGTTGCGTCCGAGGTAAGAACCGCCGGACATGCCAACATTACCATCGCACCAGCGTTCCGCCGCCACCGTTTCAATCGTATCATAGCCATCGTCGTATTCCGCATTGCCGGGTGTCCAGTGACCATCCGAAGCGAACCTGCCTCTTATATCCTGAATGACAAAGGCATAGCCGGCGAAAGCGGCATGGATAGCTGACAGGAAATCATTATGGCCGCTCATCAACTTGTTGTAGGGAGTGCGGACCACGATGGCCGGGTGCTTCTCACTATCGTCCGGACGATAAACATCAGCCCGCAGCACCACGCCATCCCGCATCTTCAACGGGACATCTCGGTCAATACGAATCGAGCTAACCACAATCGCCTCCTCTTTTTAAAAATAACTACTGTTCGCTACGAACAATCACTAGGCTACAAGTATATAACTTTACCACGACAGCGACAAGGTAGTGTAGTAGTCCAGAACATCAGAGAAGGGCTTGGCCAATCTTTAAAATGGGGGTGTGTTCGCTCTGGAATGCCCAGGTACTACCTGATAACCTCAAAGAGAATCGGCCAGTTCCCTGGTGCATAAAACTTCTATTTCTGCCGGCGCAATGCCCTTGGACTTCTGGGCGAGAAGAAAGACTTTATGCGATTCAGTATCCATAATATCAAGTAGCGGATGTGTGAATTGCTTAAGCTCCTCGCCAAAACTGATGGCCACTATCATACTTTCCGTTTGAGACAGCCCGTTTTTCATTTCATATACCATGAACTGGCTTAGAAACTCGTCGGTCAGCGGCACCGTGTTCAGGCCAAATTCGGCGGCTCTCTCGTTAAGCGGCCCATGCTCCACAACATAAAGAGGATATATTTGCCAGCCCAGGGCTAACGCCTCATGCCAGCGTTTTAGGAAATTGTATGTCATCAGGGCGTCTTCCATTGTCTCTCCCGGTATGCCAATGACGGTATAGAGGTGGGTTAGAATGCCGGCTTTATGGAGGTTCTCAACAATAACCTCGGCATCGCTAAGGTCGACTCCCTTATTGATAATATCATTGACACGCTGTGAGCCTGATTCCAGGCCAATCTGCCCGCCCAGGAACCCGCCCTCGGCCAGTTTCTGGCAAAATGTCGGTGACTTGAATTCTTTCTCAAAACGGACAAAGGCGGTGAAATTGACCTTTTTCCCCTGGCCAAGGTTATATCCAGCCATCTGCTCGATACGGTCGGGGTGTAGAGAAGAATCGGTGATGCCAATAAATACGGGGTTATACCAGTCTCTCAATTTACTGATGTCTTCCAGAACCAGCTCAATACGGCGCACTCGCGTCCTCTGGTACTGAGGGTCACCGGTAGCTGTTCCCTGTTTGGGATAGTAACAAAAAATACACTTTCCCCAATAACAACCGCTGGCCGTTTCCAGAGGGAGTGCGCTCTTGGGTCGGACGGAGACATATTCTGGCGTGCAGGCATCGTTAATATCGAATTCATGGAGCTTCTCGCTCTTTTTAATGGAACCATTGGCTTTATAGACGAGGTTGGGCACTCCGGATAAATCCTTTTTTCCTTCAAGGTGGTCGAGCAGCTCGCTAAAAGCATATTCACCCGGACCCAGTATCATGCTGTCAAAAAGGTCCCATAACGGTGGATTCTTGTGAATTCGATAGGCGACTTCGGTCAGTGTCGCGCCACCTAAACATATGTGTATCTCCGGGTGTTCTGACTTTATCAAACGGGCGAGGGTCAGGGCCGGTACGAATTCAGATGTATGGGTAATTGAAATCCCGATAACATCGGGCTGCTCCTTACCCACCAAGGGCATGACCTCATCGTGATAATATGGCAGAAGAAAATTATGCCTTTCGTCGGTGGTCGCACGAATTATATCGCTGGCGCTGGTCGAATAGGCCGTCCCGAAGAAACCCAGCCCCAAGTCTAACTGTGCCGGAAAATAGGCGGCATCTATCAGGGCTTTGCCACAGAGAATTGTGCGAAAATGCTCGAGAAATTCACCTGGAGGCAGACTGAGGAAGCGCTGGTCAAGAATCTGCCGAGCCCTTTCAACCTCGGCAACCATGAAGTCTTGCGCCTGTAACAAGGCATAGAAAATGTTGTCATGGTCTATCCTGGAACCTAACGCTCTGGCCAACAACCGATTGATGGCATTACTGGAACTATGTGATAAGATGGCACCCATGTCCTCCCGCAAGAATTTGCTTCGGGAGACCGAATCGAGCATGTACCCCAATCGTTCAAAAGTCTGCTTTAAGTTTTTCTTTGAGAGAAGGGCAAAATAGGTATCCTGGTTAAAGTCTTTAAGAGATACATCGCGCCCGTCCCTTTTGAGATAGGCATAAAGGCGGGCCGGCCCCTGCATCGGACCGAAAAAACTGGCCAAGGTGCTACAAATCCATGTTTTCATGGCCATACCCCTTTATCAGGGAGTTACCATCCTGGTGCCACCACTCCTATAGTCGTTATATTCTTCATTATATGACATCTCTTTGACGGCTACCATTACTTTCCTTTGTGCCCGGATAGTCAGGCGTAGCTAGAGTATAACAGCCGGCGCTGATAATGCAAGGTGCTATGTTCTAGAATGCACTCTGGCGAAGCTACCCAATCCTTTGACGGCGCTTCTGGACTAGCTCCACCACTTCCAGGGGATAGTCTGCCACCGGCACCTCGGCCTGGCGTAGAGCGTTGACCTTACTCTGCGGCGTACCCAGTCCACCCTGGATGATAGCACCGGCGTGTCCCATCCGCTTCCCTTCCGGAGCCTGCCGACCGGCAACATAGGCCACCACCGGCTTGGTCATCCGCCGGGCAATGAACTCGGCGGCCTTTTCTTCCTGCGTACCCCCCACCTCCCCGATGATGACCACCTGGTCAGTAGCCGGGTCATTCTCAAAAAGCTCAAGCAGCTCTGTCATACCAGTGAAGACCACCGGGTCGGCCCCAATCCCGACCACCGTGCTCTGCCCCAGCCCGGCGGCCAACAAGTCGACACTCACCTCGTAGGAAAGGGTGCCACTCCTGGAGATTATACCAATACGGCCGGGGCGGAACATATTGCCCGGCATGATACCAACCTTGGCCTCGCCGGGGGTAATAATGCCGGGGCTGGTGGGGCCCAGCAGACGCACTCCCCGGTCTCTGGCATAGCTCCGTATTTCCATAACATCGTGGACGGGCACATGCTCGGTGACGACGACAATCAGCTTGATACCAGCATCCATCGTCTCGTAGGCGGCGTCCCTGACGGCTGGCGGCGGCACAAAGAACACCGAGGCCTCGGCTCTCTGCTCCCCGACGGCCTCAGCCACGGTATTATAGACCGGGATACCCTCCACCGCCTCACCTCCCCGGCCTGGAGTGACGCCCGCCACTACCTTTGTCCCGTACTCCAGCATCCAGCGAGTCTGGGTTCGACCGGCCCGGCCGGTAATGCCCTGCACCAGGACTCTGGTGTCGCGGTTCAGGAGAATGCTCATCCTTTCCCCTCAAGGAGACGGGCCAGCTCAGCCACCCCTTTCTCCGTAGCCACATTGGTCACCACATTGACCCCGCCACTCCGCAGAATCTCCCAGGTCTCTTCCTGGCGGTTCCCCAGGGCTTTAGCCACCACGGGGATAGTCACCCGGTTTTCCTGGATGTAGCGGACAACCCCCTTGGCCCCCTCGTCAATCGGATTGATACCGCCGTAGAGGTTGATGAAGATGGCCCTCAGGTTCTTCTTCTGCGTGACCAGAGCCATGGCCTGGTACAGGAGGTCGGCGGTGATGGCTCCGCCCGTTTCCAGGAAGTTGGCCGGGCGTAATATCCGGCCAACGATATCCATCGTTGCCATCCCCAGCCCGGCACCACTGGCGATGATGCCAATGTCACCATCAAGGTCAACATAAGTGACACCAATCTGCTGCCCCTGGCGTTCCAGTGGATTCGGTATACGCTCCTCCGGCTCCAGCTTGAGGTCAGTGTGCCGAAACAGGGCGGAGTCGTCAATCTCGACCTTGGCATCCAGGGCCAGGTACTTTCCGTCAACCGTGCGCGCCAGCGGGTTAATTTCAGCCACCAGGGCATCATATTTCCGGAAAACACGGTAGAGGGTAAGTAGAAGGTTGGCTACCGAGTCCTGGTCTTTACCACCCAGCCCCACTCTCCCGGCCATTTCTCGAGCTTCCTGCAGAGTTAGACCGAGGCTGATGGGAACATGCCGGGAAGCTACCAGCTCTGGATGAGTTCGTGCTATGTCCTCAACCGAGACCCCGCCCGCCGCGCTGAGAATGACGACCGGCTGGCCTTCGTAGCCGTCTATCGTGACTCCCAGATAGAACTCCTGCGCCACGGCTACCTGGCGGGCCACCATGACTTTATGTACCGGCCAGCCTTTGATGCTGGTATGCAAGAGGCGGTTGGCCACTTCGGCCACCTGCTCCAGTGATGCGGCGGTCTGCACTCCCCCGGCCAGGCCCCGTCCCCCCACCAGCACCTGAGCCTTGATGACCACCGGCAGTCCAATCTCGGCGGCTTTCTCCCGGGCTTCCCCGGCACTGGCGGCCACCGCCGAGGCCGGGACAGGAATGCCCTCCCGGCGGAATAGCTCGCTGGCCTCGAATTCATAGAGTCGCATGGCAGTTTTTCATAGCCTACCGTCTCCGAGTAAGCCATGTCAAGTTAGATATTCCTGACAAATCCATCCCCCTGCCCCCTTCCCCGCTCTTGCCTCCAATGTCATTCTGAGGAATCCCGATGAAATCGGGATGACGAAGAATCTGGGGGTGGGGCTGGTGGTACACGGATAGTCACCATCCCCCTGACCCCCTTCCCCTTCAACTAACTGTCATTGCGAGGAGTCCCGATGAAATCGGGACGACGAAGCAATCTCTATCAAATTTGCCCCATCCCCCCTACCCCCTTCCCCTGAGCTTAACTCAGGGGAAGGGGGGATTT
>Ga0299912_10003814_pt1 | contig 12316 bp, 12 predicted proteins | sample RVTome_2_FD_207667 | JGI IMG/M metagenome (GOLD analysis project Ga0299912, IMG submission 207667) | Soil microbial communities from uranium-contaminated site in the Upper Colorado River Basin, Wyoming, United States - RVT95D214 (version 2) ... | reverse complement strand
AAGTGCCGCTGGATCAGCTCCGGATCGGTGATCACATCGGCGCCGGTGGGTTGGTCCAGATACCCACGGGCTGGAGCGGGGTGGTAGGGTGGGTCGCCCGGCCGGCCGCGGTGGTAGCGCACTTCCCCCGCCCCCAGTGCCGCAGCCTCCTCGGCCTGGGCCTCGAAATCCTTGGCCCGCGCCGGATCGGCGGTGACGAACAGATACCCGCGCCGGTTCAGGTTGATGGCGTTGCCGCTGCGCTCGGCCAGGTCTTCCAGCAGGTCGATACTGCGGTTCATCAAGGCCACCATCCCGTCCCCAGGGCCGGGCCACCAGTTGCGGTAGCACTCGGTGGACTTGTCGCTGGTGAGCGACAGCGGCGGACGCTCGTCCACCAGCAGCACCTTCCCCACCCCCTGCGTTACGCACAGGTGGTAGGCCGCCGAGATGCCGGCAATGCCGGCCCCACACACCACCGCGTCGTAGGTCTCGGTCATGGGGTCAATCCCTCTGCTCGCAGTGCAGCCAGCGCCCGGGCGGTCACGTCCTGCCGCAGGTGCAGTTCGGCCTCCGGCCGCAGTCGCTCCGCGATGGCCCGAAGGGTCTCTCCACGGTCCGGATAGATAGCGGTTGGCGCGACCTCGGAGGCTGGGATGGCGAGATGCGGCATCGTGAGCAGCTCCGGGTCGGGAAGGATGAGGTCATCCAGTACTGAGGATCGATCGCCCAGCAGCAGCAGATCGAGGTCGATGGTGCGCGCCGCGTACTTGTCGTCCGTGCGCACCCGGCCGAAATCGGCCTCCAGCCCTCGCAGCGCTGCCTTCAGTGCTGCCGGCTCCAGCTGTGTCTCCAACAGCACCGCCGCGTTGAGGAAGTCGGGCTGGGGCCGGCCTCCGCGGGCCGGATTCTGGTAAACGCTCGAGACTGCCTTCGCCCCCAGCGCCCGCAAGGCGGCCACTGCCTCGGGAAGATGGCGCTCCGGCTCGATGTTGGATCCCAGCGCGACGATCGCCTGTTCGGACAAGCTACTCCGCGGAGCGCTCGATCACCACCCCCACGGAGCGGGCAAAGCGCAGCGCGCCGGGCTTCTCCACCCTCACCCGTACCCGCCGCACCCGAGGCTGCTCCAGGCTGATTCGAGCGATGTCCTCGGCCAAGGCCTCCACGGTGTACCGTTGGCTGGTCTGCACGTGGGCGATGACCTGCTTGGTCAACGTGCGATAGTTGACCGTGTCCTCCAGCAAATCGCTGGCGCCGGCCAGGCTCAGGTCGGCGTACAAGGTGAGGTTGATGAGGATGTCTTGCTCCTGTTGGCGCTCCCAGTCGCTCACCCCCAGGATGCCGCGCACCAACAGGTCCTTGATCTCGATGCGGTCTTCGCTCATCCCTGGGCCAGCAGCCTTCCCCCATCCAGCACGAGCACTTCGCCGGTGATGTAGTCCGGCCCGGCCAGGAGGAAGATCAGGCTGTCCACGGCCTCCTCCACTTTCCCCCAACGACCCCGCGGCACCCGGGCGATTGGGTTTTCACCGGCGCCGTCGGCGGGCGGCAAGATCGCCCCCAGGGCCAGGCCGTTGACCCGGATGGCCGGGGCCAATCCCAGCGCCAGGCTGCGGGTAAGGGCCTCCAGTCCGGCTTTACTGATCGTGTAGGGCAGGTGATCCGCCCCCGGCCGCAACGCGCGCCAGTCCAGAATGTTGACGATGGCACCCGGGCGCCCGGCCCGATGGCGGGCGAAGGCCTGGCACAGCAGCAGCGGCGCGGTCAGGTTGACCTGAAAATGGTGGTCCCAGACCTCCGGGGTGACCTCGGCCAACCCGACTGCCTCGAACAGGGCCGCGTTGTTGACCAACAGATCGATGTCCCCCAGGGCCTCGACCGCCGCCGGGAACAGGGCGCCGGCCTGCTCCGAATGGCTCAGGTCGGCCTGGAGCGCGATGGCCTTTCCGCCGCCGGCCCGGATGGCCTGGACCGTCTGATCAGCCTCCGCCCGCGATCTGCCGTAGTGGACCACCACCGCTCCGCCCCGGGCCGCAATCCCCTCGGCGAAGGCCCGTCCCAGGCGATGTCCGGCGCCGGTGACCAGCGCAGCGTGGCCAGACAGGTCCAGGTCCGTCGCCATGGCGCAATTGTACCCTCGGCGTCCGCGCGGGCCGCGCCGCGTGCCGGTATGCGCGCTGCCTCGAGCCGTGAGAGGGCCACGGAACCCCCCAGAACCTCTCCGTCGGGTCGACTGTGGTAAGCTCTGCAGCGACCACCGCATCTACATCCACTGCAAGGTCAAACGGCGAGGCGGCCGCGTGCGTCGCGGCCAGTCCTCGCCTCGGGGAGGCACGGCGCATGACGGACGACAACGATCACTGGAAGACCGTCGAGCACCGCAGCGAGATCGAAGCGGCCGCCGAGCTGTTCGGCGGGGTGGGAGTCTCGCGGCCCGAGGTCGAGCAGGCGGTGCGAACCTTGCTCGCTGCGGTGGGCGAGGATACTGAGCGGGAAGGCCTGCTGAAGACCCCGGAGCGGGTGGCGCGCATGTACGATGAGTTGTTGGCCGGGTATCGGGTCGATCCGCAGGCCATGATCAACGACGCCCTGTTCACCGTCGAATACGATGAAATGGTGCTCGTCAGGGACATCGACTTCTACAGCCTGTGCGAGCACCACATGCTGCCCTTTCTGGGCCAGGCCCACGTCGCCTACCTGCCCAAAGGGAAGGTGCTCGGGCTGTCCAAGATCCCGCGAGTGGTAGATCTCTTTGCCCGGCGCCTGCAGGTTCAGGAGCGGATGACCCGCCAGATTGCCGATTTCCTGGACACCGCCCTGCACCCCCACGGTGTGGCCGTGGTGGTCGAGGGCTGGCATTTGTGCGCCATGATGCGGGGGGTGAAGAAAGCCAACGCCCGCATGGTGACGAGCGCCCTGTCCGGGACATTTTCAACCAGCGAGCTGACCCGCCATGAGTTCATGGCCCACATCTCGCGCGGGGGACATTCCTTCCTGAGTTGATCGCGCGGCCGCCCGGCCCGCCATGACAGATCCGCTGAGATCGCGCATCGAAGCCGAATTGGCCTACGCCGCACAGGCTCGCGCCCACGGCAAGGAAGGACGCGCCCGGGTGTGCGCCCGGCGCGCGGCCGGCTGGGCCGTGGGAGCCTATCGGAACCGCGCCCAGGGTGCGGCCGACTCCGAGAGAGCCGCGCTAAGCCACCTGCGCTGGCTGCGCTCCCAGGCAGACCTGCCGCGCTCACTGCAGCAGGCGGCATCCCGGCTTACCGATCAGGTCGGCGAAGACCATCGGCTGCCGCATGGAGAGGATCCCCTGCAGGACGCCCGCTCGATCGTGGAGGCGTTCCTGAGTCTTATCGAGGCGGAGAGTCCCGACCAGGAGCCCGCTCGATGACGCCCGATCCACACCCAAGAGGAGATATGCCCGAAACCCTGACCCCCGCGGAACTCAGTGAGCGCGCCATCAACACCATTCGGTTCCTGGCCGCCGACGCGGTCCAGAAAGCCAACTCAGGACACCCTGGCCTGCCGATGGGGGCCGCCGCCATGGCCTTCGTGATGTGGACTCGACACCTGAAGTTCGATCCACGGCATCCCGATTGGCCCAACCGGGACCGCTTCATCCTCTCCGCCGGACACGGCTCCATGCTTCTCTATTCCTTGCTGCACCTCTCCGGATTCGATCTCCCGCTGGAGCAGATCCAGCGCTTTCGTCAGTTGGACAGTGTGACCCCCGGCCATCCCGAGCATGGGCTGGCGCCCGGGGTCGAGACCACCACCGGGCCGCTCGGGCAAGGATTCAGCAATGGGGTGGGCATGGCGGTTGCGGCGGCACACCAGGCCGCGGTCTACAACCGGGAGGGGCTCCCGGTCGTCGATCACCATATCTACGCCATCGTCTCCGACGGCGACCTGATGGAAGGCGTCGCCTCGGAGGCCGCCTCCTTGGCCGGGCATCTGAGGCTGGATCGACTGATCTACCTGTACGACGATAACCGCATCACCATCGATGGCAGCACCGATCTGGCCTTCACCGAGGATCGGGCCGCCAGGTTTCGGGCCTACGGCTGGAACGTCCAACAGGTAGAGGACGGAAATGATCTGGAGCGGGTCGACCGGGCCATTCAGCAGGCCAAGGCGCAAGACCGTCCCAGCTTGATCGTCTGCCGCACCCACATCGGCTACGGCCTGCCCACCCGGCAGGATACCGCCGAGGCGCATGGAGAGCCTCCCGGAGAGCCGGAACTGGCCGCCGCCAAGGACCGATTGGGCTGGCCCCAAGAGCCGCGCTTCCTGATCCCGGAGGAGGTCCGCCAGGTATTCCAGCAGGCCGCCCAGCGTGGCGCCGGGGAGCACGCCCGCTGGCGCGCGATGATGCAAGACTACGCCAAGGCCCATCCCAGCCTGGCCGTTACCTGGCAGCGCACCCAGGCTGGGAGGTTACCCGACGAACTGGCAGCCAGCCTGCCCAAGTTTGAGGCCGGCGAAAAGGGTCTGGCCACTCGAGCGGCCTCCGGGGCAACGCTGGCTGCGCTGGCGCCGGTGCTGCCGGAACTCATCGGCGGCTCGGCGGACCTGACTGGCTCCAACAAGACCGACATCAAGGGAGAGCGGCCCTTCAGCGCCTCCCATCGAGCGGGCCGATACCTGCATTTTGGCGTGCGCGAACACGGCATGGGTGGCCTGCTGAGCGGGATGGCCCTCTACGGCGGGCTGATCCCCTACGGGGGCACGTTCCTGGTCTTCTCGGACTACATGCGCCCGGCGGTGCGGCTGGCGGCCATGATGGGCCTGCGGGTGATCTATGTGTATACCCACGATTCCATCGGGCTGGGGGAGGACGGGCCGACCCACCAGCCGATCGAGCATCTGGCCGCCTTGCGGGCGATCCCCAACCTGGCCGTGATCCGGCCGTGCGATGCCAACGAGACCAGCCAGGCCTGGCTGGCCGCACTGCGTCGATCTCACGGTCCGACTGCCCTGGCCCTCACCCGCCAGGCGCTGCCGACGCTGGACCGCAAGCGTTTCGCGCCGGCCGGGGATCTAGCCCGTGGAGCCTATGTGCTGGGGGACCTCGGAAAAGGAACGCCGCGTGTGCTGCTCATGGCCTCCGGATCTGAAGTCAGCCTGATCGTATCCGCGGGGGAGAAGTTGGTGGCGGAGGGCCACCCGGTGCGCCTGGTCTCCTTCCCCTGCTGGGAGCTCTTCCAGGAGCAGCCGGAGGCCTACCGGAACAGCGTGTTGCCCCCGGAACTGAAGGCGCGCCTGGCGGTGGAGGCCGCCGCCATGCAGGGTTGGGAACGCTGGGTGGGCGATGCTGGGGCGACTCTGGGGATGCAGGGATTCGGCGCCTCGGCTCCCTACCAGGATCTGTATCGCCACTTCGGGCTCACCAGCGAGCGCATTGTCGAGATCGCAGAGGGGCTCATCGACCCATGAACCCCATCGAGCGATTGCACGCCCTCGGCCAGTCCGTGTGGCTGGACTACATCCGCAAGGACCTGTTGGAGTCCGGCGAGCTGTCCAAGCTGATTTCCGATGGCGAGGTGCGGGGGATAACATCCAACCCCACCATCTTCCAGCAGGCCATCGCCAACTCCAGCCTCTACGATGAGGCTGCCCGCCCTTTGGCTCAGGCCGGATGGAGTGACGAGCAGGTCTTCGAGGTGCTGGCGGTGGACGACATCCGCGCTGCCACCGAGCTGTTCCTGCCACTCTACGAACGGACCGAAGGCGCCGACGGATTCGTTTCGATCGAGGTCAGCCCGCGGCTTGCCCATGACAGCCAGGGGACGGTGGCCGAGGCACGCCGGCTGTGGTCGGAGGTTAACCGGCCGAATGTGATGATCAAGATCCCGGCCACCGAACTGGGGCTGCCGGCCATCGAGCAAGCGATTGCAGAGGGCATCAACGTCAATGTCACCCTGGTGTTCTCGCTCAAGCGCTACACCCAGGTCATGCAGGCCTACCTGCAAGGATTGGAGCGCAGGCATCAGGCCGGGAACTCGCTGGACCACGTGGCCTCGGTGGCTTCTTTCTTTGTCTCCCGGGTCGATACCCTGGTCGATGGCCGGCTGGAGCAGATCTTGCGGGACGAGGGGTCCAAGGCGCCGCGGGCGGCCGCCCTGCTGGGCAAAGCCGCGATCGCCAATGCCAAGTTGGCCTACGCCCAATTTGAGGCCTTCTTCGACGGCGACCGCTTCACGCCCCTGCGCGAACACGGGGCGCGGCTGCAGCGGCCGCTGTGGGCGTCGACCAGCACCAAGAATCCCGCCTACCGCGATGTGGTGTATGTCGAGAACCTGATCGGCCGGCACACGGTGAACACGCTCCCGCCGGCCACCCTGGTGGCGTTTCGCCAGCACGGTATGGCAGAACTGACCATCGATCAAGGTCTCTCCGCCACCCGAGCCCAGCTGGAGGCCCTGGAAGAGCTGGGGATCTCGATGGACCAGGTTACCTCCCAACTCGAGACCGAGGGGGTAGGGAAGTTCGCGGAGTCCTTCGAGGGCCTGCTGGATACGCTAAGATCGCGCGGCCAGGGCTTTCGCACTGAGCTCGGAACGTTGCAGCCGGCCTACCGATCAGCCCTGGAGCGGCTGGAGCAAAGCCGGATCGGCCCGCGTCTGTGGGCCCGTGAGCTCTCGTTCAGGCCAGCAGGGGAACCCGACGAGACCGCTGGGTTGGACTGGCTCGACATGCCCAAGACGACCATGGAGGCGCTGCAATGGGCCAAGTCGATCGGAGAGGCGGCGCGCTCGGCAGGAAAGACGACCCTCAGCTGGATCGCCCCGGGCCGTGAGAGGGGCTTGATGGCGGAGGTGCTGGACGGCTATCGGAGGTCCGGGCGGGGGCTTGAGCTGGCTTGGCTGGACAATCTCGACCCCTCTGGGGCGCGCCGGTTCGAGCGGGAGACGCCGGTACGAACGAGTCTATTCGTGCTGGAGCAGACCGACCGCCCGATGATTGAGCTTCAGGCGGGTTTCGAGCCGCAATGGCAGCGCGCCTACCGTCAGCTCGGCGATGCAGCGGGCGGAGCTTTTGCGGCCTTGGCCGAGGCGAATTCGCCCCTGAAGCGGCTGGCCGCCGAACGGGGTTTCGCATCACTCCTGGAGGTAGCGGCAGTCACCCCCGGGCCGTTTGCGGCCCTCTCTCCGGGTGAGCTGGTTCCTGCGCAGCTGACCGGTGTGGACGCCGAGATGTTGCTGGCCGGCGCAGCGCAGATGGCTCACTGGTGCGGACCAAACGCGCAGCCGGCCCGCAGCCCCGGGCTGTCGCTGGCGGGCTTTCTGGCGGCTGCCTGCGAAGACGGCTCCCGTTCGCTGGCGCTGCTGGCCGATTCCCGGCATCAGTCCCTCGCACGGTGGGCGAAGGATCTGGTGCGCACCTGCCTGGGGCTCGAGGTCCGTTTCCCCGTCGTCAGCCTGCGCGGTCCCCGTTCGCCGAAACCCGAGGCGTGCCTCTACCTTCGGGTGACCGGCGAGTGGGACGCAAAAATCAAGGGCTGGGCCAGCGCAGGCTCGCCGGTGTTGGTGATTCAGGCCGGAGATGACCTGCGCAGCCTGGGGGCAGCCGTTTTTCGCTGGCAGATGGGCGTGGCCTGCGCAGCCCAGTTGCTGGGAAGCACTCCCATTCGCAGCCGGCGGCGCCGCTGGGCGCGGGATAAGCTGGAGCAGGCGTTGGCGAACTACCGCCGCGGCGGGAAGCTGGCGGTTCCCCGGGGCCGAGAGCTGGCCGGCGGTATCACGGTCTGGCCGGACAAACGCTGGGGTAGGCTCCCCGAGGCCTCTTCAATAGAACAGGTTGCTGAGGCCTTGCTGGCGGCGGTCGGTGAGGTGGACGATCTCCGGCTAAGCCTGTACCCGGAGGGAGCCCGAGGCACTCGGGGGCAGACGGCGCGGATACAGTCCGCTCTAACCGGCCGATCTATGGCTGCGTTCGATTCAGAGCAGGACGGCAGCCGCTCGGCTCAGGCCAGCCAGGCCACACTTCAGGTCGTGCTGCAGCCCAGGCGCGACCAGCCCATCCCCGGGCTGGACATCAGCTACGACGCCCTCAACCAGCTGTTGGCCTGGGCGGAGTTCGAGGAGCTGCAATCCCGCAAAGCGCCAACCTGGGGCATCCGACTCCCTTCAGGTATCCAGCTCAAGCACCTCGCCGATGCCCTATCGGCCGCGACCCCCCGAAGTGGCTGAGGACAGCACAGCGGACCCTGGGCTGGATGGCGAGGCCAGGCTGAGACTGCGCCCGCCTCGGCTGCTGGCCGGGCAGGGCGAGCCCATTTTTGGGCGGCTTCCGGAGTCCGTACTGCAGAACCTGTGGAATCCAGCCTCGGAGACCGCGCTGTTGTGGAACCTGATGTACCCCTTGGTGCAGCCAAGGCTAAAGCTGGAAAGAGTGCTGGAGCTGCGTCCACTGTGGGGCAGCGCCGTGGAGGGGGAGGAGCGAGATTCCCTGACGCCCTACTTCTGGGGCCTCGACCTGCACGGCCGGCGACTTCCAGGCCTGGACCAGTCCCTGGATCGGCTGGATGGATCCGGACCGTATGCCGAGGTGGATCTCTTTCTGCTGGGGGAGCAGCATTTGGTGTTGGTGGAAGCCAAGCATCTCAGCGGGCTCGGCCGCTGCGGTCGCTATCAGGCCGGGCGCTGCCCAGAGATCCACCGGCCGGGAGAGGAGGGCTGCCGCTATTGGGAGGAGGGGCCGGCGGCGTTCAGCGCGGCACTGGACTTCGGCGCCAGACCGACGCCCGATTCCGCCGCGCCACCGTGCAGCCGTCACTATCAATTGGGCCGGCTGCTGCTCCTGGGGCGAATGCTCGCCGAGCGGCTCGACCGCCGGTTGCATTTGTGGCTCCTGATCCCGCAGCAGCGCTGGCCCGCCCTGGCGGGAGATTGGCTGGACTTTGCCTCGCGGGTGGGGGATCAGGAGACCTGGCGCAGGATGCGGGTCATCGGCTGGGAACAGCTGCGTTCACTGCCTCCCCCTCAGATGCCCAGGTAGCTCGCCTGGACCTGCTGATTCCGGGCCAGTTCCTCCGGTGGACCTTGCAGGACCACCCGGCCCTCCTGGATGACATAGGCGTAGTCGCTTACCGCCAATGCCATATGGACGTTCTGCTCCACCAACAGCATGGTAAGACCCTCGCCCCGGAGCCTCTCCAGGCCGGAGAACAGCTCCAGCACCAGCACCGGGGCCAGGCCCAACGAGAGCTCATCGATGAAGAGAACCAGCGGCTCCGCCATCAGGCCGCGGGCAACCGCCAGCATTTGCTGTTCGCCCCCGCTCAGTGTGCCCGCCCTCTGGCTGCGCCGCTCCTTCATCCGGGGGAACATCTCAAAAACTCTCTCCAGGTTGCGCGATAGATGCGGCCTGGCCCTCGTGTTGGTTGCGCCCATCTCCAGGTTCTCAAAGACCGACATATCGGTGAAGAGTTGGCGCCCCTCGGGGATCAAGGCCAGCCCGAGTTCCGCCTTCTGGTACGGCGGCATCCCGGTGATGTTCTTACCCTGGAACAGGACTTGGCCCTTCCATGGGCGGATGGCCCCCATGACGGTGCGAAGCAAGGTGGTCTTGCCAGACCCGTTGCCTCCGACCAGGGCGGTCAGGCGCCCGAGCTCCAGTTCGAGATCTGCCCCCCACAGAATCTGGACTTCCCCATAGCCTGAATGCAGCCCCTTGATCTCCAGTTCAGCCATCGGCCGGACCCCCTTCGGCGGCGGGCCGCCGGGTGAACCGCTCCGCCAGTTTCGGATCGCCCAGATAGGCCTCGATTACCTTGGGGTTCTTGGAGACTTGCTCAGGCGTCCCTTCGGCGATCTGCACCCCGTAGTCGAGCACCATGATCTGGTCCGAGACATTCATCACCGCGTGCATTACGTGCTCGATCATGATGATGGTCACCCCCTGGTCTCGGATCTGACGCACGATAGTCAGCATGGCGGTGATCTCGGAGGGGTTGAGGCCCGCCAGCACCTCATCCAGCAGCAGCAGGACCGGCCGAGCGGCCACCGCCCGTGCCAGCTCCAGCCGTTTCTTCTCGGCCACATTGAGGCTGGCCGCTAGCTGGTCGCGGCGCGGACCCAGACCGACCAGTTCCAACACTTCGTCGGCTGTGCTGGCCGCCTGTGACAGCCCCTGATTCTCCCGCCCGAAGCAGGCCCCCACCATCACGTTCTCGCGCACGCTCAGGTCGTTCAGCGGCTGCACGATCTGATGGGTGCGAGCCATCCCCATCTTGGCCAGATGGTAGGGCGGTTTGCCGGTGACCCGTTTCCCCAGGAAGGCGATCTCTCCTTCCTCGGGCGGGTAGACGCCGTTGATGACATTGAACAACGTAGTCTTGCCGGCTCCGTTGGGCCCGATCAAACCCAGGATCTGACCTTCGGGAAGATCGATGGTGATGCGGCTGAGGGCCTGCAGTCCGCCGAAGCGCTTGCTGATGGCTTGGACCTGCATGATCATTCCAGCACCCTCCGCAGCATCGGGAAACGGCCCCGCAGCCAGCCCACAATCCCCGCCGGGACGAAGAGGATGATGGCCAGCAACAGGATCCCGGCGACGGTGAGCTGGATATCCTTGAACAAGGGCGTGACGAGAAGCGTCCCCCTCAGCCGCTGGTAGCCGGCGCCTCCCAGGATTGGGCCGAGCACGGTTCCCTGCCCGCCCAGCATGACCATCACGATCGTCTCGATCGAGAGGTGCAGCCGGAAAGCATCCGTCGGTTCGATGTTGCCGTTTTTGAAGAAGAATAGAACCCCGATGATCCCCGGGAAGATGGCCGAGATGACGTAGGCCCAGGTCTTGGCGTTCGGGGCGACCACACCCATGACCTGGGCCGCGTCTTCATTCTCGCGGATGGCCAGCAGGCTCAGGCCGAACTTGGAGTACTTGACCAGATAGCTCACCACCAGCAGCACGAGGGTCAGGCCAACCAGGATTGCGAAGGTCGTCCAAAGGGCCGTGGCCGCGCCGCCGTACGCGTCATAGAAGCGGAAGTTCAGGCGCATGCCGATCGGCCCGCCGAACGGGTGGAAGTTGTTGACGAACGCTCGGGCGGCTTCGTTCACGCCGATCGTCGCCAGCGCGAAATACGCGCCTCGCAGCCGCAGAATGGCCTTCCCTAAGAGAAAGGCGAGCAAGCCGGCGCTCAAGCCGCCAGCGAGGGCCGCCACAGGCAGCGGCATATTCAGCGCGCTCATCATGTAGAAACCGACGTATGCGCCCAGACCGAAGAACACGATGTGGCCGAAGCTGACGTAGCCGGTGTAGCCCAGGAGGATGTTCAGGCTCGAAGCCAGGGCCACCGACATCAGAGCCGTGAAGATCACCTCGCGGGTTGCTTCCCTGCCGGTGATCATGGGCCAGGCGCCGGCAGCCAGGACCAGCACCAGGGGGAGCCACAGGCCGGGCTTTCTCCAGGCGTTCATCTCCGCCTCCCGAACAGCCCGGTGGGCCGGACGAGCAGGAGCAGGACGAACAGCACGAATTCGAACACCGGCACCCAGGTGGTCACCGTGAACACGGGGATCACCCCTTCCAGTGTCCCCAATATGAGCCCGCCGAAGAGCGCCCCCAGCGGGTTCCCCAGTCCGCCCAGGACGACGATCACGAAACTCCTCAACTCGTACCCGCCCCCGGAGAGGATCGTGAATGGGAAAAACGTGGCGATCAACCCGCCCGCAATGGCGGCCAGCATCGTTCCCAGCCCGAAGCTCAGCGCCAGCACGCGGGCCGAGGGTATTCCCATCAACTCGGCCGCCGCCCGGTTGTTGGCGACCGCCCGGATGTACTTGCCTGGTCGGGAACGATTCAGGAAGAGGTATAGCACCCCGGTGACCATCAGTGCCGCCAGGGCCGCCGCCAGACGGCTCAGCGGGACCCGGATCGGACCCAGAGTGAGGCTTCCCAGCGTGAAATCGACATTGTACGGGCTGACGGTGAAGGCCGCTGTTCCGAGGCCGATGATGATCATGTTCACCGCAAAGGTCGCCAGGAGGGTCGAGAGGTGCGGCGCGTTCAGCACACGGTGGACGGCGACTGCGTAGATCAACACACCCACCAGCAATCCCCCGATGGCGACCAGGATGAGAGCCAGATATGGATTGAGCCCGAGGTGTGTGAAGCTCAGGTACACCCCGAACATCCCCAGAGCGATGATCGGCCCGTGCGACAGGTTGATGACGTTCATCACGCCCCAGATCAGCGACAGGCCCATCGCCGCGATCCCAAATACGAATCCCAGCAACAACCCGTCAACCAGGGAGGGAAGCAGCATTTCGGCCATGCGTGACTCCTCGAGGGGCCGGGCGATCCCCGCGGGCGCGCTGGG
>Ga0299912_10003813_pt1 | contig 12316 bp, 14 predicted proteins | sample RVTome_2_FD_207667 | JGI IMG/M metagenome (GOLD analysis project Ga0299912, IMG submission 207667) | Soil microbial communities from uranium-contaminated site in the Upper Colorado River Basin, Wyoming, United States - RVT95D214 (version 2) ... | reverse complement strand
AAAATCTACTTCCTGAAAATATTTCGGTAGATGGAGGGGACGTGCCATTTGCTGACCTTCTTGTTATCCTGAACATCAGCATATTATATCACTTATTTTTTGTAAATGGTATTACTCAGTTTGAAGTATATTTTTATTGGTATGAAAATGGTAATGGCATTCACAAACCTATCCCTGGAGGGCAGAGGTTGGCAGAAACACGTTGGGTGCAGCAATTAGATATACCTTCTTCAACGCCTCTCATTTGTCATCCTGAATCTTTAGTCCCGGATCAAAAGTCCGGGACTAAAGATTCAGGATGACAACGAGGGGAATGTTTCACGTGAAACAATTTTAGGGTTGAAGAAAGTGCCCTGGTGTTTTTAAGCCGCTTCTTCTTCAACCGTTTCCGCAGATAAAAGGTTTTGACTCACAACACCTATATTCGCCCGAATGGTTGCTTCAATTTCAGCAGCAACGGTGGGATTTTCTTTCAAATAGGCCCGTGTGTTTTCTCGGCCTTGGCCAATCCGTTGATCTTTATAAGAATACCAGGATCCTGACTTTTCAATGAGGTTGGCTTTCACACCCAAATCAATGAGTTCGCCGGTTTTCGAAATCCCTTCCCCATACATGATGTCAAACTCAACCACTTTAAAGGGGGGGGCAAGCTTGTTCTTTACAACCTTTACGCGGGTTTGGTTCCCCACCACCTCATCCCGATCTTTAAGGGCTCCGATGCGGCGGATATCCAAGCGGATGGAGGCATAAAACTTAAGCGCATTGCCGCCTGTGGTTGTTTCTGGATTTCCAAACATGACGCCAATCTTTTGGCGAATTTGGTTGATGAAAATAACCATACAGTTGGTTTTGGAAACGGAACCGGTGAGCTTACGCAAGGCTTGACTCATGAGGCGGGCTTGCAGCCCCATATGGGAATCCCCCATCTCTCCTTCGAGTTCTGCCCGAGGTACGAGGGCAGCGACGCTGTCAATCACAAGCACATCAATGGCGCCGGAGCGAACAAGCGTATCAGCAATTTCAAGGGCTTGCTCCCCTGCATCCGGCTGGGAGATGAGCAGATCGTCCGTATTCACGCCCAATTTGCGAGCATACATAGGATCGAGAGCATGTTCCGCATCCACAAAGGCGCATGTGCCACCGGCCTTCTGAGCTTCCGCGATCGCATGAAGGGCAAGGGTTGTTTTTCCTGAGCTTTCCGGCCCATAGATCTCAATAATACGTCCCTTCGGAAGTCCCCCAATGCCAAGAGCAATATCTAGGCCGAGCGACCCTGTGGAGATGGAAGAGACCCCTGCCACCGTATCTCGCTGGCCCAGGCGCATGACTGACCCTTTTCCAAAGGCTTTTTCAATTTGACCCAGAGCGGCTTCAAGAGCTTTTTGCTTATCCATGAACGAACTTTCCTTTAGAGTTAACCTTACTTTCTATATTTCACAGCTGACTCACAAGTGCAATTCTAATTTATGGTACAGCCACATCCACAAAGCGAGCTGAAAGCGTTTAGTGTATGCGCTAAATTTAATCTTTTTTAATCTCTTTCCCTTAAACTTAAGAGAAGTTAAAGAGGGAAAATTTATGATATACAAAAACCTGTTCGGCATTTTCGTTTACACTGTAAGTCTTAACCTCGGATTTTTTTCATTCGGACTTCAGGCAGATAATCCTATTCTTCTTTGCTATTGCGACAACCTTAAAACCCGGGCCTCAGATAGTTATAAAAGCAGTATTTCTTACAGTGAAATCGAGGGCATTTGCAAGAGTACGTGCGGCACTTCGAAGGTGACTTCGTGTCAAGTACAAATCGGCAACAATACTGCCGTTGATTGCAAACAGTATATTACAGGGTAAAAGAAACCCATTCTTAAGAAAAAGGATGTCCTTCCTACAAAACCTTTTCCAAAAATTCCCGTGCTCGTTTTGTTTGTGGGGAGGCAAAAAAGGCCTGACTGAGAGAATCTTCAATAAGCAAGCCTTCGTCTAAAAACCAGACCCGGTCAGCCACTTCTCGAGCAAAGCCCATTTCATGGGTCACGATCACCATGGTCATGCCTGTATGAGCGAGCCCCTTCATCACGTTTAGGACTTCCTTCACCATTTCAGGATCGAGGGAAGAGGTAGGCTCATCAAAGAGAATGGCTTCCGGCTCCATAGCAAGCGCCCGAGCAATAGCAGCGCGCTGCTTTTGACCCCCCGAAAGGTGGGGAGGATAGGTCTTTAATTTATCTCCAAGTCCTACTTTTTTTAAAAGGGCTTTCCCTAAAATTTCTGCTTCCTTTCGGGGCATTTTCTTTACTTTTAGGGGAGCATAGATCACATTTTCGAGCGTTGTCATGTGAGGGAAAAGGTTAAACTGTTGGAAAACCATCCCCACTTTGGTGCGAATTTTTCCAATATCAACTTTACCTTCATTAATGCACGCCCCATCAATATATACTTTACCACTCGTGGGACGTTCTAAGAGGTTGATGGAGCGTAAGAGTGTTGATTTTCCAGAGCCAGAGGGGCCAATAATGGCCAAGACTTCCCCTTGGGAAATTTGTCCGGAAATTCCCTTGAGGACTTCCTGGGAATCAAATGATTTATGAATTTGTTCAAGGCGAATCATGATGTTTTGAGTTTCTTTTCAAGAAAATGTGCTGCAATCGTGAGGACCATTACAAGGATATAATATAAAAACCCTGCCACAAGAAGGGGCTCAAAGTAGAGATATTTTTCAAGGGCAACAATGTTAGCACGTCGCAAAATGTCAGCCCCTCCAATAACGGATATGAGTGAAGATTCTTTCAACAAATCTACGGCTTCATTCACCAGAGAAGGAAGAATATTCCGAATGGCTTGAGGCAAAACAATATCTTTCATCATGGAAGAATAAGAAACCCCCAATGATAAGGCGGCTTCCCTCTGTCCTTTGTCAACGGCGTTAATGCCTCCACGAATGATTTCAGAAACATAAGCGCCTGAATTCAATGTAAAAGTTAGGACACCCGCTTCCCAAACTGAAATGATGTATCCTGTCAATTGCGGGATCGCAAAGTAGATAAGGGTGAGCTGCAAAAGTAAAGGTGTGCCTCTGAAAACGGAGGTATAAAAGCCTGCGAACCATCGTAAAGCGCTGATGTTCCCCACCTTACACAAGGCCAACAGAGCCCCCCAAACAAATCCGAGGCATAAGGATACGCTGGTATAAGTAAGGGTTACCTGTACACCCTTAAGGATATAAGGAACCGATGGCCAAATGCGCTCAAAGTCTAAAATGATCACTGTATCATCCACTTCGCGGCGATTTGCTCAATATCCCCCTTCATCTTTTTAAGCGCTTCATTGGTGGGCCCTACCAAGGACGAGCCCTTGGGAAAGGCAATAGCAATATCTCGTTCGGGTGTGTCAATAACAACAACCTTAAGTCCCGGGGTGGAGCTTGCAATTTTACGCGCAATCGTATCCCCCATAATTGCCGCTTGAAGACGCCCATTTTTAAGTTCCTGAACAAGGTCCCCTACTTTATTTAACGCGACAACCGAGAGCTCTGAGACGCTTTCTGACCATTTCCGCGCCATGGTTTCATTTGGGCTTCCCAATTGTGCTCCTACCGTTTGACCTCCTAAATCATTTTCTGACCTAAGTGTCGAATTTTCGAGCACAAGCAGTGCAGGTTTATTTATGTAGTAAGGGTCTGAAAAATCGATACTTTTGCGCCTCTCTTCTGTTGGATAGAACTCGGAAAGGGCCATATCTGCTCTTCCTGATTGAAGAGAGGGAATAATAGCAGGAAAGTCGGCTTCCACAATTTTAACAGGGCGGCCTAAATGTTCGCCAAGTTTGTTGACCACATCCACATCAAAGCCAATGACTTGATCTCCGCCTTGAGCCGTATCTTTAAATTCAAAAGGAGGGTTATCGGGAGATATCATAACCACCAGTGGCTTTTCCGTTTCCTGCGTTTTCTTCTCACCACAGGCCACAAGAGCCATAAGGCTCATGCATATACACAAAATCCTCAAAACCATGCTGAACTCCTCTTCACGAAAAATGCTTTTCTTACAAAAGAATATCCTTACTTATAAGTAAAGGGCAATTTTTAAAAAGAACTTTTTGGAGGTGAACAAACAGTTGCAATTCTTGCCAATACTTTTTATGGTACAGGCGCTTTCCTTTGGGGCGTAGCCAAGTGGTAAGGCAGCGGTTTTTGGTACCGCCATCCGTAGGTTCGAATCCTACCGCCCCAGCCACCTCTTCCTTTCGATAAAAATTCCCGTTACACAACTCACAAGGGTTAAGCCTCCAATGGCTATTCCTAAAAATAAGGGCGTACTGGGCAAAAAACTTGCGAGCGCGCTTCCAATGACTCCTGATCCAATCTGGATAGCGCCAACCATGGCGGATGATGTGCCAGCCATTTGGGGGAAAAGATTCATCGCAGCCGCAGTAGAGTTCACAATCGCCATCGCAGCAACGCTATAAAAGCAAATGATATAGAAAAGGAGCCAGAAGGAACCGATGGGGAACAAAAGACAGGCTCCCACAAAGATAAGACTCACCAAAAAGGATAAAGTCCCTCCGATCAAAATTCCGTGATGAAAATGTAACCGATGGGCCATACGACGTGCGAAAGCAAACCCAATCATATTTCCAAAGGCGCTCACCGCACCAGCATATCCAAATTGCTCAGGTGGCCATCCATAAAGAGAAATAAAAAGATAGGGGGACATGCTGACGTAACAAAAAACGGCTGCTAGTTGAACGCCCATCACGATACAAAATAATCCATAAGGTGAGCCCTTAAATAACAACAAATAATTTTTTAAGGCTGAAGAAGATACGGAGGCCTCTTTGTGATAGCCTTTCGTTTCAGGAAGCCATGGCCAAACCATGCATGCGGTGAAAACACCAACTATCATAAGGAAATAAAAGTTTTCCTCCCAACCGAAATGGGATTGTATTATCCCTCCCAAGGTCGGTGCAATAGCAGGTGTAATAGAAGCTGCCATCATCATCGTAGCTGAAAGACGTGCCAGCTGAACACCTTCGTAAAGATCTCGGCTAACTGCTCGTGCAACGAGAGGACCAGCACTTGCGGCAATTCCTTGTAAGAACCGCCCTATATGGAGCACAAAGATGCTTTCGGCTTGAGCACACCCCAAACTTGCAACAATAAAGAGAAGGAGCCCGCCCTTTATAACCACAAGGCGGCCAAGCCGATCAGCGAGGGGTCCTAAAAGCAAACTTCCGACAGTGGAGCCTAAAAAGAAAAATGTTAATGTAAGCTGGACTGATTTTTGCGAAGCCCCCAAAGCCTTTCCAATGGCGGGAAGAGAAGGAAGATAGAGAGCCGTTGAAAAGATCCCAAATGCGGTTAACAAACACAAAATTGGCACAAGAAGGCGTGAGTGAGAAGATGGAGACATTACAATCAATCTTGGCTAATAATCTATGATGCGTTTATAGTGGTAAATAGCCTTCATGAATAGTACACAGTCGTAACTGATCACCACTCTTCCCACACGTGTCATTCTAACCCAAGGATGGCACAGACAAGTGAATAGTTACAACCAGTCTTTTATTAACAAAAAAACCCCTGCCGAAGCAGGGGTTTTAAAAGAACAAGATCTTTTAAGACAGAATGAGTTATTAATACACAACTCTTAATGTCAAAGAAATCCTGTTGTCTTGTGGTTTAAATGAATAGGAAATTCTTTCACCAGTAGCTGTATTTGTTCTTGTGAAACGCTTACTATCCGCATCCATTCCGGTGTATTCAATACCGCCTACAAGATGCTTCGTGAGCAAGAAGTCAACACCAGCTTTCCAAAGAAGAGAATTATATCGCTTGCTGCTATGAGCAGTAAATCTCGATTCTCCCACTTCGTTTCTTACAACTTTTCGGCTCCACTTTGAATTTGCCCAACCAAGGCCAATGAATGGCATTGCTTGTTCGCCACAAAGCACATATCCGAACTTACCATATAGCTCGAGAGAATTCTTCAAACGAGCTTTGCCAATCAGAGATTGGCCAGTACTAGTATCGACGTCTCTGACTCTTCCGCTTGCATTAGACCAGATAGCATCAAAAGCGAGTCCAAGACCCCATTGTCTCCAGCGATAGAGATAGCCTGTTCCAATACCTCCAGCTACCCCTTTGAATCCTAGGGTATTATTTATTGAATGTGTCGTACCATCAGCTCGGGTGTGAGTAATTCTCTGTTTACCCCAACCAAGATCGTAGCCAAGGTTAGCACCCAGGTGGAAGCCTGCAAAAGCTTTTGGACAAGCAGCAGGTACAGCAGGGGTCGTTGCAGATGCAACGTTTGCTGTTGTAAGTGATACTGCAAGTGCAAATAAAGAAACTTTCTTCATGTTCATATCCTTTCTTGAAAGTTGTCAAGGTTATGTAATACCATGGCCCTATGACGGGAATTAGTAAAAAATTAACAATTTTATGAAAATCTTTTAGAAAGTTGCAAAGATACAACAATGACAAAATTACGGTTTGCACCCTCCCCCACTGGTTACCTTCATTTGGGAAACACCAGAACAGCTCTTATCAACTGGCTTTATGCCCGTACTCACGGGGGAAAATTCATCTTACGCCTTGATGATACGGATGTCCAACGTTCCGAGCAAAAATATGCGGAACAAATTCAGGAAGATCTCCACTGGCTGGGTCTCACCTATGATGAAATGATAAAACAATCGGACCGTCTGTTGCATTATGAGAAAGCAGCTGAAGTTCTTAAAGCTCAGGGAAGGCTCTATCCTTGTTTTGAAACACCAGAAGAACTCGATTTACAGCGGAAGATTCAGCTCTCTTCTGGGAAACCACCCCTTTACAATAGGGCAGCTCTTTCCTTAACGCCTTCCCAGGTTGCAAAATATAAGGAGGAGGGCCGAAAACCCCATTGGCGATTTAAAATGGAAAAGGGGGAAATACGGTGGCATGACCTCATCCGAGGCGACGTTATCTATCAAGCAGAACTTTTAAATGATTCTATCTTAATTCGAGAAGACGGCTCACCTGTCTACACTTTAGCAACATCCGTTGATGATCTCGAGATGGAAATCACCCACATCATTCGCGGAGAAGACCATGTTACCAATACGGCCCTGCAGATTCAAATTATGGAGGTCCTTCATGAAAAACCCAATTCAATTCAATTTGGACATCTTGCCCTTATTGCTGGGAGTCAAGGTGAAGGCCTTTCTAAACGAGAGGGAAGTCTTAGCCTCCTGCAACTTCGTAAAGACGGACTTGAACCCATGGCCATAAATAGTGTTTTAGCCAAGTTAGGAACATCAGACCCTATTACGCCCCATCTGAGCCTTAAGGGGATTCTTAGTGATTTTGATATTAAAAAGTTTGGAAGGTCTGTCCCCAAGCTTAACCCGGAAGACCTTTGGCAAATGAATATTAAGATTATTCAGATGCTCTCTTATGATCAAATTAAACCCTATCTTGAAACAATAGGATTAAAAGACGCAACGCCTGAATTTTGGGCTCTTGTCCAAAAGAACATAACGAAGTTCCAAGATATCAAAGAATGGTGGACAATTTGTTATGGTCATAAAGCCTTCGCAGAAGAAAACAAAAGTCTGTTGGAAACAGCGGAATACTCTTTGCCTCCTGAACCTTGGGATGAGAGCACTTTTAAGTCCTGGATGGATAATGTAAAAGAAGAGACAGACCTCAAAGGAAAAGATCTTTTTATGCCAATAAGACGAGCCCTCACTGGCAAAGAGCATGGGCCTGAATTAAAAGACTTGATTCTCTTGATGGGTCGCCCCAAAGTACTTAATAGACTTCAAAGTGCAAGAGCTTGAAAAATGCCATTGATCTTACATAATACCCTATCGCGCCAAAAAGAGACTTTTACGCCTCTAAATCCCGATAATGTGCGTTTTTACGTTTGCGGCCCCACCGTTTATGATTTTGCCCATATTGGAAATGCAAGACCTTATGTCGTTTTTGATATTTTAAATCGACTTTTGCGTCACCTTTATCCAAAAGTAACCTATGCACGCAACATCACTGATATTGATGATAAAATCATTAAAGCCGCTGATGCAAACCAAGAAGAAATTTATGACTTAACTCAAAGGACCACTCGCTTTTTCCGCGATGATATGGAAGCCATCGGCAATCTCCCACCTGATGTAGAACCTCTTGCAACGGCCCATGTAAACGAAATGATCTCCTTGCTTAAGATCCTTCTCGAAAAGGGACATGCTTATGAAAGCGATGGTCACGTTCTCTTTTCGGTGAAAAGCTTCCCTTATTATGGTCAACTTTCCCGCTGTAATCATGATGAGATGATCGCAGGAGCGCGCGTTGAAGTGGCGCCCTATAAAAGAGACCCCGAAGATTTTATCCTCTGGAAGCCTTCGCAAAAAGGCATTCCAGGATGGGAAAGCCCCTGGGGAGTAGGGCGACCGGGTTGGCATATAGAATGTTCAGCCATGTCTTTGAAATATTTAGGAGAAACCTTTGACCTCCACGGAGGAGGACAAGATCTCATTTTCCCCCACCATGAAAATGAAATGGCTCAAAGTCAGGCTTGTTTTGGCCCTCAAACGTTTGCTCGCCTTTGGCTCCATAATGGTATGCTGACCGTAAACGGCGAAAAAATGTCAAAGTCCTTAGGGAATTTTATCACTGTTCACCAACTTCTTGAAAAAATACCAGGAGAGCTTATACGTTTTGTCCTTTTGTCCTCTCAATATCGTCAACCCTTAGACTGGAATGATCAGGTCGTCCTCCAATGTCGCCACAGCCTTGATCGCCTCTATAATGCTTTGAGGGGAAGAGATATAAGTGAAGAAGGACACGTTTTTGAACCTCTCAAAGCTGCCCTTGAAGATGACTTGAATACACCGCTCGCCATCTCTGTCCTTCATGAAATTGCAACCAACCTTCACAAGGCCTCCAGTGAAAAGGAAAAAAACCAGCTCGCTTCCACCCTCAAAGCCAGCGGTGCTTGGCTAGGACTTCTACAACAAGATGCGGAAAGTTGGTTTAAAGGAGAAACAGAGATAGAAGAAGCTACTATTTTAGCTCTTATCGACGCACGAAACCAGGCAAGAGCTCAAAAAAACTTTGAGGAAGCTGATCGGGTGCGTAATGAGCTTTTAAAAGCGGGAATCGTTTTAGAAGATAGTTCTCAAGGGACTAGTTGGCGACGATATTGATTGAGGATTTGTGGCCGAAAAAGCATTAACGATCATACTTGTTGAACCTCAACTCGGCAAAAACATAGGCGCTGTTGCACGCGTTATGTTAAATTTTGGCCTCACTGACTTACGTCTTGTGAGACCACGCGATGGATGGCCAAATCAGGAAGCGGTGGCTCCAGCAGCTGGAGCCGATAAAATTCTCGAAAATGTTCAAGTTTTCTCTAACACCCTAGCAGCAATAGGGGATTTAAATCGCATTTTTGCGAGCACTGCCCGCACCCATGATATGGTTAAGTCTATTTATACGCCTCGCCCTGCCCTTGAATGTCTTGCTTCAACGGCACAGCAAGGCCAAAAGGTTGGGGTATTATTCGGAAGCGAAAGATGTGGTCTTAATAGTGAAGACATTTCCTTATGTGAAGCCCTCATTAAGGTCCCAACAAATCCTGATTTCTCATCCCTAAACCTAGCCCATGCGGTAGCCCTGATTACCTATGAATGGTCTCTTCAAGTAACCTCTTGCCCTTCCCAAATTTTTAGAACAGGAACGACTACTCTCGCGACACGGGAAGACTTAGGAAATCTTTTTATCCATTTAGAAGGAGAGCTCGATCGAACAGGTTTCTTGCGTCACAAGAAAAAGCGTCCGACCATGATACGTAACCTTCGGAACATTTTTCAAAGGGCTCGCCTGACTGAACAAGAGGTTCGCACCCTTCGAGGAATTATTAGAAGTCTTGTTGGAGAGCCACAAGATCGATGAAAACGATTTGACAAGTGCTTTTGATTGATTATAGTCTTCCCCACATTAAGTATTTTTCCCAAAGGAAGTTTTTAAATGACAAAACGGATTGAATCAAAATATAAAATCGACCGACGTCTCGGGGTAAACTTGTGGGGTCGCCCCAAAAGCCCCCTTAATGCGCGTGCTTATGGACCCGGTCAACATGGACAACGCCGCTCTAAGCCTTCAGATTATGGAATTCAGCTCACAGCCAAGCAAAAGCTGAAAGGGTATTATGGAAATATCACGGAACGGCAGTTTCGTCGTCTTTACGCCGAAGCCGTTCGGAGACGCGGTGATACCAGTGAAAACCTTATCGGCCTTTTAGAATCCCGTCTAGATGCGGTTGTTTATCGCATGAAGTTTGTTCCAACGGTTTTTGCTGCACGTCAGTTTGTGAACCATGGCCATGTCCTTGTGAATGGCAAGCGCGTCAATATCCCCTCTTACCTCGTAAAACCGGGAGATATCGTAGAAGTTCGTCAAAAATCAAAGGAAATACCGCTGGTTATGGAAGCGGCTCAATTGGCAGAAAGAGATATCCCCGAATATCTGGAAGTGGATCAAAAGACTATGAAGGGAACTTATGTGCGGGTTCCAACCCTTTTGGAAGTTCCTTATCCTGTTCAAATGGAACCGAACCTCGTCGTTGAATTCTATTCTCGATAATTCCTTTTAAGAAGGGCGTTAAGCCCTTTCTTTTCGGGCGCTTAGCTCAGTTGGTAGAGCAGCTGACTCTTAATCAGCGGGTCGAAGGTTCGAATCCTTCAGCGCCCACCAATAAAACAAAGGGGTTGAGAGGAGTTGAGGAAAGTGGAAAAATTCTCTAGGTAGCAAATAGGTAGCAGTTGAGAAAAGTTTTTCCTTTGCTTTAGAGTGTCATCGCCAATGTTGTTATAGCCCAAAAGCAAGTTGGTGAGGGTTGTGTTGGCCTTAAGATCTTCTCTGATTTTTCTCATAGATATTCGCTCCATTGTCATGAAATGGTCTCCTTCTTGTTCAAAGAAGACACTATGCGGTGCGCCCCAAAATTAGGACAGGTGAATAAGAGATAAAAATCGGTTTCCGGTTGTTGTATAAATAAACAACATTAAGGAGACGAAAAATGAGTACACAGCGCAAACAGCACAGCAAGCAAACGAAGTTTCAAGCAGCTGTAGCCTTAATATCAGAGAAGAGCACCCTTGCAGAACTCACTCAAAAGTATGGAGTTCATCAAAGCGTTTTGCAAAGATGGAAGAAGGATCTCTTGGACAAGGGCTCCAGTTTATATGACCGTAATACTAAGCCTAAGGGTAAGCATAAGGAGATTGATGCCCTTCAACGAAAAATAGGGCAGCTAACGATGGAGCTTGATTTCCTAAAAAAAGCACTCGGGAAATGAGCGTAGATCAAAAGCGGGCCCTCATTTCCCAGCCCTCCAAACTTTCTATTAAGTGCCGATGTGCCTTATTGGAATTGCACCGTTCAATGCACTATTACAGCCCTCAAGAGCCTAAGGATAATGAGACCGATGTGATGAATCTTATTGCCGACATTTATGCACAAAGGCCCCAATATGGCTATCGTAAAGTTACAGTTGTGTTAAAGGGGAAAGGGGAAAGGGTACAAGATAAATTCCAAGAAGGTGAGGAGGCTAATGAAGCAGATGGGGCTACGCTCCCTTCTCCCCAAACCACGCACGTCGATCCCAAACAAACAAAGAATCTCCCGTTTATCCTTATCTGCTAAAAGACGTGAAGATTACACATGCTAACCAGGCCTGGGGAATCGATCTGACATACATTCGCTTACCTGTGGGGATGGTGTATTTATTTGCCCTGATTGACTTGTATAGCCGCTATATAGTTGGGTGGCGGTTGGCAATAACCATGGAAGCTACCCATGCATTGGAGGCTTTTAGGGATGGGTTAAAGTGGGGCATCCCAGAGCTTTGTAATGCAGACCAAGGTGCCCAATTTACAAGTGAAGGTTGGATAATATGTTTGAGCTCCTACGGTGTTCTGATCAGTCATGTGGGAGTAGGCCGATGCATTGATAACATACGTATTGAGCGTTTTTGGTGGACGCTTAAATACGAAGATGTTCATCTCTCGAACTATGAAACCGTTCCAGCTGCCAGAGTCGGCATTGGGAATTTTATCAAATATTATAATGAGGAGCGGCCTCATCAAGCATTAGTGCATATTCCGATCCATTCCGGGGACCTATTCTGATTTAATCCGGGGGCCTATTCCGATCCATTCCGGGGAAATTTCTCTTCTCAAACAATCAATGATTCAAAGCATAAAGCGATAAGCACGAGGTGGCCTTTAGAGAGGTTTCTGAGTGTCAGACGCCATACTTATTAAACTGTTCCTTTCC
>Ga0299912_10003812_pt1 | contig 12317 bp, 12 predicted proteins | sample RVTome_2_FD_207667 | JGI IMG/M metagenome (GOLD analysis project Ga0299912, IMG submission 207667) | Soil microbial communities from uranium-contaminated site in the Upper Colorado River Basin, Wyoming, United States - RVT95D214 (version 2) ... | reverse complement strand
TTTTTGAAGACCCACCCTCTGGTGAAGGCATTCCGAAAAGGGGACCGCTCCGAGGGAGGGGAAGGGGTCACCATAGCCCGATTGGAATAAATATCGTTGAACTTGAAAGAAATTTGTAATAAAAGTCAAAATATATGATAAAATAAATGCCTTTAGGTTTCAGGGAAATTTGGAAAAAGATGAGATCGCCGGGGTGTCTGTTTTGACCCGAGACATTTGAAAAATGTTCAATTTTGTCCAAGGTCAAGGAAGACGAAAATTTTAACCACAGGAATACATGCAGTATTTCGAGGATTAACATTTGAGTCTGACGCAGAGATTGGGCAAAGGGGGGCGTTTTTCAAAGGTCTCGACCCAAGGCAAGAAAAAATCAAAGGATCGGAAAGGAGGAAAAATGGCAGGTATTGTATCATTCGGCGCATACATTCCATATTATAGATTGCCTCGAAGCGTCATCGGGCAGATGTGGGGTCAGCCCGGGGGACGCGGCGAGAAGGCAGTCGCAGGATCCGACGAGGACCCGGTGACCATGTCGGTCGCCGCCGGATTGGACTGTCTGAAAGGCATTCAAACGAAAACCATCAACGCCCTGTTTATGGCCACCACCTGTTCTCCTTATCGAGAACGGCAGTGCGCGAACATCGTGGCTAATGCTCTGGATATTCCGAGAGCGTCCCGCAATGCGGACTTCACCAATTGTCTCCGAGCCGGGACCAGTGCCATGCTTTGCGCCCTGGATGCCGTTAAAGCAGGGTCTTTAAATAAGGTATTGGTCACGGCCGCGGATATGCGATTAGGCGGTGCGGCCGGCGGGGATGAACAGGCCTTTGGCGATGGGAGTGCCGCCCTGCTTTTCGGCAATGAAAAGGTGGCGGTTGAAGTGGAAGGTTCCCATACCTTCTCCGATGATTTGTGCGATTTCTGGCGGGACGGCGATGATAAATTCATCCGTCATTGGGAGGACCGATTCGGACGTGAAGAGGGTTATCTGAAAATCCCGGCCGAAGCCGTTGAAGCCCTATTGAAAAAATGTAACACAGCCAAAGGAGACATCGCCAAGGTTTGTCTTTACGGGGCCAATGCACGGGTTCAGGCCACCTTGGGCAAAAAGATGGGCTTTAAACCTGAACAGCTCCAGAACCCCCTTCTAGACACGGTCGGGGATACCGGCGCGGCGCTTCCCTTGATGATTCTGGTGGCGGCCCTGGAGGAGGCCAAGCCCGGGGACCGAATTCTTTTGGTCAGTTATGGCAACGGGAGTGATGCGATTATGCTCCGGGTGACCGAAGAGATCAAGAATCTCGAAAACCGGAGAGGCATCAAGCAACACCTGAACATCAAAAAAACCCTGAACAGCTACGGCCGATACCTGAGGTGGCGGGACATGATCTCCCTGGCGCCTGCGGCCAGGCCCCCGGCCGGTGCGGCCTCCATGTCGGCCCAATGGAGGGAACACGAAACGGCCATACCGCTCTATGGGGTAAAGTGCAAACAATGCGGGACTCCACAATTGTATCTCAGTCAGAGTTCCACCCGGGCCCATATCTGCCTGCAATGCCAGGCCAGAGATGATTTTGAACCCTATCGATTTGCCGACAAACCGGGAACGGTCAGAAGCTTCAGCCACGACTTTTTGGCCGGTGGCATCGATCCTCCGGCAACGGCCGCGGTCGTTGACTTTGACGGAGGAGGCCGGGGTCAATTTCTGATGGTTGACCGTGAACCGGATGAATGCCAGGTGGGTATGCGGGTCGAGATGACCTTCAGACAGCTGCGGCATACCATGGGGGCTCACACCTATTTTTGGAAATGTAAACCAGTTAGGGATTAAGTTGCTTAAAAAAGGAGGTCTAAAATGCCAGGAAGTATCAGAAACAGGGTAGCCATCCTGGGAATGGGATGTACCAGGTTTGGCGAACGTTGGGACGCCAGTGACGCAGACCTGATCGTTGATGCCGCTTATCAGGCCTTTAAAGATGCCGGGATAGGGCCTGAAGAGGTTCAAGCCGCCTGGGTCGGGACGTCCACCGGCAGAACGGGAATGACTATCTCAGAACCATTGAGGCTTCAGTATATTCCGGTGACACGGGTTGAAAACGCCTGTGCCACCGCCTCGGACGCCTTTCGAAATGCCTGCTATGCCGTGGCGGCCGGTATTTACGATATGGTATTAGCCATCGGTATCGATAAGTTCAAGGACAGCGGAATCAGCGGTCTGGGGGATGGAGGAACCCCCGGCCCCAGCCATTCCATGATCGCCGAATCCACACCACCGAGATCTTTTGCCATGCTGGCCACCACCTATTTCGCCAAATATGGCCTGAGCTATGAAGAAGGGAAACATATGATCGGGAGGGTTTCCTGGAAGAGTCATCAGAACGGCATGCGCAATAAAAATGCCCACTTCCAGGGAAATGTGACTATGGACCAGATTCTCAATGCCCCCATGGTTTCATGGCCCCTGGGTCTGTTTGACTGCTGCGGAGTCAGTGACGGCTGTGCCGCGGCCATTATAACGACACCGGAAATCGCCAAAGCCAGGAAGAAAGATCCGGTATTCGTCAAGGCCCTTCAGATTGCTATGGCCCCCCGGGACGGGAATTTTACTCAGAACTTCGACTTTCTCCACGTTGAAGCAACCGTCCGGGCGGCGGAAAGGGCCTATGAAGAGGCCGGGATCAAAAATCCGCGGGAGGAGATCAGTATGGCCGAGGTTCATGATTGTTTTTCCATCACCGAAGCCGTAACCATGGAAGATCTGAGATTCAGTCCCCGCGGGAAGGTCAGGGATGACATTGAAAACGGTTTTTTCGACCTGGACGGTAAACTCCCAGTTCAGCTTGACGGCGGACTGAAATGCTTCGGCCATCCCATCGGGGCCAGCGGACTGCGGATGCTCTACGAGATGTATCTGCATCTTCAGGGCCGGGCCGATGAACTGTTGAATCCGGGATTCCCTTCAAGGCAACTGCCGAACCCGAAACTGGGTTTGACCCATAATCTTGGCGGGGCCCCTGACGGATGTGCTATTTTTGTAGGTATTGTCGGTTTAGAAGGGGCCTAGGGTTATTCCCTTAACAAACAACTGGCTATAGGCAATAGGCTCGAGGCAATAGGCAAAAAAGGACCAGGAAGACCTTTCTACCCCCTTGCCCATAGCCCATAGCCTATAGCCCTTTGGGATTATCTTGGTGCTCCCGAGGGACATGAGTGCTAACTACTAAATTAGAAAGAGTGTTTTAAAAATGACCAGGCAATTTGTTCATGCCCTCAATGAAGAGAATAGAAGCATCTCGGGCTGGTACCAACTTTATAAGGAAGAGATCGTCGAGCACGACGGGAAACGGATTCTCTTTCTCCTGGGGGAAGGAGCGGCGGACTCCGCCTGCTGCGGTAGTGGCGGGTGCCGGTACGCCTTGGTCCCCGGATCGGTCGTAGACTGGAAAAGTTCTAAAGATGAGGAAGGAAGACCCATATCCCTGGTTGAGCCAGTTAGGGATCCGATGATCAAAGAAGAGGTGCGACGGTACATCAGGGAAAAAGAAGGGATACCACAGGTACAGTTCTGGTAACTTTGAGAGGATTTTTTAACTTATTTTCTGAAAAGGGGACGTCCCTAAGATTATAAATTTACTTTAATGTGAATGCCTGTTACGCAACCGTTGAAAAGGAGAACCGGATAATATTATTGATTAAAATATAGATCTTATAATCTTGGGTACGTCCCCTTTTTTGCCTCCACCCATGTTGTCGTGCTTTGCCGGGTAGTTTTTTTCGGCCGTTTAGTGAATAATTCAGGTAGTCCGATTTAAAAATTCTCCTTAAAAAGAGGCGCTGAAGAAAATAATCCAAAGAGAATTTTGTACGTCAACAGGGTTACTGGTAAACCGGTTCTCCCCAAAACCGAACTCTCCCAACCGGGCCTTGCCGGTTCCAGTGCTGTAAGAAGTGCCCAAGGTAAAGGAGATATTTTTTTGTTTAAAGCTGGCGCTCAAATTGACTCCAACCATATCGACCGACTCCCCCCTTTGGTTGACTGTTAGATCATCGGTGCTGTTATTGGCCAGGTTGGTGAAAAATCCTGCCCTGAATATCCACTTTTCCGAGTGACGAAATTCCCCCCCGATGGCCGTATTAAAAAAACTCCTGGTTGAAAAGGTACTGGGGAGCTCATTGCGGTCTTGCCGGGCTGTTTTGGTATAGTAGGAAAGATCCCAGGACAAAAGCCATCTTGGGGAAAAAGAATAGGCTATACCCAGGGTGGCGATAAAGGGATATTCCCGAAAATCACTGGACTTTTCTAATACCCCAAGGGCCCCGCTCTGGGTGCTTGATGGAGTTACCGATTGATAGGCCCCCAGATACTGGGCGGAATAATCACGGGAAAACACAAAGGTTCGGGAAACCGACAGGCCGGCAGAAAACTTTTGGTCCTTGGGCTTCCATAATAACCCGAGAATCGGTCTGATGCCCCATTCGGTTTCTTCGATCCTCATGTTTTCCCAAAGAAGTTCATAGGTTGACCCGCCGCCGGAAGAAAAGAACTGATTTTGGACCTCCTTTTGATTTTTGTAGTGTAAATACAAGGTAGTGCCCAGAGAGAACCCCTCGGAAATCGGCATGGCAAAGGAAGGTCCAAAATTATAGACCTTGTTTTCATAATTATAGTTGATTCTCCCGTAATCCCATCTTTTTTGCCCATTGGTGATAATGTTAAAAACGTCTTGATTTTGGTCTGAACGGCCGGAATCGACCACGGCGACAGAAAAGCCTAAGGTCCCCTTAGAAAGGGTATGGGTGAATCCGAAAAAACCCGGAACAAATTCACCGGTATCTTTGGTCCAATTGGTGTTGCCGAAAACATTCTTATATTCCGTGGTTGATTTGGTATAGGCGTAGATACTGGCTGTCACCTGATTCACTCCCCTAACAATACCTGCTGGATTATAAAACAATCCGGTTGCGTCATTGGAAAGTGCGGTATAGGCTCCGGCTAGCCCTGAAGGCCGTTCTCCAACCGGAAAGTTGTTAAAGTGAAATTCATCGGCTCCCGAAGATAATGGAAAAACCAGCAATAGAAATAGCCAAAAAAAGTTCAAGTATCTGTGTTTGTTTCTAATAGTTTTCATCGTTGTTATTGCTCCTTTCAAGGTGACTTCTATAAAAAATCCACATCTCTCCGTACTGAAGGAAACAAGTTCGGGTCGGTGTGGGGGATAAAACGGGCGGCGCTGAAGCGGTTCATAAAATCCTGGTTGACGTTCATTTCCAGGTAAGTGATTTTGTCGGCTATTTTTTTTACCCCTTCCAAGGATCGATAATCCAGCAGCACATCGGCCGCCCCTTTGAGAGAGGTGTTTCCCAAAGGAATGTAGCGTTCCAAAGGCAGATCCGGGAGCAAGCCCAGGATGACGGCCCTTCGGGGATCGATGTGGTTTCCAAAGGCGCCGGCCACAAAAAAATGCTCGATGTCTTTTAAGGAATATCCAACCGACTGAACCAGGGTAGTCAGGATGGTGTACATGGCCGCCTTGGACCGGAGCAGAATATCCAGATCCACCTGGGTGAGAACTATGGGGGAATGATTCGCCGTTTCCTCGGCCCGGACCAATACATAAGCCGGTTGGCCGTCGAGTTTTATCCAGCGATCCGTGGGTTTCTTAACAGTAAATTTTCCCCTGATATCCAGCAGGCCGGCCATAAACAATTCAGCGGTCAGATCGATCAGGCCGGATCCGCAAATCCCTCTCGGGGGACCCTGGCCGATCAGGGAATAACTTAATTCTTCGGTTTCCGGATCGATCCGGATTTTCTCTATGGCCCCATCACCGGCCACCATGCCCATTTGAGCCACCCCGCCTTCCAGGGCCGGGCCGGCGGCCCCGGCGCAACCGATCAGCCACTCGGAGTTGCCGAAGACCACTTCGGCATTGGTCCCCACATCCACCAGCATAGAAAGGGCCTCTTGTTGATAAAGCCGGGAATGGAGGATCCCGGCCAGCACATCCCCTCCCAGATAGCTGCCCACGTTGGGAAAAATAGAAACGACGGCCCGGGGGTGGATGTTCAATCCCAGGTCCTGAGCCGTCAGAGGTTCAATCGTATTCAGGACAGGGATATAAGGCTCCCGGCAAATAGAGGCCGGACTGAGCCCCAGAAAAAGGTGCGTCATGGTGGTGTTTCCGGCCAGGGTCATGGTAAAAATTTCCCGGGGGGAGAGGTGATATTCCCGGCCCAGGTTTAAAAGGGTGTCATTGATTTCGGAAACCACACAGGCCTGTAAGTCTTTCAGCCGATCAGGATGGTCGGCATAATGAATCCGGGTCAGTATGTCGGCCCCGAAACGGGTCTGGGGATTTTCACTCGAGGTTTCTACTAACAATTTCCCCTGGGCCAGGTCCCAGAGCTGGTAGGCCATACGGGTGGTTCCCAGGTCCACGGCCAAGCCGAAATTTCTCCAGGTTGTGTCACCCGCTTCCAGTTCGATAACGGCAGGCAGGGGCATGGTCATGGCCACGGTGGTCGTAACCTCATACCCCGCGGCCCTGAGAGTCGAAACCCAACCTGAAATCTGAGCAAATGGAACGGCGAGAGATTCAATCCCTAATTCAACCTTGATTTGTTTCTTGAGGCGGTCGATCTCCGCCGTGTTATCCCTGAGGCTCGGAGGAGACAGTTTGAGAAAGATTTTTTTAACTAACGAGGTTTTAGTTTCCATTCGGTAAACGATCAATACCGTTTTGCGGACAACACTTGAACAAAAGCCCCCCTGACCCCATCTCCTGCGTCCCCTTCTTATTAACATCAATCATTTGTATCTCTAAAGACTCACAGCTGTTTCTTGAATTTTTTGCCAGGCCTGGACCACGTGGCGTTCTTCCGTAAGGGTCTGACCCACGCAGAAACGGAGGGTGAAACCGCCTTTAAGGATCGTATGAGTCAAGTAAAGATCCCCGCTCTGGTTCAACCGTTCTAATAATTTTTGGTTCTGTTCATCGCTGCCCTTATATCGGAAACAAACCAGATTCAAAGGCGCGGGCGCGGCCAATTCAAACCGGGCGTCTTCTTGAATCCACCCGGCAAAGGTTTGGGCCAACTTGATGTGCTGTCTTACGTGATATTGCAAACCCTCGATTCCATAATAGCGAAGGACAAACCACAACTTTAAAGAACGGAATCGTCTTCCCAAGGGGATATGCCAGTCCCGATAATCAAGGACCGCTCCTGACTCGGAGGCTTTGTTGCGTAAATACTCCGGTAATATGCTTAACGTATGGATCAGGGTCTCCCGGTCGGCTACATAGAAGCAGTCGCAATCGAAATTGGTAAACATCCATTTGTGGGGGTTGAAACAGAAACTGTCGGCCAATTCCAGACCTTCCAGGATATACCGATATTCGGGACAGAGGGCGGCGGTCCCGGACATGGCCCCGTCCACATGAAACCACAGCTCCTCCTGCCGGCAGATCCGGCCGATCTCGGGCAGCGGATCCAGGGCATTCGAAGAGGTCGTTCCTGCCGTCGCGGAGACAAAACAGGGGATCAACCCGGTCTGACGGTCCAGCCGGATTTGCCGGGCCAGGGCTTCGGGTTGCATGGCAAACCTGTCATCCACTTCGATGAGTCGAAGATTTTTAACTCCCAAACCGGCAATTTTAACCGCTTTCTCAATGGAAGAATGGGCTTGCGTCGATGTGTAGGCTACCAGCCGGCCGTCGCTACCCTGTTGGTTGGTCTGAAAAGCCGTGGCCCTTTCGCGGGCAGCCAACAGGGCGGTCAAAGAGGCGCTGGAAGCCGAGTCCTGGATCACCCCGCCCCCCCTGCTGTTCGATTTGAACTTATCGGGTAATACAAGCATACCGGCCAGCCAGTCCAATACATGGGTTTCCAACTCGGTACAGGCCGGACTGGTGGCCCACAACATGCCCTGGACCCCGAGTCCGGCCGAAAGCAGCTCTCCCAAAATGGACGGGCCGGAGGTGTTGGCCGGGAAGAAGGCAAAGAATTTCGGGGACTGCCAATGGGTGATCCCCGGAAGGATTAGTCGGTTGACATCCTGTAGGATGGCTTCAAAGCTTTCTCCCTTAAAGGGTGGTTCTGTAGGGAGGGAAGCGCGAATCTGCCCGGGTTGAACCTGTGACAGGACCGGGAACGATTCGATGTTTTGATAATAGTCAGCAATCCAATCCACAACCTTCCGACCTTGTTGACGGAATTCCTCGACTGTCATATGGAACCCTATTTTTTTATCCATTCAAGACTCCAATATTTTGGAACGTAATTTTCTTTGGATATCGAGTAGTTTCCCTTCCAGGACCCGATCCAGCTCCAGAGTCCTGTTACAAAATTGAAGGGCAATACATTCCAATTCACGACCCCACGCTTTATCTTCCTGAAACAATTTCCTTTTGATTTGTGCTTCCAAGTTAAAATTCCGGTCATCAATCATCAGGGTTACTTTTATGATCTTACCGGTTTCCAAATTAAATTCATGAGGTTGGCTAAGGGTAGTGTTGACAATGGCCCCTCCGAGCGAGATATCCATAATATTCACCGGCTGGTCAAAAAGAGATATCTGAAGACCGTATTGATTGGAGGGTTGAATACGATAAAACATCCGCAGATTGTAGAGTTCGGGAACGGTTTTTTGTGTTACAACGACAGCCGGCGACGTTTGGGACGAAGCCACCCGGTACTCCCTGATGAAATTGACAATTTTTGCCTGAAACCCATAACGAACAGGATTTCCTTTTTCGTAGGTCAAAAAGGAGATAATGATATTTTGGTTTAATTGGGAAATTAAAAGGCCAGGATCGGTTTGGGCAATGATGAGTTTTTTTCCATGAATATCATAGATCGTTGAGGTCCTGATATCGTTGACCTCCCCAATGAGGTGGGTATTCACAACAAGGTCGATCGCTAAGCCGGGTTCTATAATGTCCATGGTTTTTGTGAACAGGCGTATTTGTGATAAAATTAGCTATTTTTATATATTAGGAGAGACGACAGATCAAGAAGAAAAACCAGACCTATTTGGTGAGTTCGTTAAAAAAAGGAGAGGTGGCAGGTTTTATATGGTTGACCTGAAGTCAGATATTTAATAAATTTAAACAATCCCATTTGATTTCATCATAGGGTGGTTGGAGGAGAGAACATGCCCCTGATTATTTCCATTGTTGGTTATTCCGACAGCGGTAAAACGCGTTTGTTAGAGAAAATAATTCCTTTACTTAAAGCCAAAGGTTATTCCGCAGGGGTGATTAAACATTCCGGACATGAGTTTCTGTTGGATCAACCGGGGAAAGATACTCATAAACTCAGACAGGCCGGGGCCGACGGGGTGGTCTTGTTGAGTTCCGGACAGATCAGCTTTCTTGGAAAAATAGATGAAGGAGGGGGATCCCTTTTGGACCGGATTGAACAGTCCTTTTTCTCCGACCGGGATATCATTCTGACCGAAGGGTTTAAAAAAGGAGACCAACCCAAGATTGCCGTACTGACCAAGGGAAAGGAAGAAAAACTTTTGCAGGAAATCGAAGGGAGTATTGTGGCCACCGTGGGGGAAAATCCCGCCCGGGCTGATCTGACCCACTTTAAACCGGATAATCCCGGAGGACTGGTTCGGATGTTGGAGGACCGGTTTCTGAAAGAACGGAAAAGGATCCAGATCAGGGTCATCCTGGATGGGAAAAATATCCCCATGAACCATTTTGTCCAGGAGATGGTCCAAAGTGGGATCATGGGAATGCTCTCTCCTTTAAAGGGATTCAAGGATTCCCGTAGAATAGAAGTGAAAATCCTTTTCCCGGAAAAGGGTGCAGCCAAATGATCGTGAGGGGGAAGAAATCATCCTTTTGGAAACCAATACCATCCCAGGCATGACCCAAACCAGCCTTTTCCCCCTAGCTGCCCGTTCAGCAGGAATGGATTTCAGTGCCCTATTAGACCGATTGATTGAGTTGGCCCTGAAAGAAAAAAATTCACTTAAATTATAAATGATAATAGGATATTAGTATATATTTCAGGTCACTGTCAAAACCCACTCCGGGGAGGTTTGGATTTTAATAAAATATCGATCAATTTTTACCCTCCAGGAAAGCCGTGTGATGCCGCATCTCCTTTGTTATCAAGGAATTGCAGTACCCATGATCGGCTTCGCCCTTGCCGCCGCGGATCTGCAGCATCCTCTGCTTTTGCAAGATCAAGGTCTATATCGATTCCTAAGAATTCAAGGTCAAAAATTCTTTTTCGGACCCCCTATTAACGGTTGATTTAAACTTTGGGGGGGAAATTTTTTCCCTTGACAAATAAAAAGTTTATGATATAAATTCATTTATTTGTTCATTAATTCACAAATATTCTTTACAACTCAATAATTTTAGGCGGTTTTAAGTATTTAGACGCCCCAATCCTTAGCCATATCCCTAATAAATGAAATCTGTGAATTCATTTTGTTTTGGATACTCAGATAAGGAGTTTCTGGTAATAAACTGTTGTTCAACGATGTGTTAAAAAAATATAAATGGAGGAAAAAAATGGAATTCATCGGACATGGTGGAAAAAAACTTGTTGAAAGAGTGGTAACGGATAAGAAAGAGGCACTCAATAAAATTAAGGGATTAAAGGCAGTGCCGGTCAGACGTCAATTGGCCACCGAAGCGATCAGCCTGGCCTACGGGTTCTTTTCACCCCTCGAAGGGTTCATGAAAAAGAATGACGTAGATTCAACGTGTAAGAACATGGCCTTGGTTGATGGTACAGTCTGGAGTATCCCGATTGTTTTTGATATTTCTGACCAAGAGATTGTCGACTATGGGATTAAGGTCGGTACTTCGGTTCTTTTAACTTATGAAGGGAATCCTCTGGCTATTTTTGAAATCGAGGACATTTATGCCTATGATCGGGATACCTGGTCTCAAGCCGTTTACGGTACTACGGATTCCAAACACCCCGGAGTCAAACGGACCTTGGACTACAAAGACAAATTCCTGGGTGGAAAAATCACCCTGATCAACCCTCCCAAATTCAATCCTCCCTTCGACCAATACTGGCTGACCCCGAAACAACACCGGGAAAAATTCGGTCAAAAAGGTTGGAAACGGGTCGTAGCCCATCAGACCCGGAACGTTCCCCACTCCGGACATGAATGGTTGATGAAGCATGCCTGGATGGCTACGCACGCTGAAATGTCCATGGAAGAAACCGAAGAAGGTCATGCCATTACCGGGGTTCTGGTCAATGCGATCATTGGGGAGAAGAGGGCCGGGGATTATATCGACCAGGCCATTATCTTGACCCAGGATGCCCTGCGGAAATATGGTTACTTCAGGGATGATGTGCACATGACCAGTTTCACCCTCTGGGATATGCGCTATGCCGGACCGAAAGAAGCCGTCCACCACGCCATCATCCGGACCAATCTGGGCTTGACCCATCATATGTTCGGCCGGGATCATGCCGGTGTCGGGACCTACTATGGTTCTTACGACGCCCATCGCATTTTTAATAAGATCCCGAAGGAAAAATTAAATATTACCCCGATTTTTGTGGTCGAATGGCTCTACTGCCCCCACTGCGGTGAGGTGACCTGCATAGGGCTCTGTAATCATAAGAAGGAATGGCAGGGATTCAGCGGCACCGTAATCCGAAGCATCATCATGGACGGGGTTAAGCCCCCACGGTTGATCTTCAGACCTGAAATATTCGATATCGTTCAGGAATGTGCCGAAAAATACGGATTCGGTTCCCCCTTTGTTACCCAAGAGTATCTGGATAAGGGAACCCAGGCTTTTAGAATTGACCCATTATAATTGAATTTATATTTGAAGAGGAGGTTTGAAAATGGCGGAAACATATCCCATTAACATTTGGATCAATGAAGAGAGGTATGCCAAACTGCAAAAAGCCGGTCTGGCCGAACTAACCCAGGATGCCTTCGCCGGATTAAAGAAGCTGCCGGTACCCAATACCATGAATCAGGTGGATAGGGTGGTTAAACTTTTCCCCAAGGCTAAATTTGACAGTGCCACCACCAAAACTATTGAATTACTCCCCAAAGACGTAAAGGATGATATTTTTGATATGGTCGTCTCTATGGGGAAAATCGATATCATGGAAGAGTTTTTAAAAAAGCACGGAGCCTAAGGTCTGTTTTTTTAATCCGATGATTCCTTATGACCATGGTTGTAAAAAACTTCAACACTGCTCGAGGAACTCATACGGAAAAGGGAACGGTTATAAAAATGAAAGGGGGTGGGAAGGTTTTTAGCAGCGCGGACGAATTTTGCTAACGACTAAAATCGCTTTTATGCAGCAAT
>Ga0299912_10003811_pt1 | contig 12317 bp, 10 predicted proteins | sample RVTome_2_FD_207667 | JGI IMG/M metagenome (GOLD analysis project Ga0299912, IMG submission 207667) | Soil microbial communities from uranium-contaminated site in the Upper Colorado River Basin, Wyoming, United States - RVT95D214 (version 2) ... | reverse complement strand
GAGCTACCAGGCGCCCGGCATCAACATCGACGGTGCTTTTGCCGAATTCATGCGCATCCCGGCGGAGGCCATCCTGCAGGGCAACCTGATCGTGATCGACGAGGGCATCGACCCGGCAGTAGCCACCCTGATCGAGCCGCTGGCATGCGTCTGCCGCGGACAGCGCCCGCTGCACATCCAGCCAGGAGAGAGCACCCTGGTCATCGGGGCAGGCCCGGTCGGGTTAATGCACGTAATGCTGGCCCAACTGCAAGGGGCAGGCAAGGTGATGGTGAGCGAGCTGATCGTCGAACGGGCAGCACAGGCCGGTGAATTCGGCGCAAATCGAGTCATCATTCCAGGGGAGGAAAACCTTGCTGAGGTCGTCGCCGAGGAGACCCACGGGGCAGGTGCGGACGTGGTGATCGTTGCAGCGCCCTCGGGCAAAGCCCAGGAGATGGCGCTGAAATGCGCAGCGATCGGTGGGCGGATCAATTTCTTCGGCGGGCTTCCGAAGGACAGCCCTACGATCAATTTGAACTCAAACCTGATCCATTATAAGGAGCTAATCGTGACCGGTACGACCGCCTCCAGCACCTACGATTGCCGGCAGGCGGCTGAAATCGTGACCTCCGGGAGGTTGGACATCGCCCGGCTGATCGGGGCACGCTACCCGCTCAAGGATGCCCTGGCCGCGTTCCGCGCCGCCGAGGGTGGAAAGTCGCTCAAGGTGGTAATCGAGCCATAGACCGGATTGGAAACGAGAACTTCTGCTCCCGTCTGGCCCGGCCCGACCTGCAACTCATATTAAGTGATGGAGAATCCCATGCCTGAACGAGTCGACCCACCCATTGCGATCGATATATTGCAGGCGGAAGCGTTGGTCTTCAGCCGGTACGATAACCACATCGTTCGTCGGCTTTCCGACATGAAAGGGCAATTCCACGACCAGGAAGCCTACCAGGCCATGCTGGAAGAGGAAGACCGCATTTTGTACGAGGTTTACGACGTCAAGCGCCCCGAACAGGCCGGCGAGCTCATCCCCGGCCTCTCAATCGTGCATCCGGGAAAAGTTGGCGACGAGTATTACATGACCAAAGGCCATTTCCACACGGTCATAGACACCGCCGAGCTGTATTACTGCCTGCGGGGCGAGGGCATGATCGTGATGGAGACGCCGGCTGGCGAGTTCACCGCCGAGCGGCTCAAGCCGCACACATTGGTTTACATCCCGCCGCGCTGGTCGCACCGCTCGGTCAACACCAGCCCGACGGAATCGCTGGCAACGTTTTTCGTCTATCCGGCCAACGCTGGGCACGACTATGGCTCCATCGAGAGGCGAGGCTTTCGCAAGCTGGTGGTCGAGAGGGACGGCGGCCCACAACTGGTGGACAACCCGCGCTGGCTGCCACCGGAGAAATGGTGAAAGCGATGAGGCTGAAAGATTGCCGCGTCCTGGTTACGCCGACCTCGTACGGGAAGAACGACCCGACGCTCAAATCGCAGCTCGAAGCGGAGGTAGGGGAAGTGGTCTATAACACCACCGGCCGCCCATTGACTGCGGAAGAGCTGGTGAAAATCGTCCCAGAAATCGACGGGTACATTGCCGGATTGGACGCCATAGACCGGAACGTGATCGAGGCGGCTAACCGGCTGAAAGTCATCGCCCGGTACGGTGTGGGGCTGGACGGCATAGACGTCGAGGCTGCCAAGCAGAAGGGCATCGTCGTCACGAACACGCCGGGGGCCAATTCGAGCTCGGTGGCCGAGCTGACAGTGGGATTGATGCTAGCGCTGGCCAGAAATATCCCGGCGGCGGCGGAGGCGACCAAATCCGGGGGATGGCCGCGCCTGAGCGGGTATTCGCTGGGTGGAAAAGTCGTTGGCCTGTTAGGGTTTGGCGCGATCGGGAAACACGTGGCGCGCCTGTTGAAGGGCTTTGGCTGCGACCTGGTGGCTTACGACCCGTTTGTCGACTCCGCCAATGCTTCAGAATTGAACGTCCAAATCCTGCCATTCGATGAGGTGGTGCGAAAAGCCGATTTCCTGTCGTTGCACCTGCCGGTCTCCCCCGAGACGCGAGGGATGGTAGATGCGGCTTTTCTCCAGAAGATGAAGAAAGAGGCTTTCCTGATCAACACGGCGCGCGGCGAGTTGGTCGACGAGCGAGCGCTGCTGGAAGCCCTGGAAAGCCAGCACCTGGCCGGGGCGGCGCTGGATTGCTTTGCGAAGCAACCTCCGCAGGCGGACAACCCCCTACTGGCCTGTCCCCAGGTGATCGCCACCCCGCACATGGGCGCTCACACGGATGGGGCAATGAATGCCATGGGGCGGCTGGCTCTCGGCGACTGCTTGAAGGTATTGCGGGACGAAGAACCCGAGCATCGCGTAGCATGAAGGATTTGAAGGCATTATGGAAACCAATAAAGCACAAGTATTAGAGCGGATTAATAAGCTGGGCTTGGTTGCAGTGATCCGCGGCCCTTCGGCGGAGCTGACGCTGAAAATGGTCGAGGCGCTGGTCGCCGGAGGAGTCTACGGAATCGAGATCACCTATTCCACGCCCAACGCCCCTCAGGTCGTGCGCACGCTGGCGGAGAAGCTCGGCGACCGGATTCTGCTCGGCATGGGGACGCTCAAGGACCCGGCGCAGGCCAGGGAAGCCAAAGAAGCGGGCGCTAACTACCTGGTGAGCCCACACTGCGACGACGAGCTGGCCAAGGCGATGACGTCCAGCGGCCTGGCGGTGATGATCGGGGCGTTGACGCCCTCCGAAATCGTGCGGGCTCATCGCCTGGGGTCCGACGTTGTAAAACTGTTCCCCGGCTCTTTCACCGGTCCCAGCTACCTGAAGGCGCTACGAGAGCCTTTCCCGGAAATAGCCATCATGCCCACCGGAGGCGTGGATGCCCAAAACATCGCCGACTGGTTCGCCGCCGGCGCTTACGCGGTGGGAGCCGGGGGAAACCTGTGCCCGAAATCCTGGGCTTTGGAAGGCCGTTTCACGGACATCACCGCCCGCGCCAAAGAGTTCGTCAAGGCTGTTGAGCAAGCGCGCCAGGCCGAATAAACCGGAGACCAATCCATGGCAGGAGATAACAAGTACCCGATCGTACGAAAAACTAAACCAACATTCTACTTCGTGGGGGTGACAACGAGCCAGTCTTCGATCATGAAGGTTTTCCCCCGCTGGATGGAGGCGTTGGACCGGCCCGAGATCGTCATCGAAGGCCTCGATCACAATATCCACGACGAGCCGGAAGCCTACCGCCAGACAGTGGCGCAGATCAAATATGATCCCCTCTCGCTGGGCGCACTGGTCACCACCCACAAAATCGACCTGCTAGAAGCGGCCAGGGACATGTTCGACGATCTGCACTCGTCGGCAGTCCTGATTGGAGAGGTGTCGTGCATTTCAAAGCAAGGCCATAAGCTTTGGGGGCACGCTAAGGACCCGCTAACCTCCGGCTTGAGTATGGATGCATTTCTGGAGGAGGGGCATTTCGGGCGCACGGGCGGGCACTTGCTTTGCTTCGGGGCGGGCGGTTCGGGCAAGGCGATCTCGCTGCACTTGATCAACAAAGAGAACCCTACCGACCAGCCTGAACGGATGATCGTGGTCAACCGCTCGCAAGGCCGGCTGGACGGTTTACAGGCTATGGTCGAGAGCCTGGAGACGGACATCGAGTTCGTCTACATCCAGAACGCCGACCCCCAGAGGAACGACGAGATCATGGCGGGGCTACCCGAGGGGAGCATCGTCATCAACGCGACAGGGATGGGGAAGGATACGCCCGGGTCGCCGGTGACCGCCGCCGGCATCTTCCCACGGAATGGGATCGCCTGGGAAATCAACTATCGCGGCGAGCTGGATTTCTGGCACCAGGCAATGGCGCAGCGGGAAAGCCGGAACGTGTTCGTCGAGGATGGCTGGCTGTACTTCCTGCACGGCTGGACACAGGTCATTGCCGAAGTGCTGCACACCGAATTCGACGAGGAGACGTTCAACATGCTGGCGGATACCGCTAAAGATCTGCGACCAGCGCTGGTTTTCAACCCTCAGGTTCTATTTAAAGATTCAAAACTGCAAACAAAGGAGGGATAGAGACAACTTGATCAACGATAACGATAAGGAGGTGAGGATCGAATTTTAAAAATTGAATATCTCAATTGGATTCGTCGCGGAACCATCGAACGATCATCAGTCAAAGAACAGTTTAGGATATCAGACAATTCAAGAGGAGAAAACATGTCCCACAAATATCTATTTACCGTCCTTGCATTGCTCTCCATATTCGGCATCCTGGTGTCAGCATGCCAGCCCGCTCCGGCGCCCCCTGCAGCCGAAGCAACGGAAGCGCCAGCAGTCGCCACGGAAGTGGAAGAGGTAGTCACGGAAGCTCCACCACCGGTAGTAGAAGAAGCCCGGTGGCAGAAACCGATCGTAATCGGCTGGACGCCACCCGACATCACCGGCGTGTTCAAGACCGCCACGGACTTCTTCGAAAAATCTGCTGAAGATGGCAACAATAATGGGTTCAACATCCAGATAATCGCTCAATCCCCCGCCACTCACGTCGCGTTTGCCGACCAGGTAGCCATCATCGAGGATTACATCCAGCGCGAGGTGGATGTGATCGCCATATCGCCGATTGAAGTGGAGGTCATCAAGCCGGCGGTTCAGAAGGCCAACGAACAGGGCATCCCGGTCATCATCGTTAACCTTCTGGAGCCGATCGAGGGTCTCGACATCGCTTCTTACATCGGCTTCGACAACACGATCGCCGCAGAGGTGACCGCCTATTCGGTGCTCGACTACTTCGGCGGGCCGGGCGTGTTGGGAACGGGCGAGAAGATCGAGATCACCGCAGATCAATACCTGGATCACGCCTTCTGGAAAGAGCTCTACGACAAGCTCAGCGACGAAGAGAAAGCTGCCATCCAGGGGCGCGGCGTCATCATCGAGGGCGTGGCTGGCGGTTTCTTCTCCACTGCCCGGCTGAACGGCTTCCACAACGTGGTGGACCAGTACCCAGGGATGGAGATCGTCGGCGTACCCTGCGCGGCAGACTGGAACCGCGAAAAAGGGATTAGATGCACCGAGGATTTCCTGCAGGCCAATCCGACCAACCTGGATTTCATCTGGGCTGCGTCCAACGAGATGGGCCTGGGAGCCATGCTGGCCTCAGAGGCTGAGAATCGCCTGGAGCTGGCCAGCGAAGGACCCGTAGTGGGCGACGAGAAGGTGGCCGTCTTCACGAACGACGTGACGCCCGAATCGGTCGACCGAATTGCGGAAAACAAGATCGTCGGAGAAACGACCCACGGATTCGCCGACTGGGGCTGGTTCGGCACCGAGTTCGCGGTCGAGATCGTCTGTGGAATGGAAGTGCCAACGACTTTCGACATCCGCCCACGGATCGCCTACCAGGTAAACGCCCGTCAGTTCTACCCGGATCCGGTTCTGCCAGCGATTGATTGGGAGGGGATCAAAGCCACCTGCAAATAGAGCAAACGACCCGATAAATTCGGGGAGCCCTCTCGGGCTCCCCGAAAACACCCATTCTCAGGATCATGAAAGGGATATAATCCCGTTTGCAGGGTTTGTCCGGACATGGAGGAAGATATGCGCTACCAGGATAAAGTCGCAATTGTAACGGGAGCCGCCTCGGGGATCGGTGAGGCAACAGCCATTAGTTTTGCGCGGGAAGGTGCGGCTGTCACGATCGTAGACATCAACCGAAAACTGGCAGAAGAGGTGGCAGAAAAAATCCGAGCCCTGGGCAGGGAGGTATTGGTCAGCCCGACAAACGTCGCCCGGGAGGCCGAAGTCAAAAACATGGTCGATAGCGTCATGGCGCGCTGGGGACGGATCGACGTCCTGGTCAACAACGCCGGGATTTACGTGCAAGGCGACGTTTTGCAGACATCGCTGGAAATGTGGGAAAAGATCATGGCGGTCAACCTGACGGGCGCTTTCCTTTGCACAAAATTCACGGCAGAAGCCATGGAGAAGCGCAAAGAAGGCGTCATCATCAACGTTGCCTCGGAAGCCGGCCTGGTCGGCATCAAGGGTCAGGTCGTCTATAACGTCTCGAAGGGTGGGATGATCGAGCTGACACGGAGCTGCGCGGTCGACCTTGCAGAAAAAGGCATCCGGGTGAACTGCGTCTGCCCGGGGACGACCGAAACGCCGCTGGTACGCGAAGCGGTTAACCGGGCGGCTAACCCGGCTGAAGCTCGTCGAAAACTGGAAGAAGTGCGCCCTCTCAACCGCCTGGGGACGCCCGAAGAGATCGCGGCTGCCGTTGTGTTCATGGCCAGCGACGAGGTGCGCTATGCCACCGGGGCGATTCTCAGCGTGGACGGCGGTTACACAACCCAGTAGCTTTCATTAGATATTATCGGAGATCATAAATTATGGAATCCCCGCAGTTATTATTGCGAATGGAGCAGATCGACAAGCGCTTTCCAGGCGTACACGCCCTGGACCACGTTGACTTCGATCTATACGAAGGGGAGGTGCACGTGCTCCTGGGAGAGAACGGGGCAGGGAAATCCACTTTAGTAAAAATCCTCGCTGGATCCATCCCCAGAGACTCAGGAAGGCTCTTCATCCGAGGCAAAGAAATCCACCAGTACAATCCAGAGCGTGCCCAGGAACTGGGCATTGGCATGGTCTACCAGGAGCTAAGCCTTGTTCCTTCGCTCACGGTCGCCGAAAATATCTTCCTTGGCAAACTGCCGCGCACAAAGTGGGGCTTGGTGAGCTGGGCGGAAATATTCAGGCAAGCGAAGGAAAGCCTGGACGAGCTTGGCGTGGACATCGACCCCAATTTAGAAGTACGCCAACTGGACGTATCCGAACAACAAATCACCGAAATTGCCAGAATTCTTACGAAAAAGCCAAAAATTTTACTTTTAGACGAACCGACCTCAGCGCTCTCCGACAAAGAGCGGGCGCGGTTGTTTGACATCATCGAGCGCCTGCGCAAGCGCAATGTTGGAATTATTTATATATCCCACCTCCTGGCCGAGGTTCCACTCGTCGGGCAGCGGGTTACGGTTTTACGTGATGGAAAGCTCATCAAAACCTTAGCGATCGGGGAGGCGGATCGAGACACACTGATCAATTTGATGGTTGGGCGACAAATTACCGAACAATATCCCAAGGAGACCGTCCAGATTGGGAAAACAGCGCTGCGAGTTGAAAACCTTTCGGTGGAGGGAATCCTTCACGATATCTCTTTCGAGCTAAGGCGGGGCGAGATTCTCGGGCTGTTCGGCCTCATGGGTTCCGGCCAGGAAGAACTGGCACGGGCGATTTTCGGATTGGAAAGGCTCTCCAGCGGGAGAATATGCCTGAATGGGAGCGAAACGAAAATCAAACGACCTGCGGACGCGATCAAGCAGGGGCTCGGTTTGCTCACTCGCGACCGGCGCGAAGGGTTAATCCCGATGCTTTCCATACCTCCGAACATCACTCTGGCAAATTTAAGTCAGGTAGCCATGTTTCAGCCGTTAAACCTGAGAGTGGAAACGCAGACGGCAGGGAAGTACGTCAGTGAGCTACGCATCCAAACTCCAAGGGTAGACCGGGCGGTGATGTATCTCAGCGGGGGCAACCAACAGAAAGTCGTCCTGGCCAGGTGGTTATTTAGCGAAGCCAAGATATTGATTTTCGACGAACCGACGCGCGGGATCGACGTTGGAGCAAAGGCCGAAGTGTTCACCCTCATGAACGCCCTGGTAAAAAGGGGTGTTGGGATCATCATGGTTTCGTCAGAAATGCTGGAGCTATTGGCGATGACGGACCGGATCCTTGTCATGCGGAACGGCCGTTTTTCTGCTGAATTCGGGGCTGGGGAAGCAAGCCAGGAACAATTACTGAAAAGCGCGAGCTAACAACGGACGGAGGAGAAAATGAGCGATCAAACACAAAATACTCCAGAGATGGGAACGGGGAAGGTCGAGAGCAGAGCCCGGGTAGAAACGCAAGATATATCACGGACGATTCGAGTCGTTCTTCTCCGTGGCGGTCCGTTTATCGCCCTGATTTTATTATCGGCCTATTTATCTTTCGCTACTCCATACTTTCTTACCGTAAGCAATCTGACGAACGTCGTACGCCAATCATCAATTACTGCCATCTTAGCCGTCGGCCAAACCATCGTGATCCTTGCGGCGGGAATCGACCTGTCTGTAGGCGCTATTGCCGCATTTTCAGCCTCTTTGGCAGCCGTGGCAATGACCCAACAAATTCAGGTGGGGGGCTTCACTTTTGGCCCGGTGAACTTATGGGGCGGGATCCTACTGGCCCTCGTAGCCGGCACGTTGAGCGGGATGCTCAACGGCTTCATCATCAATCGAGGCCGCATACCCGACTTTATCGCAACCCTGGGCACGTTAACGGTGCTGCGGGGAGTTGGGCTTTTAATCACCGGGGGGTTACCGGTTCCCTCCCATTTAACGGCAACGGAATTGAAAGGCTACTTACCCGATCAGGTGATCTGGTTGGGAAGCGGCAGTATTTTGGGAGTCCCTGTGGCTGGTTTGATCGCAATCGGCACAGTAGTGATTGGATGGCTGATCTTGCGCTATACCGCTTTAGGACGCTCCATCTATGCCGTCGGCGGAAACAGAGAGGCGGCGCGAGTTTCCGGAATCAACATCGACCGGGTAAAGCTTGCCGTATACACGATATGTGGCCTGATGTGCGCGGTGGGGGGTATCGTGCTGGCCGGGCGCTTGAACTCGGCCAATGCATTGATGGCCGACGCTGAAAATTTAAATTCCATCGCCGCCGTCGTTATTGGAGGAACCAACCTCTTTGGCGGTGAAGGCGGGATCATCGGCTCGCTGATCGGAGCTTTGATTATGGGCGTCCTGGCTAACGGGCTAAACTTACTCAACGTCAGCGCCTTCTGGCAACGGGTCATTCAGGGCGTGGTGATTATCCTGGTGGTGGTCTTCGACCAATGGCGGCGGCGCCGGTTCACTGCCTGAGCCGTTTGGTAAGAAGCTGAAAGGAGGCTTGCAATGCGTTACGCCATCAGCAATTGGATCTACGGCGACGAGCCGCTTGGAGATCAATTCAAACGCCTGGCGACATTCGGATACGATGGAATTGAACTGGTCGGCGAGCCTGGGCGCTATGCACAACCCGAGATCAAGAAATTGTGCGGTGAGTTCGGGATATCTGTTTCATCGGTGTTGGGTTGGAGTATTTGGGGTATCCCAGGTCGAGACGGGGCCAGCCAAGACGAGGTAGAGCGAGCAAAAGCGCTCGATTATTGCCAAAAATGCGTCGATATGGCTCATGATCTCGAGGCGCCGATCTTGGTGGTCATCCCGGCTCCCGCGGGTCGAACTGCACCCAAAGCAGGCTCGGGATTCGAGGAGGAATGGCAACGTTGCTACCAACTGGAATGGAACCTGGCGGTCGATTCAATGCAGAAACTGGCCAGGTACGCTTCCGGGAAAGGCGTGACAATCGGTTTGGAACCGATCAACCGATACGAGACATTTTTGGTTACAAACGTCGATCAGGCTCTGCGTTTTATCGACGAGGTGGATGCCGGTAACGTTAAACTACACCTGGACGCTTTTCACATGAACATCGACGAAGCCGACATCGCCGGAGCGGTGCGACAAGCGGGGAATTTACTGGTCAACATGCATATTTCCGACAGCAATCGAGAGGCGCCGGGTCGAGGTCACTTCGATTTCGAAGGCTTGATGAAAGCGCTAAAAGAAATCAGCTACCTGGGGTATCTGACGTTAGAGCCCGTCCCCCCTGGTTCTGACCCGTTATTAACGACCAGGATGTCGAAGAATTTTGGGTTACGAGACGCTTACGCGAAGGAAGGCATCGAGTATTTAAAAAAGGTTGAAAAAAGACTCTGAAAACTCGCTTAGCACTGGAGTTCGAACCTTGGCTAAAACCTATCTGATCGGGGTCGATTTAGGCACCAGCAGCACGAAATCAGCCCTCTACACAAGCGACGGCAACCTGGTGGCCGATTCTACGGTCGAGGTGCCCATTTATTATCCAAAACCGGGGGTTGTCGAACAGGAAAACGACGACTTTTATTCAACTGCGGCCCAGACGGTGAAAAACTGTATCCAGCAGAGCGGCATCGACCCTCGCCAGGTGGCAGCAATTGCGTTCGACAGCCAGATGGCAGGTATTGGAACCGTGGACGAGGATTTTAACCCAGCCACGAGGTTCGATTCCTGGCTGGATATGCGCTGCCAATCTTACATTGAGTACATTGGCAAACTTTATGGCGACCTGGTGACCCAACTGACCGGTTGCCCTCCGACTTGTGACCATGGCCCTAAGATTCTATGGTGGAAGGAAGAGCAACCAGAGGCGTACATGCGAATCGCCAAATTCGTCACGCCGGCGGGTTACGTGGCGGGCAAGATGGCAGGTTTGAAAGGCGAAGACGCCTTTATGGATTACACATTTATCCATTTTTCCGGTTATAGCGATGCACAAAAGGGTTGCTGGTCGGATGAGCTGTGTGGTTTGTTGGGAGTAGACCAGGGGAAATTGCCAAAGATTGTAGAACCCTGGTACGTGGTTGGAGAGGTGAGAGAAAAAGTCGCCGTCGATTTTGGGCTTGCGCCAGGGACTATCGTTGCTGCCGGGTGTGGGGACACCGCGGCGACGGCTTTAGGCGGGGGTATCGTGCAGGCAGGGATGCTTTTTGATGTAGCCGGCACAGCGGCTGTATTGGCAGGATGCACCAACACGTACGTCGCAGACGTGAAAAATAAGGCTTTACTCACCATGCACTCGGTGATCCCCGGCTTATGGAATCCCTTGGCTTATATCGCCGGCGGGGGAATAGCCCTACGCTGGTTCCGCGACCAGTTCTTCAACACTTTCCGGGGCAAGCAGGGAGAATTCTCGGAAAACTTGTACGACGAGATGATATTGAGAGTCGTAGAAATCGAACCTGGCGCTGAAGGGCTATTCTTCTCGCCTCACCTGGGCGGGCGCATCTGCCCGGCGACACCGGAAATGCGAGGCGCCTGGCTGGGTTTCTCTTGGGGACACAAACAGGAGCACTTCTTCCGCGCTGTGTTGGAGAGCATCGCCTACGAATATGCTTATTATCTGGGCATCTTGGGCGAGCTAATCCCGAACCTGGAGCTGTTTGAAGCTCGAGCCGTGGGTGGAGGCGGACGGAGTTCGGTATGGAATCAGATCAAAGCAGACGTGTTGGGCATCCCTTACCAGCCGTTAAAGGGGAACGAATTCGGCTCGTGGGGCAGCGCGATGATCGCCGGAAAAGCGGCAGGAATTTTTGAAGACCTCGCCCAAATCGCCAGCGAGCACGCCCAACCGGCGAGCGCGCCGATCAACCCTGATCGAGGCAGACATATTGTTTACGAAACACTGGTGAAGCAATATATCCAGTGGCAGGCCACTTTAAGCCAGGCTTTCGTCCATATGGGCAAATATGCAGCAAATTAATTTACAAACGTTTCGCCCACAATTTCGCTTAGCATCAAGCGGAGACAAAGCGTGAACAAAATTGGAATTTATTATGCCTACTGGACCCACGATTGGGATGCAGACTTCCACCCATTTATCGATAAGGTGGCGAATTTAGGCTTTGATATCCTGGAGGTCAACGCTGGTACGATTACATCACTAACATCTCAAGAGCGCCACAGCTTAAAAGATCATGCAGAAAAAAGAGGCATTATTTTAACTTATTGCATCGGCTTACCTCCGCAATACGATATCGCCTGCGAAGACAAAGAAATTCGAGCCAATGGGATTGCATACCTTCAGAAAATGGCGCAGGCGATTGGGGAAATGGGAGGCGGGAATTTGGGCGGAATCCTGTACAGCTCCTGGCCAGCGAGTTTCGCTGGAGGTGGATTGGACAAAAACGCTTACGTCAAGCGCAGCATTGACAGTATGAAGACGGCAGTAAAAGCTGCTGAAGAAAATAACGTGATTTTCAATATGGAAGTTGTCAATCGCTTCGAGCAGTTTATTCTGAATACATGTGACGAAGCCATAGAGTACGTAAACGCAATCGACAGCCCAAACGTTAAAATTATGCTCGACACATTTCACATGAACATTGAAGAGGATTTTATTGGCGAAGCGGTCAGGAAAGCTGGCGATAAACTCGGGCATCTGCACGTCGGCGAAAACAACCGCAAGCCTCCCGGATATGGTCACATCCCCTGGACAGAGCTTGGAGCGGCATTGCGACACATCCAATATCAGGGTTATATTGTTATGGAACCGTTCATGATGCCCGGAGGAGAAGTGGGACGAGACATTAAGATTTACAGAGACCTGAAAG
>Ga0299912_10003810_pt1 | contig 12317 bp, 8 predicted proteins | sample RVTome_2_FD_207667 | JGI IMG/M metagenome (GOLD analysis project Ga0299912, IMG submission 207667) | Soil microbial communities from uranium-contaminated site in the Upper Colorado River Basin, Wyoming, United States - RVT95D214 (version 2) ... | reverse complement strand
CGTCCTGTCCATCGAGCGCGACGATAAGGGCGAGCGCGTCCGCTGGAAAAACGGCGACCGGACCGTCTTTCCGGCCGACGACCTTCCCCTCCACTTCCCGGCCGGGGACAGGCCCAAGCCCGATATCGCCTCCTTCGATCCGGCTTCGCTCCCGGAAGAGATCGGGTTCATTCCCGTCTCCCAGGGCCTCGAATTCCGGCTCGACCCGGACCATCGTTTCGACGTCATCGACATCGTCCGGGCCAGGGCCGGCGACGTCTTCTCCATCCACGGCGAAATCACATCGCCCTTCGATTACTTCCTGAACCTTGCCGGCTTCCGGGAAGGGTTCCTGGCCCTCGTCGACGAGCCGGCCCGGTCCAAGGACATCCTGGCCCGCTTCAGCGACGGCCTTGTCCGGCTGGCGCAAGGGCTGGCCGGACGCGGCCTGGACGCGCTCAAGATCTCCTCTCCCTTCGCGGGCGCGGGGTTCATCTCGCCCGCCTGCTACCGGGAGTTCATCCTTCCCTTCGAGGCCCGGATCGCGGCGGCCGCGCGGGATCGGGGGGTTTTCGTCTACACCCACACCTGCGGCGCCGTCCACGACCGCCTCGAGCTGATGGCGGAAGCGGGCGTCTCGGGTATCGAATGCCTCGACCCCCCGCCGCTGGGCACGGTCGATCTCGCCGACGCCAAGCGCCGGATCGGGGACCGGCTTTTCATCAAGGGGAACCTGGATCCGGTCCATGTCCTCCTCCGCGGAACGGAGGCGGATGTCGAGCGCGACGCCCGGCGCTGTCTCGAGATCGGCAAACCCGGGGGCGGCTACATCCTCAGCACGGCCTGCTCGGCGGCCCCCCACACGCCTCGCCGCAACCTCCAGGTCCTCGTCCAGGCGGCTGAGGAATGGGGCCGATGAACCGGTCGATTACTTGTGGATCGAGAGCTGAAGCCGGCGGCGCGTCAATCCTTGAGGGCTTCCCGGATAAGGGACATGAACGGCTCGGCCTGGACAGGCCTTTGCGAGACGCCTCGGATCCCCCAGCGGGCCCCCTGGTTGACGAGCTGCTCGGATACCGTATCGGTCAAGAAAAGAACGGGAACGGACATGTGCCGGACGTTCTTCCTCAACCTCTCCATGATACCGGCCAACTTCTCGTCCGCGTAAACGATACATAGGTCGAGGGCCTTAGACAGGGCCTCCTCGAAGGCGTCCCTTCCCCGAGAGTCCTTGACATCAAACCCGGCCTGCTCCAGGACGCCCCGTACGACCAAGCCGTCTTCCTCCGGGACGTTGACGAGAAGGGCCTGGCGGAACTGGCCGGCGGCCGACGCGGCCTTCGTTTCCGGCAGCATCTTGCTCAAGGGCACCTTGGACAGAACCTCGTCCACGGTCGTAATCCCTTCGACGACTTTGGACCAGGCATCTTCGAAGAGGGTCACCATGCCGCCTTTAATGGCCATCTCCCGGATCGTGCCCTCGGGGGCCCCTTTGGCGATGAGCCGCTTGAGGCTTACGTTCAGGATCAGAAGCTCGTAGGCCCCGACGCGGCCCATGTATCCGGTAAACTGACAGTCCTTGCAGCCCGTCCCCTTGAAGGCTTTCTTGATGGGAGGGAGCTCCAAATCGGCCACTTCTTCGGGGGGGCCGATCTCGATTTTGCATTTCGGGCAGATCCGGCGGACGAGCCGCTGGGCGATGATACCCGTGACGGATGAAGCGACCAAGTAGGGTTCGAGTCCGATGTCGATGAGCCGGGTGATCGTCGCGACCGTGTCGTTGGTGTGGAGAGTGCTCAGGACGAGATGGCCGGTCAGGGCGGCCCTGGTCGCGATCTCGGCCGTATCCAGGTCCCGGACCTCGCCGATCATGATGATGTCCGGGTCCTGGCGGAGGACGGAGCGGAGGACGTTCGGAAAGGACAGCCCGATCGGCTCGTTGATCCCGACCTGGGTCGTGCCCTGGACCCGGTATTCGACCGGATCCTCGATCGTGATGATATTCTTGGTTTCGGCCCTCATTTGCTGAAGGAGGGCGTAGAGCGACGTCGTCTTCCCGCTTCCGGTCGGCCCCGTGACCAGGATCATCCCCTGGGGCTGGCCGATCATGGTCAGGATGGATCTCAGGGTCGTTTGGGGGATCCCCAGCTTGGCCAGCGGGACGAGGCCCGTCGCGTGGTCGAGGAGCCGAAGGACGAGCTTCTCCCCATAGACGGATGGAAGCGTCGAGATCCGGATATCGATATCCTTGCCCTCGATCCGGAGGAGCATCCGGCCGTCCTGGGGAAGCCGCCGGTTGGTGATGTCCAGGTCGGAGATGATTTTGATCCGGGTCACGACCGAGTCGTGAAGCGGGCCGGGATACTTGAGCATGTTCTTGAGTTCTCCGTCGATCCGGTAGCGGACCTGGATGTCCCTCTCGCCCGGCTCGATGTGGATGTCGCTGGCCCGGGACTTGGCGGCGTCGAGCAGGACCATGGCTACGAATTTCACGATCGGCGCGTCTTCGCTGATTTCGCGGGTCGGGCCGCACTTCCCCCGGCCCCGCCCCTCGTCCGTCCGCTCGGGAGCGATCCCCCGGATAAATTCGACCTTCTCGTTAATCGGGACGTCTTTGAGAAACTTGAGGAGATCGTCGCCGGAAGAGTAATGCTCTTCGATCGCGGCCATGATCGAGCTCTCCGAGGCGACGGCGACCGCGATATTCATACCGGTCGAAAAAGCCAGCTCATCGACGGTCTGCCAGTCGAGGGGATTGGCCATGGCCAGAGAAAGGCGCCGCTCCTTGACCTCGAGCGGAAAGACGAACTTCTTCTCGGCCGTATCCTTGGAGACCAGCGAAATGATCTCCTTCGTGGGCTTGAAGTTCGCGCAATCGACGAGAGGGAGGGCCAGCTGGCGGGAGAGCGTCTCGGCGACCTGGTCTTCCGTGATATAGCCGAGCTCGATCAGGATCTTGCCGAGGCGCTTGTTTTTCCCTTTTTGGAGGAGGAGGGAGTTATCGAGCTGTTCGGGCGTTATGACACCGGATTCGACCAGCAACTCGCCTATCCTTTTCCGCGTGCTGGTTGTGCTTGTTGCCTTCATGCCTGCCCTCCTTTTCCCGCCCGCCCGAATGATCGCCTCGGAATGACGATGACGGCGCATCGTCTATTCATGTATTTGAACTGTACCAAAAGGCATTAAGACAAGTCAACTCTTTATGGCAATCGGATACGATCGCCGTAAGATCCAAAAAAGGCATGTCATAGTGACCAATATTTGGACACATCGGGGGATTGTTCCTAAGTTGTTATTTTAGTTAAACTTAACCCGCTTTCCATGGCCCATGTGTTCATTATATGAACACACGAACCACCAAATATTCATGCCTCTAATATATGTAAATCATTCTATTCAAATTAATTAAGCCCATTTTTTCTCCATGGCATCAAGCTTGCAAATGAATTAGCCGACCGTAAGGAAAGACAAATGAGAAACAGGGACAACGGGGAGAAAAAAATGAGAAGCAAGAAGATCGCAATTATCCTGGCCGTTCTGGCCATGTTCGTCCTGGCGCCGCTATCGGCCTCCGAAACCGACGGCGAGATCGTCAACATAGCATTGACCCCCTATACCCCCTCCTTTGTCCCTTATTTAGTCGCGCCGGCGGCTTCCCCCGAAGCCGCCGGCCCCTCCCTCTCGTTGGCCGTCGCCCCCGCGGCCGCCGCTCCGGCCGACGCGTCGTTCTACCTCAAGGGCAGGTATGGGGAGAGCCGTTTCGAGCGCTCCATGTTTCAGACCACGCTCCTGGCCCAGGTCGCCCTCAACGTCGCCGACTATGTCACCACTCGTCAGGCCCTCAAGATCCCCGGCCTGGCCGAGGGCAATCCTATTATGAAACCCTTCGTCAAGAATGCCTATGTCTTCGCCGCCGTGAAGATCAGCTTCACGGCCCTGACCTACTACAGCCTCAAGAGCCTCTATAAAAAAAGCAAAACCGCGGCTTGGATCGTGTCGATCGCTTCCAACTTCGCGCTGTCCTATGTCGTGGCCAACAACATGAGCTCAATTAACAAGGCTCGAGCCAAATAAATCGAGAGTCATGGTATTCGGGCCGGATCGGCCCGTCTCTCGACGACAGGGGGTCGGAGAGAGACGGGCCGGTTGTCTTTTCAGGGGTTTTTTTCCAGGGACGCGCAACTTTTATCCCCGTTGGTGCGTATCTCCAAGTGTAGAGATGATTTTGCGTATACTTCACCGCGTTTAGGAGGAATCCATGACAACGATCAGCCGGCGCTCTTTCCTGAAGACCGGCGCCACGGCGGCCGCCGCCACGGTCGCGGCCCCAGTGCTCAGTAAAGGCCTTTTCGGCCTGGCCGGCACGGACGCGGAAGCGATCGCCCCGGGCTATTTCGAGCGGGAGTTCGGCGTCACGGACGCCGTCTGCCGCAAAATCCTGGCCGAGGCCCTAGCCAAGGGCGGCGATTACGCCGATCTTTATTTCGAGCACACCATCAGCAACTACCTGATCCTCGAGGACGGCAAGGTCAACCGGGCCTACAGCGACATCGCCCTGGGCGCGGGCATCCGGACCGTCAAGGGCGACCAGGTCGGCTACGGCTTCACCCAAGAGCTCGCGGAAAAATCCATGCTGGCCGCAGCCGCGACCGCCGCGACCATCGCCGCCGGGGCTGCCAAGGGCCCGGCCCGGAACTACGCCCAGCTCAAGACGGCCGATTACTACCCCCTTAAAACGCTGTTCAGTGCGGTCCCTCTCGAGACCAAGCTCCCCCTCGTCCAGACCGTCAACGACCGCTGCTTCGCCCTCTCCCCGCTCGTGGTCAAGGTCAACGCTCAATTCCACGATCAGCAGAAGCGGATCCTGGTCGTCACCAGCGACGGCGTCAAGGCCGAGGATCTCCAGCCCCGAACCTATCTGGCCGCCGGCGTCGTCGCCGAGAAAAACGGCCGGCGCGAACGCTCCGGTTGGAATTTCGGGGGACGCCGGGACTTCTCCTATTTTACCTCCGCGATCGTCGATGAGATCGCCAAGACGGCCGTCAACCGGACCCTGGTCCTGTTTGACGCCGTCCAGCCGCCCGCCGGCGAAATACCGGTCGTTCTGGGACCCGGCGTCACCGGCATCCTCCTCCATGAGGCGATCGGGCACGGCATGGAGGCCGACTTCAACCGGAAGAATATCTCAACTTTCAGCACGATGATCGGGAAGAAGGTCGCCGAGCCGTTCGTGACCATCGTCGACGACGGGACTCAGCCCAACCTGCTGGGCTCGATCAACGTCGACGACGAGGCGACACCCGGACAGAAGACCGTTCTCGTCGACAAGGGGATTCTGACGAGCTACATTCACGACAAGATCTCGGCCAAATTCTACGGCGTCAAGCCGACCGGGAACGGCCGCCGCCAGAGCTACCAGCACTATCCTATCCCGCGCATGAGGAATACCTACATGGAGGCGGGGCCGGCGACGCCCGAAGAGGTCATCAAGGCCGCCGGCATGGGCATCTACGTCCAGGACGTCAGCAACGGCCAGGTCAAGATCGGAGAGGGCGACTTCGCCTTTTTCGTCTCCCAGGGCCGGATGATCGAAAACGGAAAGCTGGGCGCCCCGATCAAGGACGTCAACATCATGGGGAACGGGCCTAAGATGCTGGCGAATACGACAATGGTCGCCGGCGACTTCCAGTTCAATCAGGGAGGGACGGGCGCCTGCGGCAAGGACGGCCAGGCCGTTCCGGTGGGGTTCGGCCAGCCGACCATCCTGGTCAAGTCCCTGACCGTGGGTGGGACCCGGAGCTGAGGAAAGGAGACGAACGATGAAACAGGACATGTACGATCTCGCGGCTTGGGGGATTAAAGAAGCCAAGGCGGCGGGCGCCGACGCCTGCCGGATCGGGATCGACGGCGAGCGGACCGTCGAAATCAGCTACCGGGACCGCAAGCCCGAGAATATCAAAGAGGCGTCGACGAAAGGGCTCTCCCTCGAGATCTTCGTCAACGGCCGCTACTCCACCATGAGCACCTCCGACCTCAGGAAGGACCCCCTCAAGGACTTCATCGGCCGGGCCGTCGCCCAGACCAAGCTCCTGGCCGAAGATCCCTTCCGGAGCCTCCCCGACCCGAAGTACTACCAGGGCCGTCAGGAACTCGACCTGGGCCAGGTCGATCCCGACTACAAGACGCTGTCTCCGAGCGAGCGGCATGCCTTCGTCAAGGCCATCGAGGCGGGCTGCCTCGCCGAGGGCGGCGACAAGGTCATCTCGGTCACGGCCGGATCGACCGACGGCTACGGGGAATCGCTCCTGATGACGAGCAACGGCTTCGACGGCTATTCGGAAGTCACTTATTTCGTGGGCAGCGCCGAGATGACGGGCAAGGATGAGGGAGACCGCCGGCCCGCCGAATACGGCGTCGCCGTGACCCTCCGGCGCAAGGACCTGCCCAAGCCCGAGAAGATCGGGGCCGAGGCGGCTCGCCGGACCCTGGCCCTGTTCGGCGCGAAGAAGCTCAAGACGGAAACGCTACCGATCATCATCGAAAACAGGGTCGTGGCCCGATTCGGAGGCGGCTTCCTCCAGGCCATGTTCGGCCGGGGCATCCAGCAGAAGCAGAGCTTCCTGGCCGACAAAAAAAGCCAGAAAGTGGCGAGCGACAAACTCACCCTCATCGACGATCCCTTCATCAAGGGAGCGCTGGGGAGCCGACTGTTCGACGGCGACGGATTCGCCGCCAAGAAACGGGTCATGATCGACGCGGGCGTTCTCGAGGAGTTCTACGTCGATTGGTATTACAGCCGGAAACTGGGCTGGGAGCCGACGACCGGAAGCCCCTCGACCCTGATCATCCCGCCCGGCAAGCGCTCGGTCGCCGAGATCATGAAGGACCTCGGCCGGGGGATTCTGATCACGGGGTTCATCGGCGGGAATTCGAACTCGACGACGGGCGACACTTCGATCGGAATCGTCGGCCATCTCTTCGAGAACGGCGCTCCGGTCCAGGCCGTCTCCGAGATGAACATCGCCGACAACCATCTGAAGATCTGGCAGCGGCTCGTCGAAGTCGCCAACGACCCCTATCCCTACTCCAGCCAGAGGTTCCCCAGCCTGGTCTTCAAGGACGTCGTCGTTTCCGGGGCTTAATAAAAGGCGTCGACAACAACCCGCCAATCCCGCGCGGACTTGACGCCGACGAAGGCGTTGCGGACTTTGGCCGGATGCGGGTGCATCCGTGAGTAGCGGATCCCGAAGTAGCGCATGATCCTGAGGGCCCGATCCGGACCGAACGTATCCGAGGCCAGCCGGAAATGGCGCTCGATGAGCTCCCGCTGCTCGGCGAGCGAGGGATGAAAGGGCGCTCGGCCGGCGGCCAAGTCGCGAGCCTGGCGGAAGATCCAGGGATTGCCGATCGCGCCCCGCGCCGCCGTGACCCCGTCGACGCCCGTTTCCTCGAGCATCCGCAACGAGTCTTCTGCGACTAGGATATCCCCCGACCCTATAACCGTCCAGTCCGGGAACTCGCGTTTGACCGCCGCCAGAAAGGTCCAGTCCGCGCGCCCCTGATATTTCTGGTCGACACTCCGGGCATGGACGCAGATACCGGCCGCTCCGGCCTCGAAGGCGGCCCGGGCGATGATCCAGAAAGCCCGGTTGTCCTTGTCCGTCTCCTTGTAGGACCGCCTGAGCTTGACCGTGACCGGACGGTCGGGAACGGCGGCCAGGACGGCCTCCAGGATCTCGACGGCGAGGTAAGGCTCCTCCATCAGATACCCTCCCCGTTTCCGGCTCAGGACCTTCTTGACCGGACAGGCGAAGTTGAGGTCGATGACGTCGAAATCCATGTCCCGAAGCGCGGCGGCGGCCTCGGCCATGACCACGGGATCGCTCCCCATGATCTGGCCGGCCAGGGGCCGGTCGGCCGGGTCGCGCTTGATGAGCCCGCGGCGGAGCCTGGCCTCGATAATGGCCTGCCTGTCCAGCATGGCCTCGGTCGTGCAGAAGGGCGCCCCCGTCGAACGGCAGATCAGGCGGTAGGGCAGGTCGCTGTAACCGGCCAGGCTGGCCAGCATGACCGGAAAATCGATCTCGACCGGTCCGATCCGCAAGGGTTTGAGGGAGGAAGAAGTCCTCATGCCGGCCAGTATAGCCGGTCCGGCCGGATCGGGTAAATATATATCGAAAAACAGCCTTCAAGTCCCAAGGCTATTGACATCGCCGCCTGGCCGAAGATATATTTCCGCTATGATTAGGAGGGTAGATTCATCGACCGGAGCGAGAATTCAATATGCCGTGGAAAAAGGAAATTCTTTGACGGACTCCATGCGACGCCGCCTGATGGGGAGGGCAAGATGCCTGGGCTGACCATTTGGCTGACCTCGCAGCGCGATGCCCCCGACCTGGCTGCACGCTTTGCCGACGCCCAGACCGAGATGCTTCATGCGCCAGACTACACGGCCACGGTCCGTGTCGCGTCGTCGGGCTGCCTGGTGGGGCACGTTAACTACCCCGAGTACCCCATCCGCTTCTTCGACGTCGGGCCGGTGCTCATCGGGCTGGAAGGGCGCATCTACAACAAGCGGCCGGAGGTGGTGGACCGCGAACTCTCCGAGATCGCCCGGCAGGTGTTCGGCGCGTCGGCCGACCCGGCGCCGCTGGTTCGCCGCTGGATGCAGGACGCCGACGGCGAGTACGTCGTTATCCTGGCCGACCCGCGGGAGTCCGAAGTCCTGGTCTTCAGCGATTTCCTCGGCCGGTTGCCGGTCTATTACTTTGCCGACGACAGTGGCCTGCTGTTGGCCCGGGAGGCCAAGTTCGTCCAGCGCCTGAAGCCCCGTCCGGCTTACGACCGCCTGGGCTGGGCCGAGATACTGTGGGTGGGGTATCCGCTGGGCCGGCGCACGGTGTTCCAGGACGTGGTGCGCGGCCCAAGCGGCCTGCTGCTGCGCGCGCGGATCGAGGCGCATCGGGTGGCCTGCCAGGAGGCCGCACTGTGGACCTGCAACGTCCAGGAGAAGGATGACGCGCCTGCGTCGGTCGATTCGTGCGCCAGCGACCTGGCCGACCGCTTCACCACCGTCTGCCGCGACTGGGGTACGCAGCCCGATGTGTCGCGGACGGTGTTGTCGTTGAGCGGGGGACAGGACTCGCGGGCCGTGGCGGCCGGCATGGTTCGGGCAGGCGTGCCGGTCGCGGCCATGACCTTCCTGGACGCCGCCGGAGACGCCGCCGCCGATGCCCGCCTGGCCGAGCGGTTGGCGGCATGCCTGGGCCTGGACTGGCAACTGGTCCGCCTGCCAGCCCCCGACGAGGCCTCGCGCGAAGCCATCATACGGATGAAGGACGGCATGAATCATGTGGGCATGGCGTTCATCCTCGGGTTCCTCCGAGAGATCCGCGCCCGATGGGGGCCGCGCGCCGCCTATCTCACTGGAGACGGAGGCGACAAGGTCCTGCCCTACCCGCATGACTACGGCCGCTTCGACGACGTTCCTGCCATAGTCCGGTCGTTGGCGCGGCGGCACTCGCAGATGCCGACGGCCCAGGCCGAGGCCTTGCTTGGACTCGCGCCCGGCGCCCTCTTCGCCGAGGTGGGCGCGCTGCTGGCCACTTATCCCGAAACGGACGGCCGCCAGAAGACCGTCCACTTCCTCCTCTACGAGCGGGGACGCAAGTGGCTGTATGAAGGCGAGGATCGGTCGCGGTTCTTCCTGTGGGCGTCCACGCCTTTCTACTCAAATCGGTTCTTCGGCCCAGCCATGCGGGTGCCCGACGCCCTCAAGTCCCAGGGCCGGCTCTACGCGAGGTTCCAGTCGATCCTCTCACCGAAGGGCGCCGCCGTTGCCGACGCTTTGCACGGCGCGCCGCCGGGTTCGCTGCGTTTTCGCGCCGCGGCCTGGGCGGGAGGTTGGCTGCGCCTCCTGCCGGGGCCCGGCAAGGAACTGGCCAAGCGGATTCTCGGCCTGTCGGGGGGACGGTTCGTCCCCGAGGCCGCGACGCTTGCGGCCATCCGAGCTGCGTTGCGCGGCCCCCTGGCCGGAGTAATGGACCCCCCCGCCGTCGAACGCTTCCTCGGCAGCTGTGGCGAGTACCAGTTCCTGAACTTCTGGACCCTGGTCCTGTTGGCGCATCTGCGCGACGGGGCGTCATACCCCCCAGCGCGCCAGGCAGAGCGAGGCCCCTGATACGCATCGGCATCCTGGCTCACGGCACCAGTCCGTTCGGCCTGACGCACGCGCGGGGGTTCCTGCGGCGCGGGCACCCGATGGAGATCCTGTCGGTCACGCCAAGCGGTCTGGTCGCCGACGTGCCCCTCCGCATGGTCGAGACGGGCAACTTCAAGCTCCGGGAGACCGAGTCGCGGCAGGCCGTATGTCCGGGCGATCCTGCCCGTGCGCCGTGCCGTCCGCGAGGGTCGTTACGATATAATTTTCGCCATCTATATGAGTTTGCCCGGCGTCTTTAGATCCCCAAATACCAGAAACGCGTGCTGCAAGGCAAAATAGCCATCCGCCTGAAAAAGCTGTTTTACGAGACCTGTCGGATGAACGGGTGGTGGATCAGCGAGATGAATATCCAAGACGATCATCTCCATCTGGTTGTCCAGATACCGCCTCGCCATAGCGTGGCCGATGTGGCTTAGATATTCAGGGGGGGCATAAGCCGCGTATTGAAAAAAGAGTATCCAGAGATGTGCGAATTTATATGGGGGGAAGGTTTTTGGGCAGATGGGTATTTTGCCGAGACGGCGGGGAAGGAGGATGAAGAGGTCGTGAAGAAGTATATTAGCTGGCAGCTGTAAGGATATCGATATCCGATCGGCCTTCAAGAGATCGGATCGACGACTTTGACGTACTGTCGTTCCATTCTACCGAGGTGAAATACGCAGCGCTTCTGAAGCTCCACGGACTTACGTCCGTGGGATCTGCCCATCGCAGGCGTTGGAGCGCACTCATAAGCCGTTTCCGGCTTATGAGGTAACATGATAGCGAAACGCACCTCCCTGACGGGCAATGCTATGATGGATTACACGTCGACCACAAATCTTTTAAGAAGGTGCGCGGATGTATTTTATAGGCGTCGACCATCACAAGCAAGCCTCCCAGCTAACGGTTTTAGCCGAAGACGGACGGGAACTGAAGACGGGGCACGTCTTCAACCTCAGGAGGCAGGTCGAGACCTTCCTCAAGGGGTTTCATCCGTTCACGGCCGTTCTCGAAGCTGGGCGGTCCTCCTATGTGATGGCGAATCTTCTCAGGGAACTGGGCGGCGAGGTGAAAATGGCGAATGCGCTTCAGGTCAAAGCGATCGCCCATGCCCGGATCAAGACGGACAAGCGGGATTCGAGAACACTGGCCCAGCTCTTGCGGGCGGACCTGATTCCGGAGATCTATCAACGGGGGGACAAGAACCGGCGGGCGCAACGAGTGATGAGGGCCCGGGCCTATTGGGTTCGCATCCAGACGGAAATCAAGAACAAGATTCGGGCGCTCTTGGCTCAGCAGAAAGAAGAGATCCGGATCGAGGTGGACAAGCGCAAGGACGGGCTGTTCAGCGCAAAAGGGGTTGAGTTCCTCAGCCACCTTCCGTTGCAGGGACAGGACAAGAACGTGTTAGACGACCTGATCCGTGGATATCAAGAGATACAGACCCATATCCGGGAATCGGATGGATTGGTCCGCGACTTGTATGGAGAGATCGAGGAGGCCTCCCGCATCGACACCATCCCAGGTTTTGCCACGACGCTAGCGGTGTTGGTGGCGGTGGAGATCGCGGACGTCCAAAGATTTTCCAGTATTACTGACCCTCTCCCCATTCTTTGGACAGCTGTACCAGTCCAGGATCGCCACGAGATAAACGAATCCCTGGGCGAGACGAATGTAGGTGATGTCGGCCGCCCAGGCCTGATCCGGCCGGTCGACCGCAACTCCTTTCAAAAGATAGGGATACACCTTGTGGTTGGACCCCTGGACCGACAGTCTCGGCTTCGGATAGATCGCTTCAAGCCCCATCACCCGCATCAACCGCCGCACCCGCTTGGGATTGACTTCATAGCCCATCATCCGCAAGCGGGCCGTCATCCGCGGCACCCCGTAGAACGGGCGCTTCGTGAACTCCTCGTCGATCAGCCGCATGAGCTCCATCTTGAGCTGGCCGATCTGCTGGTACAATTCCGCCTCGGCCTCCTCGCGCGCTTTCTCCTGCTGCGGCCGGCGGCCGGAAAATAGATCGGGCAGCTGCTCCATCAGATGTTTTCGCCACAGCCGAATCTGGTTCGGATGAACACTGAACTCGCTCGCGATCTGCGTGATCGTCTTCTCCCCCTTGGCCGCTTCAAACGCC
>Ga0299912_10003809_pt1 | contig 12317 bp, 11 predicted proteins | sample RVTome_2_FD_207667 | JGI IMG/M metagenome (GOLD analysis project Ga0299912, IMG submission 207667) | Soil microbial communities from uranium-contaminated site in the Upper Colorado River Basin, Wyoming, United States - RVT95D214 (version 2) ... | reverse complement strand
GGATTGGAGCCCATGCCGGATAAGGTGAAACCCAAGACCTTGGAAGATGTGAAAAAAGAGGACGAAGCCCTTGCTAAAGCCAGGGCAGAGGCCCAGAAAAAGATAGCCTAAAGTAAAGAAAGCCCCGCCCACAACGGCGGGGCTTTAAAACTTAAATTCTAAAACCCACAACCGAGATCGAGAAATCGATAGATCGAATTCGATAGACCCTGAACTTGTTTCAGGGCAAGGTTCAGGACCTAGTTCGGGATGACAAAAAGACCAGGACCGAACCGTCATGTCATGCTGAACTTGTTTCAGCATCTGATTTATTTTTTCCGGTTTCAGCAGACGCACCTTTCATTCCCGTCCCTGCCTACCGGCAGGCAGGCACAGGATGGGGTTCTCAGATGCGGTCTTAATAAATAAAAGAGGCCCGATACAAGGGGCCTCTTTTATTCATCTCCCTACCTCTAAACGATTGAAATCCCTAATTTAGAAATACAGAAGAAATTTCGTTTAATTTCTTGCTTGACAGGTCGGGATCAACTGATAGCAGCTGCCTGACTTTCCTCTTCGATATATTTTATCAATTTCTCGTAGATCTTATCTTCGATGAGACCAACTTTGTTAAGCCATGTCATGGCATCTGAAATTTTAAATAGGACATGAGGTTCAATCCGGGATGACCGAAGCTTTTTGTTTCCGGCTCTACCAGGTTCGATCGACAGGATTAGGAGACTTTTTTCTTCCTTTAGTCAGGATGGAGTTTGGTATTTTCTTGATGGTCATTCAAATCTTTTCTTAAGTCTGAAACATCTCTCCTGGTTTCCGTAACATCCGTTTTCAAGTCTGATATTTTGAGCCCGTTAATCGCTTAGACCAGAAGAAATCAGAAGAAATCTATTGACACGAATTTCGTGTTACACTATAATTGTGGTATGAAAAACGTCACTATTACTTTAGATGAAAAAGTGGCCCGATGGGCTAGAATTCGGGCTGCGGAACAGAATACGAGCGTCTCTCGTCTTGTAGGAGAGCTGCTGAGTGAAAAGATGGCTGATGAGGAAAAATATCTTATAGCTATGGAGCAATATTTATCTCAACCTCCTTGTAATCTCAAGAAGGCAGGAGCCAAATATCCCTCCCGCGAGAAACTCCATGATCGATAAGGTCTTTGTAGACACCAACGTCCTTGTGTACACAAGGGATGCCTCTGAGCCGCAAAAACAAAAGCAAGCCATGGGGTGGATGTCGCACCTCTGGAGCAAACGAATCGGGCGATTAAGTTTTCAGGTAATCCAAGAATATTATGCAACCGTAACCGCCAAACTCGAACCTGGCCTTGCCCCTGATGTTGCTCGCCGTGATGTTCGTCTTCTGCTTTCGTGGCAGCCAATTCATATAGATGCCCGTGTCCTTGAGGGCGCCTGGCATCTCCAAGACCGTCATTACCTCTCCTGGTGGGATGCCTTGATTGTATCCGCTGCCCAAGTAGCCGATTGCAAATACCTTCTTACAGAAGACCTCAAAGAAGACCAAAAACTTGAGAATATCAGGATAATTAATCCTTTCCACATTTCGCCTGAAACACTTAAAAGGTAAGCTTAAGAAAAGACCTTTTTAAAGAGTAAATCTGCATATCATATTAAGGTTAAAATCCCATTCTATAAGGAGGGGAAGATGAAACTAGGACATATAATTGAGGCCCAGCAGTTTGAACGTGAATGGCTGGAGAAAAAGTTTTTTCCTCTGGCTAAAGAAATGGAAGAAGTTGCTATGAGCGGGGGCTCACATAGTATACTTGTAGGCAAAAGGATGATTACTTTCTTTTATGAGCCAAGCACTCGGACCCGTTGCTCTTTTGAAATGGCAATGGATATGCTGGGTGGCAGGGTGGTCTTTTCTACCGAAAATGCGCGAGAATTCTCGTCAGCGGCCAAAGGCGAGACTATTGAAGACACCATGAGAGTTGTATCTGGTTATTATCCTGACGTCATTGTTCTAAGGTCTGATGAAGAAGGCATGGCAGCAAGAGCGGCTGAAGTTTCTTCGGCACCAATCATTAATGCCGGTGACGGTAAAGGGCAACACCCGACTCAGGCGCTCCTCGACCTTTACACGATATGGAAAGAGATCGGAAAAATTTCCGAAATTTCCATCGCAATGGCCGGGGACTTGTTGAATGGCCGGACCGTTAGATCGCTCTCTTATCTGATCGGGAAGTTTCCAGATGTTAAGATCTATTTTGTTTCTCCGGAGTCGGTCAGAATGAGGGACGATATCAAAGATTATCTCCGGCGGCATGGTGTTTGGTTCATCGAGGAGCGTGATTTGAGAAATGTCGTCGACAAGGTTGACGTCGTCTATCAGACAAGGATTCAAAAGGAACGGGGGACCGTCCTTACCGAGCAAGAGAATTCGGCTTTTACTATATATAAGGAAACTCTTGAGTTGATGAAGAGCGACACTATAGTGATGCATCCATTGCCCAGAGTTGGCGAAATTTTACCCGAGGTTGATAAAGACCATCGGGCGGCCTATTTCCGCCAGGCCCAAAATGGGCTCTTTGTGCGGATGGCTTTGTTGGTGATGATCCTTGGTAATGAGTAGGAAATAGCGAGCTCGAAAAAACAGAAAAAAAGAAATATAAGTGATGAGTACATTTAGAGTTTGTTAGCCTTTTTGTTTTCATAATTAACGCAAAGTAATGCAGCATTAAAAAAATGGGGCAGTGTAGACCGCTGGATGCATCCGCTCAGAGTGACTGAGAGGCAGCCGATCGGCAGATTTCATGGGATAGAACATCCATGACACTCTGTCTGGACGGCCAAGGCCGGATACAGAGCCTTGATCGCAACCTGTTGTACGGAGGTGGGGGGGATTCTGTTAACAATGGATAAACATTTTGAACTGGTAGGTCAAACAGAGACAATGGTGATTAAACGACGACTTATCGAAAAAAGCGCCATCGAAGAGCTTATCAAATGCCACCAATCAGAATCCAAATATCCCAAGCCAGACCCCAGCAGGTTACATTCAGTGCTTTTTCAGGCAGATAACAATATTCATTTTGACGATTTTGGCAGATAAATTTTTTTAAGCGAGTATGTGATACCTTTACACATTCCAAGGAGAGTTAAAAAGGAATGGAATTTCTCCCGATCACGGCTTTTGAGATTGAATTCGTCAGAAATCGCATCCCAAGTTGGAATTCTGTCAGGCTTTGCCTCCGCCAGCATTTTTTGGATGGTCTTTTCAATTTTAACAACTCCCACATCAAATCTTTCAAGGGCATTTTTAAGTTGTTGGCGAAGTGTTGAGTCGTAATAATTAGGATCAACAGCCTTTCTGCCCCATGGTGTAAGTTTAGCTGTATCTCCATTGATAAGATTCAGATCGACACAAATATCGATTGTTTTTCTTATAGTCTCTGTTTTGCACACCTCAACCACAGCCCGTTTCCCTAAGCGAACATTAAAGTACGTAAAATTCAATGGAGATCTTTTCTGGATATTTTCAGCTAATTCCTCCAGTGTTGAAGCCTGGTCTCGTCTGGCTTCATCTAGTACTACTTGAATCTTTCTATAAAGAATACGTTCTGAAGGCATTCTTCCTCATCTTTCAGAAATAAATTATTTGCGTCTAAATATAAAAGAAAGTTGAGGACTTATTTCACGGACTCTGGGCTCCACGAAGCATTTTGGCATAAGGTATTTAGTACTAATGAATTCGAAGATTTTTTCCGCTTCTTGGACAAAATTGTTAAGGCTCTCTGCAGTATTAAGCTTACTATTAACTTTTCGCATAGAAACTATTGGAGACTTTCCTTCACTTTTTAATTTTATTAATGCGTTATAACCAAATGTACCCGGAGGTATTTCAGGGTCAATTGTGAGTAGCGTGATAAGGTCATCGTAAGAATCACCATACCTTTTAATATCAACCAAAGGGATCGCTGAATCATCATAGCAAGGGACGACGTAGTTTTCAATGACTTGCCTTATTACTTCAGTAAAAGAATTGCAAAGGAAGGCAATAAATTTAAGAACTTCAACATGTGGATCTCCCCAAATCTTGTCAGCAGAAAATTGGTTAGATATTATCATTTTCACCAAATCAGGATATTTTCTTCCAATATCTGTGATTTTTGTCAAGGCTGATTCATATTGTGGCTTATCGGAGTAAGATTTTTTCTTCATTTCTGTGCCACATTCATTCATTTCGCGGGCTAAGTTCCTTATTTCTTTTATGGAAAGCTTCGGCTTCGAAAATTCTTCGAATAGATCTTGAGCGTATTTAACCAGGAGTTGTGCTTCGTGGTTGATGTCTGTGCGAACTTGATCAGGATTTTCATGCCTTCCGACAGCCAATATTTCATCGTTGGATAGGTTTGCAGTAATTTTGCACAAGTTCTGCAAATACTCGTAACCTTGTTTGCTTAACTTTCCTAGAGATATTAAACTATAAGCGTCTCTATCATCATAGAGAGGTTTGACAAACAATCGGCGAGCTAATGGATCACCTTCTTCTTTCTCATATTTAAACTCCATAGCCTTGTTTTTGCCTGGGTTGCATACGAATGCCCTAATTGCATCAACATCACAGAGGGGGTTCTCTGGAGAACCAAAAGGTAATCCGACTCTACGACCAAACCGAGCTCCGGTGTGTATTACAGGCATTTTGAAAAACTGACCTGGTTCTTTCTCGTTCAAAGCATTCCATACTTTTGAAACAAAACGCATAAACTTTGCAGCCAGTAGATCCCTGCACCATTCATCTCTCTCTTCTTCTCTTAATTTTAAATGCTTTTTTAAAGCGATAGTCCAGATCTTGCAGGTAATCATTCCAAGCCTGACATCATCTTCTGTAAAATCTGGCATACCTTCCATCTTCTTCATATCATCATTTCAAAATCTAACTAATAAGTTGTAGATTATTGCATCGCAACAAGTCTCCTAATGTAACTTGATACATACTCACCTTCTGGACAAAATATTCTTGTAATTCTTTTGACATCCTGTTCGTAATTAACCTCACCTTGCTTTGCAAATATATGTCCGCAATCAATTGCCTTATCTAACGTTGCACTTACGATAGCTTCATCGATGTTCATATATTTACTGCAAGCAAGCACTTCCGCAAAATTCGCACCATGTGGCTCATCGAATAGTTCGGTAAGTTCCCATATACGAGCTACAATTGGGAACATTATTTTCTTAAACTGGAAATCCTTCCCTTCGATGTAGTGCTTGGATTGAGTATCACGATGTTCGGATTTTCTTATTTTTGCTACTAAACCTTCTTCGATTACAGTCATTAATTCTCTACGCAGTTGTTGAATTGATATGGTAGGTATAATAGACCGTAAATGGCTGAGAGGATCCTCTTTTGTACCTTCCTCAGGCAAATCAATAATTATCTTTCCCTGTTCTCTTAGAGTTTTCAGGAAGAATACAACAGATTTTACTACTTGAAGAGCTCCAACCAGTCCGGCAACCTGAAAGTCCATTATCGGCGAATCGATTGGATATTCGTGTATCAATTTTTGCCACGGGATACGCCATGAGGGATTGATTTTTGTTGGAATAGAAGGGTAGTATAGAGGAATCAATGCATATCTATTATCAGAACGTTCTACTATCCGACACTTACATACTTCACCATCAAAAAGAGTATTCTCAGGCAAGAGTGTTCTGAAATTTTCTTCGTCAATTAAGAAAGGGTTGTGAATAGACATGCTTATCCGTGAACCATATGATGAGAATTCAACTACATCTCCCGTATTCAAGAGAGCAGAAAAGAAATCTTTTCTGGAGCAATTGAGGCGAATGGGGACTTCTAAGTGCTCTGTATCAAGAAGCAAAGCCCCTTTCCACTGAAGGTAATTCACAACCTCCTCTCGTAAACTGTCGTATATCGAATCAGATAATTGGGCGCAGTAATAACGGTCTAGTGTTAATTGCTCATCGCAACTTTCATGAACTCCGAAGGCGGCTCTGAATAGTCTTTCCTTCTCGACGCCAATTCCAATCAGTTTATTGTATACCCGCATCATTGAATGACCATGAAAAACGGAATCATCAAAAATAAGAATATTCTTTCCTTTAAAAAAATCAATGTTCACATGTTCAATCGCTGAATCCGCAAGAATTTTCGACCAATTTAGCTCAATATCATCCACAAAGTGACTTTCCTCAAACAAAGCACGAATTAAAGCCGTCCCCTTCCTGTCAATCGGTACTATGATATCTGGCTGAATTTCTCTAATTATACCAAAGAAAAAATTCGTCAGTTGATTCAATATCTTCATTGCAAACCCCTTTTAAGTATTAATATCAAATTCGTATCCTTCTGCCTCTGATATAGCTATTAAAGCTTCTCTCTTGTTTAGACCGGGGGCAACCTTGATTCGGTCACTTACCCATGATTCAATTGTGTCAGCCCCCACATCCAAATGTTTACAAAGCTGCTCCACCCAATCATGATTAATAAGATCTTCTACTTTGTTACGCAATACTTCGAGAAAATCTACGCAGTCCATTGGAATTAATATTGCTTGTCGTGTTTCCCAAATAGCTTCAGCAATACGCCACTTCTCCTCCTCATCATCCTTAAATTTGATTACTACATAATTTTTTTTCTCCGGCCCGTGTTTACTAAGTAACTCCTGAGTTTTAAAATATATAGCCCGGAAGTCCATGTCATTCATGCTAAATCCAAGAAAAACGAACCGATTTTTTAATAGGTCAGCCCTAAGCAAATAAGAAACTGGAGTATCATAAGAATAGGTTTCTTGTTCATCAAGCAGTACATCACGTGCTACGCCATTTTTTACGCTACCGTGGAGATGAATAATAGCAATTTCCCCCTTAGCTAAAGATTCGTCCATATCGGTCATATTCTTATTATTGACTTCAAAAGCCTGACCTCCTAACTCAGATTCTAACAATGTATCAAAGTTAGTGGTATAAATTCTATTTATAAGTTTTTCACTAGCCCAATGTTTTAAGACCTTGTGTCCATCATTAGACTTTAGATCCGGATGACCAAAAAGCTTAGTAAGTCTGTCTTGGAGAAGAGCAGGATCCTTCATCCGCTTGTAAGCCCCTGCCAAAGCCTCTCCGGAAAAATCGTTTCTAAGCGATTCAATCATTTTATCCTTTGAAGAATCATTATCTTCCCAACCCAAGATCTCTCGAATTAGCTTGCTTGAAAGCTCACTGAACAGAGCAGCGCGGCTTACACTGGATAGGCCAGCACCACAAAGAAATATAAGTCTGTGTTCAATAAGCCGATTAGCAATATCACGAATATGGGCTTCGATTTTTTTTGTTTGGGATTCAGGGAAAGCCGGGATTTTACCTTTCAAATCTAAAATATCTTCCATTCGGTATCCTAATTATTTATATGTAAGACCTCTTGAATTATGCCATCGTGCCGGATCTCTTAAATAACTTTGTATTTCATTATACTGAATATCAGCAATTTGTTGTGTTTCCCTTCCAATTTTTAAAGTAGTGTTCACGTCAGTTAAAAAATAAAGCGTCACCCCTTCACTGGCTAATACTGTTGAACCTCCTTGGTCTCGGTCAAAAACTACCAAGCAAGTGTTAACCTTGGCACCTGCTTCCCTTAGTGTTTGAATGAAAGATAGCTTACTTCTACCATCAGTTATCAAGTCTTCAATTAGAACGACATCATTATCTTTAGTAATCATACCCTCAACAGTTGCCATTTCACCATGTTCCTTAGTTTTCTTCCGAACATAAACCATAGGTTTGTTTAGTTTCTGTGAGATAACAGCAGCAAATGGAATACCTGCCGTTTCCCCACCAGCTACAATATCAGTATTTATTCCATAACGCACGAAAAACCAGTGCATGAAAGCAGAAATCATATCCATAGCAAAAGGGATAGAAATTAGAGCCCGACAATCTACATAGATAGGACTATAATTTCCAGATACCAACCTAAAAGGTTCTTGAATAGAAACCTTGAAAGCTTGAGCCTGCCACATTAGGGAAGCTGTTATTCTCGATATATTTTCACGTATGTAGACTTCTAACTCCATTTGAAGAAATCCTCTTAAGTCTTAATTAGTTAATCATATCATAACCATCCCGTGTGGGCAAACCAAGAATGTCGAAAGAATGGTTTTTTTGAGTTAATTTGAAAGGTTTAACCAGATCACCTGTTCATACCCTTGAACCATCAAACTGAGTTTTTAATTATTATCACGTCTATGTGAAAAAAACAATTCCCTTTTTTTTTGCTTTTGTCATATCGGTGAGTTTTGGATAGGGGTTGTCACATTAGGGATATTGAGAGGTATCTAAAGTTCGATCGAGAAAGACCAAAGTCTCTGTTATACTCCTCTTCCCCTTTTTAATTTTGTATTCAGTTTTTTAATATCCTCCTTTGTTTCTAGCCACTTCCCTCACCCAAACCACTTTTCGATTGTGGCTATTAGGTCATTCCCTATGAGGACTTGGGCGTTTCTTTTCAGAATTCCTTTACCCTTCTTTCTTGTACGTGTTCCATGCTGGCAAAACGATATCATAAATCGCCCCAAATGACCCATTTCTGAAATCACACCATTGTGCGGGACGGCTTACCAAGTCGTGATCAACCTAGTTGTTTCCCTGTTGCTTCTTTTCTTAGTTTCTTCCCAATCCGGCAATAGCCTGAGCGATAGGGTACGAATTCCCGCCGACATAAACCTCAATGGCACCGTTCTGCGACACATATATTGCGGCGCACTTTGGGCATTCAAGGCTCGTTCTATGGGCGGTTTCTTTCCGGCTACCTCCGTGAAAATCACCTGGTCCCCTTGTATACCTTTGGCCTGCTTCATCTCTATTTTGGATAATCACTGTAACGGCAACCAGTTGCCCCCGCTCATTGATGATTACCGCCCCGTCTAGTTTCGCAAGTTCAACGATATCATCGATTGACATCTCTTGCAATTGCTGGGGATCGATATCTATCTTAGGTTCGGTGAAATTCAGTCCTTTCGTGTCCCCCAATATAAACAAGCCTCCATACCCTTTGGCTACTAGTTCTCTACTTGCCTCAATCACTGTGACGAGCGAATCGCCCGAAACAGGTACTTTCTCCTTTATTTCATCTATTCGTTCCATCGGTCTCGAAAACTCCCAAAGACCGGTCCGCTGCGACAACTCTCCTACAGCCTCTAGCCTTCCATTTCCATAGACCGAGATAGCACTGCGCCCCCGTCTTAGGACAAAACCGATGCTATCCATAGAGGTCACTAATCTAAGAGCTTCTATTCCTTCTGCATGTCGGCGAATATATATCAGCTTCCGAAGGTCCACTATGTTCCCTTCTCTGTCTAGGATGAATGCGTAGTCCGTTTCCAGAAACCCGTCGAAGTGAGGGACAAGGTTCGTCAAGGACTCGCTTGAGACCCCCATTGGTAAGCGTACCTGGACCTTTGACTCCAGTGCCTTATGCACTGCATCTGCGTCTCCGATAATTAGGGAGCAACCTATTGTCCTGGACTCCACCCGAATCGAAGATAGGCTAACAAGTTGCCCAACAAGTTCGCTCAACACACGAGGCTTTATCCCGCACTTTTTCCCAATCGCTGTTAGATGACTCACAAAGCCCATAACGCGACTGTCTTCACGCATTCTGGCCATGGGCAAGCCTGCGACAAGAACCGGCAACCAGAGCTTCGACGTCTCTATTTCTTTAAGACGATCATCATTCTGCTGCATTCTATAAACCTTTTCATAACCTTCGATAATAAAGTCAGCCTTTTGAGGTGGCTGAGAGAGTAGAACCGACATCCAGTTCTGCTCGGGGTCGGAGAGATCGGTTGGGGGAATTCCTATTCGGCACATTGGACAGGTGCTTGGGTCATAAACTAGAGCTTGAATGAATTCGCACTCAAAGACAGGAATTTCACACCCTCTGAAAGTCAGTTGTAGGTTTTCTGAACTTCTGTTGACTGCTAGAAGTACCGCTACCAAATTAATATTTTCCTCGTGCTCCAAGGCAGTTATAGCCAAATTGACTTGCGAAGGGGTTGTGAGTATGTCATCAACAAGCACTATCCTGATCCCAGGTGCGAACTTATCCACATTAATCCACTCAACTACATTGCCTCTTTTTCGCCCAATAAGAAGAGGTAAACGCAGCGATTTAGCGAGAGCGTCGGCCAGCAGAAGACCTCCTATTGTGAAACCTGCAATGGCTGTTGGTTTCACATCGCGCAAATACTGCGATGCAACCCTAACGAAGGAATCACAGATTTCTGGGTCCATCAAGGCAAGTCGCACTTGTATATAAACTCCTGAATGCTTGCCGCTTACAAGACGGTAATGCCCGTCTGATGTGTAGTAACCAGACGATCTCAACAGTTCATTAATATTCTGCTTAGCCACTTCTTTTCATCCTTTAAAGTTATTGCTTATCTAACACCTTTTTTATATAAAATTGCTTATGAAGTCAAGAAGAATTACGGCACTATCCTCAATACTGAACAGAGGAGAGCCATTCGGATGCAAATTCCGTAATGGACCTGTTTGTAGTAGACCGCACGGAGATCACGATCAACTTCCGGATTGATCTCTCCTCCTCTGGGAAGCGGGTGCATAAGTATCGAATTTCTTTTCATGTTTTTCAATACATTCTTGTCAATGACGAAGCTCTTTTTACACTTTTCATAATCCTCGAGGCGGTCCCCGAAGCTCCCAACAGGAATCTGTGTCACTTAGAAAACATCGATCTTCTTCACAAGTTCTTCAAATGGTGGAGTATTCCCAATTTCGAATAAAGTCAGAATGATTATAGCTTCCCCAAAATCACGGTGAGCAGAGCCATCCTAACATAAACCCCATTTTTCACCTGTCTGAAAAAGGCAGCCTACAGATATGAATCTACCTCCTGGGTGATACGCAGCAATTACAGCACTTCTCCATCTTTCGCTACAATCTGTCCCCCTACCATTGTAAGCACCGCTTTACCCTGAAGCTCCCACCCATTAAAAGGACAATTCCTCCCTTTGGAGTAAAAGCTATTGGAGTCCACCTTCCATTTCATGTCCAAATCAATCAAGGTCATGAGAAACATGAGGGACGTTCGTGCAGAGCGTGCTTGACGGGAGCCTTGGTGTGACCGGTTTTTGTGTGACGAGGATTGTGGACGAGAAGCAGCTGTCGGAAGAGGTTAGATCAAGATATCAGATCGGCTGGGCACGTCCCGCACGGACGTCCCCCTTGTCTTTCCCCAGGACATGAGGTTCAATACGGGATGACCGGAGCCTCTGTTGACCCCCTTGCTCCCGATCTAAAAGCACAACCAGTTCGTTAACCACACCTCCCTGATCTCTGATCACCTCTGCTGTCTCAATGACACTTTCACCCGTGGTGATGAGATCATCGATCACGAGAACCCGATCGTTACGTTCCAGAATACCCTCGATCTTCTTCCTTACCCCATGTTCTTTTCTGGCCTGTCGATAATAAATCAGAGGAATACCTAACTTCTGACTCACCACCGTTGCAAAAGGAACCCCTGCTGTCGGGACTCCTAAAATCTTGTCAATCTTACCCGTCCCAATTTCATTGAGGACGATTCGGGTCAAAGAATTGGCGATCCAGTCCATGGTGATCGGGCTGGAAATAGTCTGTCTCAGATCAATATAGTAAGGGCTTTTTTTCCCGGAGGCTAAGATATAGTCACCAAATTTGATCGCATTGTTCTTGATCAGGAGAATCCCAACCTGCTTCATGAGGAAGAGCTTTTCCTCTTCCCAAACCTTCCTTTCAATCTCTTCAAGGCGTAGAATCATGAGTCACCTTTTATTAAATTTTTTCATGAAAGTCAAGAAAAATTAAGGAGATTTCTGGAAAGAGCCAGAAATCTCTAATTACACGGATTATGAAACGATTACACAGATTTCAAATGCGTCGGAAATAAGGAAAATAGCGCGGGATGGAATCTTGAAAACATCCCCTCAATTCAATTGGTTACTGCCAATAATGGCTTGACACCTTTCTTTCCCGTACATACAATCCCTTCATCTATAGAATAAACCGAAAAATAATGTTGAGTCTGCAGGAGAAGTAGTTCTTCGTAAATTTGCTGTTCATAAAATCAACCACTTACTATCTGCCTTTAATCTGTGATATAATAATGCAAGGTTGGACAAGATCCAGCAATTCAATGGAATCAATCTTGAACTTGGCTATAAGCCTTTGGCGATTTACTCGCCCCGAGAGGTTACAACATATGAGCGAGAAGATTGAGATTCGATCGGTGGAAATGGTTCGGCGTATTCGCGATGAATTAGCGGATATCTTGAAAAG
>Ga0299912_10003808_pt1 | contig 12318 bp, 10 predicted proteins | sample RVTome_2_FD_207667 | JGI IMG/M metagenome (GOLD analysis project Ga0299912, IMG submission 207667) | Soil microbial communities from uranium-contaminated site in the Upper Colorado River Basin, Wyoming, United States - RVT95D214 (version 2) ... | reverse complement strand
CGGCGAAGGCAGCAAGAGCGGTATCGCGCCGGGCGAGGAACTCGCTCTGGCCCGCGCCATCGCCGCCCTGCCCCGGCTCAGGCTGCGCGGCCTGATGGCGATCCCCGAGCCGACACCTGACACCGGGCTGCAGCGCCGGCGTTTTGCATTGCTGCGCGGGATCAAGGACAAGCTGGTCGCGGCCGGCATTCCGCTCGACACGCTGTCGATGGGCATGTCGGACGACCTCGAAGCCGCGATCGCCGAAGGCGCGACCCTGGTGCGGGTCGGCACGGCGATCTTCGGCCAGCGGGAAAAATCCTGAACCGCCAAGACGCCAAGGCCGCCAAGAACAACGGAATACAATATATTGGAAACACGCAAAGCAGAACGGTCGGAATCCAGGCGCGGGCCGTGTATCATCGCTGGAATCGATATATCTCGATGTCCTGATATTTATTATTATTTTGCTTTTCTTGGCGGCCTTGGCGTCTTGGCGGTTCAAATAAGGTTTTTATGAATATTACGTTTATCGGCGGCGGCAACATGGCGAGCGCGATCATCGGCGGCCTGCTGCAAAAGGGCTGGCAGGCCGACGCCATCCGTGTCGCCGAAATCGACGCCGGCGCCCGCACCCGCCTGGAACGCGAACTGCGCGTCAAAGCGTTCGCCGATATCGGCGCTGCAGCTGCGGACAGCGCGTGCGTCGTGCTCGCCGTCAAGCCGCAGCAAATGCGCGAAGCGGCGCAAGCGCTGCGCAAGGCGCTCGCATCCCAACTGGTGATCACCATCGCCGCCGGCATCCGTTCCGGCGATCTGTCGCGCTGGCTGGGGGATTATCAGCGCATCGTGCGCGCCATGCCCAATACCCCCGCGCTGGTGCTCGCCGGCGTCTCCGGGCTGTATGCGATGCCCGCGGTGTCCGCCGCGGACCGCACGCAGGCCGAAAATATCATGGGGGCCGTCGGTTCCACCTTGTGGCTGGAGCGCGAGGAGCAGATGGATGCGATTACCGCGGTATCGGGCAGCGGCCCGGCCTATGTCTTCTATTTCATCGAGGCGCTGCAGCAGGCGGCCGCCGGGCTGGGTTTCTCCACGGACGAGGCGCGCAAGCTGGCGCTCGATACTTTCGCCGGCGCAGTGAAACTCGCCGCAGCAAGCAGCGAGGATGCAGCCATACTGCGTGCGCGGGTGACTTCCAAAGGCGGCACCACCGAGCGTGCGCTCAACACCCTGGAAACCGAAAAAACCCGGCAGATCATCATGCGCGCGGTACGCGCGGCGGCGGAACGTTCACAGGAGCTCGGCAACGAGTTCGGCAAGGATTAACTTATGCTTACAGGCGCGCTCATATTTCTGATCGAGACCCTATTCGGGCTGTTCACCATTTCGCTGCTGCTGCGCTTCTATCTGCAATGCGTGCGCGCCTCGTATCGTAATCCCCTGTCGGAGTTCCTCGGCGCCATCACCGATTTCCTGGTGCGGCCGGCGCGGCGCGTGATTCCCGGGCTGTGGGGGCTCGATCTCGCCACGCTGGTGCTGGCATGGCTCCTGCAGCTTATCGATATCCTGGTGGTGCTCCAGATCAAGGGCTACCCGCTGGAATCCGCCACCGCCACCGGACTTTCCGGGCTGGCGCTGCTGTCCGTGGTCGTGTTGCTCAAGCTCACGCTCTATATCGTGATGGCGGCGGTGATCATTCAGGCCGTGCTCTCCTGGGTCAATGCCTACAGTCCCGTGGCGCCGCTGCTGAACAGCATGACGCGGCCTTTCCTGCGCATTTTCCAGAGGCTGGTTCCGCCGATCGGCAACGTCGACCTGTCGCCGCTGTTCGCGATCATCTCCTGTCAACTGCTGTTGATGCTGCCTGTGGCCTATCTTGAAATGACGCTGTCGCGCCTGCTCTGATGTCCGCGGAAAATGCCTGGTGCCGCTTCGATCCCGGCGCCGGGCGCCTCACGTTCAACGTTCACGTGCAGCCCAATGCGCGGGTAAGTGAAATTACCGGGCTGCATGGCGATGCGCTCAAGATCAGGATCGCCGCGCCGGCCGCCGACAACAAGGCAAATGCCGCGCTGATCGACTTTCTGCACCGTTTCCTGAAGCTGCCGTCATCCCGGATCAGCATTCGTCACGGCGCGCGCGGCCGGCGCAAAGTGGTGGAAATCACAGAGGCCGGCGCCGCCATGCATGATGCGCTGATCAAAAGCGCGGCAGGCTGCTAGCGGGGCGGTTCCGAGCCCGCATTATCCATAGAGCCCGTAACACAATGAAACACGTGTGCGTTGCGAGTCAAAATTGGCGCTGACGCGAAGGACGGCGCAGAGCATATCGCGAATATGGTCAAGCCGGCCGACAAAGTGTCCCGCGCAGGGCGGAGCAGGTTCCAAGCGTTCTATGCTTGGATGCGACCCCGCAGCGGGACAGGAGCACGCCATAATGCGCGGTCCTTGCGCACGCCTACGCGGTCGCATCCCCGCAAGCGGGGCCCCTGCTCCACGCTTCGGCGTGCCGCCGGTTTTGGCCGCAACCCTTCGGGCTGGCACGAGTTTTGGCCTGTAGCCCCCGGCTCTCGGCGAGCGCAGCTTTGGGGCGGAGACGGGGGCTGGGGGTGCCGCAACTTTCGCAACCGGAGGCTCGGGCGCCGTTCCCGCAAACGGGCCTGCGGCAAACGAGTCACGGCGCCCCCTTGTCGCTCCCCTTGCCAATATTCGCGATATTGGCTGCGGAAAGCTTCGCGTCCTGTGCCAAAATCGTGCCAGCGCATCACGCGTTTCATTGTGTTACGGGCTCTCATGCTCCCTGCCGCGCTGCGCACGCAATTCCTTCGCCCTGGCCAGAAACGATATCGCCATCCACACGCCGATCGCACCCAGCGGCAGCGCGAGAATAAGCGGCCAGACGATGACGACGGCAACCAAACCCAGCAGCGCCAGCCCCGCGCCCGCCATCGTTCCCGCCTCCGCCGGCCCCAGCACACGGCGGTTGGTGATAGCGGCGCCGACGGTATTGCCGATGCGCAGCGCGCCGGCGGCGGCACGGGACGCGCTGCCGCCCCGGGGCCGCTCGCGCCGGCGCGGCCGCTGCATCGCCGGACGCACGCGGTTGCGTGCCGAAAGCACGATCTCGGTGGCGTTGAGGAGATCTTCCTCGTACATCGCCTGCATCGCCGCGGCAAAATCTTCGTTCTCGACCGCCACATCGAGCTCATAGTTGCCTATCCAGCTCGCGATATTGAGATTGCTCGATCCCACTCTCGCCCAGCGGCAGTCGGCCACCGCCGTCTTGGAGTGCAGCATGGAGCCGTTCCATTCGAAGACGCGAATGCCGGCCTCGAGCAGCGGCCGGTAGCCGGCGCGCGACAGCGGAGAGATCACCGGAAGATCGCTCGCGCCCGGCACCAGCAGCCTCACGTCCACGCCGTCGAGCGCGGCCGCGCGCAGCGCCTGAACGTACGGCGCCACACCCACGAAGTAGGCATCGGTCAGCCACAGCGTTCTGCGCGCCATCGCGGCGATGAGCTGATCGAGCCGGTAGAGTCCCGCGACTATGGGAACGGTCGCCAGCATCCGCAACGTCACCCCGCCTGCGACCGGAATCGTATCGGCATCGGTCAGCTCTTCGTCGGGAACCCGCGCTCCCATTGTTGCCCATACTTCGGCGAATGCACGCTCCATATCGGCAATCGCCGGCCCGCGCACTTCGAGGCCGGTATCGCGCCACGGTTCCACGCCCCGCGCCGGGTCGCCGGTCCATTTGCGGCTGGCGCACAAACCGGTGACGAAGCCGACCTGGCCGTCCACCGCCACCATCTTGCGGTGGTCGCGCGACACCCAGCCGAAGGGGCTGTCGAGACGCGGTGGATTGAAGCACCTGACTTCGCCGCCGGCAGCAGCGACCGGCTGCAGCACCCGCCGCGACGCGGCGCCCAACGCGCCCATCCAGTCGTAGATCACTCTCACGCGCACGCCGGCACGCGCGCGTTCGGCCAAGGCGGCGGCAAATTCGCGCCCTACCGCGTCATCGGCAATGATGTAATTCTCGAAATAAACTTTGTGCTGCGCCGCGCGGATGGCGGTGAGCCATGCCGGATAATTCTCGGCGGCGTTCCTGAGGATGCGCACGCTGTTGCCCGCCACCAGCGGCGCCCCGGCGGCGCGCGAGAACGCCTGCTCGGCGTACTGCCGCAGCGGCAGGGCGGTTTGGCGTTCCGGCGATGCGGCTCGATGGCGCCTCATCGCTCGTTCAATATTTTCAATAAAATCATTAAGTTATATATCGCCTGGGGTAGGGTGATGCCGCGCCGGGCACGTACCAGCGCTGCCGACCTTCATTACATCAGCACGATGTCGAACTGCTCCTGGTTGTAAACGCTTTCGACCTGCAGCGACACCGGCTTGCCGATGAAGTCGGAGAGCATCGCCAGGCTCTGCGACTCCTCGTCGAGGAACATGTCGATCACCTGCTGCGAGGCGAGAATGCGGAATTCGCGCGCGCTGAACTGGCGTGCCTCGCGCAGGAGTTCCCTCAGAACCTGATAGCAGACGGTCTGTGCCGTCTTGAGCTGGCCCCGGCCCACGCACACCGGGCACGGCTCGCACAGCACATGGGCAAGCGACTCGCGCGTGCGCTTGCGCGTCATCTCGACCAGCCCGAGCTGCGTGAAGCCGTTGATGGTCATGCGCGTGCGGTCGCGCGCCAGCGTTTTTCTGAACTCGTTCAACACGGCGTTCTTGTGCTCCTCGGTGTCCATGTCGATGAAGTCGACGATGATGATGCCGCCCAGGTTCCTCAAACGCAGCTGGCGCGCGATCACCTGCGCCGCTTCCAGGTTGGTCTTGAAAATAGTCTCGTCGAAGCTGCGCCCGCCGACAAAGCCGCCGGTATTGACGTCGATGGTGGTCAACGCCTCGGTCTGATCGATGATGAGATAACCGCCGGACTTGAGATCGACGCGCCGCGCCAGCGCTTTTTCTATTTCGTCCTCGACGCCATAGAGGTCGAACAGCGGGCGCTCGCCCTGATAATGCTCGATGCGCTCAGCCCCGGCCAGCGTGAACTCCAGGGCGAAATCCCGCATGCCCTGAAAGGTCTCGCGCGAATCGATCAGGACGCGCCGGGTCTCGTCGTGCACGAAATCGCGCAATACCCGCAGACTCAGGTTGAGGTCCTGATAAAGCAGCGTCAGTGGCGCCGCGGCCTGTGCTTTTTCCTGGATGCCGTGCCACAGCTTCCTCAGATATTCGAGGTCCAGGGCAAGCTCGCGGTCGGACGCGGTCTCCGCCATGGTGCGGATGATGAAGCCGCCCTTCTCCTCGGGCGGCAGCAGCTGCTGCAGCTTCTCGCGCAAATGCTGCCGCTCTTCTTCGTCCTCGATACGCTGCGAGATGCCGATGTGCGATTCCTGCGGCAGATAGACCAGAAAGCGGCCGGCAATGCCGATCTGGGTGGAAAGCCGCGCGCCTTTGGTGCCGAGCGGATCCTTGATCACCTGCACCATCAGATTCTGGCCCTCGGCCAGCAGCTTCTCGATCGGGACGCTGGACTCGCCGTTGTTGCGATTGCTCCAGATGTCGGCCACGTGCAGGAACGCCGCGCGCTCGCAGCCGATATCGACGAAGGCGGACTGCATGCCCGGCAGCACACGGATCACCCGCCCCATGTAGACGTTGCCGACGAAGCCGCGCGCCGAAATGCGCTCGATGTGCAGTTCCTGCGCAACGCCGTGCTCGATCACGGCAACGCGCATCTCCTGCGGCGTGACATTGATCAGGATTTCTTCGGCCATCTGGCGTGTATTGCGCCGGTTACAGTAATTCGATGTCGAATTTCAGCAGCAACTCGGCCGTTTCGGCAAGCGGCAAACCCATGATACCCGAATAGCTGCCTTCGATGCGGGTAATGAACGCGGCCGCGCGCCCCTGAATGGCATACGCGCCGGCCTTGTCGAGCGGCTCGCCACTCGTGACATAGCGGCGGATTTCGAGATCGGAGAGTTCACGGAATTGCACGGCCGAGACCGAGATCCGCGTTTCGATCTGCTCTCTCCTCGCCATCGCGATGGCGGTGATCACCGTGTGCTCGCGGCCCGACAGCGTCTGCAGCATCTGTATCGCATGTCCGGCGTCCACGGGCTTGCCGAGGATCCGCCCGTCCAGCACCACGATGGTGTCCGCCGCCAGCACCGGATTCTGCGGCAGGCTGCGCTGGGTAAGATGACGCGCGGCGACCTCCGCCTTGGCGCCGGCCACGCGCAGCGCATAAGCATCCGGCGGTTCGTCCGGCAATGGCGTTTCATCGATGTCGCCGCCGCGCCTTGGATCCTCGCGCAGCAGCAGCAATTCGAAATTCACGCCGATCTGTTTCAACAGTTCGCGGCGGCGCGGGCTGCGCGAGGCAAGATAGATGCGTTTTTCAGCCATTCTCTAGTAATGGGTTATGGGTAATGAGTGATGGGAAAACCGATGTCGTCGCGGAAACGTCATAGTTCAGGCTCCTCTTTCTCACCCATTACCCATCGCTCATTACTCATCACTCGCGGTGATATGGATGATTGCTCAAAATCGACACCGCCCGGTAAAGCTGCTCGGCCAGCACCACGCGGACCAGGGCATGCGGCAGGGTCAGCAGCGACAATGACCATAGCATATCCGCTTCCTGCCTGAGCGCGCCAGCCGTGCCGTCGGCGCCGCCGATGATGAAGGCGATATCGCGCCCGGCGTCGCGCCAGCGCGCGATGTTGTCGGCAAGCTGGCGCGTGGAAAAACCTTTGCCGCGTTCATCGAGCACCACCTTGTAGCAACCCGCGGGAAGCGCGGCAAGGATGCGTTTGCGCTCGGCCTGCAGCATGCGCTCGACCGCTTGCGCGCCCATGGCGCCGCTGCCCCGGATTTCGGGTTTGATTTCCGTCAGGACGAGCCGCGCATCGCGCGGCATGCGCCGCGCATATTCCTCGAACCCGGCGCTGATCCATTCCGGCATGCGGTGGCCGACCGCCACGACATGAAGCTTCATCGAGAGGCTGCCTCAGGAAGCGGCCGCTTTTGAGGTGCGGCGCCGCGGCGCGCGCACGGGCGGCGTCCAAAGCTCCTCGAGGTTGTAATACTGGCGGATTGCCGGCTGCATGATATGCACGACCACCGAACCCAGGTCGACCAGTACCCATTCACCGGTCTGCTCGCCTTCGACACCGTAGACTTTCGCGCCGAGCGCCTTGAGTTTTTCCTGAACGTTATTGGAGAGCGCCTTGGTCTGGCGGGAAGAGTCGCCGCTCGCAATGATGATATGGTCAAACAGCGAAGTCATTTTCCTGACATCGAGCACCACGATGTCGCGCGCCTTGATATCCTCAAGCGCAGCCACCGCGGCTTTCACCAGTTTGTCGACTTTCATTGCCCTCCTGAATAAAGCCTGTTTGACTGAATATAATCGAGAACGGAGTCCGGGAGCAAATAACGCGGGCTCGCACCACTGTGGACTATGTCACGAATCCGGGTCGCCGAGATGTCGAGCGCCGTGAACGGCGTCACCGCAATGCCGCCGCAGGGCGCAAAATGCACCGCAAGCGGCTGCTGCATGAGCCGCGCCGAGTACTCTTTTGCAAGGGGCAGCGGCATATGCGCGTGCCAGGTATCGGTGGGGAACCCGGGGCGGTGTGCGACGACGATATGCGCCAGGGTGAAAAGCTCATGCCAGCGGTTCCACGTCGCCAGATCGAGAAAGGCATCGGCACCCAGCAACAGGCACACCGGACGCGTGGCGCCGAATTCCCGGCGCAGTTCGGCAAGCGTGTCCACCATATAGCCCGGGCCGGCGCGCCGGATCTCCCGGTCATCCACGCTAAACAGTGCATTGCCCTGAGTGGCGGCCTTCACCATGGCGAGACGGTCGGCGACAGACCCCGCAGGCGCACCGCGATGCGGCGGCGTGCCGCTGGGAATGAAGCGCACCTCCCCGAGCTTCAGCACCTGCCCGAGTTCCTGGGCCAGCCGCAGATGCCCGAAGTGGATCGGGTCGAAAGTGCCGCCGAGAATGCCGATGGGAGCAGAGCTATTCACGCGTCATTGCCTGCAAGGCAAAAACCGGAAAGCTGAGACACAAAGGACACGAAGGACGCAAAGGAAAATAGGAAATTTCAAATGTTGGTGAAAAACACTATGTAAGGTATTAGTCGGGTTGCCCGCCATTCTGGATAATAAATTAAAACCTTCGTGTCCTTTGTGTCCTTCGTGTCTGAGCTTTTTAATTACAGCACCAGCCGGCGGATGTCGGACAGCACCGAGCTCAGGAACGAAATGAAGCGCGCGCCCTGCGCGCCGTCTATGACGCGATGATCGTAGGATAGCGACAGCGGCAGCATCAGCCGCGGCGCGAATTCCTTGCCGTTCCACACCGGTTTCATCGCCGCTTTGCCGACGCCCAGGATCGCCACTTCAGGCGCGTTGATGATGGGCGTGAACATGGTGCCGCCGAGGCCGCCCAGGCTGGAAATCGAAAAGCACCCTCCCTGCAGGTCGGCCGGGGAAATTTTGCCGGCGCGCATGCGCGCGCTGGTCTCGCCCAACTCTTTCGCCAGCTCCATCAGGCCCTTTTTATCCACGTCGCGCAGCACCGGCACTACCAGGCCATTGGGCGTATCGACCGCAACGCCGATGTGATAGTACTGCTTGACGATCAGGCTTTCGCCGTCCGGGGACAGCGACGCGTTGAATTCGGGGTGCTGTTTGAGCGCAACCACCACCGCCTTCATCAGAAAGCCGAGCATCGTGAATTTGATGCCGCTCTTCTTCGCTTCCCCGGCCTGCGATTTGCGAAACGCTTCGAGTTCGGTGATGTCGGCTTCGTCGTTCTGCGTGATGTGCGGGATGCTGACCCAGTTGCGGTGGAGATAGGCGCCGGACAGTTTCTTGATGCGCGACAGCGGCTTGGTTTCAATCGGACCGAATTTGGTGAAATCGACCTGCGGCAGCGGCGGCAGGTTGAAGCCGAGCCCCCCGCCTTCCGTGCCGCGCGGGCGCGCAAGCTCGCCCTTCACGTAAACCTGAACATCCTCCTGGAGAATGCGCTCCTTCGGCCCCGTGCCTTTGACCCGTGCAAGATCGACGCCGAATTCGCGCGCCAGGCGCCGCACCGAGGGGCTCGCGTGCGCTTTCCCGAACCCGGCTTCCATCCGGACATCCGCGCCGCCGGGCGCGCTCGAAGTTTCCCTCTCCTCTTGGGAGAGGGATTGAGGGTGAGGGCTCGCAGCGGCGGCAACGGATTGCCGCCCTACAGCATCAGGTGCTTTGGCGGCGGCGTAGGTCGGCATTCCCACGCCGACATCAGGTTGTTTGGCGGCGCCGGCATCTGCCGCTTCGAGCATGAGCACCAGCGTGCCCTCGGACACCTTGTCGCCGACCTTGACTTTCAGCTCCTTCACCACGCCGGCCGCGGGCGACGGCACTTCCATCGTCGCCTTGTCGGATTCGAGCGTGAGCAGCGAGTCTTCGGCATCGACCTGGTCGCCGGGTTTGACCAGGACTTCGATGACCGGTATGTTTTTGAAGTCGCCGATGTCGGGGACTTTTACTTCGACCAGAGTGCTCATGCTCAACCTTGTATAGGATTCGGGATTCAGGATTCGGGATTCAGGGAAAACAGGTCACGCGGGCAGCTCTCGCTTTTGACCGAATCCTGAATCCTTGATCCTGAATCCTGGTTTTAAACTGTCGTCGGATTCGGTTTCTCGGGATCAATGCCGTACTTGTTGATCGCCTCGGCAACCTTCTTGCGCGGCACCGCTTCCTGATCGGCCAGTGCCTTCAGGGCCGCGACCGCGACGTAATGGCGATCGACCTCGAAGAACTTGCGCAATTGCTTGCGTGTGTCGGAACGGCCAAAACCATCGGTGCCGAGCGCAAGAAAATGATGCGCCGGCAGAAAAGCGCGAATCTGGTCGGCGAAAATTTTCATGTAGTCGGTCGCCGCCACCACCGGGCCCGGGCGGTCCTTGAGGCACTGCTCGACATGGGAGAGGCGCGGTTCCGCTTCCGGATGCAGCATGTTCCAGCGCTGCGTCTCCAGCCCGTCGCGCCGCAACTCGTTGAAGCTGGTCACGCTCCAGATATCGGCCGCAATGCCGAAGTCCTGTTGCAGCAGTTCCGCCCCGGCGATCACTTCGCGCAGGATGGTGCCGCTGCCAAGCAGCTGCACCTTGGGCTGGTTCTTCCTGGCCTTGCCCTCGCTGAGCAGATACATTCCCTTGAGTATGCCCTTCTCGACGCCTTCGGGCATCGGCGGATGCGCGTAGTTCTCGTTCATCACGGTGATGTAGTAATAGACGTCCTCCTGCTCCTGATACATGCGGCGCAGCCCGTCCTGGATGATCACCGCGAGCTCGTAGGCAAAGGTCGGGTCATAGGACACGCAGTTGGGAATGGTGGAGGCCAGCACATGGCTGTGGCCGTCCTCGTGCTGCAGACCCTCGCCGTTGAGCGTGGTGCGGCCGGCCGTGCCGCCCAGCAGGAAACCGCGCGCGCGCATGTCGCCCGCCGCCCAGGCGAGGTCGCCGATGCGCTGGAAACCGAACATCGAATAGAAAATGTAGAACGGGATCATCGACACGCCGTTGGTGCTGTAGGAGGTGGCGGCGGCAATCCATGAGGACATCGCGCCTGCCTCGTTGATCCCTTCTTCCAGCACCTGCCCCTTCTTGTCTTCCTTGTAGAACATCAGCTGGTCGGCGTCCTGCGGCGTGTAGAGCTGGCCGACGTGGGAATAGATACCGAGCTGCCGGAACATGCCCTCCATGCCGAAGGTGCGCGACTCGTCGGGCACGATGGGCACCACCAGCTTGCCGAGTTTCTTGTCGCGGAGGATGGTGCTGAGGATGCGCACGAACGCCATGGTGGTCGAAATTTCGCGGCCTTCGGTGCCCTTCAGCTGCGCTTCGAACGCGGACAGCAGCGGCACTTCCAGGGGCGGCGCCTTGCGGCGGCGCGCCGGCAGCAGGCCGCCCATCGCCTTCACCCTCTCATTGAGATATTTCATCTCCGGCGCATCTTCCGGAGGCTTGTAAAACGGCACCTGCTCGAGCTTGTCGTCGGGGATGGGCACGTCAAAGCGGTCGCGGAACGCCTTGATCGAGGCGGTGCCCATTTTTTTCTGCTGATGGGTGATGTTCTGGCCTTCGCCCGCCTCGCCCATGCCATAGCCCTTCACGGTCTTGGCCAGGATCACGGTGGGTTGATCCTTGTGCTTCACCGCCGCAGCATAGGCGGCGTAGACCTTGTGCGGATCGTGGCCGCCGCGGTTCAGGCGCCAGATATCGTCATCCGACATGTTGGCAACCATCTCCAGCAATTCGGGATACTTGCCGAAGAAATGCTTGCGCACATAGGCGCCGTCCTTGGACTTGAAGGTCTGGTAGTCGCCGTCCACGCACTCTTCCATGCGCTTCAGCAGGATCCCGGTCTTGTCGCGCATGAATAACGGCTCCCAGTACGAGCCCCAGATCACCTTGATCACGTTCCAGCCCGCGCCGCGAAAACTGGCTTCGAGCTCCTGGATGATCTTGCCGTTGCCGCGCACCGGACCGTCGAGCCGCTGCAGGTTGCAGTTGATGACGAAAACCAGATTGTCGAGCTTTTCGCGGCCGGCCAGCGAGATCGCGCCCAGCGATTCGGGCTCGTCCATCTCGCCGTCGCCCATGAAGGCCCACACCTTGCGCCCCTGCGATTCGATGATGCCGCGGTCCTTGAGATAGCGCATGAAGCGCGCCTGGTAAATCGCCATCAGCGGTCCGAGGCCCATCGACACCGTCGGGAATTGCCAGAAATCCGGCATCAGCCACGGGTGGGGATAAGACGGCAGGCCCTTGCCGTCGACTTCGCGGCGGAAATTGTCGAGCTGCGCCTCGGTAATGCGGCCTTCGAGAAAGGCGCGCGCATACACGCCGGGCGACGAATGCCCCTGCATGTAGACGAGATCGCCGCCAAAATTTTCGCTGGCGGCGCGGAAGAAATGGTTGAAGCCGATGTCGTAGAGCGTCGCTGCGGAGGCGAAACTCGCGATATGGCCGCCGAGATCGGACGATTCCTTGTTGGCGCGCACCACCATCGCCATGGCATTCCAGCGCACCAGCGAGCGGATCTGGTTCTCAATCTCCGCATCCCCCGGCGAACGCTCTTCCTGGGACGGCGGGATGGTGTTGATGTACGCCGTATTGGCGTTATAAGGAATATAGGCGCCGTAACGACGCGCCTTGTCCACCAGTTTTTCGAGCAGGAAATGCGCGCGGTCCGGGCCCTCGTGTTCGAGCACCGATTCCAGCGCTTCCAGCCACTCCTGGGTTTCGTCCGG
>Ga0299912_10003807_pt1 | contig 12320 bp, 8 predicted proteins | sample RVTome_2_FD_207667 | JGI IMG/M metagenome (GOLD analysis project Ga0299912, IMG submission 207667) | Soil microbial communities from uranium-contaminated site in the Upper Colorado River Basin, Wyoming, United States - RVT95D214 (version 2) ... | reverse complement strand
CCGCGGGGAACGTCGTGCTCGGCGTTCGCGCGCAGGTCCTTGACCTTCACGACGCCGGCGGCCTGCTCGCGCTCGCCGAGGATCACGACCAGCGGAATCTTCGCGCGATCGGCATACTTCATCTGCTTGCCGAGCTTGTCGTCGCCGCCGTAGACCTCGACGTTGAGCCCCGCCGTCCGCAGCTCGGTCGCGAGCGCCGCGTACGTGGCCACGAGGCCCGATTCGACCGCGACCACGATCACCTGCGCGACTGCGCTCGTCGTCGCGCCGATCACCTTCATCTCGAGGAGCTGCGAGAACAGCCGTGTCGCACCGATCGAGATCCCGACGCCAGGCAGCTTCGACTTCGTGTAGTGACCGGCTAGATTCTCGTAGCGCCCGCCGGAGCAGATGCTGCCGAGCTTGCGGTGCTCGTCGAGGAATGTCTCGTAGACGGTACCGGTGTAGTAGTCGAGCCCGCGCGCGATCGAGAGATCGACTCTGAACGCGGTCTCGGGCACACCGAGCGCGAGCGTGCCCTCGTAGACCCGCGAGAGCTCGTCGAGCCCCTCGGTGAACGCCGGCGTCGCGTGCTCGAACCGTCGTAGCGCCTCGAGCGCGGCGCGCGAATCGCCGGCGTAACCGGTGAGCAGCTGCAGCAGCCGCGTGGCGACCTCGCTCTCGAGGCCGACCCCCTCGACGAGGCGCTTCTCGATCTCGGAGCGCTCCTGCTTGCCGAGGCGATCGACCTCGTGCAGCACCGCCGCATGCTTGTCGACGGCGATCCCGAAGCCCTCGAGCAGCCCGCGCAGCAGCTTGCGGTTGTTGACGTGGATCGTGAACGCGCCGAACGCGAGCTCGCGGAAGATGCCGTAGATCACCGCCGGCACCTCGGCGTCGTACGCGAGGGGCAGGACGTCCTTGCCGATCACGTCGATGTCGCACTGGTAGAACTCGCGGTACCTGCCCTTCTGGGGGCGCTCGCCGCGATACACGCGCTGGATCTGGTAGCGCCGGAATGGAAAGTTCAACTGGTGCTCGTGCTCGGCGACGTAGCGCGCGAGCGGCACGGTGAGATCGAACCGCAGCGCGTGCTTCGGTCCCGGCACCGCGGTCTCGGGCGCCGAGGCCCGCTGCGCATACGCCTGCTCGACGGCCTGCAGGTCACCCGTCGACTGCACGAACAGCACCTGCTTCTCGGTCTCGCCACCGGACTTCGTGAGCAGCACGTCGGTGAGCTCGAACACCGGAGTCTCGACGGGCATGAACCCGAACCGCTCGAAGCCGCGCCGGATCGTATCGAGCATGCGCTGGAACGCGAGCTGCTGCGGCGGCAGGAGCTCGAGCACGCCGGGAGGCGTTCGCGGCTGGACTGGCATGGCTACGCTTACCATGCCGAGGTAACGTGGTGCCGTGTTCGCCTGCCGTCACGCACCGCTGAAGGTCTCGCCCGAGGTCGAGCAGCTGCTCGTCACCCACTACTCCGAGCCGGACCGCGCGTATCACAACCTGACTCACATCGCCGAGGTGCTCGGCTGGTTCGACCTCGTCGCCGAGGAGGTCGGCTGGGACGCGCCGGTGGACGTCTACCTCGCGATCCTGTTTCACGATGCGATCTACGATCCGACAGCACCGCACGGTGACAACGAGGCGCGCTCGGCGAAGCTCGCCCAGCGCCATGGTGCGCGAGAGCATACCGCGGCGCTGATCTTGTTGACCGCACGACACGGCAAGGTGTCGCGTGCCGAGATCGATCGAGACGCCGCGCACTTCCTCGATTGCGACACCGCGATCCTCGGCAGCGCGCCCGACGCATTCGACGCCTACGACGCGGCGATCGCGGCGGAGTATACGCACGTGCCGCCGGATGCCTATCGAGTCGGACGCCGGAGCTTCCTCGAGAAGATGCTCGTACGGCCGCGGATCTTCCTCAGCGACTTCTTCCACGACCGGCTGCACGCCGCGGCGCGCGCGAACCTCGAGCGAGCGATCGCCCGGCTCTAGCGGGCTGGTCCCCGCGTCATCCAGCGGGCTCCGCGAGGCGCAGCGGCTCGTCGCGCCTGACGACCTTCGCCCCGAGGCGCGCCACGAGCATCGCCTGCGCGCCGGCCACGTCGTCGGTCGTCCGGCCCTCGAGCGTGATCATCACGCGGAAGTCCTGCTCCGCGAAGCGCGGATACGAGCCGACCCGGACCGCGGGGAATGCGGCGACCACGGCGTCGAGGTCGTCCGCGATCTGGCCCTCGTCGGCGTCGAGGTAGACGCGCGCGACGGTCATCGGCTCGGAGCGGAAGCGGTCGCGGATATCGACGAACTTGCGCCGGAACAGCGTCGGCACGCCGGGCAGGATGTAGACGTTCTTGTACGCGACGACGGGCCACACCTGGTCGCGGCCCCACACGAGCTCGGCACCCTCGGGGACGTCGGCGAGCCTCAGGTTCGGCAGGGCGAGCTGCTCGCCGTAGTACAGGCGCACGCGGCGCTCGAGCTCGGGCTGGCGAACGACGGTCGTGCCGAACCCTCGCGCGATGCCGGCCATCGTCAGGTCATCGTGTGTCGGGCCGACACCACCCGAGGTGAACACGTGATCGAAGCGGCCTGCCGCATCGACGACGGTCGTCGCGATCTCCTCGAGCTCGTCGGGGATCATGATCACGCGCCGCAGCTCCACACCGAGTGCGCGCAGCTCGATGATGAGGAACGCGGCGTTCTCCTCGGTGAACTTGCCGGTCAGGATCTCGTCGCCGATGACCACGATGCCAGCGGTCGCCACGGCGCCCAGTCTAGCTCAGCGGCGCAACGTGAGCACGACGACCACCGCGGCGGCGAGCAGGAGGCCGACGCCGGCGAACCCGACCCACAGCAGCGAGCCGTCGTCTCCGGACTCGCGGATCGCAGGAGCGATCGCGGCGGTCTGTTGCGGGGCACCGGCGGCCACCGTCACCGGGGTCGCGGGCGCACTCGGCGCGGGATCCGGCCCCTCGGTCCAGGTCGTCGTCTCGATCGCGGTGCCATCGGTCCGAACGCCGGTGATCTCGACGCGCTGGTTGGTGACGGTGACGCGCAAGTAGTGAAACGCCCGCTCGAACTTCCTCACGGCGGCGATGTCGATCGGGCTCGACCTCGGCCGCCTTGGATACAGCGGTGCGCCGCCGCCACCGGTGACGAAGTAGCGGATCCCGTCGTGCTCGGCGCGCGTGTAGACGTGGTCGTGGCCCGAGAACACGCTGCTGACCTGGTACTTCTCGAACAGCGGCGTCCAGCGATCGCGCAGGTCACGGGCTCCGCCGTGGAGCGAGATCGAGAACGGCGGGTGGTGCATCACCACGAAGATGTGGTGAACCCTCGAGTCCTGACGCGCGGCGATCAGCTCGCGCTCGAGCCACGACGTCTGATCGGTGAGCGCGAAGCTGTAGATGTTGGAGTCGAGGATCAGGAACCGCGTGCTCGCGTAGGTGAACGCGTAGTAGCGCTCGGACTCGCCGCCGTCGGGGACCGAGAAGTACGCGCGATACGTGTCGGCGGTACGGCCGCGGCCCTGACGGTCGTGGTTGCCGACGGCGGGGAAATACACGTTGTCGCGCAGGAACCTGTTCTCGACGTCGAAGAACTGCTGCCACTGATCCTGGCGCGAACCGTCGTCGACCATGTCGCCGGTGCCGAGCACGAAGTCGGGCACCTCTTGCGACATCCGCTCGACGACCCGGCGGTGCGACTCGACCCCGCTCCGGCTATCGCCGACGACGATGAACGAGAACGGCACGTCCTTGCCGACCGGCGGCGCCGTCGCGAACTCGCCTTCCCACGTCGCGCTGCCGACCTCGACGCGATAGCGATAGCGACTCGACGGTTCGAGCCCGTCGACCACCGCTTCCGCGATGCGCGCCGGTGGAACGATCTGGACGCGCTCGCCGCCCGGTCCGGTCACGACGAGCTTGGCCGGCTTCGCCTCGTCGAGCTGCCACATCACCGTGATCGACGTCGGCGCGAGGTCCTGAAGGTACGGCCCCTTCATCATGCGCGGCTCGGCGATTGCCACACCGGCCATCCCGGTGAGCACGCAGAGGATCGCCAGTCCACGCTTCATGGCCAGCGTCAAAGATACGAGCAATAACTCGCCGTCTGCAACTTCACTTCGGTACGCAGATGCATGCGCCGCGATCGCTGATCTGCTCGACGCCGTCGCGCGCCGCGCACTGGGCCAGGCCGTTCACGTGGCACCACGGCCTACACACCGGCCCGGTCGGTTCGTCGTGGCACCCGCCCTCACCGTCGTGGCACTCGCCGATCTCGGGAAATGGGGGCTGCGTGCACGGCTCTCCGAGCAGCGTGCCCCCGAGCGACGAATCCAGCCCGGCTTCGAACACGAGGGTCGCGTCGGCGGGATCGGCGGGACGATCGTCTCCACACGCCACGAGGGCGAGGATGAGGAGGAGCCGCATCCGGAGCGTCACCGGTACCGCAGCGAGGCGAGCGCTCCGACGAGATCGCGCGCCGACTCGCGCGAGTAGCCGTGCTTCTCGGTCAGCGTCGCCAGGGCGGTCTCGGCGCGGGTGCGATTGTCCGGCGACAGGCTGCCCTCGTTGCCCGACAGCAGCATCACGAGGTCGTTGATGCCCTTCGCGATGGTCTTGCGGTGCTTCTCGAAGTACGCATCGCGGAGCTTGCGCTGGAGGTCGGCGAAGATCTCGGTGAGCACGGGCTTTTGCCCGCGGTGATCGAGTGACCATGCGCCGATCTTCGCGATCAGGCTCTGGCGGAACTCCTCGACCCGGCCGGTGATCTCGAGCGTGCGCTCGACCTCCTTCATCATGCCCTCGTCGGGCTCGACCATCCGTCCGGTCGACGCGTCGCGGACCTTCTCCTTCTTGAGCGCGTTCATCACGTGGTTGACGTAGCGGTCGAACACGCGGGCGTACTCGGATTCCTCGACGAGGCCGACCGACGCTCGCACCTCGTCATCGATCACGTCGAACAGCTTGCCGCGCGCCACATCGACGAGCTTCTTGTGATCGTGATAGCCGCCGGGCTGGACGTCCTGGCGCAGGAACTCGTAGAGGCTCGTCTGCTTGCAGAGCTCGACGATCTCGTCGAGGATGATGAGCGGCGAGACGTAGTCGTAGCGAGTCGCTCCCGCCGCGGCGAGCAGGACGCCCTGCATCTCGCGCGGGGAGGCGCCGACCCTGCCCTCGTAGATCGGGTACGTGTCGCTCTCGTGCCACAGGTCCTTGATGTGAGAGGCGAGCTCGCGCGCACGCTCGGGGCTCAGATCTTCGGGGAGCGTCCCCGTCGAGTACAGCTCGGCCTTCTCGAGCGGCGTGAGCTTGCCGATCACCTCGGCGAGCGTCGACGGGAAGCGCTCCACCTGCGGCTTGCGCATCCGCGACAGCACCGCCCACAAGGCCGCCACGTACGCGGTGTGCGGCGCGATGTGGCGCGTCCCGGCGGCCTCGCGAAGCCGCGCGAGATACAGCGCCTCCTCGTGGCGCACGTCGAGGATGAACGGCACGCGCACCAGCTCGATGCGGCCCTTGAAGCTCTGGAAGTCGGGGATCTCGCGGAACGCGGCGAGGTGGATATCGTTGCAGCTGCCGATGAACGCCACGTCGAGGAACAGCGTCGAGCTCGTCAGCGACACGGCCGCGCGCTCGACGGTGGTGAGTAGATACTTGTAGTGCTCGAGCGGCCGCTTGAGCAGATCGTCGTATTCGATCATCCCGCGGTTCGCGCCGACGATCTCGCCTCCATACTCGAACAGCGAGATCGACTGCAGCGACGGTGGCAGCGAGCCGAGCGTGCGATCCGCGGTGACCTGACGCTCCGAGGCGTCGACCGAGAGCTGCGGCTCGACCGTGACCCAGCCGAGGCGGTAGCGATGCGAGATCTCGAAGCGCTCGATCCGGACGTGGCGCAGTACCTGGATGTAGTCGCCGTGGTAGCTCGCGAGCAGCGCGTCGTAGATCGCGCGGTTCTTCGGCGACAGCGAGCCGCTGTGGAGGTAGTCACCGAGCGTGAAGTTGCCCGGCTTGCCCTCGAGCAGCTTGTCGATCAGCTTCTGCCGCTCGTCGTTGGGGATCAGCAGCAGCGGATGATCGCGGAGCTCGTCGGTGAGCCGCGCATCGATCGATTCATCGGGCAGGTACGCGAACGAATCGAGCGATTGCTCGGGGAGCGCCTCGCCGAGACCACCGAAGCCGATGCCGCTGCGGGTGTGCTTCGTCGACGGGAAGATCCACGAGAACCGATACAGCGCGCCTTCCTCGAGCGTCGAGTAGTGCTCCATCGCACGGCCGAGGCATCGGATGAACGTCGACTTCGCCGAGCCGTTCGGACCGTGCAAGAGGATCAGCTTGTTGGGCCGGCCGTCCTGCACGAAGCTGCGCAGCACGCGATAGGTGTTGTTCTGGACGTGCTCCTGGCCGAACAGGCGATCCTCGCCGTTTGCCCAGGGCGCGTCGAACAGGCCGAACCGCCGGACCTCGCCCCACGGATACTTCACCATCGAGCTGCCGTAGTGATCGAAGCAATCGACCATGTACTGCGTCGACGAGCGGAGCTGCCGCATCGGCTCCGCGACCACGAGGTCGAGGTACTCGGCGAACGACAGCACCCGCCGGTTGCGCGTGAAGTCGTCCCGCACGGCGGTGCCGAGCCCGACCAACAAATCCTTCACCAGCGAAGGCGTCTCCGTTGCCATCGGATCGACCGTACCTTGTTTGCGTCTGGAGATGCCGCTGTGACCGCTACTTCGCCGCGACCTGGATCGCGATCGGCTCTTTCTTCGCGAGGCACGTCGACCCGGCCTTGTCACACACCGCAAACTTGAAGCTGCCGTTGATCGTGTAGTTCCCCGTGGCCGTGGGGGTGAGCTTGACGGCGAACACGAGCTGCTTCTCGTCGAACACGTCGGCGTCACCCTTGGACTTCGCGTGACCACCGGCGGTCAGCTCGGCCTTCGCGATCGTCACGCCCGTGGTGGTCTCGAGCGTCAGCTTCGTCGGGAACTCGGTGTTGACCTTGTAGGCGCTGCCGGGCGTCACGGTGATCTTCACGGTGGACTCGCCGCCGGCCTTCGCGTCGCCTGGGCCCTCGATCGCGAGCTGGCCCTCGTCGGGAGCGAGCCGGTTGCGAGCCGCGTTGGCGGCCTTCATCGCCTCGGCATCCGGACCGCCCTTGATCGCGCCTTCCGCGCCGGGAACCACGAGCTTGCGCTCTCCGTTCGGGATCGGCGATTCCTGGTTCGCGGCGGACTTGGTGCAACCCACAGCTGCGCCAAGGGCGGTGAGCAGGATCGTGGCGAGGACGGCGGTGCGAGACATGACCCCAATGATACCGGATCGTGGGTAGATCGCACCTGGGTAGGACATGTAGCCCTTTGCTCGACGGGAACCGGCCGAGCTACGCTGGTCGAGGGTGAGAAGGGCTCAACAGCTCGGCAGGTACCACTTGCTCGATCGCATCGCGTTCGGGGGGATGGCGGAGATCTATCGAGCGAAGACGTTCGACGCCCACGGCCAGCCGCACCTCGTCGCGGTGAAGCGCGTCCTCGCGCACCTCGCCGAGGACGATGACTTCATCCAGATGCTCGTCGACGAGGCGAAGATCGCGAGTGTCCTGCGCCACGCCAGCATCGCGCGCGTCTACGAGTTCGCCCGTGCGCACGGCGAGTACTTCATCGCGATGGAGCACGTCGACGGCAAGGACATGCGCACCGTGCTCGAGCGCTGCCGCACGAAGAAGAAGCCGATCCCGGCCGAGCACGCCGCGTACATCGCCGGCGAGGTCGGCTCGGCGCTGCACGCCGCGCACTCCGCCGTCGACAGCCGCGGGCGTCCGTTGCGGATCATCCACCGCGACGTCTCGCCGTCGAACATCATCTGCAGCTACTCGGGCGAGGTGAAGCTGTGCGATTTCGGCATCGCGAAGGCGACGCTGTCGCGCGTGCAGACGAAGACCGGCGTCATCAAGGGCAAGGTCAAGTACATGAGCCCCGAGCAGGCGCTCGGCCGCAAGCTCGATCACCGCAGCGACGTGTTCTCGCTCGGCTCGTGTCTCTACGAGATGCTGACGCGGATCCCGCCGTTCACCGCGACCAACGAGATGGACCTGCTGATCAAGGTGCGCGACGCGAAGTACCGGCCGGTCAGCGAGCTCACCCCCGGCATCCCGCACGAGCTCGAGACCATCACCGACAAGTGCCTCACGCGCAGCCGCGCGAACCGCTACCAGACCGCCGCCGAGGCCGAGGCCGACCTGCGCGCGTTCCTGCGCAAGTACATGCCGAACTACTCGCGCAGCCACCTCGGGCGCTTCATCCGCAAGATGTTCGCGCAGGAGATCGAGCGCGAGCTGCGCATGCTCGAGGAGTACGTCCTCACCGACGACGTGAGCGATGACGTCGGCGAGAACCTCATCCCGCGCGACGAGGACTTCGATCCGGTCGACGTGCCGTTCCAGCCCAAGCCGACCTCGGTGAGCATCCTCCAGGTGAACGACGAATTCTCGAGCGACTCGAACTTCACGACGATGCCGAAGGTCGAGCGGCACGAGGACATCCACGCCGCGAACACGAAGATCCTCGACAGCCGTGGCCGCAACGCACCGGCGCCGGCGCAGCCACCGGCGCCCGCGCCTCGCCGCCGCGGCCGCACGCAGCCGCCGCCTCCGCCGCAGCCGCAGGCGCGATCGCGAGGGCCGATCTACGACGAGGATCTGCACTCGGCACCGACGATGATCATCGACATCGGCCGGATGCGTCGCAACCAGCGCTAGCGCCGTTCGCTTACACGGCCGGGGTTCGGCGATGTCGTGTCGTGTCCGTCGCGCTCCGATGGCGGCGGTGTCGCGGCGCTGTACGTAAACCGTACAGCCAACTCGCCGAGCTCTGGTCAACTCGGCGTCATCGCTCGACGTGGTGGTGGTGTGCTGTTTGCAGCAAGCCGGACTTCGCATGAACAACCTCTTCGTCTCGACTTTTTGTGTGCTCGCGCTCGCCTGCGGCGGAGGCTCCGAGGCCCCACCCGCACCAGATGCCAACACCCCGACCGACGTCCGGTTCGGTGACACGGCGCTCGTCGTGGTGATGAACCCGATCGTCAACGATGCCAACGACCGCACCGTCGCGACGCCCGGCCCCACGCGCGCGGGTGTGACGCTGATGACCGACGACGGCGTGTCGGCGACGACCGACGCGAGCGGCATCGCGGTGCTCGCCCCGCTCACCGCCGGATCGCGAACCGTCACGGTGACCGGCACCGACGTCGGCGGCACGTTCACCGTGATGCTGGGCGCCGGCGAGCTCCGCGAGCTCGCGGTCGCGAGCCAGGGCGCGACCTCCGCGGTCATGGTCGAGCTCGACTACAAGTCGAATCAGGTCACCGAGGTCAGCCCGACGATGACCACCACGCAGGTCAACGACGCCCTCAAGGTCAGCGACCAGGTGGTGTTCTTCAAGTCGGGAACCTATACGGGTGACATCGACTTCTCCGGCAGCCGCGTCACGCTGTTCGGCGAAGGTGTGCTCGGCGGCCGGGTCAACATCGATGGCAACATCACGATCTCGGGAAGCGACAGCCGGATCCGAGGCACCACGATCACCGGGAACCTGACGGTCCCGGCGAGCGGGATCGGGCTCACGTTCTCGCGCGTGAACGGGGCCACCAACGCCAGTGGCAGCGATGCCACGTTCCTCAAGAATGCGTTGTGCGGTGTCGTGACGATCACCGGCAGCGGCTCTTACGCGCTCGACAACGCCGGCGCACCGCCCGTGACCACCTGCCCGTAGCCGCTAGCGCAGCTCGATCGAGAGCCCGAGGATCTCGTCGCCCGGACGGATCGTGACCCGCGCGGCTCCGCGCGTGTCGCCCTGCGTGACGACGACCGCGAGGTCGCCGGTCGGCGCATCGCGGATCCGGAACTCGCCCTGGCTGTCGGTCGTGCCGTCGACGCTCGGGCCGTCGCCCGACGCGGCCTGGACGACGACTCGCGCACCGGTGACACGCTGGCCGCGTGCGTCGCGGACCGTTCCACCGACGAGCGCGCCGCGAGCGAGATCGAACCGGAGGTCGTGCACCGACGTCGCGCCCGGCGCCCGCGCGACCGGAACGTCGAGCTCGCGCGAGATCGGCATGAAGCCGGGCTGCTCGACCGTGATCTTCCAGCGACCCGGCTCGAGCGGGCCGAGCTTCCAGCGTCCGGACTTGTCGGTCGTGGCGTCGGCGGTCGCGCCGCTCGGGCCGTACGCCGAGAGGAGGAGGCCCGCGAGCGGCGAGCCGCTGGCGCCGTCGAGCAGCACGCCCTCGACCGCGCCGCCGAGCGGGAGCTTGAGGCGAACGCGGGCGCGATCGTGCGACGACGCGACCGCATCGAGCTCTGCCGGTGGATACGCGGGGTGCGTGACGCGCACGCGCAGCGGGCCCGCCGGCAGCATGTCGATCGAGAACGTGCCGTCGGCGTTGACGATCCCGCGGCGCCCATCACCTGCCCCACCGATCACCTCGAGCTGGGCGGCGACGACCGGCGCCCCGGTGGCGTCGTCGAGCGTGCCCGCGAGCACGGCATCGGCGACCACGAGCACGAGGTCCTCGCGGCGCTCGGCCGTGGCACCGCGTGCGATCGCGAGCTCGAGCGTGCGCCTCGCGTCGGCGTGGCCGTACGCGCTCGCCGTGAGCACGACGGTTCCGGTCATTGGGCCGAGGCGGTACGTGCCTTCGTCGTCGGTGAACGCATCGAGCGGGAGGCCGAGCTCCGGCTTCGCGTTGACCTGCGCACCGACGACGCGCATGCCGTGCTGATCGGTCACCTTGCCGACCACCATCGTGCCAGCGCTGAGGATGATGTCGATGCCGGGCACCGTCTGGCCGAGCTCGACCGTGATCTGCTTCGATCTTCCCTCGGCGAAGCCCGGCGCGGTCGCGAGCACCGCCAGCTTGCCGCGTGGCAGGCCGCGGATGCGATAGCGCCCGTCGGTACCGGTCGTCCAGATCGATGCGCGTGCCGGTTCGAGCGCGAGCGGTGCGGGCTCGGAGGCGAGCGTGCCAGCGGTCGCCGAGTCGATCGATGCGGGTCGCGCGATCTGCGCGCCGGGTGGTGGGATCGGAGGGATCGGGCCGATCATCACGCCGAGCTCCCCGCGCGGTAGCAGCTGCGGATCGGCGGAGGTCCCCATGCCGACGATCGATGCCGGCGCGGCGATCCGGCCGCTGAACCGGCGCAGTCGATCCTGGTCGATCGCCGCGGAGTGCTCGGATGCGGTTGCACCCGAACCGAGCGCGCGCACCGATGCGCCGGCGATCGGCTGACCGTCCCCGTCGACGACGCGACCCTCGAGCGTCGCGCCGCGGGCGAGCGCGAGCTCGGGAATCCCGCGACCTGCCTCGAGCTCGACCCCGCCGGGACTCGTGAAGCCCGGCGAGAACGCATCCGCGATCCAGCGTCCGTTCGGGACGCCCTCGATCCGGAACGTGCCATCGGCGGCGCTGCGCGCATAACGCGGCGCCTGGTCATCACCCGACGGGCGCAGCTCGATCGCCGCCACCAGCCCGGTGCCCTCGTCGCGATCGATGACCCGCCCGACGACGATCGCGGCCGCCTCGAGCGAGAGCTCGATCGGGGTGAACGGTCCCGCGCCGAGCCGATTGACGCGCACGGCCCGCGCCGCGAGCGTGTCTCGCCACGCATAGATCTGGTAGCGACCCTCCGGGAGATCTGGAAATCGAAACGCGCCCTTCGAGTCGGTGCGCGTCTCGATCCCGCCGCCGATCGCTTCGCCCCGCAACCCCACCATCGCGCTCGCGATCGGAGCCCCACCATCGACGACGGTCCCCTCGATGCTCACCTGGCGCGACACCACGATCCGCGCCTCGTCGGATGGCACCGGCACGTAGCGGACCTCGGCGGGTAACAGGCCGGGCCCGGTGACGCGCAGGCGGTAGCGGCCCGGTACCAGGGCATCGAGCACGAAGCGGCCGTCCGTTCCCGTTGGAGCCCCCACGGTCACGAGCGCCACACCCGCGTCATCGAGCGTGGCGGCGCCGGCATCGTCGGCCACCGGGGTCATCGCGAGCGCGCGGTCAGGCGCCCCACGTTCGAGCTCCGCGCTCACCTCGGCCGCGACGACCGGCGCGTTCGCACCATCGACGACGAACCCCGTGAGCCGCACGCCGCGCGAGGGATCGCCTGGGAGCTGCGGCCCGGCCGGCGCGCGGATCGCCGCACCTCCGGCATCCTTGAACACCGCCGGAAGCCCCGGGTCCGCCGCGTGGCGACCCGACCGTGCGACGACGATCGCGAGCGTGATCGCGACGATCCCTCCGAGCGAGAGCACCGCGAGCCGGACGCGA
>Ga0299912_10003806_pt1 | contig 12321 bp, 13 predicted proteins | sample RVTome_2_FD_207667 | JGI IMG/M metagenome (GOLD analysis project Ga0299912, IMG submission 207667) | Soil microbial communities from uranium-contaminated site in the Upper Colorado River Basin, Wyoming, United States - RVT95D214 (version 2) ... | reverse complement strand
ATTCAGGGATGACAAATATAAACATAAATGCTGCCCCCAAAGAGGTCTTATTAGCCATCCCCGGAATAACTTCTGAACTTGCTGATGCGATCATTACCATCAGGGAAGCTCAGGAGATAAAGGATATCCAGGGGATTCTTGGAAGTAACTATTCCATGGCATCAACTTATATCGATCTGGCAGGTACCAACGCATTCACCATTGAATCAGCAGGATATAAAGGCACTGAGAAGACCGGCTATACTATCAGGGCAACTGTTATTCCTGAAGGCACGAATAAATTTAAATACCTTTACTATAAAAGCCCGGTGGACATTACCATATGACTGGCATCACAGACGTTAAGAAAATGACTGCTGCAGCTTCAGACCTTGGCGCAAAATTGTACAGTATATGGGTTCCCATCCGAAGGGTCCTTACATTCAGCCCTGCAGATGATATGATCGCCCCGAAAAATAACCTCTCTGTTTCCATAGACAAAGGTAATATCTCTATAGCATATGGCTCAAGATTCCTTTCGAAAATAAGCATTACGGGTATAAAACAATACTCTTTTGAAGAAGACATCTATCCACAGCCTGAAGACCTTTTGTCTTCCCTGTCATTAGCCGTCAATGAGTTCAATACCTCAAAAACAGACATAACCCTGAGCATACCAAAGGCATGGACGATCATCAGGACCGTTGATTTTCCTTCAACGGTAAAAGAAAATATTCCGGATGTGATCGCATACGAGCTTGACAGACTCACTCCCTTTACTGCTGCAGAGGCGTTTTATGATTTCAGAGTGCTGGAGGACAAAGCGGACCGCCTGGCCCTCTTGCTTATGGCAGCCAAAACTGACCAGATAAGGCCATATATAGATCTCCTGAACGAAAACGGCTTTGCCGTCAGCTGGATAACAGTCAATCTTGCGGCAATAGGCGCCCTATGCAGTTATATGGATAAAAAGCCTGACATTCTTTATTTAGAAATAGACAGCAAAGGGTATGAAGGGGGCTTGTTCAGCAAGGGATTGCCGGCGCATAATTTTTCAGGTACGCTGACAGGACTTGATGAAAAAACAAAAATAGAGGTTATATGCAGAGATATAAAGTCCCTCCTAAATATGCCGGTAAATAAAGACAGGACACCACGGATCGTTGCCCTTTTCAAAGACAAAAGTCCTGATTTAAGGGAACTGCTTACCTCAGGGATAGGTTTGCCTGTAAGCCTTATGGGGGAAACGGATATCGGGCTGAGATTGCCACTACCGCATAGAGAGGTCCCTACGGCTGTTGTTGGAGACGTTATACAGTCATTAGGGCCGGAAGCAAACGGGCTGAACCTGCTGAAAAAAGGGCATCACGAAAAACAGAAAACGCCTGTCGCGCTGACAATACTCCTCATGCTTTCAATCGCAACCATCTGGATTTTTTATTTGATCGCCCCCCTCAAAATCGAGGAAAAAAGGCTGCAGGAAATATCCGGTCAGATCGTGCTTAAGAAAGAAGAGGCAAAAAAGGTTGAGGCCCTCAAAAAAGAGGCTGAATCTCTCCGCGAAAAGATCACTGCAATCAATAATTATAAGCATGACAGGATCATGACCATGGAAATCCTCAGGGAACTGACGTCAATTCTTCCCAAAAACGCCTGGTTATCAAGGGCCAGGATCGCATCAACATCAGTCGATATCGAAGGTTATGCAGGCAAGGCAACAGAGCTTTTGCCTAAACTGGAAGCTTCGAAATATTTCAGAAAAGTAGAATTTTCATCGCCAATTATGAGAGATGCAAGAATGACTGCCGAGAAGTTCAATATAAAGATGGAAATCGAAGACACAAAAAAAAGCAATGAAACCGGGGACATAAAGAATGAAAAGAAATAAGACACTTTTTTTTGCTCTCCCCCTGATGCTCATCCTGGCCTTCCTCGTTGTATGTCAGTATGGCTATCTGGGAATAAGAGCTGAAACAGCCTCTGTAAAAGAAGAACAGGACATTAAACTTAATCTGCTCCAAAAATATATGGCCCTCATCGCAGACAAACCCCTGATAGAAGAGCAGATCAGATCATTAAAAGCCGAAAGCAGGGCTGATGATTCAAAACTTATTCAGGGTCAGACCCCTTCCCTTGCGGCGGCGACCCTCCAGGAAATTATCACAGGGATAATTGTTGAGAAGGGAGGCACAATTTCGAGTCAAAGGGTAAGTACACCTGAAGACCTGGGCAGGTTCAAGGTCATAACAGTCAGCATAGACGCTATCCTGCCGGATACCGCTGCCCTCAGCGAAGTCTTATTTTCAATAGAAACACGCACACCCTATCTCATTGTAAAAGAGCTTGATACACGGGTGAGAAATATCAGGGCGCCAAAAGACCTAATAGCAAAAATAGATATATCTGCGTTAACAGGCGGTCAATAAGATGGGCAGGGTACGGTATTTACTTGGCAATATCAATCTGATCAATATAATACTTACCGGGGTCCTCATTTTTCTTGTTAATTATATGCTGCTGCCTTTTTTGAATAAGAGCATGAAATACTCTCTCCCTGCCATAAAAAAACATGAGGTAATTGACTCCGGCAGCAACAAAAAACCTGACCAGACAAAGACGCCGTCTACTTTGGACTATATGGTCATAACAGAGCAGAACCTTTTTCATCCGGAGAGAAAGATACCCGTTGAAATAAAGGAGGCCCAGCCCCTTCCAAAACCTGATTTTGTGCTCTATGGAACACTGATATCAGGTGATGCAAATATCGCGTACATGGAAGACAAAAAATCACCTTATATCACACCGGAAAGGGGGAAAAGACAGACCCCCCTGAAACAGGGAGAGTCGATGAGCGGCTTTACCCTGAAAGAGTTAAGCGAAGACCGGGTAATCATGGTAAGGGGTGAAGAGCGTTTGACTGTTTACCTGAATGATCCGCAAAAACCAAAGGAAAGGGTTGGGACCGCGGCGCCCCCAACCGTTGCCCAGGGTAATAAGGTCGGACCACAAGCATCTACTCCTCAGGCGGTTGCTCCTCAGACGCCCATTCAACAGACAAATGCACCGGTCCAGCCATCAGGAGAAACTGCGCGGAAGGGTCCTTCTGCTGAAGTCCGGGAATCTACAAGACAGAAATTTCTGGATTTCTTCAAAGGCGGATTGAAAAGATAGTCTGTTATTCTCAATAACCGGAAATGATGCGTAGCCGGAAGGAAGACAGCCGTTCTGTCTTCCTTCCGGCATACTCACAAAAACTTGGAAGCTCTGCTAAGGACAAAAAAACCAATTCGAGCCGTTGTCAGAACAGTAGAGAAGTCCGTCCCCCGTCAGATACATCTGGTAATAAAAGAGAGACGGCAAGCCGTCAGCATCCAACGCTGTTGCGTACCAATTGCCATCAGCAGCAGCAGTGATTATCAGACTATCTTCACCGTCAAACTCATCCCACGCATAAAACCACATATAGTCGCCGTTGGGGTAAGCCGCTGTTGTAAAAGCCTCACTCGTTTGAGCAACAGCGAAAATCATCAGTACAGCTACAAAGATAAGAGGTAATATTTTTTTCATTTTCATCTCCTTGTTTTGTTATTTTTCAACAGAAATGTCCTTCTGAGAGAATATAAACCAGAAACCACAGTGAAACGCTCACCTCCCTTTCCTTACTAAATTCATCTTTTTGTTTATTATCTCAAGTTTATCAGTTCTTTTCAACAAAAAAATTTTTATCCTGGGGAAAAAGCCTTTAACAGCAGAGGCCACAGAAAGTCGCAAAGGAAAATCAAGAAGTTCCGGTGAGTACCAGACTCGCCGCAATGGTGAATTAAGTTCCCGTTTTCAAGTCTTTTCTTAGTGTGTTTTGCTTAAGCAACTGCCGTTTTTAGGTTAATGAAATGCCGTTGGGGAGTATAAGAAGGGCCGCCATCTTTATCGCATCACGGAGAAGTCCTTGTATGACAGGTAATCACAGATTTCTGCAAGATCAGCACCTTTCTCAACCATATAGAACGCTTCATAATAGCCCTCTTCCTGCACAAAGATGGAACGCTGTGCGTTAAGTCCGAGTGCGGCGTTGACATATATTTCGGGTTTCCCGTACAGACTGGTGCGATAATTGAGAATGGTCTTTCTCTTCAGGTCAGCCACATCAGTAATGTCAACAAGATAATTGAACCTCAAAGTAGAATAGACCTCGTAAAAGGCCAGTTTGAACGTCTGAAAATCGTTCAACAATCTCATTGCTATCCCGGACGTTGCTATATGATCGGCATGGTAGTCTATGGGCGAGGGTGAAAGGACCATGTCCGGTTTTATTTGCTCTATGATCTCAGATAACTTCCCGTATATACTTTCTTTGTGCCTGCCAATCTCCCCATCAGGAAAGTCAAGAAATAACCTTTCTCTGAATCCGAGCATCCCGGAGGACCTTACTGCCTCTTCCTTCCGCTTTTCAGCGATCTCATGCGAGGAATCGCCGTACAACCTCTCTCCACTGGTCAGAAAAATGATCAATGAGGAGACATCCTTCTTGAGTATTTGCAGAAGTGTCCCTGCGCACCCAAGTGCTTCATCATCGGGATGGGGTGCAAAAACTATAACCTTTTTTACTTCAGGAAAACCGAGATTAAAAATGATTTCTCCTTATTATGTGGACTTTTACATAGGTATTTTTTAAACTACTTCCGATAATGCTGCCAAATGAGCCGACAAATGACTTCTTTGACAAGCGGCCTTTTCCGCTGGACACTGATCTGGAAATGATCCTCTGTCCTTTATGCGGTTCCGGCAGCACGTCTATTATACATATTCGCAAACCTTTTCAGGTAGTCCTCTGCAAAGACTGCGGTCTTTCCTACCTTAACCCGAGATTGAAAGAGTCTGTTATGCATAGGGCATACGAGGTGCGTGAATACTTTTCTGACGGAGATATGACCGGCTACAGAGATTACACTTCCCAGGAAAAAAGTCTCCGGATCACTTTTCGGAGCTTTCTTACAGAGTTGAGGCGACTCGGTTTCGCCTTCGGCAGATTATTAGAGGTCGGCTGCGGATACGGATATTTCCTTGACGAGGCCAGAGACTTTTTTCCTTACCTGTTCGGGACCGAACTGTCCTCCGAAGCGGCTAATCTGGCCCAAAAGCTGCCGGCGGTCAACATCCGGACAGGTGATATAAACTCTCTACCCTTGGAATGGAGCAATTTCGATATTGTAGTTGCTATCAATGTAATCGAGCATATTTATTCACCTCTTGAATTTCTCATCTCTCTGAAACAGCGATTACGGAGCGGCGGGAGAATAGTCTTGGCTACACCTGATTTTGGCAGTTTCTGGCCCAAAATCCTTGGGGACAAGTGGCCTTCTTTCAAGATACCTGAGCATGTAGTGTTTTACAATACAAAAAACCTGAGACTCCTTCTCGAAAGAGCGGGATTTAGCGATTTCCGGGAGGTCCCTTTCCGACACTTCTTCCCGCTCGGTTTAATAGTCGGCAAGTTTGGAATAAATATTCGCGGCAGATTAGGACAAATTCCTGTTGGGATCCCGAAAACAATGATCGCGTTGTCAGCTCAAAAATGAGTAACTATCAAGAAATGGGAAATGTAGAACTATCAATCGTTATTCCCGTATGTAATGAAGCGAATACTTTGACAAAAAGTCTTCCTGAGATAGAAACTTTTGTTCGAAGCTCTGGGCTCTCATATGAAATAATCGTAATCGACGACGGTTCAAGAGACGGCACGTGGGATGTCCTCCGTACTATTTCTCATACAGACCAAAAGATCAAGGCTATCAAACTCAGCAGAAACTTTGGAAAAGAATCAGCCATAGCTGCTGGTCTGGAATTTACTTCCGGCAGCGCCGTTATTGTCATGGATGGCGACCTCCAGCACCCGCCTGAAATCATACCTGAAATGATTCGCTTGTGGAAAGAAGAAGGGTTCGACATAGTTGAGGCAGTCAAGTCTGACAGGGGCAGCGAGCATATCTCTTCAAAAATCGGGGCGAAATTATTCTATTGGCTGATGAAATACCTTTCTGAACTTGATCTAGACAACTCTTCAGATTTCAAACTCCTTGACCGCAAGGTCGTTATTGCGCACAACAGACTTCCCGAAAACTCCCGGTTTTTCCGTGGAATCGTGTCATGGCTCGGATTCAAAAAAGCGCAGATACCTTTTTCTGTCAAAGACAGAATATCCGGCAGATCGCAGTGGTCAATCTTCAGACTTGTCAAACTCGCAATCCAGGCATCCACTTCATTTTCCTCCCTACCCTTACATATCATAACTATCTTGGGGCTTGTGACATTTGCCATTAGTACCATTCTGGGTGTTCAGACCCTGTATATGAAATTTTCCGGCTCTGCCGTCAGCGGTTTTACTACAGTCATTATCCTCTTGCTCTCGATCGGCAGCGTCCTCATGATAAGCCTCGGAATAATCGGTATTTATATAGGCAGAATCTTCGAAGAGGTCAAGGGGAGACCGAGGTTCATAATAGAGGACATAACAAATTTAGCAGAAAAAAATTATTGACTTTAGACATTGAAAAAAAAGGATATAGCAGGAGGCTTCTTGGCGTCCCGCTTAGAGGAATCATTCAGCAAACTGTCCTTCTGAGAAAAGGAATATATGTTAATAGTGCAGCCGATACCACTGACAACGTGAAGGCAATAAGCGTCGTTATTGGTATTCCGACGAGGGGATGCATCAAGAATCCGGTTACCCCAAATTTGGCGAGGAACCACAACCAAAGCGGATGAACTGCATAGACACCTAAGCTAATTGGTGCGATACGCTGGAATAGGCCAAGAGGTATCGACATAGCAATCTCCTTTTTTGCAAATAGAAGAAATATGCACAGCGACATGACGATAACAATAGGGTTCTGATAAGAATACATAATTTCCCATGATCTTGGTCCAAGTAGCGGGAGTAGCGTGCCGGTCCCTATAGCAATAAAAACACCACATACAAGGAAGATCGAAACCAATAAACGGCTATTTAGATTATAGGGATGACTTAATAGATAGTGGCCTGATAGGAAGTAGCCGATGAAATAGAGAAAGAAAGTCGGAAATGTAGAGCTTCCGCGACCTAGTGCGGATTCGATTGCCGCTATCGTGAAGCAGCCGGCAATCAAAATCCGAAGTGAGTCGGAATGAATTCCTGAAACCATCACGCGAAGGAATGGTATAGCAAAATATAGACCAACGAGCATATAAAGGTACCAAAGATGAAAGTAAGGCGATCCTGAGATAATGCTCGCTGCAGCAATTTTTAAAGTAAATGTGCTCTCCGTATACTCTTGAAAAAGAACATAAATCAAAGTCCAAAAAAACAACGGAGGCAGCAGCCTGTACGCCTTTTTTTTGTAGTATTCGATAGGTGTAAGATTGGCAGAAGGTGAAAACAAGAGCGCACCACTTATCATGACAAATACAGGAACACACCAACGGCTAAATGCATTTGCAATATTTCCTGTCCACCACGGCATGTTGTGAATATCCGGATTTGCGATTACTACGCCTGTCGTTACGTGCAGCCACACAACAGCAAATACCGCAATCACCCTAAGAAAATCAAGACTCGTATTGCGTTGGTGCATGTTTTGACCTCTAATGGTATGGACTGATTTGTAGTTATCTTACAGAAAGCCGCAGGATTTGACAATTTTTAGGATCATGACTAAAAAATCCAACTCGTTTCTGTTGTGAAAGGCTGTTTTCTTGTTGAACTTTGGGCCTTGATTGTCAGGCATTATCTTTTCCAGTCAATGCTGCCTTTATCATCTGCAATACTTAAAACAAGCAAAGGAGAATAAGTACGCCAACCCTCAGGTGAAGAATACCGCAAACGAAACCGAACATCTTCGTTCAGGCCGACAAACCTCCTTCCGTTATTTGGCATTTGGCGAATTGATTCGCCCCCCGGTCCAAAAACCAAATCATAACTGCCGTTCTTATAAGGACCAAATTCCCATCCCAGTGTAGATTTCTCGTATTTAATACTAAGCGATAAGGGGGCCTCCAGCCTTACCCTTTCTGTTATATCTTTGCAATTAGAATTAAAATAATTTTCACCACTGTAAGAAATAAGTGTTTTCGTCGGAACATTATACCTCCAGATATTCTTATACTTTTCATAAGAAATCACTTTAAGGCAGAATAGATTGGGATCAAAATTTAAAGCAGGACCTTCGGGCAGATGAAGAACCTGCTTTCTCAGCCAGGTTAAGCCTTCATAATACCATGCTGGAGCAGTGGGATTCACAAGCAAATCGGACATTGTTCCGGTCTGCAAAAAAAATATCCCTTCAACCTTATGCCGATCAGCCGTTGACTTCAGATATTCCATATAGATAGATGAAGCATAGAAAAAACTGAATAACAAAATTAAACTCCAGCAATAGACAGCGACTTTAGCAAATAAACGCCCTTTCAGTTTAAGTAAAATATCATTGAACACAACAATATTTACTACAATCCAGCAAAAGGTCAATAACCAAACATATCTCGTAGACATAATAGGTGATACAGGGATAATCGGCAGCAGAACCAACGGTGAACAACCAATAATATAAAACAGACGTTTCTTATTAACTTTAAACAAAACTATGACTGATACAAGAGAACTGGCACCAATAAAACAACGCCACCAAGACATTCTATTGTCAGCCGCCCCTCCCATGGCATCTGCTATTCTTTGCGGGAGAAGCACAGCATCTTGCGGCCAGACTAAAGGAAGTCCATATCCACCAGTCAGCATACCAAGCATATGCCATCGCCAAAAAACATAAAAAGTAGCGGCACAAAAAAATGGCATGGCATGAAGGAGTCTCTTTTTCCATTTTGCCTCCGGCAATATAACGACAAAGAATACCAGTGGAGCATATATTTCCTTGGCAGAACACGCCAGCAAATATAGCAATGCACCGAAGATACTTAATGGCAGTTTATCATTTCTAATACCCACCACAAAGCAATATAAAGCCAGAAGGGCAAAAATTAGGCCTTCTGCATAATGGCGCACCATCAAAAACTGAGCAAATTCAGCAAAAGGAGAAGATATTGCAAAAACCACCCCCCCAAAGAGGGACCATGCAGAGGAGAACCATAATCTCAATGTTATATAACAGCACACTGCGACAAGGCATAGGGCAGTCAGATGATGCAAATAAAAGCCGGAAGGCCTGAGACCGAAGATATTCCAGTCAACCTCAAAAGAAAGACATACCCATGGCGTAAATGACAGGGAGCCGGATTCTTTAAAAGCGGTCGAAGAAAAAAAGTATTCCCATGGACGATGGGTAATGACATATTTAAGTATCTGCGTATCATCAGCTAACCAGAAGGAATCCAGCACAGTATAGTAACGCATCAGTATTACTATTATTAGCAGGCTTAAAGAAAATGTATCCTTCATTAAAGGATAAAAAATAAAACCCTTAGGAGATATGTATTCCAACAACCTATTCTTTGACGAATTCACTAAATTGACACCTCTTGTTATGTCTCTGCCCGCTAGGCTGTCTCAGATCCTGACGCCCCACAATGTACTTGCCGGTGATACGCAACGAGAACTGCAGGACGCTCCACCTGCAGATTGATGCGTAAATATTTGCAGCCCGCCGGCTAAGAGCTGGGCATTCGATATTCTTGTATGCTACAGCAACTCCTGCACAAACGTGCAAAATCACAACAGCTATGTTATTATAAAATGTTCTGGCGTCGACATCAAGCAGATGGGTACACGATATTGCCCTTGGAAAATGTTTCTACAAGCAAATTCATGGAACAAAAAGAATCAAGATGCTAAATCAAACCGTAAAGCCTGCTTCAAGGTATCATGACCAAAATAATAATTGGGTTGAAACCCTCGACTAATATCAGAGCATGTCGCTGCGATACATAAAAGAAATTATAAGTTCACCTGTTACAGTCCTAAAGAACCTTTATATATACAGACACATCCTTCTGCAGATGGTGATAAATGAAACAAAGGGGAAATTCGCAGGGTCTCTCGGAGGTTTTCTTTGGAATTTCGCTAACCCTATTTTAATGATGATATCTTATCTGTTTGTCTTTGTATACATATTCAAGCTAAGGGTGAGCGCTACAGCAGGTGCCGGAGCATCGGCAATCTATATCATGGCTGGATTATTTCCATGGATTATAATTTCAGAAGGCCTATCAAGAGGGACTGCATCCATTATCGAAAATGCCAATCTGGTCCAGAAAACACCCTTTCCTACCGAGATACTGACTGCCAAGGCTGTGATTGCCCCATTTTTAAGTTTCGGGGCAGCGCTTATCTTATTGGTCTTATACAAAATTATATTTGCCGGCTCTTTCGGTCTACTTTTTATTCTCCCTTTCATACTTCTTTTTCAAATCTTTTTTACCTTGGGAACAGCCTTCCTCTGCACTACACTATCTGTATTTTTTAGAGATTTTATTCAGATGGTTCAGGTCATTATAAACTTCTGGTTTTATCTGACTCCTATAATTTATCCCGTAGACCTGCTGCCCGAATGGGCCAGGACAGCTATGCTTTTTAACCCTGTGTACCCCTTTGTCGCAGTATACCACTCCCTCTTTGCCGAGCCCTCATCTGTGCAACCGCACATGATGCTATATGCCTTTGCTTGGTCTTTGGTTCTTTTTATAGCAGGTGCATTTATCTTCAACAAACTTAAATATGAATTTGCCGACTGGTTATGACAATAGGGACTGCTATGACTGGAATAGAAGAGATGGCATCGCATAAACCGGCGAAAAAATGAGCCGTTATGCTTGAAAAAAACAGTTTGAGATTGATGACAACTTCATAAACGATAAAATAGGAGTCCGTATGATTGCTGTCCAGGCATTAAATTTAAGAAAGGTTTATAAACTATACGAATCTCCCCCACAAAGGCTGAAAGAGATTATATTAAGGAGACCTTTTCATAAGGAATTCGTGGCGCTGCAAGATATCAGCTTCTCAGTATCAAAAGGGGAGACATTTGGAATAATAGGCGAAAATGGCGCTGGGAAGAGCACACTGCTAAAAATATTGGCAAAAACTTTAAAACCCACCTCCGGTGAACTATCAATCACTGGACGGTCCACAGCCCTGCTTGAATTGGGCGCGGGCTTCAACCCGGAACTGACAGGCGAGGAGAATATATACCTGAATGCCTACCTGCTGGGCCTGTCAAAAAGGGAGGTAGATGAAAAAAAACGGGAAATTATTGATTTCTCAGAACTCGGCGATTCTATTGGAAGGCCTGTGAAAACTTACTCGTCAGGCATGCATGTGCGGCTCGCATTTTCTGTTGCTATAAGCGTCAATCCTGACATTCTAATTATTGATGAGGCGTTATCAGTAGGCGACCAGCATTTTCAAAAGAAATGCATTGACAGGATGATGGATTTCCGCAAAAGTGGCAAGACGATTGTCTTTTGCTCCCATAGCCTCTATCATATCCAAGAGCTCTGCAATAAAGCTGCATGGATGCTAAACGGAACGCTGCAAATGTACGACCTGACAGAAAGGGTTGTGAATGAATATCAGAACTATCTGAGAGAAAAGGACAGAAAAGATGAACCGGCTATAGAGCATTCCGCTGAAAGTCCAATTACGATAAAGGAAGTATCCATTTTAAACAAGGAAGGTAACCCTGTTGACCGGATAAACAGCTTTCAACCACTTTACTTAAAGATAAAGATACGTTCCTCAGTCCCGCCACTTAAAGGGCATATCGGTTTTGCTCTTGGTAGAAACGACGGAGAAACTTGTTTTGCAACTACGACCCATTTCGACAAACATGAATCTCTCACTTTAACAAATGATTTGGAAATAAGGATAGTCTTCCCTTCTTTTCCCCTTTTAAACGGAATCTATTTCTTCAGAGTGACTGTGGCGGACGAGACCGCCCTGATCCAATTTGATACTGCATCGTCTACATTTTTTTCGGTTTTTAACAGCAGGAAAGAACTTGGCATGTTCTTTTTGGAGCATACATGGGAATTAGAGAAACACTGAATAAGACAGCATACTATTATACAAAGCTTCCCTTTTTCTCACTTCAAATATATCATTACGAATTTTATTCACTGGAGGACGTTGCAAAAATATGCCCTGTCGGGCCAAAGGTTGAGTACTATCAAAATGCTATTGCCAATACCTGCAAGACATACTCCTTTTTGCACAAATATGATCCGAAACAATTATCAGCCTTATATAATCTAATAGCAACCATGCGCGAGGCCGATGCCTTTATTTACCCATTTCTCAATAAAAAAACGGTCCACGCATGGAATGCATTTGATAATCTTTCTGTCCTGTCTCAGGCATAC
>Ga0299912_10003805_pt1 | contig 12321 bp, 6 predicted proteins | sample RVTome_2_FD_207667 | JGI IMG/M metagenome (GOLD analysis project Ga0299912, IMG submission 207667) | Soil microbial communities from uranium-contaminated site in the Upper Colorado River Basin, Wyoming, United States - RVT95D214 (version 2) ... | reverse complement strand
GTCCATCCAAGGGAGTTTCTGCAAACCCTCCTCACCGCTGATACGGCAACGGCCCAAGCGGCCCTGTATAACAATTCAAGTTGACGCGTCAATGGCCGGCGGGTAAGATAGGGACTAAACTGTTACGCAAGCAAGGATAGCCGGCTCGACCACATTAAGGCCAAACCATCTTTTTCTTTAGGTCGAGTCTGGCTTCCTCATACTTAGTTCTGACTAATGTTATGAAGTTCGCTACCAAGGTTCGCTAAGTTTCTCTTCCACGTCCCGCCGCGACAGAACACGAGAACAAAGCTCCCACCGGTTCTGGTCCGGGTCGATCGTCTCTTTGTAGCGAAGCTCAAACACATCTCTCGCCTTCTGGCGCAGATGGATATACTGATCCATCATCTCTTCGAGCTTTTCGATGGTTTCAATCCACTCGTCCTCAATTGTGTCTGGCAACCCACCGAAGATGTCAAACTTGTCCTTCATCCGGCGTGATAAAACTTGATAGATCTTCTCGTCCTGCGTGTCGTGATAGACGAGATTGAGCATGTCCACCATCTGCCGGACCTGGCCGAAACGCTTGATCCGGCCAAGACGCTGCTCAAGACGTGACGGGTTCCACGGCAAGTCCACGTTAATGAGCGTCCCCAGGGTTTGAAGGTTCAGCCCTTCGCACGCTGCATCGGTTGCAACCACCAGGCGAATGCTCCGCTTCTTGACTGCCGCCTTGATTTCTTCCCTCTCCACTGAAGCAAAATCCTCTCCACGAAACAAACCGCTCTTGCCCACGCCAGCGTAAACGGCTACAGGCTCGCCTGACAGCATCTTTGCCAATTCCGAGCCTATCCAGTAAACGGTGTCATAATACTGGCTGAAGATAATGCAGCCATGCTCTAACCAAGTCTTCCCCTCAGTGCGATGTTCAGTGAGGAAATATCGAATTGCACCGAGCTTCGGGTCACGGGCCTCCGGGCGTGAGAGTTCTTCAACGATAGTACGGAGATATTCGGCCTCTTCACTCGTGAGCCCTGTGAGAGTATCAGCAATGAGTTTTGTCTGCTCCTCTTCTTCTCCGAGGATGTCACGGCGCAGCATCTTTTCGGCAGTGGAACGTCCCGAGGCGAAGCTGGAACAGATACGCTGCAGTAACAGGGTCTTCATAAATCCAGCAGCTTTCGTGCGCTGTTGCAGAGCTTCCGTAAAGGCTTCAGCCGCCTTGTAGGCAAGGTCAAATGGGTGATTGGTCAGTAGGCCCAGGCCGCTGAAGCCGATGCCCCGATAGGCACCCGCCACCATGTCAGGATCCGGGTGGATATCCACACCTACTCTTTCAAGCAGACCTGCCTCTTCGAGTGTCTGTCGCCGACGAAGGATCGTGTGGCGGATGATGGGATTGTGCTCTTTGAAGAATCCCGGAGCAAGGGTCTGCCCAATCGCCTGGTGCTCGAAAAACCCAAGCGAGCCGAAGCCTCGGTCGGTAAAGAAGGTCTGCTCAGGTAGTCCAAGTTGCAGGCGCAGAGTGGCAAAAAGAGCGTCTTCGTTCCCCGGCGGCAGTGGATTGCGCAGCCACTCCCATGCATCCCGCTCATCGCCTGGGGTTTCCTCACCCTTCACGAGTGGAAGTGATCTCTCCCAATCCGGCCATCGGCCAAACATCTCCCGCCCCAACACAAAATCAGCGCCCATATTCAGGATATGCATGAGATCCCACAGCTCATAGATCTCGGTCTGGATAGGAGTCCCTGTTCCCAGAAGCAGGTTTCGTGTCCGGGGACCGATTCGCAGCATGAAGTCCAGCAAATTGTTGGGTTCACCTTTCTTTTCACTCAGGCCGCCTCGCCGCCTCGCCTTGTGCGCTTCGTCGAGGACGACGGTACCGAATTTACGCTCCAGCAAGTGAAGACGCTCTTCGGATTCGTGAAAGATGAGACCAGTAGATACGATAGCGATTCGGAACGGGCAACGCACGATGTCCTCGGGACCCCGAGTCTTGATGATGTGGCCATTGGGATCGATCCACACTTTCTTCGAAGACAACCAGACCGCGCTCGGAATGCCGAGCTTATCCTTCAACTCCACCTGCCACTGTAGTGTGAGGTTGGATGGGCAGAGAATCAACACGGGGCCGTCGTCGAGCAGTGCCGAAACCATCGCGCTGGCCCCCAGCGAAAGCGTCTTGCCTAAACCGACCTCATCCGCCAGCAACAAGCGAGCTTTGCCATATGTCTCCCGATGCTGCATGAACATCGTCACGAATGACCTCTGCCAGGGTTGGAGTTGTTCTCCGCCACGGTAGATCGGGCTCTCAACGAGCGCGGCGCACGGAATTTCATCAGGAGTTGTCTCCTCAAAACGAATCTCGATGCGGTCTGCGACTCTTTTGATTTCCTCGACGATGGCATCCGGTAACGGGAAACTATTCTGCCAGAGGGCCTCAAACTCCTCTTCAACCCATGCAACACCTTCAGGCGAGGTGTCCTCCCAGAGAATTTCATAGTTTTCAGCAAAGGCACTCTTGGTTTCGTTGATGGAGCCGAGGAAGCAGGTCTTGGAGCCGTCCACCGCTTCGATGACCCCCGCCTTGCCGTGAATAAACACCCGATCCCGGGGAACGACCCGGATCTCGACGTGACCGCTGGTGAGGAGTTCGTGGAGTTTGCGGTAGCGATCTCGGTGCAGGAGCGCCTCGACCTCTGCAGGGGCTTCATTCCAGCGTTCCTTGAGTGCCGTCTCGCGGACATGTTTTGACACCGCCACATCCGCTGCGTCGAGTTCGCTGTTGCAGACGATGCGTACATGGGGAATGGTCGCAATCTCCTCCCCTACCAACTCGAAGATCGAACTCCGGAAGTAGCCGGCGATGCGTTTGTAGGACTTTGCGCCGCTCAGCTTGGCGCTAAGGAAAGCTTGGTCCAGCCGCTGACGACGGGAGGAAAAACGGTTGATGGTGGTCATGTCCTGTTTGTCCCCTTTTTGTCCCCTTCGACCTCCATGGGCTCCTTGGCCGAGGATGTCCCCTTTGTCCCCTTCTTGTCCCCTTTCCGTGATAAACAATAGTAGGTACCTCGTCCTGTGGTCCCCACCTTGGAGAAAACACCCTCCCGGACAAGATCATCAAGATCCCGCGAGGCGGTCTTCTTAATTGAACCCGTGAGTCGCTGATAATCGACGTTGCCGATCCGTTTATGGGTCTTGACGAATACAACAGCTTTCTTCTGCCGCTCGTTCAGATTCAACCCATCCAAGACCTCGTCTGTCAGCCAGTCCCGCCAGAGGGTCTGGACGAACATACCCCCTTCCTGTCGAAACCCAGGCTCGGGCAAACCTGCCTCGCGCAAAAGGGCAATCATGTCGAGCGTACCGGTACCAGCCTTTTCGATGTAGCGGGCTAAGAAAAGCGGATCGGCCACAAGCGGATTGTGAGGGATAGAAGCGTGCGGTCTCCGTAGCTGCTCCACGGTCAAAGGCGGTGGCAGTTCGCCGGGATTCCAGACTTCGAACCGATCGCTGAAGAGCATGACTTGGACGCTCGCATTGCTGGCATAATCCCGATGGGCCACCGCGTTGACGATGGCCTCCGTCACCGCCCCGCGAGGGAGTTCGTATTCGACGGGAGCCTCCGACCCCTTAGCACGGGTTCCGACGGCACGGGCGAGCTTCGACATCACGAAATCCGCTGCCTGGTCGACCAGGTCAAAAACTGTTCCACGGTAAACCTGGTAAGAGGGAATCGGTTTGCGGACCTCTGTGCCGTGAAAGTGTAAGCATTTGACCTCCGACGTAAGCAGGAATCGCTGGGGATCCCGACCGAAGAGAAGCACAGCAGCATGGGTCGGTTGACCCGCATCGAAAAGATTCAGATGGGTAAGAACTTCCGCCACTGGTGTATTCTCTGCCAATGCAAATCGCCGCTCGCGGCGAGCGCGGACCAGGAACCACTGCACCTTTTCCTCGGAAATATCGGCCAGTGCCGCATGCGGACAGGCGGAAGCATCGAAGGGGCGTGTGCGCAGGAGGCCTGATCGTTCGAGATGTTCAACCAAGCTGGCATATAGTGCTGCGGTAAGCTCCGGTCCGCTGTCAAAACGCCGTCGGATAAGCTGTCCACCTGCCTTCCTGATGAGCGCTCGCATCTTGGGATGCCTGGCCCGGTCGTCTGTCCCCTTCACGAAAATCAGCCGGGGCCTGCCTCTTGTCGTTGCGCGGTCAAACTCGCGCTCGGTCGGTGACACTCCCTTGCCATCCTCAAATCCATATTCCTGTCCAAACAGGCCGATATAGATGGCACAACGGTCAACCTCGTCCAGGTAAACCTGGTCTGCACTACGGTCGCTGGCAGGCAAATCTTCAAAGAGAAAAGCCGTGAAGTAGCGGCGCAAAAGTGGATCTCCCTCGACAAAAGCCTTCATCGCGCGGCGCTCTTCCTGCAGTTCCTTTTGCACACTACTGATAAACAGGGAGGCGATTGCCATTGCAGTCTCTCTCCGATTAACCCAACCTCTGGTTCTTTACCAGTTCACGTAAGACGCGGGCGGCGCTGGCCTCCTCGGGACGCAAGATGTCGAGTTTCTTGGCGAGGTAGTCCGCTAGTTCGATTACCAATTCTCGCTGAGTCATGTCTCCGTAGTAGTTGGGTACATTCAATGTCAGATGGCCCAGCACCTCAGTTCCGTCCACGTCCTTCACAAGTTCCATCAAGGCATACAACACGGCGCGCAAAACGGACTGGTAAAGTTCAGAACTTTCATTCATCTCGACCCGACCAAAATCGACAGCGTTCTTAAGGCGCGCCTCGTTGGCCTTCTGGCTGGCCATAAACGGTTTGAAGTCGCGCACCTTGAATGCCTTAGCGAAGTTCTGGTAGTTGTCCAAGGTCTTGGCTCCGCGAGCCTCCAGGTCGATCATCTTGAGGTAGAAACGCTCCCCCCCTGAAAGCCTATCCCACTTAGGCTTGGCAATGCCCTCGGGCACGAGGCACTGGTTGGCGGTGTCCACGGCAAAGGCGATGAGACCATCCACGAAGGTAGTTTCGCCTTTTACACGCGGGCGCAGGGCTTCAACGGTCATGTCGCGGCCGTCGATAATTGCATATTTGGTGAGCACACGAAGCGCTGCGGCATAGCCCGCCATCTGAATATCCGCATCCTCAAAAACGTTCTCATCTCGATAAAGGCCTTTTGCTTCCTGATTAAGACCGGTGAGGGTCTGAACCTGGGTTTCAACCTCTTCCTGAATTTCCCAAGCGAGATCGTCGCGGGTGGTTTTGAGCAACCCCTTTCGCCTCCTCACAACGAGAAGCACCGTACCCTTCACGTAGCTGCCCGCACGCAAGGCGCTCTCGGTCTCTGTCACGACATACCAGGCGGCAGTGACCTGCAGGCTGGAAGCCCAAACGATGTTGGCCATGTCCGCCCAGATGCTGCCCGACTGATGGGTAAACATGATCACCTGAATCCCATTATCCGGCATGCAGTCATTCATCCGTTTATAAGCTGCTACCATTCTACGCCGAAAATCTTCTCCCTCGCCTTTGATAGCCAACGAGCGGCGGCTGTCCCAAATCCAATTCGCGAACTCCGGCGGCGGGTTCTTGCGCAGCCAAGCAATGAAGAATTCGAGAATTTCCTCAAACTTCACAGCGTCGCCGTAGGGAGGATCGGTGATAAAGATGTCATTCGACTCCAGAATGAGATCGGCTGGCATGTTTTCTACTTCGGCAATGAGGTTAGGCTGAAAAGGAAATGATTTGTATACTTGTGCAAGAAATGGTGCAGCATATTCCGAGCCCCGGCAACCATAGTTGAATAGAGTATTCAGTGCCTGATTGTCAAAGACACCTTTGACTATCCCTCCCCCACCTCGAGAATTGTTCCAGCGGCTCAGCCGAGAATTGACATTAAGGACCTGGGGTAGTCCGAAAGCCATTCGAGCATCGTTGCTGACCGTCCGCATTGCTAATGCGCCCAACAAGAGCTGCCTTGAATTGAACAGATGATGCCAATGCGTCCATCCGCGTTCCCGTATTGGTTGGTCGGTATTGTACCCGGGCTCAATTCGCATATCAGGCACCCAGCCCTTTTCCTGCCATTCGGCCAGGTGTATACCGACATATTCTTCGACGATTTCCTCGCGTATAAGGTCTTTTTCGGTCACCGAACGGAATGCGTAATCATATCCTTTCCCCTTTTTTTTAGGACGCATCCATTCCACGGCATAGAGGCGCTCCTGGAAGATGTCCTCGGGCCGGGGATTGAAGTCGGATTTTTCCCAGAGGCGGAGCTGATTGCCGGCCGAACCATCAGGCTTCCGATAGTCTCCACGGAGAGTTGAGATTTTGGTGCGGTATTCGACGCCATCGACAATATGGCGGAGATAAGGATCCTGCCCACGTCCATCCGTACGGACAGTTCCTTTCTCGGCCTCACCCATATCTTCGACTGATACTCCAGAGCGGACCATAACATCGTACCGTTTGTGTTTTGTGTCTGGTATGAGGTTGGCGACAACCCTATAGCCCTCGCTGAGAACGAGAGTGGGGAGGAGCGGAACCATCCAGCCCGTCTGTGGACAGCTCACCTCGACACAGTAAAGAAATACTTTCGCTCGCCAGCCATGACCATCCGTTTCTACCCCAAGAGCATCTATTTTGGCTTGCACCCTTTTTACCAGTTCTAATTGTTGCCGCTCCAACTCCTTTCGGCTCTCACGTGTGCCACCCACAATGTGGAAGGCACCCCAGGTCAGCATGCACGCAACAGGATTGAGGTCGGACGCGTAGACATTGCATCCAAGGCGGGCAGCTTCAAAAGGGATCTGGCCGGAGCCGCAGAAGGTGTCGGCAACGCGCGGGCGGCGTCCGTAACGCATGATACCGAGTTGCTCGACCAGTTCGGGAAAGGAATTCGCACTCGTGCCAAGGTGGGCATTAACGGGGTCCCAGATGTGCCCGAACAGGCCGTCACCACATTCTTCCGGTCGACACGAAGCCTGGACCCATTCCCGAAAGGCTGCGTGATGACCGATGGAAAGTTGCTCTCCGAGAATGAAGCGGCTGACTTTGTCGTTCTTTTCTTCCAACCGTTGCTGGAGTGATTCAATATCCATTCCCATCAACATGTCGAAGATCATCAGGTCGCGCGCCGGGTCGTTGGTGGCCGGCAGCAGGCAGCCGAGGATACACGCCTTAGCGAGTATCAGCGGCTTGCGGCCTTTCCAGTAGCTACCAAGTGCAGTAAGGGTTTTCCCGATGTGTGCCATCTGCTCCTTGTAGGCCTCGGCAGAGAGCTTTTGCACAGGCAAGAGCCTTTCTATGAGCGCCGGGGCTTCCTTGAGGGAGTAGGGGGTAATAGTAATACTCATTCGGATTCCTTGAAGAGTGGCAATTTGAAGAGATCGGCTTCAATGGGACGCCGGCGCCTACGACCAGCGGGAGGTTTTTCGCCGTCCGACAACGCGTGAAACAGGGCACGTCGCCAGCCGCGCTGGGTATCTTCGGGAAGTCCTGATTCGGCCACGGTCATTGCAAAAAGCCACCAGCGTTCTTCGGGCCGGAGTGCAGCCCATTTGCTGCAGATGATCGGGAGCTGTTCATCGGTGGCGGTTTCAGCAGCCCAGGCCAGCACGCACAGCTCCCTTCCCAATAGCCGGTCCACGAGATTCGTTCCCGAATGCCAGCGGCCGGTCTGCAGCTTGGCAGCCTTCAGACGACTGTTGAACTCACGGCGTGCGATATCGGCAATAGCAGACCAGCCAGAGCGTTTAAGAATAACCCGCTCTTCGTCACGCGGGATCCCACCTTCGAGCCCCCGGTAGCCAAAGTCCTCGACAATGACCACCGACCCACTCCGCGCAACCGGGATCTCGACACGGAAGAGATGGGCACCGAACTTGTCGGGCGCTCCGAAGTCCACCGTCTTGGCTGTTTCGGTCATTGCTCGATGTCTCCAGACTGCAGCTCGAAGCCGAGCTTTTCGGCAAAGTCCTTAAGGTCGTGGCCGGAGGAGAAGTGTGCCTTGCGGAATGTCATGGTAATCGGAGTATCAGGGGTGAATTTTTCGAGAACCTTGATAAGCAAAGCCTCGATGAAGGGTGCCTCAACAGGGATATCGCCCACGTTAATGCCGATCATCTGGGTGCCTTGACCTACCGTCAGAACGATGCCTTCAAAAGTTGCGGACTTCTCGGTGGCCTGCTTCAATCCCTCGAAGGTCTTGGTGCGGGAATCAAGCTTCCGACCCGTCCGGGAGACCAAATGGCCGGGCTTCACCGGATCAATCTGCACACCCTTTTTACCCTTGGCCGGGAAACGAAACTCGGCCTTGGTTTCAAGGCCGTCGGCCTCAGCGAAGGCCCGCAGAATCACCTCATCGTTGCCAATGGGGATCGGTTTCTCATAGAGGATGCCTTCGCGGGGTTCGCTCCCGTCCAGCGTATAACGGATTGTGCCACGGGGTGCAACAAAGAGTAAGACAGAGCGCTTGCTACCTTTCTCGGAGAGCTCATTTCGGAGAACGAGTTTGTTGGACCAGGTCGCCGGGTCTCCCGTCTGGTATTGGCCGGAGGGATCCTTAACGAGGAAGTTCACCCTTAGCGCCTGAGTGATGAGCACGTTGTCTTTGAGCAGAGGGCTCAATTCCGAGACCGGACAGTCTTCGGCATAATAGATTCGGGGCGCCGGACCAGCATTCTGCGGGTTGACGCGCAGACGAACCTGACCATTGTCGTCGGGATCAGACTCGGGGATGACCTGAACAGAGGTTTTCTTCTTCTTAGGCTTCTTGGTGACGTAACCGTTGCCCAGGTCTTCCCACAGCCCACGGTTGCAGGCAACTGACCTAAGAACGTCGAGCCCCTTTGGCGGAAGCCATGGCACCCCGGCCTGCTCCGCGTAGCGGTCCGCGACATCAGACCAACGTGCCTCATCCTGATTCTCGGGCCAGAGCAGATCTTGCGCCTTATCGCGTATCGGGTCGAAATCCTTCTCGACATCGAGATAGAGCTTGATGGGATTCGAGGTCAGGGTCTTCTCAATCTGTTCCTCGCCGTTGAAGGGTTTGGTGGCGTCACGAGTCATGTCCAGCGGCTTATTAGCAAGTTGCGGGTCTCTGCCGGCGCGATGAATAGGAAAGAGAACTTTATCGAACAGCGTGAGGATGGTCGAATTGAAATCCTGCTCGTAGGTTTGCTGCTTCTTTTCGAGATCCTCTCGCTGGGGGTGACCCTTCGGGATTCGACCATCAGCCTTCTGCGCAGCAAAGAGATGACGTGCAGCCTTTTCAACACTGCCCATGGCGGTCTTGTCTCCTGTGAGGACACAGAGGTTGTTCTTCTGGCTGAGACCATCGAAGAACTTCTGGACCTCCTCCGGAGGGATCTTCGAGTCCGGGCTGACGATGAGTAATACGCGGCCTTTACGGACGCGCTCGGCGACCTCTTCGAGTCGAGGCAAGGGCAGAACGTCTTCGTAGCAGGTCCTACGGATAGCTTTGAACATCTCGCGCATGCGGTGTCTAATGAGGTTGTCCACCTGGGGTTCCGGCGCATCGTGGGCAAGGCTTTGGAGGAGCTTAGTAAGATTCTCCTGCCGGTCAAAATAGTAGCGGCCTTCCGGCGTGTGATGAAGATACCACGCTGCCTTATCCAGTTCCTCGAAACCGGCAAGGAATTCAGAGGGCTCCCTCAAGGGTGATACGAGGCATTCGACCATTTCCTCAGGGGTGAGCCCCTTTACTGCATTAACCGCAGTCGAAAGGCTTGCAGTAAACAATAGCGAGCCAACCTGAGTGGCGGCTTCCTTTCCAGTTTGGAGATCGATGATCTGGGCATGGGCAGACGCATTGGCATCCCATAGGTCCTTTGCGATAACGTCACGCATCCCCGAGATCTCAGTGAGCTTGTCGCGCACCTCGGGGATGGAGAGATCGAAGTGCTGAGGCCCGATCAGGAATACATCATTAGCCTTCCGCTCCCAGACCGACTTGAGAAGACGGGAGACCAATTCGATGAGGCCCCGGGTCTGCTTGAATTGTTCATTTTCTTTGAAGAGGGCCACCACATTCTTGAGACGGGGATGAAATGGATAGGTGGCCGCGATCTCGTCGGCGATGGCTTCGGCCCCGCGATTGGCTGTCTTCGATTTGGCAGCCTCTTCAAGCTTTCGGCCATAGGTCTCTGCGATATCTTCGACTTCGGCTTTGTCCGGCATGGACTTAAAGAGTCGCTTACGCAAGATGTCATAAATCTCGTTGGCGGCGAGATCCACCGGGGTAATGTTTCGTTCTTGTCGGCCAATCTCTTGGCGGGCGTCTTGAAGCGCTCGATTGATGAGCCGAATACCGGTATCATAGGTGGCTGCGAGATCTGAAACGACAACACAGACGTTGGACTTCTTAATGGCGGCGGTTAGAAGGTTGGCGAACGCCCGTGTTGCGATGTCGGCGACGGTCCCATTGCCGACCTTTTGGGTGTCGAGATAGTGGAAATAGGGCGGCATCTCATCGAGCAGAATAAGGACAGGCTCACCGCCTTCGAAGAGCTTGAGCCAGTCCTTTTCGTCCGGGGCCTTGGGGCCGCCAGTCCAGAATGCCTTGAACTGATCGCCCTTGCCGAGCTGACTGGCGATTTCTCCCCAGAAGAAGTGGTCGGGGTTGTTCCGTCCGTTGAAGGCGGCGATACGGGCCTCCTTAAAGGCCTGTGATGCCAGGAGGCCGGAGCAGTATTTTTTTCGGAGCGACGGATATTTGGCCAGAAGGCCAAAACCCACAAGCAGGTGTGTCTTACCGCCACCCATCGCCTGCTTGAGATGAAACACGGCCTGACTGGACATGCCCCCCAGACGGGCAATGCCTTCTGAGATCAAATCCTGCATACCCTGGGTGATATGCGTCTTCTCAAAGAAGGCTTCTCCCTCGCCTTCGACATGAATCAGTTGATCGAGTTGCTCGATCTGATCACTGAGCTTGATTGACAGGGCGTTATCCTGTACTTCACAGCCATCGCGGACGGTTTTCATCTCAGATCACCTTTCAATTTTATTATAAAAAGAAATGAGACATAGTTAAAATCCCCTCTAATGAAACATCGCGGTCAGTCAACCCCAAAAGCTTGTATAATCACCCCCGTAAGTTGACCTATTTATACCAAAAATCTAATTTTATAGCAATTTCCAAATGGTTCCACCCAAGGGAAAGAGTGACATAATGAAGAAGATTTCCGGTCGACTTAAGTCTTGGAATCCTTTATTTAAAAACTTATTATAGATACAGACCTCCCCCGAAGAGTGTCCTATATATTAAGAGTCTGTTTATAAATGTACTTTTCTGTCATGCCGGACCTGCCTATGCCCAAGCGCCTGCCCTCCGCAAGGCTTCTGGAGGCGGGGCTTCGCGCAGGCAGGCTTGATCCAGCATCGAGAATGTCTTGAAATTACTGGATTCCGGCTTTCGCCGGAATGACGATCCTGATTGAGGGAGAAATTTATAAACAGACTCTATTTAGAAAGGGGTAGGGGGATGATCTTTAACCTTTAAGTTTGATAATCTTGTGGTAAAATGTAATATATTTGTGTTAAAAGTTATTCCTGTAACGATAAGACAATTGGGGAGTACATGGCAGGCCATGGATCCCATGATGTGCATGGCAGCCCTAAACTCAACGTAGTTTAGAGCGCCATTTCTTTAGTGAGGGTAGAAGATCAATGGGGGATAAAGAGCCTGATGGAAAATATATGAAGATGGCTCTTGATGAAGCGAAGAAGGCAGGCAAAAGAGGTGAGGTGCCGGTGGGCGCTATTCTGGTAAAAGGGGGTGAGGTCCTTTCAAGAGATCATAACCGATGCATCGAACTGAATGACCCCACTGCCCATGCAGAAATTCTGGCCCTCAGAAAAGCAGGAGAGATTTTGAAAAACTACCGTTTGAATGATACGGTGATGTATGTGACGGCTGAACCCTGTCCGATGTGTGCCTCTGCAATGGTTCACAGCAGAATTTCAAGGCTGGTTTTCGGAACAGTGGAGCCAAAATTCGGAGCGGTGGAATCGAGATTTAAATTGTTGCAAGATAATGGTTTTAACCACAAAGTGGAGGTTGAGAAAGGAGTTCTTGAAAAGGAGTGTGCGGAGATTTTAAAAAACTTTTTCAGGGAACGGAGAACGAATGGTAAGAGAGTTCGGAGTTCGGGGTTTAAAAATAATAGTAAAAAGCTAAATGTGTAAAGTATCTTGCTTTGCAAGATCCAGGAGAGGTTGCCGAGTGGCTTAAGGCGCCGCTCTCGAAAAGCGGTTCTCCCGAAAGGAGACGTGGGTTCAAATCCCACCCTCTCCGCCAGAAAAATTTG
>Ga0299912_10003804_pt1 | contig 12323 bp, 10 predicted proteins | sample RVTome_2_FD_207667 | JGI IMG/M metagenome (GOLD analysis project Ga0299912, IMG submission 207667) | Soil microbial communities from uranium-contaminated site in the Upper Colorado River Basin, Wyoming, United States - RVT95D214 (version 2) ... | reverse complement strand
AGCAAGCCAAGGGCGAAGAGGTACGGGCCCTGTTGTCCAAGACCGAGGAGCATGAATTCTTTATATCCGATTACGCCCTCCACTCCATAGGGCTTCTTCTCTTTCGTCGGAAGCAGCACCAAGTTTTTCGACAATTCTTGCACGACATGCTGTTCAACGCCGGAATGATGGTAGCCTCTCTTCCTATAGACTATATGGAACCAGTTATCGAAGCATCAGAAAAGTTCAACCTTGATTTTGACGATGCGTACCAGTACGCAGTTGCTGCAAAATACGATTATATCCTTGTTAGCCTCGACAGCGATTTTGATAACACTGAACGAGGAAGAAAAACCCCAACGACGGTGCTGCAGGGTTAAAATCAGTTCTCATAGCCGTACCAATAATTGCAGCTTCGAGAAGAGCAGGCGCATTCCACAGAATGGTGTTTTACTTTTGCAGCAAGATTGCCTATGATAATCGGAAATTTTAATCCGTGACAAATCCGTGGTGAGAATTAGGTCCAGGGGGTAGGGCATGATGACCCAAACCGTTTTGTATAAAAATCTAAATGCTGGGATGTCGCAAGGCGACAAGGGGGGGGGTAAAATTTAAGGATTAGTTTTCAAGGGGCTTCTCTGCCCCCTTTTTGTTTGCATCGTATAAGGAAGCGAGAAGAGCACATGACCAATGAAAATCCGACCTTAGGGATCTTTCCCAGCAAGAGACCCGGCAAATTCGGCTGATGAAGCCCCCGACAGGTTAAAGGGGCTCTGTCGGGGGCGTTGGGAACCTGGCTCAGGTTTATGTCACTTCTCCCGCTTCGGGATCCCGACATTCTTATTTCTATAGGGAGAGCGGGAGTGACATCATGTCTTTTTTATTCTTGACATTAATGAGCAAGAGGAGGGTGTGATGAAGAAATTAGCATTTTGTTCCATTATTACCGTGTTGGTTCTCGTGGTGATCGGGCTTGGCTTATCCACGTCAGCCGATGCCAAGCACTTCGCGAATATGCGGCCCATGGTTTTTGTGCACGGCTATACGGGTTCCGCATCCCAATTCGAGTGGCAGGCCATGCGGTTTGCCGGCAACGGCTATCCCCAGGAATACCTCAATGTGTTTGAATACGATTCTCCCAATTTTGGGACCACTGTTCCAGCCGTTTTGGCTGCCCTTGATGCACGTATCGACGCCGTTCTGACGGAGACCGGGGCCGATAAGGTCGAGCTTTTAGGGCACTCTCTGGGCACCAGGGTGTCGCAGTTCTACCTGGCTGACCCAACGCACGCCGCCAAGGTTGCCCACTATGTAAACCTTGATGGCTTTCCCGCTGCCGCCCTTCCAGGCGGGGTGCCTACCCTGGCCCTCTGGAGCGAATTCGGCTTGTTCCCCACCGGTACGATCGTGGGGGCGGAGAACCATGTTCTCCCCAAACAGTCTCATAACGAAGCAGCCACCTCTCCCGAGTCCTTTGCCCTGATCTACAAGTTCTTTACCGACCAGGATCCCAGAAGCACCTCTGTCCTGCCTGATCGCGACGGCCGCATCAACCTGGCCGGCAGGGCGGTCTATTTTCCGGTAAACGCAGGCGTGGCCGGCGCTCTGGTGGAGATCTATGAGGTCAACGGCGAGACCGGCGCCAGAAAACATCGGCACCCCGAGGCAACGTACTCGATTGACGCGACGGGAAACTTCGGACCTTTTAAGGCCAGGGCCGGCGACTCGTATGAATTCAACATCGCCCGTACAGGCGGAAACCACCACTTCTACATCGAGCCCCGGATCAGGAGCGACTACTTTCTCCGCCTCAATACCTCTCCCGTCGGCGGCGGGCTTGGCGCCCTCATGACCAGGAACCCCGATCAGACCAACCTGGTTATTACGAGGAACCGGGAGTGGTATGGTAATCGGAGTGACGGCTTCAACGACATCCTCGCCATCGACGGCATCAACATCGTCAATGCGATCAACGCCCCTTTAAACCACTTCACGGTTGCGTACTTTGTTTACGATCTGGCGTCGGACCACGTGACGAACTTAGCCAGGCCGATCACTGATTTCCCGCCGTTATTATTTGCTACAATGTTCTTGAGCGCCGTTGACGTCTATCTCGCGGGGACTACCCCTCCCAGTGCGACCATCGCCATTGCGGAGATCCCGCGAGGGGACTGCGGCGCCATGCACGGGATCAACGTGCCCAACTGGGCAATCATCAACGAGGGAGCCACCTTCACCGAATCGATATCGGTCCAGATTGATGACTACATCGAGGGCCGGTGCGATGAAGTGTGGGACGCACATGGGGGGTTCGGACACTAATATCGGCAAGAGTAATCACGAATATAAGTAGGCCCGCAATCAGGGGGGCAGGGTCAACACCTGCCCCCTTTTGTATAATGATGCTCCTTTAAATCTTTTAAGGACATCATGCCGCAAGGCGGCAAAATCTAAATAGCGAGATGTCGCACAGTGACAGGGTAAAATCTAAGGTTAAATATTGAAGGGGCTAAGACGCCCCTTTTTTGTTAGGTGAAGATAAGGATTTGCCAGAAGGGAGAAGATTTCAGGGGAAGGTAATAGCAAAAGTTGAGCCTGATCTCATAAGTTTCCCCATCTATAATAAAACTAATATTTCAAGACCCTCTGACCCTTCTCGGTGGAGCAGCTATAACTCCTACGCTTATGGAAAGAGGATGCTGTGGTAGATGAGCATCCTATATATCAGGATTTATCGCGGAACGAAGCTGGGCGCAGGAGGAAGTATAGGGAGTTTGTGATGGGGAGGCTGCGCTTAGGGGATGGGATGAGGGGTGAAATGAACCGGAGGGTGATTTATGGGGATAAGACGTTTACCGCGAAGATTAGCAAGGAATACAAGGTAGAAGAAGTAGCTAGGATGCACGGGAGACCCAGGAAGAAGGTTAAGCTAAAAACAGAACCGGCCCCTTTTTCTTTTGAGGCAATTCGGTCATCCTGATCAGCTTGACATCTCCTTGCGCTAGTGGTAAAAAATCAGATCTGGGGCGCTCTGCCATATCGAAGGCGGCCCCATCGGATTGGGACGCGACAGCAGCCGCTTCACAAAAGCACTGACTGTCTATGCAAGTCAGCCAAAGAAAACTTGGTCTTGGAACACAATCCGGACGGACGAACTGCCCTTGGGAATCGAAAAGGGCAGAGCCAAATTGCCCGCCGTCGATGGTAACTTTGAAGAGGAGTGAATGCATGTAGGGGTGCAGGCACGATGGCCCTGCCAATAGCACAAATCATTCCTTATACATATGGGGAACTAATCCAATCATGAAACCACAAAACGACATATTCAAGAGACTTAAGAGACGGCCGATCATAGCATTCATGAGCGATCTCGGGATTACGGATGATTCCGTGGCACAATGCAAGGGGCTCATGCTCAGCATTTGTCCAGGTGTTACGATTGTCGATGTTTGCCATACGATGACTCCTTTTGATATTGACCAGGGCGGTCGGCTGATTGTTGATCTACCTCGCTTCTTCCCGGAAGGCACGGTTTTTGCCACTACAACCTATCCTGCTACCGGAACTCGAGCCCGCTCCGTCGCACTCAGGATTCAACGGGCATCTCTTGGGGGGGCTAGGGGGCAGTGGGCAGGATCGGGAGACGGATTTCCCCGGGCCGAGGGTTCGCACATATACGTCGCACCCAACAACGGGATCCTTACCAGGGTCATAGAAGAACACGGATACAAAGAGGCCTACGAGGTGACAAACACCAAGGTTATTCCGTCGAACCCCGAACCAACTTTCTACAGCCGAGAGATGGTGGCTATTCCATCCGCGCATCTGGCTGCAGGCTTTCCGTTGTCTAAAGTAGGGCGCCCGCTCAGCGATTCAGAGATCGTGCGCTTTGAACACAGTGTCGCAAATGAGTCTCGGGATGGCAGCCTCCTTGGCAAAGTCATCGACATCGACTTGCCCTACGGGAATGTCTGGACAGACATCTCACGACACGATCTCGCAAGACTTGGCATCGAGTATGGTACGGTGCTGCGGGTTACTGTCAATGAAGACCTGCCCTTCGAATTCCCGCTCACACCGACCTTTGCAGACTTTGGCTCAAGGGGAGCTACCGGGATCTATATCAATAGCCGAGGCTATCTGTCGCTTGCACGGAATGCGGCAGACTTGGCTACTACCTACAACATCCGTAGCGGCATGCCCGTGAAGCTAAGGCGCGTTCTAAGGCCGAAGAGGAAGTGATTCCGGAGATTGAATGAGAAAGTGGCAACGTTCGCGTGAGCCAGCACATAGTCCTAGACCCCTATACCAGAAACCAAAAGGAGGTATACCATGGCGTCTGACGATACATACACGAGACTGATTGCGCTTCTTGACGAACACGGGGCGCAGTATCGGCTGATCGACCATCCCCCCGAGGGACGCACGGACATCGTCAGCCCGATGCGCGGCAACAAACTGTCGCAGGCCGCTAAGTGTATGGTCATCATGGTGAAGATAGGCAAGAAAGACACTAGGTGGGTTCTGGCGGTCGTGCCCGGAGATGCGCGGATAGATTTGGATGCTGTCAAGGACCTCATGAGGGGAACCTATGTTTCAATGGCGTCAACCGATAAGGCCGAAAGCCTAGCGGGCAGCGTATCAGGAACAGTCCTGCCGTTTTCTTTCAACCCCAAGTTGATCTTGATCGTTGACCCTTCGCTCCTCGAGAACGAGAAAATTTACTTCAATGCGGCACGTTTGGATCGGTCCCTAGAATTGAGGACAGCAGACTACGTGATGATCGCGAAGCCGCGGCTCGAACGGATTGTACTCAAAGAAACAGTCGCGTGATACAACAAGTGTTTTGAGGAGGAGGCTCCTATGACCACAACTGAACGTTGGAGCGGCAAGTATGAAGTGAAGAAGTTAAAGGAATTCACAAGAGACGCTTTTGAAACTGCGCAAAAACATATTCATACTCTTATCGAGTCCCAAATCCAGGAAGCGATTAAGGAGCAGACTGCAACCCACAAAGCACGTTTCTTGTTTTCCCTCCAGAAGAGCATGCAGAGCCTTGCCGGTTATGCGACTCTAGACTACGATCACGCTAAGGACATAGAACGTTTCTCAAAATCGGTCCACACATATGCAACAGTATCGTCTTTCATGCGACCGCTAAATTGGGCGCTGGTTGCACCTGCGGGAGAAGGGAAAAACCATTTCATTGACTGCATTTCCCAGCAACTGGCCGCAGATGTCACGGCAGTTCCGTTCAATATGGCGAGTATGCGTAATTCTGACGATCTGGAATCAGTATTGGATGCAGCCAGAAATGTGACGGTTGACGGTAAGATTCCTCTTGTTTTTTTTGATGAGTTTGACAACGACCCGAAGAACATCGGCCTTCTGCTGCCACTTCTTTGGGACGGTCAGATCGTTCTGGGATCACGGCGGCTCAAACTTGGGCGAGCAGTCATTGTGATTTCCGGGAGCGATGAGCAAATAATGCAACACATGACACAAGCTTGCGATATGCGAGCCGAACACATACCGATGGAACACGATCTCCGCAAGCTCCCTGATTTGATCTCTCGAGTTAACGGCGGCATCCTTAAGATTCCAGCGCTTAAGGACGTTGAACCCATGGATCGACGGATTGACAAAGTCTGCATCGCAGCCGCATTGTTGCGCCGCAAGTTTGAGAAAGACCGACTCATGTCCGTACCGGCTAGCTTGTTCAATTTTGTCTACGAGACAACGTTTAGGTATGGAGCTAGGAGCATTGAGCATCTCATAGGTGTGCTTCAAAGAGTAGCGATTAAGGGCGGATGCGACCCTGTGGAAAATGGTGTGCTGAGAATCGCCGAACTCGAGGCCATCCTTACGAACATTGTAGCACACCCAGATGAGGGTCTCGAAAATCACTTTATTCACCCAAATAAGGCCCAAGGGATTAAGGAGAATTGGGACAAGGCGAAGAAGTATGACCATATCGTGCCCATATGGTGTAAGGTGTTTGACGATTTTAAAACGCCATCGTTATGGGCCCCACACGCGATTGGGGCCTACTCGTACCAGCTGGAAAGGGAACTTGCGGGTGAAGTAACGAGGGGGCAGCCAGTCGACGTTACGTCATATGCGGGAATTGAGCCGTTACACATAACGCAGTTGTGGTTGGATGAGGATAATGGCGAGTGGGACCATGGGAACAAGGATTTACGACATGTATTCTTCAACCTAAGTACGTTACGTCAACTTATGCAGGAGGTCGTTTCTCGAACAGACAGGTCTCCAAAGGATGTTGGTCGTGACATGGGCGCTAGTTTCGGGCGTGATTTCGTGCGATTTCTGAAAGAAATAGGTGAGGCAGAACCGGACATGAAGCGGCTGCTTGGGCACTGGATCAAATTTGACGTGAGCGGCGGATGGGGCATGTGGGAATATAGCCCAGAAAGCAATGAACAGGCCGGTGAAGTGCGTGTGCGCAACAGTTTCTTCGCTGCCATGGCTCGACTAGAGGCGACTCAAGGGGAATGTCTTTATTGCCCAATATTGGAAGGGTATATTGAGGGGGTAGTGAAGGAGCTTGCACATGTTGCTCGTGAGGGCCGGAACTGTTCGGCGAACGTGGAAAAGGTGAGCTGCGACATTTCGAAACAATTGACAGATCCGAAGACTTCCTTATGTGTATTTAAATACACAATCAACGACTTGACTCCACGAGGGGCGGACGAGTCCACATCGGGGAAGACTCCAAAGTGATGCCAATTCTCACGATCCCCGAAATTCTCTCGGAAGTTCGTGCCGAGGAACGGTTGGCAGATACCGTCCTACACCTGACGGCGAACGAGACTGCCCTTTCTCCAGCAGTACTCTCTGTGCTTTCCTCAAGTCTGTATTCCCGCTACTTCCTCGAACACCATACCATGCGTGGTCCACGAACTAGCCGTACCGGCAACTTCGTTTATCGAGGATTGGACCACATCGCGGCCATTGAAGCATCAGCCATCCGTGTGTGCAAGGAACTCTTTGGCGCGGACTACGTCGAGTTTCGGTGTCTCTCTGGGATCCACGCAATGCAGACTACAGTCGCCAGCCTGACGCAGCCCGGCGATAAGGTGATGCGGATTTCAACAAAAGACGGCGGACATTTTCTCACCGAGACTATCTGTAGGCTGTTCGGGCGCAAGAGTTGCACTTTTGTCTTCGATCGAAAAGCGCGTGAGCTAGATGTCGAGGCTACGGGTCGGGTTATTCGGGAAGAGAAACCAGCACTGCTCTACTTGGACCCCATGAACTATCTATTTCCTTTCCCAATCCGAGAGCTTCGCGAGGCGGCAGGTCGCGTGCCTATCGTCTACGACGCCTCGCACACTCTCGGTCTCATCGCAGGCGGGCAGTTCCAGAATCCCCTCCGGGAGGGGGCTGATATCCTGCAAGGGAATACGCACAAGACTCTCTTCGGGCCCCAGAAAGGCATGATCCTGGGCAATAACGAAGCCCTCATGGAGAGGATTACTTATGCACTGTCAAATGCTCTCGTAAGCAGTCAGAATACTGCGGGGACCATAGCTCTTTTCTTGGCCCTTCACGAAGCATACTACTATGGGAAAGAGTACGCAGCGAAGACGGTCGCAAATGCTCGCTTTCTAGCGCAGGCGTTGTTTGATGGGGGTCTCCCCGTGCTTGAGTCTGAAAGGGGCTTCACGTCGATTCACCAGTTTTTTGTCGATCTTTGCCCGATTGGACCAGGCCCGGCCGTTTTGGATCGACTCGTCCGCGCGAACATTTCCGCAAACCGAACGATCGCGTTCGAGCACATTGATGCTTTGCGCCTTGGGGTCCAAGAGATAACGCGATACGGTTTCGATGAAGACGACCTCCGGCAAGTTGCCAACCTGCTCGTCCGCCTCCTATTGCGTAATGAAGACCCGGAGTGTCTCCGCCCAGAGGTCATTTCACTCGTCCGATCGCGTCGAACGGTGCAATACGCTGGCTCCGCCTCCTGGCGTGGGGGTAGGCCAGCGTCTGCGCCAGACGAGGAGGTTGAACCCGCTGCCCTCGCGACGAAGCCAGTGCCGTCGTCGCCCCCACATACCTGGGCTGACGACGCACAGCGCAGGTCTACTTCTTGCCGTTGGGTCAGTGTACAGCTTCAGCGGAAGAGCGTGGCGGATGCGATTCCGCGTTCACTGTTCCTTGCGGTTAGGGAATTGGGTCAACTGGTTGGCGGGGTCGAGGGACAGCTCGAAAGGGCTGGGAACCTGAGTTTTCTCATTGAGGAGAGGGTTTTCGTTACCGTTACTGGTGCGTTCATTTACGCACTCGCTGAAGACGATTTCGTCAAGATACTGGCGCTCCGGGCGAACACATTGGTCTGCGAGGGGCTCGCACCCCCTTCAACTGAGTCGCTAATGCACTACAGTGCTTATCAAGCGACTGACGCGCAGGTCGTTGTGCACTTTCACCTTGTTACGGATTCCCGCCTTCTTCCCAGCGATGTGGCGATCACTGGTCCACATGAGTACGGTTCACGGGCGCTCGCGGAAGGGGTTGCGGCGGGGCTTCGCAAAGCACGCATTGTTTATGTCCGGTCTCACGGCTTCGTGATTGCAGGAGCGAGCACGGAAGACTGCCGCTCGGAATTTGCTCGACTGCTTTCAGTCTGTCCCTGAAGACCATTGTCGCGATGGAGTCCCCCCCTTTTTTGCGTGGCGGACTTGACCGCGCCAATTGGGGCTACGTGATTGCGTGTGGGCTACGCACCTACGACTACTCGTGTCCAACGAAGCATAAGACGCGAAGGATCCCTTCAGGCCCACCGCGAGGTGACACTAGAACATCAGCAATCCTGTTGAAGGAGCCGTCCAGCACTATTTCCCAATCCCTGTTCATCAGATTCCCTTCAAGCGTAAGGTGTACCAGCAACTCCATCCCTATCTTGAAACGCTCCATTGGCTCCAGTTCACCATAGAGACGACCTTGTACAATTTCAGTAGCGAAAAAAGCACCAAATTCGCAATAGTCAATCTCCGGCCAGCTTCGCTCCACTTCTTCTGTCCACTGAGTAAAGCGCCCTAAAGCTCCCGCAGCTTCACTCGCAGAGACTGTCCGAGAGATGCCATACGTCTCTGCCACGTGCCGCAGGACGTCAATAACATAGCGCTCGTTCAATTCAATGATCATACCACCCCTGGCCCTGTGGCTGGTAATGCCCACGCCATAATGCACGTTCTAAACCGCCTATCCCGCCTCTCAAAAGACCACTCCCCGGCTTCACAGATCATCCCTGACGAGTCAGACCTACTTCGTCGCCGACTACTCCTTAACGAATTCTTCGAATTCGTCCGCGAGATACGGTTGACACTTCCGCGTCGACACGTCACGAGCCAAAACGCTTCGGAATCTTTCGAATGGCACACCCTGCTTCTCGTGCTCACGGCGGTCTCTAATGGAAACAGTGCGGACATGCTCCTCTTTTGGCCCTACGATCAACATATATGGGATTCGTCGATGGTGGGCGTTGCGGATCTTCTTCGCCAAGGTTTCATCAGAGCTGTCGTATTCGGCTCTGTACTCAGCGCATAGGGACCGCACGAGGCTCTCGGCATATCCGACGGACTTCTCGGAAACAGGAATTACGATAACCTGCGTTGGTGCGAGCCATGTTGGGAGATGGCCATCAAATTCCTCGACAAGAATGGCCATGAAGCGCTCGATGCTTCCCATGGTCGCAGGATGAATCATAACAGGCCGATGCCCTTTCCCGTCCTTGTCAATGTACTCGAGATCAAATCTCTCAGGCAACTGGAAATCGAGTTGAATCGTTCCGCACTGCCAGTCGCGTCCGATACAATCTTGGATCTCAAAATCAATCTTCGGCCCGTAGAATGCTCCTTCTCCCTTTCTTAATTCGTACTTGTGGCCTAGGCTATGCAGGGCCCCCACCAAGGCCTCCTCTGCTCTGTCCCATAAGGCATCCTCACCCATCCGATTCTCAGGTCTCGTGCTCAGAACGATTCTCGCAGCGAAGTCGAACACCTTGTACAACTCTATGAACATGCTGATCGTCCGGGCAATCTCCTCCTGCATTTGACCCGGAGTGACATACAAATGTGCATCATCTTGTGTAAAGGCTCGAACGCGGAGAAGTCCTGAGAGAACCCCCGACAACTCGTTCCGATGAACGTGTCCAAATTCTGCAAGACGTAAGGGCAGTTCCCGGTAGCTGCGCTGTGCGCTCTTGTAGACGAGTATACTGCCCGGGCAGTTCATCGGCTTCACCGCATAGTCTTCCTCATCAACTTCCAGTGTGAACATGAACTCCCTATAATGAGACCAGTGCCCAGAGATATCCCACAACTCGCGCTTCATCATTGTAGGAGTCCTAATTTCCTGATACCCCCACTTGCGCATTAACTGTCGTTTAAGCGCTATCAACTCATTGTAGACAATCGTCCCACGCGGAAGGAAAATCGGTGCTCCTGGAGAATAGTCCGTGAAAAGATAGAGTTGTAGCTCTGTACCAACTCGGCGATGGTCCCGACGTTCGGCTTCACTCCTGCGCCTGAGTTCATCATCAAGCTGCGCTTGAGTGGGAAAGGCAATCCCATACAACCTGCTAAGTTGTTGTCGAGTCGAGTCGCCTCTCCAATAAGCTCCTGACGCTCGCAGAAGTTTGAAGGCACCAATATCTGCTGCACTTGCCACATGCGGCCCACGGCACAAATCCATGTGCTCCCCTTGGATATATACGGAAAACTCCTTCTCCGGCATCGCTCCTATCAACTCGAGCTTCAGTTCATCACCTGCGAAGAGGGTGAGGACCTCGTCTTTGGATACAACCCTTCGCTCGAAGGGCTCCCCTTTCTGGACAATCTTGCGCATCTCAGCCTCGATTCGAGGAAAGTCCTCTTCAGACAATGAAGGCAAGCCGAAATCCTGGTAGAACCCATCCTTAGTCGCTGGCCCTACTCCAAGGCGAATGCGATGTTCAGGAAAGACCCGCTTTACGGCTCGCGTCATTATGTGCGATGCGCTGTGCCGGAGAACTGCCAGACCTTCTGCACTATCTGTGGCGACAAATTCAACCTGGTACGGTTGCGGGCTCGGCGCAAGGGAAGTGCTGAGATCCATGAGTTTGCCATTGACACGGGCAGCTACGATTAGGCAGTCCCCAGTGTCAGGCAACTTGCTATGCCTCTTCAGAGCCATGCACGTGAGCGATGGCTGTTCGATTTCAAGGCGCTTGCCTTCGAGTTCAACGATGATCACGTGAAAATCCTCCTCGGCTTAGGTGCATGCTTCTGTATTCCACCCCCCGCGCCGAATAAAGAAATATAGCCCTATATGGTCACACTTGTCAAGATTGTGTACTCGTTCACTACATATGAGACAAATGGGAATGTAAGGGGTAGTTAGCATCGATAATGCCATTGTCCTTAAGAAATTGCAATAGCGTCTTATACCTCAGGGCTTGATGGGGTCTGACACAGTTATAGATATGTTCCCATTGCCTGAGCTCCCGATTCAGTTTAGGGACGGTCCAGGAACACTCATAGACATCATAAAACTCCTCGGTATGCGTTCGATGTGCCCCTTCCACCGACCCATTGAGCTTCGGACTCTTCGGAGGCAGGACAAATAAGCGAATCCCCCTCTTTTGACACTCCTGTTCAATCTCCGCATAAAACTCCGATCCCCCATCTACTTGCACCGCCCTCACTGGAAACGGCATCCTTCTCTGTGCAGTCTCTATAAACTCCATGGTTGTATGGGCCGTAGCCAGTGCTCTCACCTCCACCACATGCCACCTCGATATCACATCCCGCGCCGTATACTGCTTGAGGGCCAAAGGGGGGACGTCCTTAAATAATTCAATAACAGGGCCATAGGGTCCGCTTTTTGATTTTGGCTTTTTCGCTGTGACTCATAGGTGTCAGGCCTTGAAACTTGACATATCTTTGTAAGGAAAAGTAGGGACGTCCTTAAATAATTCAATAGCAGGGCCATGGGGTCCGGTATTTTTTCTTTGCCTCTGCCTTTTCGACTTCTAGCTCACACTTTCCTCCAAAATGGCATAACTTTGCATAATTGTCTTGACTTTTATGCAAAATATTGATATAAAGCCAATATGGATCGCTATCTATATAATCCCATCAAAAGGGATCTCGCAAAGAAGATGGTCATAGTAACCGGGCCTCGGCAGGTCGGCAAGACCTGGCTGGCCAAGGAATTGATGAAGGAATTCCGGAATGCCCAGTACCTGAATTACGATAATTTCGATGATGCCCGCATCATCAGCCATCAGACGTGGTCCCTCGACGCGGAGCTGCTCATCTTGGATGAAGTCCACAAGATGA